>ERZ808240.3175-NODE-3175-length-16401-cov-3.508014_pt1 | contig 16401 bp, 13 predicted proteins | sample MGYA00521084_ERZ808240 | MGnify/ENA primary metagenome ERZ808240 (study PRJEB31516, sample SAMN03275571) | gut metagenome | biome: mammalia-associated habitat; material: feces | host: Papio cynocephalus | place: Kenya | collected 2012-08-06 ... | reverse complement strand
GTCGGGGCGGTCTTCGGGATAGGTCACACCAAACCATTTGCTCGAGGTGTCGAGCACCTTGACGGTGGCTGTCTTGTCCTTGATCAGCTTGTCGACCATCAGAGGTATGAAGAACTCGGCCTTGAGATTCTTCTTGGTCGATTCCAGCCCCAGGAAGTATTTGAAGTACTCGTCGCTATGGGCGAAGTAGTCGGGCGTGAAACCCCAGAAGTTCATGCTTACGGGTGTGGTGTCGGGTATGGCAACCCATGCCGTTTCGTCTTCGTTGAGATATTTCACTTCTCCGTCTTCCTTGCGCTCTATCTTGGTGCGTTCAACAACCGATTCCAGGTAGCGGTTGGCATCGGTTGCACATACGCCGCGCGACACTGTGCCGCTTTCGCTCAGCGTGTTTCCCACACGGAAACCCACCATGGCATATTTCCCGGTGCTGCCTTCGGGAAGTTCGCTGAGGAATTTCCCCATGACCCGGAAGCTGTCGCGTCCATAGAAGTCATCGCAATTCACCACGGCAAAGGGCTCTTTGATAACGTTCTCGCCCATCATTACGGCATGGTTGGTGCCCCAGGGCTTGGTTCTGCCTTCGGGAACACTGAAGCCTTCGGGAATCTTGTCCAACGACTGGAACACTACTTCAACCGGCAGGTGGCCTTCGTATTTGCTGACTACTTTCTCACGGAAGTCTTTTTCGAAGTCTTTACGTATGACAAACACCAGTTTGCCAAAGCCGGCATGAATGGCATCATAGATGGAATAGTCCATGATGGTCTCGCCATTCGGGCCCAGGCCGTCAATCTGTTTCAAGCCTCCATAGCGGCTTCCCATTCCGGCTGCAAGTAAAAATAAGGTAGGTTTCATATATAAGTTCTATTTAAATGATTGTTTCAAGAATGACACAAAAGTACGTTTTTTTCTTTTATCGGCAAGGGATATTGCCCGAAAAGTCAATGATGACTGTGGTGATGATGATGTTTGTGGCTGTGCCATGTGCCAAAATTCTTTGGCCGGTGAATGAATTTGCTCTGGTAGATGCTTTTGGAAAGCCAATAGATGATGACTGCCGAAACCCATCCTCCCACTACGTCAACGGCATAATGTGCCCCGATATATACGGTGGAAAGGCACAGAATCACGTAAAAAGGCAGAAACACCCATGTCAGAGGCCGCGACATGCGGCGCACGAGAAGCAGAATGATGGTGGCCATTCCCACATGCGAGCTCGGGAAGGCCGCGATGGGAAACTCGCTCTTCTGTGCTGCCTCGACCAGAGACTTGAAGAATCCGCCGCCCGTCTGTGTGTGAGTCAGCTCGGGATGAAAACGGAACCAGTCGCCTACATCGGGGAAGTTGCCTGCCATTGCCTGCTCCATGCCTATCTTGGGAAAGTAGAACTGAGGCCCTGCCGACTGCAGGAAGAGATAGACAGTGTAGTAGAGCATGAATGAACAGAGTATGATTGTCGTGGTCCGGTCAAAGCGGCGGAAATGTACGAATGTGGCATACAGGGCTGCCGCTATAATCATCACGTAGTAGGAAAAGTAGCCCATATAGAACAGTTCGCTCCAGAATCTGCCGCTCAGCAGCCGGCTGAAGACAACGGCCGGCTGGCATCCGAACAAAAGCTGGTCGGCTTCGGCAAACAAAGGGTCGGTATTCGGCATGAGCTTCGAGAAGTGGTAAATGTCAGGATACCAGTAGGCCAGAAGCCCCAATTGGAAGTACACGCGGGCAACATAGGTGAGATGGCACGGCATGCGCAGGTAAAGCCGCCAAAGCAGCAGGGTCACGGCAACGAAAGCTGCGCGGCAGGCAAGGAAGCCGTAACCGCTGTCTATTTGCTGATAAAGAAGTATGCCCAAGGCTGATGTGAAGGCGCAATAGATGAACATTATCTTTTCAACGCCTATTAGCCCCGGCAGCGGCTTTTGATATCTGAAAGCAGAGCTTAAATCCATTTTGATTGTTTATACCATGAAACCGTATTGCCTACACCCCGCTCCAGGTCGAACCGTGGCTTGAAGCCAAGGGCAAGCATCGGTGTGATGTCGCAACGCCAGTTGCGTTGCTTTAGAATGCGATATTTGTCTTTGTTTAAAGCAGTGATGTTGCCTGTCAGCCGCGCGGATAATTCCCCGCAGGTACATACCAGATGCAACATCCACAAGGGGGCGGTGACATGCAGCAGGTGGCGGATGCCAAGGCTTTTCCTTGCATATTCGCTGAACGTGCGGCTGCTGTAAGTGTTACCATCGCTCAAAAGATAGGTATTCCCGATGGTCTTGTCGGCATGCGTGAGCGATAGAAACACAGCCTGCACAACGTCTTTTACGTAGATGAACGTGATTTCCTGCGGCCTGAAACCCACGGAAAAGTCGATATGCCGCCTGATGCTTTTGACCATTAAGAAGTAGTCGCGCTCACGTGGTCCGTAAACACCGGTGGGGCGCAGTATGACCCAGGGGATTCTTGTTGTCCTGAGATACTGCTCGGCAGCCCACTTGCTGCGCCCGTAGGCCGTGTTGGGCCAAGGCGTGTCGTCGGCACGCAGCTCTTCATAGGTGCATCCGTCTGCTTGTGGCTTGGGCTGCTCCTTGATGGCTCCCGCTACACTGAGCGAACTCATGTAAATAAAGCACTTTGGAATCATTCCGAGTTCCGTGAGGCTTTCTACAAGATTCCTGGTGGCCTCATTGTTCGCCTTGAAGAATGCGGCTTCATCTTTAGCCTTGGTCGCCCCTGCAGCATGCACAATGTAGTCCCAACTCCCTTCTTCCTGCTTGAATCTTGATAAGGAGGCTTTTAGGGCTTCCCAGCTGTTCAGCTCCAGCTCTATGAAACGAATGCGCGAATCTCTAAGCCACGTTCTGCTGCTCGTCTTCCGGACTGCAGCCCATACTGTCCATCCTAAACCGAGAGCATGCTCAACAATGAAGCTCCCGATAAAACCACTCGCACCTGTTACCAAAACCTTCATTAGTGTGGCATCCTTCTCTTCTTGATGCAAAAGTAAGAAATACTTTTAATGTAGGCAAAACAAAATGCCGGCGGCAAAGTCGGGTAGGGGCTTGCAAGCTTGTGCAACATGATTGCAGAGGCCAGTCGGCAAATGCCCGATAGTGGCCGGCTATTGCTTCTGATGCTTTGCAACGAATTCATAATCCAGTTGCCTTCGTTCCAGATTGGCCGAGGCAACACGTATTGTGACTTTGTCACCGATTTGATAGACATGATGATGTCTGCGCCCGCGCAAACAGTAGTTGCGCTCGTCAAATTCATAATAATCGTCTTGCAAGTTGTGCAGAGGAATCATGCCTTCGCAGTGGTTGTCGTCTGTTTCCACATAGATGCCGAATTCATTTACGCCGCTTATCTTTCCGTCGAATACCTGCCCGATGCGGTCGGCCATGAATTCCACTTGCTTGTATTTGATGCTTGCTCGTTCGGCAGTAGCGGCTATTACTTCCATCTCATTGCAATGTTCGCAGAGCTCTTCATACTTTTCTTGGTTGACAGACCGCCCACCTTCGGCATAACGTGTCAGCAGCCGATGAACCATTTGGTCGGGATAGCGACGTATGGGCGAGGTAAAATGGGTGTAGTAGCGAAACATCAGGCCATAGTGCCCTATGTTATGAGTTGAGTAACGTGCCTTCATCATGGAGCGCAATGCCACTTGTTCAACGATAATCTGCTCCGGCTTGTCTTGCACTGCTTCCAACAGTTTGTTAAGACCCTTGTTGATATCATCCTTGGAGCCTTCGGTCCGTAGTTTATAACCGAACTTGGCGACAAAGGCACTCAGCTTTTCCAGCTTTTCAGGGTCAGGGACATCGTGGATGCGGTAGACAAACACCTTAGGTTTCTTTCCCTTATCTACCTTTCCTATCTTTTCTGCCACATAGCGATTGGCCAGTAACATGAATTCTTCTACCAGCTTGTTGGCATCTTTTGCCACTTTGATGTAAGTGCTGATAGGGTGTCCCTTTTCATCTATTTCAAAACGGACTTCAGGCGTGTCAAAGCCTATGCCGCCTTTTTCAAAGCGTTTCTTGCGGAATATCTTGGCCAACCGATTCAAGGTGATCAGCTCTGCCGCATATTCTCCGATGGCTTTCCCATGGGAAACTGCTTTAGGATGCTCACCCGGCTGCGACAGGTCTTCGGGTGAAGCTTCACCGTTTTCTTCCAGGATGTACTGGACTTCTTCATAAGTAAAACGACGGTTGCTCTTTATCACGGTACGTCCGATGCGCGAGTCCTTTACTTCGCCTTCGTCGTTGATTACAAATGTAACGCTGTATGTGAGTTTCTCTTCGTCGGGACGAAGGGAACAAAGATAATTGCAGAGCCGCTCCGGCAGCATCGGAACAGTGCGGTCGACCAGATAAACGCTTGTAGAACGTTTGAAAGCCTCTTTATCAATGATGCCGCCTTCTTTGAGGTAGAAGGTAACATCGGCAATGTGCACACCGACTTCCCAAAGCCCTTTGCCTACAGACCTTATCGACAGGGCATCGTCGAAGTCTTTGGCGTCGCGTGGGTCAATGGTAAATGTGGTGACATTGCGGAAATCTTCACGGCGGCTTATTTCTTCTGCGGTTACTCCATCCTTGATTGTGTCGGCAGCGTTTTCAACAGCCTTGGGATAATCATAAGGTAAGTCATATTCGGCAAGGATGGAGTGCATCTCTGCGTCATTGTCACCGGCTTTTCCAAGTATGTCGATTACTTTTCCGATAGGGTTCTTTTGATCGTCTGGCCATTCAACCATTTGAACAACGGCCTTGTCTCCTGTCTTACCTTTCTTGAGATAGTTCTTAGGTATAAATATGTCAGATGACAATGTCCTGTCTTGTGTCAGCAGGAATGCATAGTTGCGCTCCACTTTCAATATTCCTACAAAACGATCTTTGGCACGTTTCACTATTTCGATTACTTCGGCTTCGCGCGTGTGGTTGCGTCTGCGGGCCAGAAGCATGGCTTTAACATAATCACCGTTGAGTGCATGATGTGAATTCCGCTCCATTACCAGGATGCTCTTTTCTTCGCCATCGGGAAGAAAACTGTTGCGACCGTTTCTTTTACGTTGAAATACTCCGGTCATTACCTGGTCGCGTACAGCTAATTTGAAGGTATGTTCGTTTGTCAGGCTGATGTAGTCATCGGCAATCATATCGTCCAGCAAATCTGCACAAAGCAATTTTGCCGGGTGAGTCTTCAGCTTTAATAATGTCGTGATCTCTGACAAACTGTAGTCCTTCTCGGGATTGTTTTCAAAAAGGCCAAACAAAAGTCCCATAATCTGCCGCTTTGTTTTGCGGCCGAGTTTCTTGCCGGGATTTCTCATGGTTGCTATCTTTAGAATAAAACTTGTGTTACAAAGGAAGTGAAAAAAAACGGTATGTGGTTTGTATCTGCTTTATTTTTTCAAAATCAAGTCCTATCGGCTTGAATGAAGCTCCCAAATTGAATAAAAAGCGGGCTGAAAGTCGAGGACTGAATAATTCTGCTTAACTTTGCGCCTGTAAAAAGATTTCCCAGATGACATTTAAAGAATTAGGGGTTGCGGAGCCTATTCTTCGCGCAATAGACGAATTGGGCTTTGTAACACCGATGCCGGTGCAAGAAGCGGTAATACCTTATTTATTAGGTGTAGGCAACGACGTGATAGCTCTTGCCCAAACCGGTACTGGCAAGACTGCCGCTTATGGCATTCCGCTTATTCAGAAGATTAATTGTGATAATCGTGAAGTTCAAGCCATTGTAATCTGTCCCACCCGTGAGCTGTGTCTGCAGATTACTGATGATATGCGAAGCTTTTCAAAATATGTGGAAGGCTTACGCATTGTTCCAGTTTATGGTGGTGCCGGCATCGAAGGCCAAATACGTAGCCTACGTCAGGGCGTACAAATTATTGTTGCAACGCCGGGAAGGCTGATTGATTTGATGGAGCGCGGTGTGGCTCATTTGGACAAAGTGGAAAATGTTGTGCTGGACGAAGCTGATGAAATGTTGAACATGGGCTTCTCGGAAAGCATAGATAAGATTTTGGCCGGTGTGCCTGAGAATCGCAATACGTTGCTTTTCTCGGCTACCATGAGCAAAGAAATATCGAAGATTGCCAAGAACTATTTGCATGATGCGAAAGAAATTGTTGTAGGTTCACGCAATGAAGGTGCCGAACTGGTTAACCATGAATATTATCTGGTGCAGGCTCGTGACAAATATCTGGCCTTGAAACGTATAGTTGACTACTATCCCCGAATATATGCCATCATATTTTGCCGCACGCGATTGGAGACACAGGAGATTGCAGACAAGCTGATTCAGGACGGCTATAATGCTGAAGCACTGCATGGAGATCTATCACAGGCACAACGTGACTTGACGATGCAGCGTTTCAGACAACACCACATTCAATTGTTGGTTGCAACAGATGTAGCGGCACGTGGCCTTGACGTGGACGATCTGACCCATGTCATCAATTACGGCCTGCCTGATGATGTGGAAAACTATACGCATCGTAGCGGCCGCACAGGTCGTGCAGGAAAGAAAGGGACGAGTATATGTATCATTCATTTAAGAGAGAAAGGTAAGGTTCGGCAGATTGAGAAAACCATTGGAAAGGACTTTGTAAAGAAGCAATTGCCAACTGCACGTGAGATATGTACAAAGCAGCTCTATCGTGCAATTGACCAGTTGGAGCATGTACAAGTTGACGAAGAACAGATAGCACCGTTCTTGCCTGAAGTCTACAGAAAGCTGGATTGGTTGGATAAGGAAGAGATAATCAAGCGTTTTGTCAGTATGGAGTTTGGTCGTTTCCTGGATTATTATGCCCATGCACCCGAGATTAAGGAACCACAGTCTGCGGCCGAATCCAAAAAGAAATCTTCAAGAAGCAATGTAAAAGCCACTCATAATAGGGAACGGGCTGAGGAAGGCTTTGTGCGTTTCTTCTTTGGTGCAGGCAAGCATGACAAGTTTTATGCAAAAGAAATCATAGGCCTTTTGAACCGCTATACCTTTGAGCCGGTTGAAGTTGGCCGGATTGACTTGAAAAACAACTTTGCTTTCTTCGAAGTACGTGAGAAAGATGCAGAGCTTGTCGAGGGTGCCTTGCGCAATGCCAAGGATAGGAACGGACGTCATATAGTTGTAGAGCGTACCAATGATGTAAGGCCCGAGGAGCGTCATGCTGCGAAAGGAAAGGCTTCAGGCAAGCGCAAAAAGTCTTTTGACCAAAAGTCTGCCAAAGAGAAAGCCCAGCCAATTGTTGAAAAGAAATCCGGGCGTAAGAAAAAGAATGATTGGATGCAGTTCTTTGATAGCGACAGCAAGTATTTCAAGTCTAAGGATGATATTGCGGGCTTTGCCGAAGATGGTTGGACCAAGCGTAAGAAGAAGAGATGAGCACTAAAGGATACGTAATGAAACTGGCCATACTCTTGTTGCTGTTGCTGCCGGTGGCCGGAGTGTCAAAAGCGCAGGATTTTGTGCTTCGTGTCGGTGGAGGGCTCTCATCGCATTATGGAAGTTCTACCCGCAATATCGGTGCTTTCAGAATCGGTGCCGGCTATGACATACCCCTGAATGCTTTGTGGTCGATAGAACCTGCTGTGTATTATTTTGCCAAGGGTTGGAAAGACAAGGATCAGGAAGTTCCTGCCTATGATGATAAAGGCAACTATGTTTATGATGAAGACGGCAATCAGGTGATGGGACTTATGAATGTTACGTCGAATGCCAATTACATAGAGATTCCTGTGCTGTTGCACTACAAGTGGGAAACTAACCGTGACAACAATGTCTTGTTCTCGTTTGGGCCATATGCTGCTTATGGCATAGGAGGAAAAACCAAGGTAAGTGGTGATACTGAGCAAACGGGTGTGAAACGTTACTACTACGACCACTCTACGTTTGGCCAGACAGGCATGCACCGTTTTGATGCGGGCCTTTCCATAGGGGCAAGCTACCGCTTTGCACAGCAGTTCGAGGTAGGCGTCTTGTGTGACTTGGGTCTGACAAGAACAAGCCGGCAGGGAGGAAAAAACATGGCGGTAGTCTTGACACTGGCCTATCGGTTATAATCTATTGCGGACTACTTGTAAATGAGTGTCGTCAACTTGTCTTCAGAAAAGACTTCTTGCGCAACTTCCATCAATTCTTCTGAAGAAACAGCCTGAATCTTGCGGATGATTTGGTCAACATCCCTATGTACTCCCAGGTGGGCAAAAGTCTTTCCCAATGCCAAGGCATAGCTTTCAAAGTTGTCTCCTGCAATCAGTATTTGCCCGATCAACTGTTTCTTGGCAGCATGAAGCCGTCCGGTCGTCAATGGCGTGTTGCGCAAGCGTGCCAGCTGTTTCAGAACCAGCTTGCGGCACTTGTCGATGTTACTGTCGTCGCAGCCGTAATAGACGCTCCACACTCCGGCATCGGTATAGCTGAAAGCACTGCTTTCAACCATATATACCAGTCCATGGTTTTCACGCAGACTCACATTCAGCAAGGAGTTCATGCCGGGTCCGCCAAGAATATTGTTGAGCAGGAACAACGCTGTACGGTGAGGATGGCTGCTGCTATAGCCGCGATTGCCTATCAATACATGGGCTTGATGGGTGTCGTGATGGCTTTCCCTGTATTCAGGGATATAGAGAGGCAGCGGTGCTTGGCTGCAGCAGGGGTTGCCTGATGGCAGAGACGAAGTCATCTTTTCTATGGTGCGGAGTATGCTGTCAAAGGGAATATCAGCGTAGACAAAAACAGTTACGTTGGAAGGGCAGTAATATCTGCCGGTAAAACGTTTGGCATCGGCCGTTCCATATTGCCGCAGCCGTTCTGCTTTTCCCAAGATGTTCCGGCCTAATTCATGTCCACGGAAGAGCATCTCTTCAAATTCATCGTAGATGAGTTCTGCGGGAGAATCCCTGTAGCAGTCTATTTCATCGATGATGACTTCCACTTCTTTGTCTATTTCATGTTGCGGATAGACACTGTGAAATACAATGTCCGTAAGCAGGTCCATGGCTCTTTTGAAGTCTTCTTTCTGTACCATGGCATAAAACACTGTCTCTTCCTTGTTGGTGTAGGCATTCAGGTCACCGCCTACTCTTTCAAGGCCGTTGCGGATGTGAAATGCTTTCCTGCGTTCAGTTCCCTTGAAGGTGGTGTGTTCACAGAAGTGGGCCAGACCCGAATCTTCCGGCGATTCGTTGCGCGTTCCTGCATTGACTATGAGGCCGCAGTATGCAACTCCCGTAGGGCATGATTCATGGATGACACGTAGTCCATTGCCTAATGTTGCGTGATGATATTCTTTCATTGCGGCGCAAAAATACAGAAAAATACCATCATTCATTGTCTTTTAAACGAAAAAGGCGAACTTTGCAAGAGTGAACATCCAAAAAGCATAAATAATGAAAAGCATCAACACCAACAACGCACCGGCAGCTGTCGGTCCCTACAGCCAGGCCATTGAAGCGGGCAATATCATATATCTTTCAGGCCAGCTGCCGATAGATCCGCGCACGGGTACTTTTGTCGAAGGTGACATCAAGGAGCTTACGCGGCAAGCCTTCCGCAATATTGAGGCTGTCTTGTCTGAGGCTCGGCTGTCTTTGAACAACATTGCAAAGGTTACAGTCATGCTGGCCGACATGGCCGATTTTGCTGAGATGAACGAGGTCTATGCCGAGTTTTTTGCCGCGCCCTATCCTGCCCGTTCGGCTTTTGCGGTGAAAACATTGCCAAAGAACAGCAGGATTGAGATAGAATGCATTGCTGTACGTCCAACGTCTTTGACCGGTTCCAATGAATAGGGTAGCCGTGTTTTGTTCCTCTCATGAGGGCCTGCCCGAACCGGTGACCCGTGCCGCCGCAGAGTTGGGTGCATGGATAGGCCGTCAAAACCTGATGTTGGTTTATGGAGGAGTAGGAAAAGGGCTGATGGAAGTGGTGGCCCGTGCCGTCAAGTCTAACGGAGGTCGTGTGATGGGCATTATTCCCGACAAGTTCTCTCAGACGGGTCTGACCAGCGAATATGTAGACATCGAAGTTCCCGTAGTCGATTTAAACGACCGCAAGTCGGCCATGTTGCGTGAATCAGACCTGTTCATCGCTTTGCCAGGTGGCATAGGAACGTTGGACGAAATCTTCATGGTGATGGCTTCATCGACAGTAGGCGAGCACAAAAAGCAGCTGATACTGTTTAATCCCGACGGCTATTGGAACCCTTTGTTCAGCACTTTGAAGATGATGGAGCAGCAGGGATACATAGCTCTCGGCTTCACTTCGCGCATCAAGATGCCCGATTCTATCGAAAGCCTGACGGCATTGTTAACTCCTTAGTTCCTACAAATGAAGACATACTATCTAAAGACTTTTATGGCATTGTTGCTGGCCTGCCTGTTGGCATCGTGCGGGTCGCAGCAGACAATGCTTACTAACTTGCGTGTGGAATATCAGGACTGTCCCCTCTCGATTGACTCGGAAAAGCCCCGTTTCAGCTGGAACTATAAGGGCAACCCTTCGTTTGTGCAGAAAAAATATGAGCTTTCCATCGGCACGACAAAAGCGTGTGGTGACTGGACTACGGGTGAAATCACCTCACCCTCCATGCAGGCTGAGGCCGACATCAGGCTGAAACCGCATTCCACCTACTATTGGAAAGTGTCGGCATGCGACGTGACTTCGGGCAAGAAAGTCACATCTGCCGTCCATCGGTTTGAGACTGCCAAGATGTCGCCCTCTGATTGGACGGGCCAATGGATCAGTGACGGAAGGGATAAAGACGACACCAGTGTGCCTGTGCTGCGCAAGAGCTTCGAAACAAAGTCACGGCCGGTCAAAGCCCGCCTCTACATGAGTGCGGCGGCCTATGCCCTGATGAAAATCAACGGACGGAGGATTGCTTCAACCAGTCTGAATCCCGGCTATACGCAATATGACAAGCGCAATCTCTACGACACCTACGATGTGACGTCTCTTATAAGGAAAGGCAACAACGAATTGGTGGCTGTGTTGGGCAATGGCTTCTACAATGTCATCGAAAAAAACGCTGTGTGGGATTTCGAGAAAGCCAGGTGGCGCGGTCGTCCCTGCATGGTGTGCGAGTTGCGTCTTACTTATGCCGATGGCAGTGTCCAGACCATCAATTCCGACGTGACGTGGGAAACAACGACCGACGGGCCATATCTGCGCAACAATATCTATGCGGGTGATACCTATGATGCCCGGAAAGAGGTTCTGCCGCGTGCCGGCTGGCAAAAGGCTCTGGCTGTCAAGCCGCCTTCGTCCCTGTTGAAAGCCCAGCAGATGCCCAAGGTTGAAGTCTGCAAGGTCTACAAGCCGTGCTCTGTAAAGGCTTATGGCGACAGTGTCTATGTATACGATTTCGGGGCCAACATGTCGGGCTTTTGCCGTCTGAATGTAAAAGGTAAAGCCGGTACACGCCTGAGTGTGCAGCATGGAGAGTTGCTGAAGTCTGACGGCCGGTTGGAGATGCGCAACCTCGACATCTACTATTTCCGTCAGCCCGGTCTGGAATGTCAGACCGACATATATTACTTAGGGGAGGGCGAGAATATACTACAACCCGAGTTCTGCTATCACGGATTCAGATATGTAGAGGTAAAGAGCGACAGTCCCATCCGGTTGACAGAGCAGGATGCAGAAGCTCTTTTTGTGCATACCGATCTGAAGCCTGTAGGTTCGTTTGAATGCTCCAACGACACGCTGAACAGGCTTTGGGAAATGATCAACCGGTCATATCTTTGCAATTATGTGAGCATACCCACCGATTGTCCCCAGCGCGAAAAGAACGGCTGGACGGCTGATGCCCACATCTCGTCAGACATAGGCCTGCTTAATTTTGACGGCATCACAGCCTACGAAAAGTGGACAGACGACATGCTTGACAACCAGAATGCAAGCGGACAAATCACGAGTATCATACCCAGCGGCGGCTGGGGGCTCGATGTGGGCCCGGTCTGGGATGCTGCCCTCTTTATCATTCCGATGCAGCTCTATAATTATTATGGAGATGCGAAATATGTGAGAAAAGTGATTCCTGCCTGTGAACGCTACCTCTCGTTTCTGAAGACACGCGAGACACCCGAGGGTACCATCAACTACGGTCTGGGTGATTGGGTGTTCTATAAAATGCAGACGCCCAACGAGTTTACTTCGACCTGCTATTACTATCTGCTCAATCTCTACCTTGCCCGGTTCAAGGGTCTTGCCGGTCAGGACGGACATCAGTATGCCGAAAAGGCCGCAGCCCTGCAGCAGACCATACAGCAAAAGTTCTTCAATGCCGCCGAAAACCTGTATGCCAATGGCAGCCAGGCGGCACAGGCCCTTGCCTTATACCTCGGCATTGTGCCTGAACAGCATGAAAGGTATGTAGCGGCCAACCTGAGCCGTCTGATACACGAGAACAATAATCACCTGGATTTCGGCATGCTGGGCAGTAAGACCGTTCTGCGCATGCTGGCAAAATACGGCTATGTTGACCAGGCTCTCGACATGGCATTGCAGAAAGATGCACCCTCGTGGGCCAATTGGGTGGAGAAGGGATATACCACACCCATCGAGACGTGGGTGCTTTCGCCCGACTTCCGTGATGCTTCCACCAACCACGTATTCCTGGGCGACATCAATGCGTGGATGTACAACTGCCTGGCTGGAATCAATTATGACGATGCCCGTCCCGGCTTTGTCCACACAAGAATCGAGCCATACTTTCCCCGGCAGCTGTCGTGGGTGAAAGCCCGCTATCAGTCACCGTCGGGTGAGATATGTAGTGAGTGGAAGCGCACAGGCGGCACAATAAGACTGAAGGTGTCTATACCCGTGAACACCACGGCTACCATAGTCCTGAAGGGCGAAAAGCGGGAGGTCGGTGCCGGAAATCATGAATTTTCAGTTCAAAATCCGTGATTCTTTTTCGTTAAACAGCGATAGTTGTTCATTTTTCGTATATTTGCAACACAAAAGTGCCGAACAGTTAGACGTAGAATCATTAATAACCAATAAACAGACAAAGATGAAAAAATCATTGTTATTTGCCGCTGTTGCCGCTTTCATTATGGCATCCTGCGGTGGAAAGAAGTGCAGCTGCGATTGCAATTGCGGTTGTGGAACGTGTGCATGTGCCGGAAAGGCCGACACAGCCAAGCAGGCCTTAGACTACAAGATTGTGGAAAAGGCACAGGTAGACCTTAGCAAGCTTCCTGTCGACAAGGACGGTTATATCACCATGTTCGACGGAAAGACCCTGACAAACTGGCGTGGCTACGGCATGGATACAGTGCCCAAGAGCTGGACAGTCGAGGACGGATGCATCAAGCTTAAAGGTTCTGGCACCGGCGAAGCCCAGGCCATCGGTGGCGGCGACCTGATATTTGCCCACAAATTCAAGAACTTTACACTCGAACTCGAGTACAAGATATCCAAAGGTGGCAATTCAGGCATCATGTATCTTGCCCAGGAAGCAACTGCAAACATTGACGGCAAAGAGTCATATCTGCCGATATGGCAGTCGTGCTCTGAGTATCAGGTGCTCGACAATGCCAATCATCCCGATGCACAACTCGGCACAGATGGCAATCGCCAGTCGGCATCTCTCTATGACATGATTCCCGCAAAGCCACAGAACGCCAAGCCATTCGGAGAGTGGAATACGGCTAAGATCATGGTATATAAGGGTACAGTGGTGCATGCGCAAAATGGCCAGAACGTACTTGAATACCACCTGTGGACACCCAAATGGAACGAGATGTTGCAGGCAAGCAAATTCAAAGAAGGAGGCGATTTCCCTTATGCCTACGAGTTGCTCAAGAATATTGGCGGTGGCCAGGATGGCGACGGCGGCTATATCGGCCTGCAGGACCATGGCGACGATGTATGGTATAGAAACATCCGCATCAAGGTAATGGAGTAATTGTGTTTTTATATATGACAGGAGGTGTGCCGGCATTGCCGGTGCACCTTTTTTGCTTTGTTGCCCCGGGTGTGCCCGACTTGAAGAGGCAGTCTGCGGGGCCTGTGGGTGCAATCTATAGGATTGTAAAGTGTTTCTTGTACATGAAACAAGGTGTTCTGTGTACATGAAACAACGTGTGCCATGTAGGGGAAACAATGTGTTTCATGTACATGAAACAACCTGTGATATGTACAGGAAACGACTTGTGGTATGTAGGGGAAACAACCTGTGATATGTACAGGAAACATGTTGCGATGTATGATGGCCTGATTCAAGAGGTGGCTTATCCTTGTTTTCTGTGCCGCAGGCCGGGATGGTCAGGCCCTTGCAGAGGCTTTGCCGCAGCCTATTTCACGTGTATGACAAACGTGCGTATGCTCTGCGGCTGCAGCCGGTAGACGAGCCGTTTCCACCGGATGGGGTAGGGCTGTTGCTGCCGGCAGTCGTTGGCATTGTCGGTCAGGTAATTGTCCGATGTCTTTGCCACATGGCCGAATGCACTGAGGTCGGCAACATAGTCTTGTGGCCCGTTGCCGTTGTTCTGGCCTACAATGACCAGCGTTTTCCCGTCGGGGCTGATGGCAGCCAGGGTATGTTCGTCGCCGGCATCAAGGAGATGGTATCCCTGTCGGATGAATCGTGTGACCTGCTGTCTCACATAATAGTTTTTTACGCGGTGAAACTCGTTGCCCTTGAAGTCGCCTTGCACGGTGCACCATTGGTCGTTGTTCTCTTCCATTGCCTGCCAGTCGCACCACACTGCGGGTTGCATCAGTTTGATGTCGTCCATCAGGCGTTGCGAAAGCTGCAGGTTGCCGTTCAGCCCTTTGCCGCCGAAGTTGCCCGTTTCGCTCATCCAGAGCGTCAGGCCGTGCTGCATGGTGAGCTGCCTGAGGCGGATGCGGCTCAGGTTGTCGGCCTGATACGAATGTGTGTTCCATTGCCCCACATAGGGCAGGACGCCGCTTTTGTCGAAAGCCTCCAGGCTGCGTATGCTTTGCATCACACTGGTTTCGTCGCAGGCTGCCAGGCGTGTCTTGAGGCCGGATGCCTTGAGCATGGGTGCAATGACTTGGATGAAATCCGACATGGACTGCACATCGAAGTGGCAGCCCTCCTGGCTTCCGTTGCAGTTCCAGTAGTTGGTCATAGGCTCATTAAACGGCTCCAAGGTGTGAAACTCAATGCCGTGTACCTTCTTATAGTATAGACAGCAGTCGATGAGATACCGGGCAAAGGCCTCGTATTGGTCTTTTCGCAGGTTGTCGTGAGCGGCATCTTTGTTGCCGGCGGCACATCCGCTGACCGTCATGTAGTAGGGTGGTGTGTTGCTGAAAGCTTCAAAGACGGCATCGGGACGCTTTTCCTTAATCTTCAGCATGATGCGTCTTTGTGCCTCGTCGGCCGACCAGTCATAGTCGTCCTGTGCAGAGCGCTTGAATCCCTCCATCTCGGCTCTCAGCCCTTTGCCGCGGCCCATGTGGTGAGGTGTGCAGTTTCTGTTCTGCGGGTCGTCACCTCCGGGGATGTTATATCTGAATACGTTGTAGTTGAGCCCGTTCTTTGACGTGAGCCATGTGACGATGGAGTCCATGCGGGCTTCGTCCCATTTGCCGCATTGTCCTGCCCACCAACAGAGGGAAACGCCCCATCCATCGATGCGTTGCAGCTTTTTTGCGGGGTCGACCGCAAAAGTCAGGGCTTGCAGGCTGCTGCACCAGCTCAGGAGAGCCAGCAGCAGAAGTGTCGGTAGCTTTTTCATTTCGATGTCTTTTTATGGTAAGTAATGATTCGATGGCAGGTAATCTCACTGTCTTTGTCGGGGTTCAGCCAATGCAGGCCTATGCGGTGTTGTCCCTGTCTGAGGCTGTAGTTCCAATACAGGTCCTGCGTGCGGCTGTGAAAATCGGCAGGTGCCGTGATGGTTTTTACCGCCTTTCCGTCTACTGTGACCTGAATCCTTGCTTCATATCCGCATGCTTCGACCTGACATCACCTTTTATGACAACGGCACATCCCTCGAATGCAATGTCTTTCAAGTCATCCAAAGGCTTTCCCGGCAGCACGGCGTTGAGCTCCAGCCCGGCAAACGATTCTTCGTAGCGTACGGCCTTGGGGCGTTGAAGCTTTATCTTTACGGTGCTGCCCTCTATTTTTCCGCCGTTGCGTCCCACCATCTGCAATGCCTGGTTGAGGCTCTTTTCATAGACCTGTGTCAGTGACAGCCGGGTATAGGCAAAGTTGCGGCTCTCTACCTTGTGTAGGCTGCGCAGCCATTTGTCAGGTATGTTGCTATAGCCGATCATGGCACCCAGAATGCCGCAAGCCGACGCAGGATTGCAGTCGGAGTCCTGGCCGCAACGTGTGGATATGTCCATTGTCAGCCCGAAATCACCGTTGCCATAGAGCAGGCC
>ERZ808240.3173-NODE-3173-length-16420-cov-19.649924_pt1 | contig 16420 bp, 21 predicted proteins | sample MGYA00521084_ERZ808240 | MGnify/ENA primary metagenome ERZ808240 (study PRJEB31516, sample SAMN03275571) | gut metagenome | biome: mammalia-associated habitat; material: feces | host: Papio cynocephalus | place: Kenya | collected 2012-08-06 ... | reverse complement strand
GTGTTTGTAAGGGCGAAAGCTACAACTCTGATACAAAAGTTTACGAGAAAATGATCACGATAAAAGATAAGAAAAATTGTTGTGGCTGTTCTGCTTGTGTGCAGCGATGTCCCAAGCAGTGCATCTCATTGATAGAGGAAGAAAAGGGCTTCTTGTACCCATTGGTTGATGAAGAGAAGTGTATCAACTGTGGATTGTGCGAGAAAGTTTGTCCTATGCTGAATCCGCAGGAAAAGATACATCCGCAAGAAGTGCTGGCAGTGAAGAATCCTAATGAAGAAGAGCGTATGGCAAGTTCTTCTGGAGGAGTGTTCCTACCATTGGCACGAGAGGTAATCAAGCAAGGTGGTGTCGTTTTCGGCGCAGTCTATGACGAGCAATGGGAGGTACATCATGTTTATGCGGAGAAGATAGTGGATGTTTATCCGATGATGGGCAGTAAATATCTTCAAAGCAGGATTGAAAACGTCTATCGACAAGCTGAGCAATTCCTGAAGCAAGGTCGAGAAGTTCTGTTTGTTGGCAGTCCATGCCAAATAGCAGGATTGAGAACCTACCTCAGAAACAAGGAATATTCCAATCTCTTGGCTGTGGATTTCCTCTGCCATGGCGTTCCAAGCCCTGGAGTTTGGCGCAGATATTTAGCGGAGACTTACGGTGGATATGAAGCAAAAGATAAAAGTCGCCTTCAGGCGACCGCTGGAAAAAATTCCGTTTTGCTTTCATCTCTAAACGCAAAGTCCCCCATAGGGGACATTAAGTTTAGAGATAAAGTTGAGAGTGGCTGGAAAAAATTCCGTTTTGTCGTCCGTCAAAAGTCCGCCTCTAAGGCGGACCAAAATACCGTTTTGTCGTCCGATATACACTATGAGAATCCTTTTATGCGAGGATTCCTCTCCGACATCTATTTGCGTCCATCCTGTTATGAGTGTAAATGCAAGAATGGAGTGAACCATAGTGATTTGACGATTGCCGATTATTGGGCTGCGAGAGTCACAGACCAAGACTTTGACGATGACAAAGGTTTGGGGCTGGTACTTGTCAATACGAACAAAGGAAAAGAGTATTTCGATAAGTTGGATATGATAGTTAGAGAATCCACCTTGGAAAAGGCGCACCTTTGTAATGGTGGATTTAACGAGCACACAGCCCCTCATCCTAAGCGTGCTTTGTTCTTCTCATTGATACAGCAGGGAAAGACCGTTCATACAGCTGTTGGTGCTTGCTTGCATATACCATTGTATCGTAAGGTTGCTGCTAATGCAAAGAGTCTGGTCAAGAAAGTCATCAAGAAGGCATTGGGCAAATAAAAAATGTTCGGCAAATCCTTGGCAATTTCGAAATAAAGTCGTAACTTTGCCCCAAACGAACAAATTTTAAAAGAAAACGATTATGGCAACAACAGTGAAATATCTCGACCCAAAGGCAGACTTGACCTTCAAGAAGGTATTCGGCAATCATCCTGACTTGCTGATAAGCCTGCTTAATGCCCTGCTCCCACTGAAGAAAGAGCAGCAGATAGAGAGCATCGAGTATCTTCCCGCAGAGTTAGTACCTGTTGACCCTCTCCACAAAGATACCATTGTGGATGTGAGATGCAAGGACATCGAGGGGCGCCAGTTTGTTGTCGAAATGCAGATGGCATGGACGGATGCCTTCAAGCAGCGTGTCTTGTTTAATGCTTCGAAGGCGTATGTGAGCCAAGCCGAGATGGGCTACAAATACGAAGACTTGCAGCCTGTGTATTCTCTCAACCTGGTGAACGAAATCTTCGAGAAAGACATGAAGGAATATAAGCATAACTATCGCATTGTGCATGACAAGCGTACCAAGAAAGTGATAGAAGGCTTGTGTTTTACCTTTATCGAGTTACCGAAGTTTAAGCCACATACGATGAAGGAAAAGCGCATGACCATTCTGTGGCTTCGCTTCCTGACCGAGATAAACGACCATACTCAGGAGGTTCCTGCTGAGCTCTTGGAGAATCCAGAGATAAGCAAGGCCTTGGAGGAAGTCAAGATTTCCGCCTTTACCGATGAGGAACTCAGGGCATACGATAAGTTCTGGGACAGGGTGAGTAGCGAGAAGACCTTGATGGAAGGAAGATATGATGAAGGAAAACTTGCTGGAGAAGCAGAAAAGGCTATTGAGATTGCCAAGAAAATGAAAGGTGCTGGCATGGATGTGGAAACTATCTACAAGATGACAGGAGTGAGTAAAGATGTGATAGAGGAGATTTAGTAAGATATTCTCCTCTTCAAGCGATTGGTTCTTTTTTAGGCATATACCATAGAAAAACATAAAATAGAAAAATCAATATCATATACTATATGTGAGGAGTCATTCTTTGGCTCCTCGCAAGTATTTGTTGTACATATAAAAGAAGACGTGCTATTATGTTGAAAAAAGTTGTAGTTACAGGTTTGTTTGGCACCTTTGACCATACAATTGAGTTTAAGGAGAATCCGAAGGTAACTCTATTGTTGGGCAGAAATGGTTTGGGTAAAACAGTTTTGCTAAAAATGTTATTTTCTGTCTTTTCAAAGGATTTTAGCTATTTGAGAAAAGTAAAATTTGATACTTTTAAACTTTACTTTGATAGTGGCGAAATCTTGGGATTTACCAAAAACGGCAAGAAAAAGAATGATATAGCTCTTATTTTCTCTCGTCCTAATAGCAAGCCTCTTTCAGTTACATTTAATAAACTTGGTGTGAAGAAGGAAGAGTTAAATAGTAAAATGAATTCTATCCATGATGAAATTTATAAACTCTATTTTTATACCAAGATACTAGAAAGTAAAACAGTTGATACAAAAGATGACATAGAAGATTTGTTACACTCTGACCGTGATAAAATTACGGTTCCTGCTTGGTTGCAAGAGGTTGTGGATATATATGATGCCCATTTAGTTGATACCAATCGTATGTTAATGCCAATAAGGGAGAAAAACAAGGATAAAAATACTTTTTCTTATAAGAAAGCGGTACTATCTTATTCTGATGAAATTGTTTTGACATTTCAAAAAGTTCTTTCTGAGTCATCTAGAATTTCTGCCAATCTAGACCGTAGTTTTCCTAATAAAGTAATGGATTTATTATGCAATAGTTCATCAGAGCGTAGAAGCATCATTACTTTAAAGGATAAATTATTCGAACTCTCAAATAGACATGAGTTGTTGATGAGTACAGGTCTTTTGAAGTCTGATGATACAAATCTTCCTTTTAATGGTAATGTCTTGACCAACGATTCTATAGCAATATTAAACATCTATATAGAAGACAATTTGCAAAAGTTAGATCCTTATATGGGCTTAGCTAACAAATTGAAGATTTTTATGGATTTGCTGAATTCTCGTTTTTTATATAAGAAGATAGAGTTCAATCAAGAAAAAGGCTTTGTTGTGACATCTACTAAGACTTCAGATAATATCGAATTAACAGAGTTGTCTTCAGGCGAGCAACATCTGTTCATCTTATTTTATGAACTGTTGTTTAAGTACAACTCGAAGACTTTGTTGATGATAGATGAGCCGGAAATATCCTTACATGTTAGTTGGCAGAAGCATTTTATTGATGATTTGATGCGTGTCGTAGAGGTGAATCCTATGACAATTTTAATGGCTACTCATTCTCCAACCCTAATTGGTCCTTATTGGACCATGGTCAATGAGCTACATTGTGATGAAGATTTCTAAATATGTTTAGTATGTTCGATAAACAGACTCTTATTAACAATATCTGTATGGACTCCCCAAAATCTGAGATGACATTTCTTGTGGAAGGCGAGAGTGACGGAGTAGTGCTCAGACATTTTATGGATAAATATAAAGTTTCCATATATTCTTGCGGAGGAAAGACCGATGTCTTGGAAGTATATGATGAGATATGTCATAGAAATCATGCAAAATATGTTTATGCCATCGTTGACCTTGATTATGATTGGTACTTTAATAAAAGGCGGGAGGATGACCATATTGTTTATACAGATGCTCATGATTTAGACATAATGTTTTATATGTCAGAATGTTTTGATCGTGTTGCGTCCTGTATTTATTCTAGTAGGAAATTGGACAGTTTTGAATCTTTTAATAGTTTTAGAAATCATATTACTCAGATAGCTCTACATATGGGATTATTTAGGATTTACAATATTCAAGAGAATTTGAAATTGAAATTTAAACCAGTTGGAAATCAGAATGAACTGAAATACAACAAATTTCTCAAAAAGTCAAATTTTACTGGTGATGATGATATGATTAATACCGTAAAATCATATTATAACCAATGCCCAGGATTAGATGTTGAGAAGACTAAAAAGGGGCTGGCTGAAATAACTCGTAAAGATAATGATGAGTATCTGATTTTACATGGTCATGATGTTGCAAATATTATGTCTGAAATTTGGAAAGATATGCCGAAGTCGAACACCAAGTTCGATAGTCGTGAAAATATAGAGGCTTGTATGCGTTCCGCTTATTGCTTTGATAATTTCAAGAAAACAGATATGTTTAACACCATGTCGCAACTTGCGAATCTGCAAGGAGTAGACATTTGGAAAAATTAAATCGAATTTAATTATGAATACAAATGCAATAATAGCTAATATGGGCAATGGAAATGTTTCTACTGGCAACATTTCTATTGGTGAAATTAATCAAGATAATGTGGCTAATAATGGAAGTAGGGATGAATTCCTTAGATTGATTGATGAAATCAAGACAGAGGTTGACTCTTTGGAAGATGTTTCAGCCAGTGAAGCTGTTAAGTTGATGCAAGAGGAAACAAAGAAGAAGTCTTGGAACAAGAAAATTTTAGGCTTTATGCTAGATACTTTACAAAAAACGGGCGTGACTTTAGCTGCAAAAGGATTGTCGACTTTAACAGCAAAAGCTATTGCATTTTTACCAATGGTTTAGAACATTATGGAAATAAGAACAATTGTAAATAATCTGATAGATGACATCTCCAATGGTGTATCTGTCAGTCAAATTCTGTTGAAGGCTCAGATTATCGCTTTTAATCTTGCCGACGAACGTTTTTCGCTATTGATAAAGAATGAGCAGCAAGGTTATTCTCCTAAGGGTGAAATCCCAGATTATCGCAAGCAGAAGTCTATGATGAAGGCAACGTTTTTAGATGCTTTTCAGAATAGTCAAACTATAGAAGTTCATACAGAGGCTATAGAAGATGAGAGGATTAAGAATCTGATGACCTATGTATATGTAAAAGAACCTTTGGTACAGGTAGAAGAAATGTATAAGAATGCGGAGAATGGTATGGTCAGAGTACAAGTTCCTGTCTTTGCCTATCCAACGATAGAAAACTTATATAAAGGGTATAACGTAAAGCTTTATTCTGCTTATCAATATTTTCCGAAGGAATCTTTATTATCTATAGTTGAGACATTTAAGGGACAGCTCTTGGATATGTTGTTGCAGTTTGATAAGAAATTAGATTGGCAGCTCGACATTTCTACAGGAAAGAATAAGAGTATGGCACAAACTATCATCAAGAATGTATATAATATCCATGCTGTAGTCGCTAATACAGGAAATGGTACAATTTCAACAGATGATATAAGTGTGGAGTAATTTTAACGAATAAATGGTGATTATGCCTTTCAAATAATGAACAATGAGAATAGGAATATTGACATTACCCCTCCATACCAACTATGGAGGGATATTGCAGGCATATGCCTTGCAAACGGTGCTGGAAAGAATGGGGCATGAGGTCGTGGTGTTTGATACGCCCAACAAAACCTTCCTTCCGCCTCTTTGGAAGTTTCCTCTGAGTATAGGAAAGCGAACATTGAAGAAATTATTGGGGAAAACAGACCGAATATTTGAAGAGCACTATCAGAATAGAATACGACCTGTGATAGCGCAAAATATACAGCCATTTGTAGATAAAAACATCCATCGAAAGATAATCCGAAATTTCCAGCAATTGACTCAGAAAGATTATGACGCCATAGTTGTAGGAAGTGATCAAATATGGCGAGCTATTTATTTCCCTATGTGGCTAGGGCAAGGGATAGAAAATGGCTATTTGGCTTTTGCCAAAGAATGGAATATTAAGCGAATAGCTTATGCAGCTTCTTTTGGAACATCCGTTTGGGAATATACCGAGGAACAGACACAACAATGTAAGCCGCTTCTCCAAAAGTTTGATGCTGTATCTGTAAGAGAAGCTAATGGCGTAGAGCTATGCAAGAAATACTTTGAAGTCGATGCCCTACAAGTCTTGGACCCAACGATGTTGCTTTCCCAGGAGGATTATTGCAAGATTTTTCAAGATGCCAATATTCCAAAGAGTAAAGGAACTTTGTTGAATTACGTATTGGATGGTAGCGATGCGATTAACCGTCTGATAGATGAAATAGCAGCCCAAAAGCATCTGGTACCATTTGCTGTCAATAATCCTTTTGAGTATGATGATGCCAAGCCATTGAACATGCGCATCAAGCCATCTGTGGAAATATGGCTCCGTGGTTTTTATGATGCTGAGTTTGTTGTAACAGATTCCTTCCATGCTTGTGTTTTTTCGATAATATTCAAGAAACAGTTTGTCGTTGTTGGCAATAAGGAACGTGGAATGGCTAGATTCGAATCACTTCTGAAGATGTTTGGCTTGGAAGATAGACTTGTAGCCGATGATGTCGATATAAATTCCCTTCAGCCGATTGATTATGATAAAGTTTATCAACTTTATGGTAAACTGAAAGAAAAATCATATTGTTTCTTGTCTGAAAACTTGAAGTCATAAGATATCCATGTTTGTCTTTATCCTCAAATACCTCATTATAGCCTTGTGCTTGGCATACTTGAACCATGTGTTCTCCAAGAAGAAGGCGGTGCAGATGGATGTAAAGAGACACATGCTTGAAAAAAAGGTTGAAGACGTATGCCGATTTGCATAAGGTCGTTACTAGCAATACTTCTCTGATAGCGCCATCAGCTCTTCAGGAGCAATACTACTGGAGTCTGTTGGATGGTATGCCATTCCGTATCGGTGACCAGAAAATGGAGTATGTATCTTACTTCGCTTCTTATGATAAGCTAAGCAAATATTACTTGTTGTTGCAAGGAAAACAATCTGGGACAGTATTTCTTCCAAAGGATATGGAGGAAACGTTACAGATGGTAAATGATTGGTATGACTATGTAATGGAGTTGTTGTCGGCATTCAAAATGCTGGAGGATGAGGACACCTCGTTGACGGATAGGCAAAGAAGCAAACACCTTGATTTGGCTTGTCAAATGTTTGGAATCGCCTTGCAATATGACATCGACAAGATAGGCAACCATCTTAAATGTATGTTGACAGACCGATTACAGATGCCTAGCTTGTTGAATCTCTTCAAAGTCTCGGTCATCAACAAAGTAAGATTATGGCTTTTTAAGCGCAGTTATGAAAGGCTGGACTTGATCAAATATACTCCTTACCTTTTGCTAGCTCTCAATTATATTCACATCTCTGATCGATACAGTCGGGATGATTTTGATGGATTGTCAGACGGCGAACGGAAGGCAATGTTGGGAGAATTTAACGCATCTTTTATAAAACATTTACCGAATGATGGAGGCATTGCATCGGATAGTGATAGAGATTAATGCCTTGCCCGATTATTTTGGCAAGGGATTGATGGAATTGCTCGTGCTCGTAGTGGGTGGAGTGATAGTAGCTTGGATTACATCCACATATTTCGCCCAGAGAGCTGCCGAGTCTGAAGTGAAAGGCGACATGATGAAGAAGAAGCTAGATTTATACGAAGCATTCGTATCAAAGCTTGATGCCTTACAGCAACAGAAGTTATTGCCACATGATCTCATAGATGCAGCGATTGCTGACATTAGAAGTGGAAGTTGTGTTCGATGCGATTCGTGAAAGTATTAATAACATCAAGTTTGGTGTTCAATCCAAACCAGACCATTCAGCTAAACGTTTGGGGAGTGATGGAGAAATCGTTCAGCAATTACAGGGTTTGAAGATTATGACGGAGCGAGACAAAGTCAAGAAACTTATCGCTGAGCAAATAGCCAAGGGCATGTTTGCTGTGAAGAATAAATCTGAGAAGCAATGATGGAAGGCAATACATTTTGTGGCTTGAGCCAAGCGGCATGGGCAGACATATTTTTGTTGTCAAAGTTTTTTTGTACCAACTTTTGTCCTAGCATGCTTCGGGGCTTACTATCAGTTGCGTAAGAAAACAGAGATAGCCATTCAGGTTGGCATCACTCGTCTTAGAATAGCAGCTTATAATGACATCGTTTAGCGGCTGTCGTGATGAAAAATGAAATCAATAAGGCATTCTTGCAAGTTTGTGATGTCATAGCTGGTGAGATTAATGGGATTCGTATTTTTTATCGTAAGCATCGCATGCGAAAGTTGGCATATCATCTTTTCGAACCGATTATAAGATGGGCAGATAAGTATATGAGTGACGAATCTTGGAGAGGTTGGATAAGTAGCAAAATCCTTCCCAAAGTATTGGAAGACCGATTGACGTTGGTTTCAAAGATACCGATGTTGGTAGAATTGTTTACTTATTTTTATGTATTAGATAAATATTCACCAAGAGAGTATTTCTCAATGGATGAGGTTGAACGTTTGGAAGTCTCGTCTGACTTCTTCAAGCTTTATTATGTTCAGCTTCATCACAATAGATAAACTATAATCGTAAAATAATAGAAATTAAAAATAATATGAATCCAAAGATAAGTGTGATAGTACCAGTTTACAACGTGGAGAAGTATCTCCGTCGTTGTATCGATAGCATCCTCGCTCAGGCATTCACAGACTTTGAGTTACTCCTTATTGATGATGGGAGCAAGGATAAGTCGGGAGAGATATGCGATGAGTATGCTGTTAAGGATAAGCGGGTGCGAGTGTTTCATAAGGAAAATGGAGGGGTAAGTTCTGCACGAAATTTAGGACTTGATAAAGCTCAAGGTGAATGGGTATATTTTGTGGATAGTGATGATCTAGTTTTGGCAGATGCCTTGGAAACATTTAATGGTCTTACCAAATCAAATTCAGAGTTAGTGATGGCAGGATTCTGTACTTCTGAAGAAAATGGTATGGTTAGGGAGCAGCCTAAGCTAATGAGGCAATGTGAACTGTCAGTTGTGGAGGCTTTGAAGGAAATGTATGCTCCTTCTGATTTTTGTTATCAGGGTTATCTTTGGTGTAAGTTATTTAAAAAAAAATTGATACAACAAAATCATTTACGATTCGATGAAAATATAAGTTTCAATGAGGATAGACTATTTATCGTAAAATATTTATGTTGTAGTAAAGCTTGTATTTCTTATACGACTAAAGCCGTTTATAATTATATCCTTAGAATGAATAGTGCAATGAGTACTTTGCAAAAAGGTTATAATAAAAAATTTGCAACAGACTTTGATGCTTACGTGCTAATGTATCAAGAGATTTCTGAATATAGTAAGGATCAAGCATTAATTCATTTGGCACTAAATGGAATTTGTGATTCTTATAAGTCGAATCATAAAATGATGCAGAAGTTCAATCAATATGACCGAAATATACATCGATATATGTTTAAGCGCATGTTACAAAATGGTGCGATTCTTCAATATTTAAAGTCTATATTAAGACCGTTTTTAGGGTATCTTGGCTTGTTATTATTTCCGGAAATTACAATTAAACTTTCAAATAAGTAGATCATGGCTAATCAAAATTACGACTATCTCATCGTTGGCTCAGGTCTCTTCGGAGCCACATTCGCCCATCTTGCCCACAAGCAAGGCAAGAAATGCTTGGTTATCGACAAGCGTTCTCACTTAGGTGGCAACATCTATTGTGAGAACATCGAGGGCATCAACGTGCATAAGTATGGCGCACATATCTTCCATACCTCCAACAAGAAGGTGTGGGAGTTCGTCAACTCCATCGTGGAGTTCAACCGCTATACCAATTCGCCAGTGGCTAACTACAAGGGCAAGCTCTATAACCTGCCTTTCAATATGAACACCTTCTACCAGATGTGGGGTGTTACCACTCCAGAGGAGGCGCAGGCGAAGATTGATGAGCAGAAGCAAGAGGCTGTGGCTCGTATGAAAGCCGATGGCGTAACGGAGCCTCGCAACTTGGAGGAGCAGGCTCAGGTATTGATTGGCAAGGACATCTACGAGCGACTCATCAAGGGCTATACCGAGAAACAGTGGGGTAGAAAGTGTACCGAGCTGCCAGCCTTCATCATCAAGCGTCTGCCAGTTCGTCTCATCTTCGACAACAACTATTTCAACGACAAGTACCAGGGCATCCCTGTGGGAGGATACAACAAGTTGATAGATGGTTTGCTCGAAGGTAGCGATACCCAAACTGATGTCGATTTCTTCACCGATAGTATCGAGACTGCATATGGCGATACCATTTGCTTGAAGGACGATTGGCAGAAGATAGCCGACAAGCTCGTCTTCACCGGCAAGATAGATGAGTTCTACGACTATCAGTTTGGCAAGCTCAACTATCGTACCGTCCGTTTCGAGACCGAGGTTATCGACAAGCCGAACTATCAAGGCAATGCTGTGGTGAATTATACCGAGCGTGAGGTGCCATATACCCGTGTTATCGAGCACAAGCATTTCGAAATGTTCGGGCAGGAGGTATATGACAATCCAAAAACCATTATCTCGAAGGAATATTCCACCGAATGGAAGGATGGCATGGAGCCATATTATCCAGTGAATGATGATGCCAACTCTCAGCTTTATGCCAAGTACAAGGCTTTGGCAGACAAGGAAGAGAAGGCTATCTTCGGTGGCAGATTGGCGGAATACAAGTATTACGATATGGCTCCGATCATCGAGAAGGTGCTGGAGAGATTCTAAGAATTTTGCAAAAAATAGAAAAATCGCAAAAGTAACGGTCACAGGTCACGCTGATAAAATCCGTGAGATTTGTGAGATTCGTGTGCGATTTAACACTTTTCCCGAAAAATCCTTTGTGGTTTCAAAAGAAAATCGTAAATTTGCGGCAAAAAGAAAGAATTATGGAAGCTACAGTATTTAATGATGCCCAATTGCATATACTTCGTATGATGTCTTATATCAAGACAAAAGAGGAGTTGTATGATTTGAAAAATGTACTATCTGACTTTTATGCAAAGAAAGTCGATGCAGAAATGGATGAACTTTGGGAGCAAGGTGTAATTACTCCAGCGACAATAGAAGAATGGGGGAAGGAACACTTGCGCATTGCTTATAAATGAAAAAGATAGTACTAGATACAAACTGCCTTTTGATGAGTTTGCCAAAGGCAAGCCCATATAGGTCGCTTTGGGATTCATTTCTCAAAGGAGACATCATTTTGTGCGTCTCAAATGAAATAATTGAGGAATATTCCGAGATATTATCTTTAAAAGTTGGGCAGAGAATAGCTAGCAATGTCATAGAGTTGATTGTCAATCGCTCTAATGTGGAATTTGTCAATCCTACATATCGGTTTGGCTTAATTCAAACAGATATTGATGATAATAAGTTTGTAGATTGTGCGATTGTAGCAGGTGCAATGTGCATTGTTAGCAACGATTCCCATTTTAAGGAATTAGCTTCTATACCTTTCCCTAAGGTTATTGTTTTCAACATCGTAGAGTTCATGGTAGTTCTCAGAAACTTGAATCAGAATACAGCCAACTAAGATACGATTTATATAATTTTTATGCGATAGGTTGGCAAGAACTTTCTTGATAGAAAAGTCCTTGCTAGCCCTATAAGGTATTGTGCTTATATGCCTGTAGGCTATGCGATTAATGCCTTGGATAAAGCCATCTCCGAGATAGACTACAACTCCCCGATGCTGTTCTTTGATATTGCGAGTGAGGTGGGGTGAGTGATAAAGGGAGAGAAGAAATAAAATGGAATTTCTTAAGATGTATTGGAATCAAGATGCTAATATAAGTCATTACTCTTTAGCGATATCAATCTTAACGACGGTGATTATAGGTGGATGTGTGATCTTACTAGTGGAGAATCAACAAACCCAAGGAGAGATTCTCACTAGATACCATAATGTGATGCGTCCTTTTTATCATCGATTAACCTTGTATGCAAAGGTTGTTCAGCAATGTATGTTTGCCCTTAGGGCTATAGATAAAGATGGGGAGGCATACAAAAGTAAAATTCAAAAACTTTGTAATGATTTTAGAGCTATAGCTTTTGAATCTCTTATGACTGGTAAGGATGCCTCTTATCTAGATGCTTCTTTTTTAGCCTCTATTTGTACGAAAGCAAATGATATTTGGTATATGTTTGATAGAGATTATGAAATCTATAGCCACCTTAGAATTGGTGATGTTCATTCTGTTGAGGATTTACGAATGGCTTTTCTTGCATACGACCGTAGTTTGGATAAAAGAAATGTTGATTTGCATCTACTACCAGAAATTTCTGGAGACTTTTATGTCAAGGAATGGCAACCTATAGATAATATCCCTGTACGTTTCGAATATTTCGTAAAAGAGAGCAAGAAGATAGGAAAATGGCTTTATGCTTGTTTTGCGATAGAGATAACGAGCCTAGTCGTTGTTTATCTAAGTGAGAGCTTTGATGGTATGTCGTTAATGGCAATAGATTTAGTGGTTTTGTTGTCAATTATATTTTTTGTCATTTCTCTATTTAAGTTTTTGCAAATAAAGTCTAGAATTTTAATGTTACAATTTTAGCGCTTTTGTTATGGTAATGATAACGATTAGAGATATATGTACGGCTTATCTTGATGCTTATATTTTGGCAAAGCAAGCAGAATGGTTGATACATGGAAAGATTCAAGGTACGATACTTGATGCAGTAAAGGCAGCTGCTGTGAAATGTATGGAGGATTACGTAGAACAGTTGAATCTTTCAGATAGTGATAAGGAGGAAATGAAACGCGATTATGAGCAATGGGCAGACTTGGCTCTGGAAGGAGTCAAGGAAAGATTGCGTGAAAGTGGTAAATTGGAAGAATAACGAAAAATAACAACCGATATGGAAAAGATATTAACAATAGTGATTCCTACGTACAATATGCAAGACTACCTTCGTCGTTGTCTTGACAGCCTGATTGTACCAGAGGAACAGATGAAGCAATTAGAAGTGCTCGTCATCAATGATGGCAGCAAGGACAATTCCTCTGCCATTGCCCATGAGTATCAAGATAAGTATCCTGATACCTTCAGAGTGATAGATAAGGAGAATGGCAATTATGGCTCCTGTGTGAACAGAGGATTGAAGGAGGCAACGGGTAAATATTTTAGAATATTGGATGCAGATGATTGGTTTGATACTGTTGCCCTTTGCAAATTTATAGGGCAATTGCAACATTGGGATGTTGATGTAATTTATACTGCTTTTAATACTGTTGAGTTAAAAGGAAAATCATATAGAAAAAGTAAAATAACTAAGCAAAGTCAGTTTAAAACTAACGTATGTATTGATTTGACAATAAACGCTCTAGATGATAAATTCTTTGCGATGCATTCATTGACATATAAGTTGGAATTGCTTAATAAAATTAAGTTTAAGCAGGAAGAAAAAATATGTTATACAGATACAGAATATGTCTTTTATCCGTTGGGACATGCAAAAAACTTGGTATGTCTTGATGATGTTTTATATCAATATTTTGTGGGTCGTGAAGGACAGTCTATGTCATTAAAACGTATGTCTAAAAACTTTTCGCATTTTTACAAAGTATTAACAAATTTGTTGTCATATAAATTTTGCATTTCTTTACCTACACAGGCAAAACTTTGTTCTTATTATTTTGTCGTTTTGTTGAGATATATGTTAGATATTCACTTGTTTATGTGCATTGACAATAAAAAACAAGATGTTGTTTTGCATGAAGTTATAGATACAATTATTAAGAGAGATGTTTGTTTTAAAGATAAAATAAATGCCATAAACTTGAAAGGTTGTTGTTATGTTACATGGTGGTTGAGTAACTCTGCTATCAACAAAGTAAAGTTATGGCTATTCATCAAGCTTAAAAGGGTCACTTTAAAAATATAAAATATGCCAAAAGTTAGTGTTATAGTTCCTATATATAAAGTTGAAAAATATATAGAAAAATGTGTTAGAAGTTTATTTGAACAGACTTTGGAGGATATTGAATATATTTTTGTGAATGATTGCACGCCTGATAATTCGATAAAAATATTACAAAAAGTATTAATGGATTATCCTGTACGTGAGAAGTTTGTGAAAATTGTTAATCTTGAAGTTAATTCTGGGCAAGCTGCTGTTCGCAAGAGGGGAATATCTGAAGCAACAGGTGATTTTGTTATTTTTTGTGATGGTGACGATTGGATTAGTAAAAATATGTACAAATGTATGTATGATTTTGCTACTCAAAATAATTATGATGTTGTTAGATGTTTGTTTAGTAGAATGTCTGGAAATCAAGAGACATTATGTAAGTTGATTCCTTCTGCGGCTTATGTAGATAAGAGACAATTAATGTCATATCTTATACGCTCAACTGATTTTTCTTCGACGTGTGATAAACTTGTTCGACGTGCTGCTATCTTTACACCAGAATTTACTTATCCTAAAGATAATATGTGCGAAGACTTAGTCTACGTTTTGCAATATATCCTTAATGCAGAGTCTGTAGGTTATATAAATGAATCATTCTATTATTATCGACAAAATGCTTCATCGATTAGTCATATATTAGACACTGATCATATTTGTCGTAAAGCTTTTCAAATTTCCAATAATGTTAATTTAGTACAGTTAATTTTGTCAAAGGCTAACTTACAGATGGAATTTGATGGTGAAATTGTTGCAGCTAAGTATATGGCGAAGGACGCTTATCGGCCTATCATTGAGAGAAAAGGAATTTATATAAAATGGAAGAGTTGCTTCTCTGAAATTAATTCTAAAGTCTTTTTTAATAAATACCTTACAGCAAAACAGAAACTGAATTTTATTTTATGCTTATTAGGTTTGTATCCAATTGTGAAGAAATTAATTGTATAAAGAATAATTATGGAAAGGTATATTTATTTGATATTGCTGTTTGGATGGGAGTTACTTTTATTATATTATGCATGGAATAAATTTAATAAAGTATTTTTTTCTCCATCTTTTTATACATTGTCCGTATTTTCTGTATCTACATTGCTTTGTATTTATTGCATAAATTTTTGGCAGATTCATTTCTATTCGATTACTTTTTTTGTTATCAGTTTGGGACTTTTGGCTATGATTGTTGCTGAGTCTTGTTTTTATAGGAGAAAACAACTTAGGGGTGAAAGTGAAAAAATCATTATTAAATTACCTCAAGCTATAAAGGTTGGGTTGTCTTTATGTTGTGTCCTTGCTACTTTTATGTATTATAGGGAGATACAAAAAATTGGATTGGCTCATGCTATGGGTATGAATGAGGCTATTGCAAACATAAAAGAAGATTGGGATTTTTATGAAAGTCAGTTTAATCCAATTGTTCGTCAAGGATATAAAATGGTGATGGGAATAGCCTATTGCTTTACTTTCATCTTTGTCAATAACTATAATATATGTAAAAGAAAATTATCGGAAACTTTTTGGTATATATTGCCCTTGTTTTGTGGAGTTGTAATCAATTTGATTTCTGGTTCTAGAGGCGATATGATTAGAATGTTGCTTCTGTATCTATTTACCTATTATATTTGTAAATGGCAAGCTACAAACTGGAAATTGCAACCTTCTAGGCAAATTATTAAAGTAGCTTTTCCTGCTATTGCATTAGTCTTAAGTATATTCTTTATGGCTCGACTTTTTGTAAAGGTTGATGTAGAGAACCAGAAAAATATTGGAGGCCCGGTTGAGTATTTGGCTTATTATATAGGTAGTCCAATTCAAGTTTTTAATATTCATGCGGAACAATTACAACGGCATCCCAATGTAAATGCTAATTCTTCATTTGGCGTGTCTAGTTTTAGTGGAGTCTATATGCTGCTACAGAATCTCAATATTATAAACAAGAAGGATATAGATTCTCATAAAATTGGAGTCGGTTTTGAGGAATTAGGTGGTGATTCTAATGCAGCAGGAAACGTAGATACAATTTTTGCTTGTCCTTATGTTGATTTTGGATTGATAGGGATGTGTATTTATGTCTTTGTTATATATGCTGTGCTTTCCTATTTTTTCTATCGTAATATTTTGTATGAAAGGTTATCTGGCAAATATATAAAGAATTTTATTTTGTTTTCTTTTTTCTTTTATGAGGTTGAAATGTCATTTTATAGTGATGTTGTTAATCTGATATTTAGTCAGACAGGTATATTGCAGTTCTTTTGTCTAGTGATATTAATGCATTATATCATTCGTCCAAAATATTTGATACGTGTAAAGTAAGTGTTCGGTAAACGCCGTATTGCCCGCTTGAAAAAAGTTGCTTACCTTTGCACCATGATTTTTAA
>ERZ808240.3172-NODE-3172-length-16430-cov-7.864000_pt1 | contig 16430 bp, 17 predicted proteins | sample MGYA00521084_ERZ808240 | MGnify/ENA primary metagenome ERZ808240 (study PRJEB31516, sample SAMN03275571) | gut metagenome | biome: mammalia-associated habitat; material: feces | host: Papio cynocephalus | place: Kenya | collected 2012-08-06 ... | reverse complement strand
TAACAAGTGCTAATTAAGCAAGGAGTTGCTTAACGAGTGTAGAGATAGCCTTGCCATCGGCACGACCCGCAAGTTTTTTACTTGCAGTGCCCATCACCTTGCCCATATCCTTCATGCTTGTAGCTCCTACCTCGGCTATAATGGCCTTGATTTCGGCTTCAAGTTCTTCGGCACTAAGAGCCTTTGGCAAGTATTCGTCAATGATGTTGGCTTGTGCTTCCTCTTCCTCGGCCAAGTCGGGACGATTTTGCTCTTTGTAGAGAGCTGCTGTATCGTGCCCTTGCTTGGAGAGTTTAGCTAATATTTTTAAAGCTGCAGCATCCTCCAAAGTATCGTTGGCACCTGGAGCTGTTTTAGCCTCAATAAAGAACTTTTTAACGTTGCGCAATGCCTCCAAACGGATTTTATCCTTTGCTTTCATTGCGGCAATAATGTCTTTGCTTACTTTTTCAAAAATATCCATTGTTAGCAATATTTATTGGGCGGTTCTAAATATGTTGTATATAGAATCTCCTTGAATTTATCTCTAATTCTCCGAAAGCCTTTTTAGCTGTTCAATCGTTTCATTAGTGCGCTTTAGTGTAGGTGTATCTTCGACCATTTGCAAAACCTCTTCGTTGCACAAATCGTCTTCACTAAAGAGGTAGAAAAGCGGTTTACGGCGATAGCGTTGCTTTGAACGATAGTCTGTATAGAACACCTTGCGGCGGTTTTCAATCTGCGGATCTACAATTTCTGCCTCATCCTCTTTATCGTCAGTAGAGGGTTTAGGACCATAAATGCCAAAGCCCGAAGCAACAATTGTAATCTTAATTTTCTTGCCCAACGACTTATCTATAGTTAAGCCCCATTTGGTTTGCACATCGGGGTTAAAAGCATCCATAAAAGCCGTAACCTCATTGAGTTCCTCTGTGCGTAATACGTACTGAGGATCGTCGTTCATGGTGATAGAGAGCAATATATGGGTAGCCTTAAACACATCGTTGTTGTTGAGCAAAGGCGAATTGAGTGCTTGATTAATAGCATTTGTTACACGATTATCGCCTTCGGCAAATCCCGACGACATAACCGCTACTCCACCATTGCGCAATGTGGTACATACATCCTCAAAATCGAGGGTAACGCGCCCATGCATATAAATGATTTCGGTGATAGACCTAACGGCAGTAGATAGTGTTTCGTCGGCACGTTTAAAAGCATTGATAACGCTTAAGTCGGAGTAAATGTCGCACAAACGTTGGTTGTTAATAACCAACATGGCATCTACCTCCTTTTGTAGCATCTCAAGTCCATCAAGCGCTTTATCGATACGCACCTCACGTTCAAATAGGAACGGTATAGTAACAATGCCAATAGTAAGAATGCCTCTCTTGCGGGCTTCGCGTGCAAAGATTGGCGACGCACCAGTTCCTGTACCACCCCCCATACCTGCTGTAATAAACACCATCTGCGTGTCTTGGTCAAACACCTGAGCTATTTCATCAACGTCGGCTTCTGCCAATTCGCGTCCCTTTTCAGGGCTTCCACCAGCACCAAGTCCTGGTCCAATTTGCAAATGCTCGGGTACTGGGTTATCTTCGAGTGCCTTTCTATCAGTGTTGGCAACAAGGTAACTTACATTGCTTATACCATCACGATACATCTGGGCAACAGCGTTACCACCACCGCCTCCCACACCAATCACCTTGATAATATACGATGTTTTGGCGTCTGCAATTTGTATTAAGTCATCTTCTGCCATAAATGTTTCTTTGCATTGAACTTCAGCTACTATGCCTTATCCTTTAGCCCCTTCTGAGAGTCTATTCTGCCTGCTATTTATGAAAACGATATAACAGAACCTGCCGTTTCAGGAGTTGGTGTGTCAGCACTTTCAGGCTCAATAGCTATGTTGTTATACGACTTGCTCTTAATGTCTGCCAAAGCCTCTTTTGAACGCTTAAAGGTTGGTGTTAGCTCAACAAGCGATATGATTTCTTCGTTGTCAAGGTCATCAAGTCCAAACAAGAAGAAGCGTGGACGACGGTGGAAAGTACTCTTTTTGTCGCCACCATAAAAATTTTCACGGCGCTCCTCTTTCTCCTCATTTTCTTCAATTTCATTTTGGCGATGTGCCTCCTCTTCAGCATCAAGTTTGCTTTTGAGTCCAGGCACATTCTTCAAACCAAAGCCTGTGGCAAGAATGGTAATCTTTACTTGTTTGCCAAGAGATGGATCGGTAGAAAGTCCCCACTTTGTCTCTACATCATTGTGGAACTTAGACATGAACTCGTGCACCTCATTCATCTCTTCCATCATCAAGCTATCGCCTTCTTTTTCAGCGCAAAACGAGATAGAAAGCAGCACTTTCTTAGAGTTGAAAATGTCGTTGTTGTTGAGTAATGGCGAGTGAAGAGCACCCTCAATGGCTTTGCTCACACGATTTTCGCCCTCGCCATACCCCGTAGACATAATAGCCACGCCACCATCCTTCAACACGGTGCACACATCGCGGAAGTCAAGGTTAATGATACCGTGCATTGTGATGATTTCGGCAATCGAACGCGCTGCCACGCTCAATGTGTTATCAGCCTTATCGAATGCAGAAAGCACATTCAATTCAGGATATATCTCGCGCAGACGCTCATTATTGATAACCAATAGCGCATCAACATGCTTTGATATTTCCTCCACACCATCGAGTGCTTGGTCAATCTTCTTGTTGCCCTCAAAGCGGAAAGGAATAGTTACAATACCCACGGTTAATATGCCCATTGACTTTGCCTCGTGAGCAATAACAGGAGCAGCACCCGTACCTGTACCACCACCCATACCAGCTGTGATAAACACCATTTTGGTGCCATCGTTAAGCATCTCATGTATTTGTTCAATGCTCTCTTCAGCCGCTTGCCGCGCACGTTCTGGGCGGTTGCCTGCACCAAGTCCCTCTTTTCCCAATTGCAAACGAACGGGTACAGGAGAGTCGGAAAGTGCCTTAGAGTCGGTGTTACAAACCACAAAGTTCACATCGTGAATGCCTTCACGATACATATGATTAACGGCATTGCCACCGCCACCACCAACACCTATCACCTTGATGATAGAAGGAGTAGTTGTGGGTATGCCCATATCTATAAGGAGGTCGTTATTATTGTTGTCTTCTGCCATTTTCTTGCTAAAATATTAAGCGTTTTCGTCGTTTTCTTTCACGAAATTGCCAAGCCAATCGCCTGCTTTTTTAAAGAAATTTGAAAACTTCTTCTTTTTCTTTTCTCTCTCTCTCTTACGGCGCTCTTCTTCCTCTTGACGTTCTTTCTCGGCGCGTTTTTGAGCCTCAGCTTCGGCTATGCGCTTGGCTTCTTCCTCGATTTTCTTTTTCTCTTCAGCCACTTGCTCTTCCTCAGCCGATGTGCGATGCTCTTCGTCGTTTACGTCCTCAAAAAGGTCGGTAGGTTGTCCGATTCTGCCCCCACAGCAGTTTTCATTGCCCTTGTCAATAAGAGCTATGACTGCATTACAATCGCCGTCGCTATTCAAGCCAGGGTAATCTGATGAGCGCAGAGCAATGCGAATATTGCGAACAAAACGCATTTTTTCAAACTTCAATTCGCGTGCAAAAGCCTTGTCGATATTCTTAATGTGTGATGCCCCACCCGTAATAATAAGTCCGCCAATAAGTTGAGCTTTGTCGTATTTCGAAATTGAGATTTGGTTCTTAATGTTAAGGATAATTTCCTCAACACGAGCTTCAACCAATCCGCTAAAATCATCGAACGGAATAGTTCTGCCATCGCGCAAGGTGATAGGCTTATGATTTTCTTCATCGTTGGTCGAGATAGCAGAACCATACTTTATTTTCAGCTCTTCAGCCTCGTCATCTTCAATTTGCAACGACATAATGTCGCGGTTGATATTGGCACCACCCAAGGGTATGACAGCCAAATGGCGCAACAAATTATTCTTGTATACAGCTACCGAAGTAGTTTCGGCCCCCATATCTACAAACACACATCCCGAACGTTTTTCGGGTTCAGTTAGCATGGTATCAGCCAGCGTTTCAATAGTAATAGGCAGTTCTGCAATGGTTACACCAGCACTTCTAAAGCAGTTACGTATTTCTTCACGAATGCTTGAGTTAGCCACAACATTTAAGAAATTACCCTCAACATTATCAGCAATGATGCCCACTGGTTCGTTTGTCACCTGCGTACCGATATGGTATTCTTGTGGAACAACATCAAGAATGTCGCGGTCGCCATTGGCTGAGTTGCGGTTCTCTTCATACATGGCATCAATCATTTCTTGAGTAATCTCTACCTTAGAGTCGAAATGACGAACCACGGCTTTAGCAACAGTGTGCATACCCATGCCACCGATGCCCACATATATGCGGCTGATGCTTTTTTGCAGCTTTTGCTCCATCTTGTCTTTCATGCTAATGAGGCACTGTGTCATTTTGCTGACATTGTTTATACGCCCCTTTCTGATGAAAGTGGTTGAAGGCTCTTGAGCGAAGGCAAGCACTTGAATAGCACCATCAGGCTGTTTGCGTCCAGCCATGCAAGTAACCTTAGACGAGCCTAATTCAATAGCTACTATAAAGTTGTCTTCCATTTAATTATGTCGTTTTTTTATTTTCTAAATATAGTGATTATAGAGGAACTATGTGCTACATACACCCTCAATAGGGGGGGATGGGTACGAGCATAATGAAGTGTTGATATATAGCATTATTGCTCTTTAGCTTTGCGTCCCACTATTTGAGATAAATGTTCTACAGATATTTCTGCATATTTGTTCCACCCCACTTGGGGTAGCACCTTTTCATAAAAGGCATAGAGATTTCTAAACTTTTGGCTGATGCTATCAGTATTGCCAAATGCAATGATATGACTGCCCACACGCGGCACCATTTTAACCTGTTGATGTGGTGTCACATAGATTTGTTCTATTTGGTTGTTCCAAAAGTCGTCGTCGCGTAAGAAGCGTCCTAACTTCACAAGTTGCTTCGAGGCATACTGCCGAGATATGTTGCCTGTAGCCACAATCAAGTCTGCCGAATAGCCTTGTGGGTTCATCACGTTTCCCTTGCTATCTATATAGTAGTCGTCGCCATTATCGGCTCTTACTCTTAGTAAGGGAAGGCGCTGTTGGATAAGCACATTATAGATTCCATTGGGCGACTTGTAGCATGATACAGAGTCAATAAACGAGTTCTTTTTCAGTACTCTTTCGATTGCTACACCATCAATTTCGTCCATTTTTTTGCCCACAGGATACTGCCCTGATATTTGCAAAAGGTGGTCTGCCTCATCGCGCGTAATAAAACCGGCATGCGAGCTATCGGCTATAGTAAAATTTACTTGCTTGCATATTGTAGTATCGCCATGCTGTGTAAAGTTGGCAAAGGCGAAGCCAAGATAAACAATTAGTCCTGCCAAAAGCAGTAGTTTTATGAACGTCTTCATGCAACCGAATTGTAAGTTATTTACTTAACAACCTGAAAAGTAAAAGGTTTATTTGCTCTCTTTACTCTCTAAGATAGCCTTTATCTGAGGTATGTAATCTACAGCATCACCAGCACCCAATACTACAAGTACATCAAAATCTTCGTTGGCCACAAATGTTGGTATATCGGCCTTGTTGATTAGATGCTTTTCAATGCCAGGTCGTAAGTTATCGTAGATAATTTGGCTTGTTATGCCAGGTATTGGTTTTTCGCGAGCGGGATAAATTTCAGTGAGTATCACCTCGTCGAGCAATGACAAACTTGCTGCAAAATCTTTGTAGAAGTCGCGTGTGCGAGTGTAGAGATGAGGTTGGAATATAGCCGAAATTTTTTTGTCATTAAACACTTCACGAATAGAGAGAATGCTCTGTTTGATTTCGGCAGGATGGTGAGCATAGTCTGAGAGGAGCACATGTTTGTCGGTGCGTAGAGCAAAGTCAAAACGGCGGTCTACACCAGCAAAGGTTTTCATACCCTTGCGTATTTCGTCTGTGCTTGCACCAGCTATTTGTGCCAAAGCCATAGCAGCAATACCATTCTCAATGTTGATACTTACTGGTACGCCAAGTTCCACTTGAGGAATATTGCCTAAGGGCGATATAAAGTCGAAAACGATGCGTCCGTTGCCTATTTGTATATTCTCGGCATGAAAGTCGCCTTCGTTGCGGTCGTAGGTGTAAGTTTTCACGCCCTCCTGCGGGTTTGGCTTCATCTTGAGGTTACGATGAATGATAAGCGCGCCACCTGGTTGGATAAGTTCGGTGTAGTGGCGAAAACTTTCAAGGTAAGCCTCTTCGGTGCCATAGATATCAAGGTGGTCGGCATCGGTAGCTGTGATAACTGTGGCAAAGGGGCGAAGATGGTGAAACGAGCGGTCGAATTCATCTGCCTCAATTACCACATACGGGCTGTTTTTGTCAAGCAAATAGTTAGTACCATAGTTCTTGGTTATGCCTCCCAAAAAGGCATTACATCCCACATGACTCTCGTGCAAGAGATGTGCCGCCATAGATGTTGTAGTGGTTTTTCCGTGTGTGCCTGCCACACAGAGTCCCTTCATTGTGCGTGTGAGTGTACCCAGCACTTGGGCACGCTTCTGTATGTCGAATCCGTTTTCGCGGAAGTATGTAAGTTCTTTATGTGTGCTTGGTATAGCGGGGGTATACACCACGAGCGTGTGTTCCTTGTCCTTGCATTCTTGAGGAATGAGGTCGGGGTTATCTTCATAATGGATGTGTGCACCTTCGGCACAAAGTTCCTCGGTAAGTGGGCATTCGGCGCGATCGTAACCACCTACAAATAATCCTTGCGACAAGAAATAGCGCTCAAGTGCGCTCATACCGATACCACCGGCACCAATAAAATATACTGACTTCATTTTGTCTTATTTAGCAATCAGAGAGGGGTTTAGCCGTGCATTTTAGGCGCAGACAGATAGGTCTGCACCATGTCAATCTATCGCTACATGCTATACCCCTCTCGTATTTTTCTCGTAAAATATAAAATCTTATGTTTATTTGCCTTCAGCTAGTTTTATCACCTCGTCTGCTATGTCTGACGCTGCATTAGGACGCGCCAAAAGCAATATATTACTGCTCAATGTTTCAAGCTTATCGTGGTCGAGCACGGTGTTGATAGCCAAGGGCATCAGCGTGCGACGTGCATCGGCATCAGCCACATAGAGAGCGGCATTTTTTTGTACCAATGCCATTGCATTTTTGGTTTGATGGTCTTCTGCCACATTGGGCGAAGGCACTAACACCACAGGTTTGCCTAACAAGCAAAACTCCGAAATGCTACCTGCACCAGCACGCGAAATCACGAGGTCGGCTGCGGCATAAGCCTGTTTCATATCGCTGATAAAGTCCATTACCTTGAGGTTGTCAGGACATCCACGGCGGTCAAGTTCGGCTTTAATCTCGGCACTATAATACTTACCCGTTTGCCAGATAAACTGTATGCGACTTTGCTGTTTAAGCAAGGGCAGATTGCCCAATATGCTCTCATTAAGTGTGCGTGCACCGAGCGATCCGCCTATTATCAAGATGGTTTGTTTGCCTGGCACTAAGCCAAAGCTACGCACTGCATCTACTTTCGACACATTGTTATCGAGCAAGTTCTGACGAACAGGATTGCCCGTAAAGAGTATTTTATCGGCGGGGAAAAAGCGGCTCATGCCATCGTATGCCACACAAATCTTACGTGCTTTTTTGGCTAAGATTTTGTTTGTTACGCCGGCATAAGAGTTTTGTTCTTGCAGCAAAGTGGGTATACCCATGCTCTCGGCCACGTTGAGTGTAGGACCACTAGCGTATCCGCCCACGCCCACAGCCACTTGCGGACGAAATTCGCGCACGATTTTACGAGCCAATGCGCGACTTTTCATTATTTTGAAGAGTACGGGAATGTTTTTCAGCAAATTCTTACGATTAAAGCCTGCAATAGGTAGTCCTTTGATAGGATAGCCTGCTGCTGGCACTCGCTGCATCTCCATTCTGCCCTCGGCACCAACAAAAAGTATCTGTGCATCAGGGCGTTTTATGCGTATTTCGTTAGCTATTGAAACGGCGGGAAAGATGTGTCCTCCCGTACCGCCACCGCTAATTATAACTCTGAGTTCGTCGTTCATAGAATTGACACTATATAGTACATTTGCAAAATTAGCAATTATTTTTCGTCTTCTTACTAATTGTGTTAATGTTTTTTAGAAAAAAACAACCTCTTGCACAATTGCATGCAAGAGGTTGTTTATTAGCCTATGATTTGAGATAGTTCTGCCACGCTGTTTACCACGTGGTAATAATCGGAGGGAGAGCCACTTATAAGTCCTTGGTCAAAGAGTTGGTTTAAGGCTTTAAGCATACCATCCCAGCAGCCGTTTACATTGTAAAACACCACGGGTTGATGCCTTATGCCAATACACGTGTTGGCCAAAACGGTAAACACCTCGTCAAGGGTACCTATGCCACCAGGCAGTGCCACAAGCACATCCGATTCGCGGTTCATCATGGCTTTGCGGTCGGTAAGGTCGGCGCAACGAAAGGTTACGTCAATGCAATCGCTCACAAGCGAACGTTGCACAAGCACATCGGGCACCATGCCATAGATACGCCCGCCGCTTTGCCTTACGCTTTGCGCCAAGGTTTCCATAAGTCCCTTGCGTGCGCCTCCATAAACAAGTGTATAGCCATTTTTTCCTATATACTCGCCCACTTGTTGCGCTGCTTCTTGGTAGGCCTGTGGTAAGTTATCTTTTGAAGATAAGAATACGCCTATCTTTTTCATTACCAACGTTTTATTTTGTGCTTATTTCACTGCAATACACTCTATCTCAATACGAGAGTTCTTGGGTAGAGTTTTCACAGCCACAGCCGAACGTGCGGGGAATGGTGCTTCAAAGAAGGTGGCATACACCTCGTTCATCTCGGCAAAGTCGTTGATATCAGCCAAGAACACACTGATTTTTACAATGTTGTTCATGGTCATACCAGCTTGTTCGAGTATGTGTTTGATGTTTGTGAGCGACTGTGCTGTTAGTTCTTTAATGCCTCCTTCGGCATATTGTCCTGTGGCAGGATCTATAGGCAGTTGGCCTGATACGTACACTGTTCCATTCACTTCAATAGCTTGGCTATAAGGACCTATGGCCGCAGGAGCCTGTGTGGTTGCAAGAGCTTTTTTCATAGCGTTGTTGTTTTTATGTTTGGTTTGTTTTTATGTAAAATTTCGTTGATTATTGTATTTAGCACTATTGTTTTTTTCGGAATAGTTTATGGTTGTAAAATAAGTAATATAGCCAGCCAATGGCTCACCGAACCAAGGAGTACAAAAATGTGCCATACGCCATGATAATAAGGGCGTTCGTCGTGCGCAAAGAAGTAGGTGCCCGAGGTGTAAAACACACCTTCAGCCAATAGACTGAGCAAGGCTGCATGCGATATGTTTTGACACACTGGTTGGGCTATAAACACAAAGGTCCACCCCATCACCAAGTAGATGAGTAGCGACAGCCGGGGCCAGCGTCCCATAGCGGTAATTTTATACACCATGCCGCCGAGTGCCACACCCCATAACACCCCAAACGTAGTCCAGCCCAATGCACCCCCTACCACCCCAATGCAGATGGGAGTGTAAGATGCTGCAATCATTACGTAAATGCTAATGTGGTCGAGCACACGCAGCGTACGTTTGGTGCGCCCCGGCATCCACCAATGATAGAGTGTGCTTGCTGCATACATCAGTAGCATTCCGCATGTAAAAAAGGTTACACCAAAAGCATTTTTCCAATTGCTTTCGTAACCCAACTTTAGGATAATCCATGCTGCCGCAAACGTAAAAAGCACGCCAGCCAAGTGAGTGATGGTGTTGAACCGCTCCTCTGTGGTTCGTTTCTTAAGTGCATTCATTTTGCAAAAGTACAAATTACGCGCAAATACATTACTTAAATGAAAGAAAAAGCCACTTTTAGTTATCTCAACATGTAAGATTTTCCACCTTCATTTGGTAACTTTTATTGACATTTTGAATATTCGAAATAGAATTGAAATGTTAATATTTTTAACGTGCGTTATACCTTTTTATATCTTTTATGAGCAAAAAATACATCCATTCGTACTCATTTCTGAAAGGATACGCATCCTTAGGGTATAAGGATACGTGTTCTTAGGGTATAAGGATACGTATCCTTATAACTTTATAACGCGCTTGTAAACTTTTCGTAATCATTTTTTGCCACCATAAATAACATAATATATTGATTATCAATGCATTAAGCAAAAGCCTTCATTATTCGCTTAAAATGCGCCAAGAGAGTGTTTGGTGAAAAGCAAACGAATTATGAGCAACTTGGATGTTCAAAGTTCTACTTTTTCATTACTGTAGCAAGGACAGAAAACAAGTTAAGCCGTTTTTTTTTGTTACCTTTGTTCTTTCATTCAAAAACCCTTACCCTTTAGGGTAAAGACAACTCATTTTTCAGACAACACACATACTATGCTTGAAATAAAAAATCTCCATGCCTCTGTCGAAGGCAAAGAAATCTTGAGAGGGGTAAACCTCACTATTCGCGATGGCGAAGTTCATGTACTTATGGGCCCCAATGGATCGGGCAAAAGTACCCTTAGTAACGTGCTTGTAGGCAACCCCAAATACGAAGTAACCGAGGGCAGCATCACGTTCAACGGCAAAGACCTCTTGGCTCTTCCACCCGAAGACCGCGCCCACGAGGGCATCTTTATGTCGTTTCAAGCTCCTACCGAAATTCCTGGCGTTTCAATGACAAACTTTATGAGAGCTGCTCTCAACGCCAAGCGCAAATACTTTGGTCAAGAGCCTATTGGCGCTGGTGAATTTTTGAAGTTGCTTAAGGAAAAACGCAAACTCGTAGGACTCGACGCCCACTTTATGAGCCGTGGCGTAAACGAGGGCTTCTCTGGAGGCGAACGCAAACGCAACGAGATATTTCAGATGGCTGTGCTCGAACCAAAGTTTTCTATTCTCGACGAAACCGACTCTGGACTTGACGTGGATGCCTTGCGCATTGTGGCAGAAGGCTTTAATATGCTCAAAACAAAGGAAACAAGTGCTATGGTTATTACCCACTACCAACGCATGCTCGACTACCTAAAGCCCGACTTTGTTCACGTGTTGGTTAAGGGTCGCATTGTGAAAGAAGGCACCGCACAATTGGGTTACGAGATTGAAGAAAAAGGGTTCGACTGGATTGTTAATAGCATTGAAGAATAACAGCCATGAACAGCGAAAAACAATATATAGAACTTTATCGCCAACATCGCGACTTGGTAACTAACCATAGTTGCGAGGTGATGAATGCCCATCGCGAAGCTGCTGCCACCTTGCTCAGCGAGCAAGGACTACCTACGCACAAAACCGAGCGATACAAATATACCAACGCTGACAAAGCTTTTGCTCCTAACTATGGGCTGAACATGCAACGCATTGTCCCTAAGGTTGATGCTTACGAAACGTTTAAGTGTAATGTGCCCAATCTGAGCACATCATTGTTCTTTGTGGTAAACGACACTATTATGCCCGCACCCCAAAGTTCGTATGCTCTCTTGCCAGAGGGAGTAATGGTTTGCTCATTTGCCGAAGTGGTAAAGCAACATGCCGACCTACTTGAAAAGTACTACAATCAAGCTGCAGCACACGACCGCGATTTTCGCTCTGGTCACGATGGTGTAACCCTACTCAACACCATGTTAGCTCAAGACGGATTATTTATTTACATACCCAAAAATGTTGAGCTAAAAGCGCCCATACAGGTGGTTAATGTGGCTTCGGCTAACATCGACATGCTGAGCATTCGTCGTGTGATAGTAGTGGCCGATGAGGGCGCAAAAGGCGCAGTTCTCTTTTGCGATCACACCGAAGGCGAACATCAGCACCTCACTACACAGGTGATTGAAGCATACGCAGAAAAGGGAGCCAACCTAAGCATCTACAGCATTGAAGAGACCAACGAGCATACCACACGCTTCTCTACCCTATACGTAGAACAACAAGCTGATAGCCGACTGAGCTACGATGCCATTACGCTAACTTGCGGCACAAGTCGCAACCGCTTAGATGTGCGCTTACGAGGCGAAAACGCTGTAACCGAACTCTATGGTGCCGTGATTGCCGACAAAGAACAACACGTAGACAACAACATTATTGTTGAACACCTTTCGCCTCATTGCACCAGCGATATGCTCTACAAATATGTGCTCAACGATAGCAGTGTAGGCGCTTTTGCAGGCAAAGTCTATGTGGCAGAAGGGGCACAAAAAACAGCATCGCAACAAACCAATGCCAATATCTGCGTGGCTCCAACTGCCCATGCTTATAGCCAACCGATGCTTGAAATTTATGCCGACGATGTGAAGTGTAACCATGGATCGTCTATCGGTAAACTTGACGAGAGCGCTCTCTTCTACATGCGTCAGCGCGGTATTCCTGAGGCCGAAGCACGTCTTTTGCTGCAACATGCATTTATTAACGATGTGTTGCGACACGTAGACATTGAGCATCTGCACAACCGTTTGTCTAACCTCGTTGAAATGCGTTTCAGAGGCGAACTCGGACAGCAATGCAAAGGCTGCAAAGGCTGCGCTAAGTAGTTTTAAGTAGGCTTTAGTGGCACAAATTTAGCTCTGGGCCATATACTTTTATCTTTAATATGCTTTTATTATCATGTACGACATACAACTTGTACGTAATGACTTTCCGATACTAAGCCGCGAGGTGTATAAGCGTCCGCTTGTATACCTTGACAACGCTGCCACCACACAGAAACCACGATGCGTGGTAGAGGCTATAACCAACGAATATTACTCTGTAAACGCAAACGTTCACCGCGGCGTTCATTACCTATCGCAGCAAGCTACCGACCTTCATGAGGCTGCACGCGAGCGCGTAAGGCAGTTTATTAATGCACGCTCAACCAGCGAAATTGTGTTTACTCGTGGCACAACCGAGAGCCTCAACCTTGTAGCATCGTCGTATGGCGAAGCTTTTTTGAAAGAGGGCGACGAGGTGATTGTTTCGGTTATGGAACACCATAGCGACATTGTGCCCTGGCAACTCTTGCGCGAACGCAAGGGCATTGTGATAAAGGTTATTCCTATGACCGACGAGGGCGAGCTTGACCTTGAGGCATACGAACAATTGTTTTCTGCCCGTACAAAATTGGTGTGCGTGGCAGAGGTGAGCAACGTGCTTGGTACCATTAACCCCGTGAAGCGCATGGCTGAAATTGCTCACGCTCATGGCACACATATCCTTGTAGATGGGGCGCAGAGTGTGCCTCACTTCAGTGTTGATGTGCAAGACATTGACTGCGATTTCTTGGTGTTTAGCGGCCACAAAGTGTATGGTCCAACGGGGATTGGGGTGCTTTATGGCAAAGAAACTTTGCTCGACCAAATGCCACCCTATCAAGGCGGTGGTGAAATGATAGCCCGCGTTACGTTTGAACATACCACCTACGAGCGTTTGCCCTTTAAGTTTGAAGCTGGCACCCCCGATTACGTAGGTAGCCATGCCTTGGCTGTGGCACTCGACTATGTTACATCCCTTGGCATGGACAACATCGCTGCTCATGAACGTGAACTTACACAATATGCTATGCAGCAAATGATGCTCATACCCGATATGCACATCTACGGCACAGCCAAAGAGAAAGATGCCGTGATAGCCTTTAATGTAGGCAACATCCACCCACTCGACCTCGGCACCCTACTTGACCGTTTGGGCGTTGCTATCCGCACCGGACACCATTGTGCACAACCACTCATGCAGCGTTGTGGGGTTGAGGGCATGGCGCGTGCATCGTTTGCTCTATATAACACCAAGGAGGAGATTGATGCTCTGGTTAAAGGCATTGACCGCGTGAGAAAGATGTTTTAAAACCTAACGGAGTATACGCTAACTTTCAGCACTAAGAATGCGCTTCCTCGCGCATTCTTAGTGTTTTTAAAACCATTTTACAACTATGATTATCACAACCACACCTTCTATTGAAGGACATCCAATCAAGGAATATATTGGCATCGTTTCGGCAGAAGCAATCATTGGTGCCAACTGCATACGCGATATGTTTGCAAGCATTCGCGACGTTTTTGGTGGGCGTTCTGGCTCATACGAAGAGGTTATGCTTGAGGGTAAAGAAAATGCTATTGACGAATTGCAACAAAGGGCTGAAGCATGGGGAGCTAATGCCATTGTAGGGGTTCACCTAAGCTATGAAGCTGTGGGACAAGGTAATTCTATGTTTATGGTAGTGGCTGTTGGAACAGCTGTTATTATCTAAAAAAATATGAACAATGCTGCAATCTGTTTTTAACAATCAAGGGTTCATTGAGGCTGGATGTGACGAGGCGGGACGTGGTTGCCTGGCTGGTAGCGTGTTTGCTGCAGCCGTGATATTTGCTCCCGACTACCACAACGAAGAGCTTAACGACTCCAAACAACTTACGGCTAAACGCCGCTATGCTTTGCGTTCTATCATTGAGCGCGACGCATTGGCATGGGCTGTTGGAGTGGTTACACCGCAAGAGATTGACGAGATTAACATACTTAATGCTTCTATCCGTGCCATGCATCGTGCTTTAGAGAAGTTGCAGCTAAAGCCCGAGTTTATCATCGTTGATGGCAACCGTTTTAAGCCTTACAAGTGTGTGCCATACGAAACTATCGTTAAGGGCGATGGCAAGTACTTGTCGATTGCTGCGGCCTCTATCTTAGCCAAAACCTACCGCGATGACTATATGCTCGAACTGCACAAACAATATCCCTACTATGGTTGGGACCACAATGCGGGGTATCCTACTAAGGAACATCAGCAAGGCATTGCCGAACACGGACTAACGCCCTATCATCGCCGTTCGTTTGCCGGACTGGGCAATAAATACCCTTTGTTTGAGGGACTTGAATAAGCCTATAAACAGAAATTAAAAAGAATAGCATTCACTCTTAAAACATGAGTGAATGCTATTCTTTTTTATGGAATAGTTTAATATCCAAATTGTTTAGCTACATCGCATAGCTCGTTGTACCATTCTGTTCCGAAACGGCGAATAAGCGGGTCTTTGAGAAACTGATATATGCGTAGATTAAGTTCCTTGCCTTTCTTTACAGCTGCCTTGCATACATCCCAACGATGGTACTGCAATCCGCTTGTGCCATTGCGAAAACGCTTTTCGCGTATGGGATAAAGAGCACACGAAATAGGTTTGCACCACGTGGTTTTGCCCTCTCTAAAGAGTTTATCGGTGGCACAATAGCAACAACTATCGTTGCCATAACACGTAAACACACAATCCTTGCCATTGACAATACTCGTTACAAGGTCGCCCTCGCAGTCGGTATAGGCCACTCCTTGATGGTCGATAGTGGCTTGTGCTTTAGCACTGAGTAAGGACCATACATCGTCGAGAACCTCCTCAAGGTGGCCTACCTCGTCGATGGTTAGTGGGGCACCACTATCACCCTCTACGCAACACTGCCCCTTGCAGACATCAAGGTCGCAGCAAAAGCATTCGGTTATAATATCCGACGAGAGTAGCACCTCGCCAACTTGTAATATGGGTGGTATTCTTTCCATTTAAATCGTTTTTTTTCTGTAGTTGTTTGTAGGGCTTTAGGGCTTACCAACTGATGGGAGTTTGGCCATGTGCTATCAAGTATTCGTTGCACTTTGTGAAATGATGATTGCCAAAAAAACCATGATAAGCTGACAAAGGTGAGGGGTGTGCCGAACAAAGCACAAGGTGGCGCGTGCGGTCTATTACTTGTCCTTTTTTCTGTGCATAACTGCCCCACAGAATAAACACTAAATGATTACACTCGTCGCTCAAGCGCTTAATAACTGCATCGGTAAACTGCTCCCACCCATGTCCAGCATGCGATGCGGCTTGATGTTCGCGCACCGTAAGCGTGGCATTGAGCAACAACACGCCTTGTTCGGCCCAACGACGCAAAGATCCTGACTGCGGTATGGGGCGCCCCGTGTCTTCATGTATTTCCTTAAATATGTTTACCAACGATGGCGGTATGCGTACACCATCTTTCACAGAAAAGCATAGTCCCTCGGCTTGTCCTGGACCATGATAAGGGTCTTGCCCTATAATTACCACCTTTACCTTATCGAACGGACAAAGGTTAAAGGCATTGAATATTTCCTTGCCTGGGGGATAGCATGTGGTGTGGGCATATTCTTGATGAACAAACTGGGTGAGTTGTTCAAAATAGGGTGCATCAAACTCTTGCTGCAACTCGCTTGCCCACGATGGATGTATTTTTACTTTCATGAGAACAAAATTAGCACTTTCTGCAAAGATAGCTTACTTGCACAAAAACATTTGTGGAGCAGAAACATAAAAAAGGCGTGATAAACACCATAAATACGCGAGTTCGGGATAAGATCTTAATATATTAGGAA
>ERZ808240.3171-NODE-3171-length-16439-cov-3.402466_pt1 | contig 16439 bp, 17 predicted proteins | sample MGYA00521084_ERZ808240 | MGnify/ENA primary metagenome ERZ808240 (study PRJEB31516, sample SAMN03275571) | gut metagenome | biome: mammalia-associated habitat; material: feces | host: Papio cynocephalus | place: Kenya | collected 2012-08-06 ... | reverse complement strand
CTGCCGGGATGAGCCTGACAAACGGCATGAAGCCGCCAAAAGCGAGGAAACGGATGAAGCCAACAGCGGAAAAATTGATGGAGAAGACGAAAAGAAAAAACAGCCTTACCACCGTCCCGGCTACCGTGAGGCAATCATGACTGACGGCATCCTTGTGGAGGACATCATCCATGAGATAGACAAGCTGGCAGAAACAGGTACGAGTGACCTTGGCACGGTCATATTCACCTGCGAGAACGCAAGGTAAAAACTGTAAAACAACAATCATACAAGGCTTCACAGCGGAAGCCCGACGTTCCTTTGGCAATAGAACCTATAAACATGTTTAGAACAATGCAACAGTTAAAGAAAAGAATGCAACGTGCGGCAGACTGGATTATGACATCAAAGCCCGTACAAAAAGGAGTGTTGGCACTCGTCTGCCTCACCTTGTCGGTCAGCGAGGCCATGGCAGGTAGCAAGGGCGCGGCAGGCTTCACCAAGGCCACGCAGGAAGTGACTTCCTACCAGACACCAGTTTCCAACCTGATGAAGGCCATCGCCGCCGTCATCGTCCTTGTCGGGGCGTTCAACGTCTATTTCAAGATGCAAAACGGCGACCAGGACGTAAAGAAGACCATCATGCTGACCATCGGAGGATGTATCGCTTTCATAGCCCTGTCGGAGGCACTGCCCCTGTTCTTCAAGTAATACCAGTTCCAATAGTCAAGATACCATCATCGGCATGGAAATGAATCAAGAGGGCTTCCCAGTTTTCAAAGGGTTACAGAAACCGCTGGAGTTCATGGGCATACGGGGACGATTCCTTACGCTGGCGGCGGTGGCCATCGGCGTATCTTTCGTAGGCTTCATACTGTTCTCTATCGTCTTGGGGAAACTCGCCGGATTCATAGCCATGCTGGTGATGGCAGTGGCAGGACTGGTCATCATCTATGTCAAGCAGCGTGGAGGACTTCACAATAAGAAAAGAAGCAAGGAAATCCACATTTATAAAAACCTTATGCGCAAACAGTAATACTTCTTGCAATGGTAAACACCAAGAAAAAAGCGTTTGACGGTCTCTATGCAGGGCTGGAAAAGACGGACGGCCATGTCGTACTGTTCTCAGCCAAGGGCGAGCCGTCGGTCATCTTCGAGATGACGAACCCCGTGCAGCAGCTATGCACGGATGCGGAGCAGTACCTCCGTTTCCATGACGTGCTTTCGGGCATCGTGCAGACGCTTGGCGAGGGCTATGCCTTGCAGAAGCAGGACATCCTGTGCAGGCAGAGCTACCACCATGACGTGCCGGAAGATGCAGAGTTCCTGACACGTAGCTATTTCAGGTACTTCGAGGGAAGGGAGTTCACGGAGATACGTACCTACTTGATTGTGACGCAGGAGGCGAGGCGCAGCCAGTTCGTGCAGTATGACCCGAAGAAATGGCTAGACTTTCATTCCAAAGTCAGCAAGGTATCTGACATTCTCAGCGAGAAGCACATCCGGCACAGGATGCTCTTCAAGGAAGAGGTGGACGAATACTGCCACCGCTTCATGGCGTTCCAGTTCCGTCACGGGCCTTTCTCGATGACCAACTTCAAGGCATCGGACGAGTACCTTAAAACAGGCGGACGTATTATCCGTTCCTACCCTCTGGTGGACATAGACGAGATAAACCTGCCATCCGTCATCAAGCCTTACACGCAGACAGGCATCAACGGCTACGCCATCGCCACCGACCTGCTGTCTTTTCTGACACAAGTACCGCATACGGACTGTGTGGTATACAACCAAGTGGTGCAGATACCCGAACAGCGCAAGCTGCTCCGTAAGCTGCAGGCCAAGGCGAAGCGGCACGGCTCTATGCCTGACCCGAGCAACCGAATCGCCAAGTCGGACATCGAGGAGGTGTTGCAAAGACTCGCCGTGGACAGCTCACTGCTGGTCTACTGCAACTTCAACATACTGGCAAGCTGCCCGGCGGACAAGGTGACACCTGTGACATCTTATCTGGAGACGAAGCTGTACGAGTGCGGCATCATGCCCTCACGTACTGCATACAACCAGTTGGAGCTTTTCACTGACAGCTTCCCCGGCAACGCCTACGCCTTCAACCCGGACTACGACCTCTTTCTGACTTTATCCGATGCGGCATTGTGTTTCTTCTTTAAGGAACACATGAAAATCTCGGAGGACACGCCTCTGACCACGTACTACACCGACCGTCAAGGACTGCCAGTGTGCATCGACATCACGGGAAAGGAGGGCAAGGTCAAGATGACTGACAATGCCAATTTTTTCTGCATCGGCCCTTCGGGAAGTGGCAAAAGCTTCCACATGAACAGTGTGGTAAGACAGTTGTTGGAACAGCATACCGACGTGGTGATGGTGGACACGGGCGACTCCTACGAGGGCATCTGCGGCTACTACAAGGGCACTTATATCAGCTATTCCAAGGAGAAGCCCATCTCCATGAACCCCTTCAAGGTGACCGAAGAGGAATATGACCAGAACTTCGGGGAGAAGAAGAACTTCCTCAAATCACTGATATTCCTGATATTCAAGGGAAACAAAGAGCCACAGAAGATAGAGGACAAGATAATCAACCAGACCATAGTGGAATATTACGACTCCTTCTTCCATCCCTTTGAGGGATATTCAAAGCGTGAGAGGGAGGAACTGCGGGAACGCTTGCTACTAGAAGACAAGAAGAACGGGAAGTACGAGGAGTTCCGGGAACAGGCGGAGGAAAGATACGCCGAGCAAATCGGCATGGACGAGCAAGATCGCATCAGGAGAAAGGTGGACAAGCTGCACGGGCTTGTGAACGACCAGGCGGCAAGTGAGGGTGAGAAAGCTAACGCACACAGGCAACTGCAACGCCTCATGCCGAAGTTGGTGGAGGACAAATACCTCGCACGCATCGAGCGGAAGATAGACCGCATGGAGAACCAACGTAAGAGACTGAGGGTTAAAACATTGTGCTTTAACAGCTACTACGAGTTCGCCGTGGAGCGTATTCCGCAGATAATAAGAGAGAAACGAGTCCACTTCGACATTGACGACTTCGCCGCCATACTGGAGCAGTTCTATAAGGGAGGCGAGCTGGAGACAACGCTGAATTCCGACCTTGACGTGAACCTCTTCGACGAGCGTTTCATCGTCTTCGAGATCGACAAGATTAAGGATGACCCCGTGCTTTTCCCCATCGTGGTGCTGATCATCATGGACGTGTTCCTTCAGAAGATGAGAATCAAGAAAGGGCGCAAGGCACTGATAATAGAGGAGGCGTGGAAGGCCATCGCCTCACCCACTATGGCGGAGTACATCAAGTATCTCTACAAAACTGTCAGAAAGTTCCACGGCATAGCCGGCGTGGTCACACAGGAGCTTAATGACGTGATAGACTCGCCTATCGTCAAGGAGGCCATCATCAATAACTCCGACGTGAAGATACTGCTCGACCAGACGAAGTTCAAGGACCGATACGGACAGATAGCCGCCATCTTGGGACTGACGCCCATTCAGCGGCAGCAGATATTCACCATCAACGCCCTGCACAACCACGAGGGGCGCAGCTATTTCAAGGAGGTGTGGATTTGCCGTGGTCAGAACTCGGATGTCTACGGTGTGGAGGAAGCACCTGAATGCTACTGGGCGTATACCACCGAGAGGAGTGAGAAGGAGGCGTTGAAGACGTACCTCGCCCATTACGGCACGATGCAGGAGGCGATAACCCGTATCGAGGAAGACCGCAACCGTGCAGGAATCACTAAATACCTCGAATTTGCAAGGAAAGTCAACCAACATCAAAAAGTCATGTCACAATGGTAAAGCTAAGATATTTATTAACGACAGTCCTTTTGGCGGCTGCCTCCGTCCCGACAAAAGCGGCATGGAGAGTCGTCATAGACAGGAACTGTATCAGGGTGGTCGCGACGAACACCGCCTCCCAGAAGCTCATCGAGGATAAGCATAACGAGCTTCTTGACTCCATTGCCGCCAAGAAGAAAAAGGTGGAACTTTATTCAATAAGCATGGCCACCATCAAGGAACTCTACAAGCTTACGATGGAGAACATAAAAGGCTTCGGGACGGAAAGCGTGTATTACAAGGAAATCGGCACGTGCGCCTTCGACATTCTCAAAGACGTGCCGGAACTCATACAGACAGTGAACAAGGCGAAGTTTACCAACAAACTCGCCTGCCTGACCGAGCTCGGTGGCCTTGTCATGGAGACGCAGCAGTTGGTGGGTAACTTCGTGAACATCGTGAACAACGCCAAGGTGCGGAATCCGCTGGGCGGTCAGGGCACGGCGGAGAAGAAAAATGACGGCTACAATCTGCTTGACCGCTATGAGCGGCTGACGCTGGCCAACCGGATTTACACAAATCTGATGGAGATACGCTACAAAGTGGAGGGCATGATGCTGATGGCGCAGTTCGCCACGGCTAACGATCTGTTCTTTGCCATAGACCCGGAAGGCTGGGCAAACGTGGTGACGATGAAGAACCAAGTCGGCGGACTGATACGTGACTGGAACGGGCTGGTCGCCTCAAACTATTAACCTCAATTTGGAAAAGCTATGAGATACGATGCGTTAAGGATATGTTTCTTATGCCTAATGTTGCCCTTTACGATGGCAACAGACACCTTTGCCTACGTCCTTCCAAGGGATTTGCCGACCATCGAGGCATTGATTTCGCTCCACAAGGCCGTGAAGAAAGACGAAGACCAAGCCTTGCAGCGTGTGGCCACCAGTTTCGGGGAGCAGTCGCTCATCGCCAAGGGAGCTGTTAAATTCAATGAGGTGCGCACTACTCTCGACACCAAGCTGAGCAATGCTCATTCCTATCTGGTGCTGGCCGGGGCCATATCCTCTACCGCCAACTCGCTGTACCAACTGGTAAGGGACTATAAAGATTTCACATCCAACACATTCAGACAAGTCTCCAAGAAGCCCTTTGTCGCATGGTACTATGCCGACGCAAACGTGGCAATATCAAGAGAGATAAAGCATTGTTACAAGCTCTACGCTTCGGTGGCCTCTTCCGGCGTCAACCTGATGAAGGCGAGTATGGACGAGAAGCTGAACCTTGTGATGACGCTGAAAAACACCATCGACAAGGCGAGGTACATCATCGACAATGCGAACCTGTATTGCTTCTTGATTACAGACTGCGGATGGAAACCGGACTACATCTGGGAAATACTGAACTCAAATGTAAAGGACGAAATTGCGAACAAGGTAATCAAAAAATGGAATCAAGGATATGCAAGTTAGAAATATTAGAATTCTCCTATTCTGTGCGGCGTTGATAGGTATTCCACTCACCGCTAACGCCCAAAGACCGACCCGTGACAACGAGAAGGCGAAGCAATGGCAGTCGATGGAGAACGGACCATGGGACTTCTCACCTGACTGGTACTATTACTTCCTACATCGGAAATACTCCGGGGCTGAAATGTACTGGAAGTGGGCTGGCTTTAAGTCCGGGTTCAGAGTAAGGTTCAAGGAACACAAGTCCAATGTCAGGCGTGTAATGCCGACCCGTGTGACATCGGAAGAGACCCAACGGCAGAAAGTGAAGAAAGTGGAAGAGGAACGAGGACTCATCGAAGAGCTGTACAAGGAGGAACTGGTACGAGAAGCTGACCGGAACGTGGATCTGACCTATTCATCCTATAATGCTGAGTTCAACCGAATGCAGGAACGTATTACAGACGGGTTGCTATACTGCATGAAGAAGAGCGGCGGCAAGCTGGAATATCAGGTGGACGAGCTTAGCAGACAGAATGAGATTCTCTGTGCGGACATCGCCTATATCCACAAGACTGGTATCGGCTACGGGTTGGAGAACGCCAAGCGGCAGCAGGCTTATGAGGAAGCCAAGGTCAAGATGGAGGAACTGGTCAGCCGCACAGCCAAATTATGCGCAATGGCTGCGACACATTATTAATATATATAATTATGAATATGATGTTTACACTTCTGACAATAGGACTGCCCGCCATCGACGAGAGCCTTGACAAGCTGCTCGTAGCCATGGAGACATTCCCCAACGTGGCGGTGCTTGGCAACGCTGTCGGGATGGCACGGGTCATCGGGTTGTGTCTTGCGCTCTGTGTCGGCTCATATGAGTGCTGGATGATGATGCTCGGACGGCGTGGCATGGACGTGATGAAGCTGCTCCGCATCGTGGGCATCTCCATGTGCATCTCATCCTCGTCGTGGATATGCTCTGCATTGCAGGTGCCCGGCAAGGGGCTTGAGTCGGCTACCAAGGCGATGGCAAAGGCGAAGAACAAAGAGGTGGCCGCTTTCGAGCTGAAAGTGGCGCAGAAGCAGAGCGAGTACCTTGACCGTCTCAGGACGGTGCAGGACTCCATAGCCACGGCGCAGCAGGTGGCGGCAATCGGTGAGGACGCGGCATGGTGGGACAAGCTCATATACAACGTGCAGAACCTTGGCGACACCATCAACAACTACGCACAGCGTGCGGCGGTGGCGGCGGAGACAAAGGTCAGCGAGTGGATAAACGATGTCATCCGCTTCATAGGAGAACTGATATTCCAGATGTCCTATTACGGCATCCTCGTGGCGCAGCGTATCTTCATGGCCATCATGACTATATTCTGCCCCATCATGTTCGCACTTTCCCTCGCCCCTCCGTGGAACTCGGCGTGGAGCCAGTGGATGTCGAAGTTCCTCTCCCTCTCGTTGTGGGGCTTCGTGACCTACATGTGTCTCTATTACATTGACTTCATCCTCCTGTACAATCTGCAACAGGACTTGGTGGCGTACAACCACCTGCTGCACGGTTCGGTCAACTCATGGTCGCAAATCGGCGCGCTTGGATTACAAGGCATCGGCTCGAACTGCATGTACGCCATGGGAATGCTGGTCGGTGCGTACATCATCAGATTCGTGCCGGAGGTGGCATCATGGCTGATACCCGGCGGCGTAAGCTCTGGTGCCGGTTCGGTGGCAGGCTCTGCGGCGACAGGCATCACTTCAGCGGCTGGTTCGATGGCCGGGGGAGCGGTCGGAGCTGTAGTGGGTATGGGAAAGTCAAAAGGCAAATGACATTAAATCCCTGAGAATATGCTCATAGAATCACTGGCACAGAAAACGAGGCTTGCCATGATGACGGTATTCGCTACCATAGGCGGCTGCATCATTATCTGCGGCTTCACGGTATGGTGCTGCATTTCCTTGGTAAACAAGGAGCGGCAGCAGATATACGTCCTTGACGGGGACATCCCGTTCCTTGCCCAGCGCGCGCAACTGGAAGCCAACTTCACCATGGAGGCGAAGGCGCACATACAGCTCTTCCACCAGTATTTCTTCAACCTGCCACCAGACAACGACTATATCAAGTGGACGGTCGGCAAGGCGATGTACATGGCGGACGGCACTGCCCTGAAGCAGAAACAGGCGTTGGACGAGAACGGATTTTATTCGGACATCATATCCTCGTCTGCGGTCTGTACCATCATGTGCGACTCTATTCTCTTTGATGAGCATGAGCGGAAGTTCACCTACTACGGGAAGCAGCTCATCAAGCGGCGCACCAAGGACTTGAAGCGTTCGATGATCACGACCGGCTATATCGAGACCGTGCCGAGGACGAGGAACAATCCGCATGGACTGATGATAACGAACTGGAGGACGATAGAGAACAAGGATCTGGACTATTGACGTATAAATTAAAACGATAAGGATATATGAAATCGCTGAGAAAGACATTGTGTGAACATCGCCTAAAGACACATGACCTGCTGAGGGCATGGTTGCAGCCAAGGCTGGGAGCGGTCGGCACGAAGTACCGCCTGGCGGCTAGAATACGGATGGCGAACGCATGGGCAAGGAGGCATCCAAGGCGTACCTTCGCCTGTGTGACAGGCTCGCTGCTTCTCCTACTTGCCGGAGACATTGCCATGGCATCCATGAGACAGGACGGCACGGGCGAGGCTGGCATGACCGCCATCGCCGACACGACCCCGCTGTTCGACGGTTTCAGAACCATACAGGCGAACAAGGACATGCACCGCAGCACGCTGCTGGAACTGACGGCCAAGGGGCAGTCTATACGTGAGGAACTGGACTCCATGATAGCCCTGCCCCACAAAAGCCATGCGGATTCCGTCCGTATCGTCCGGCGGTACAGGCAGCTTGAAGGCATCGTCAAATCACTCAAAAACAACGAAACCCATGAACAAGATTAATTTCAAACAGCCGAAGTACATCTTTCCGCTGGTGGTCTTCATACCATTGTGTGCCTTGGTGTACTTCGTGATGCAGACTTTCGGGGGAGGCGGAGACGAACGTAAGGCCGTGGCCACCGACCGCATCAACATGGAACTACCCGAGGCAAACGCTGAGGAGGCAGGTGACAAGATGACCGAGATGACCCGTCGTTTCGGGGACGAGGACGCCTTCACCGCTGTCAGTTCCATTGGTGAGGAGGAAAAGGACAAGGAAGAGCTGGAACACGGCTACAGCGAGGAGGAGCTGAACAAGCTTGACGCAGCCGAGGCGGAACGTGTACGGCAGCAAAGGGAAATGGAGGAGCTGGACCGTTCCCTGGCGGAATCCAAGAAGCACATCAATTCATACGCCTACGGAAACGGCTCTAATGGAAACGATCATGGTTATTCCTCGCAGGATGACTTCGCCCGTGACCTTGAAGAAATCCAACGCCGCAGCTATGAGCGGCAGAAGGCGATAGAGGGCGGATTGGGGTTCGGAAACTCCGAAGCAGAGGAAACCGCAAAGGGACACCGGGCGGACTCCATCGCAAAGGCACGTAGGGCAGAGAAAGATCGTAACCGCCCGAAGCTCGTCACCAAGTCCTCAGATGCCAATGCCGGGAAGTTCCATACGGTCTCCGCATCCGTGGAGAAGGCGGAATCCAAGCTGATAAGGGCAATGATAGACCGGACTACCAAGGCGAAGGAAGGCACGCGCCTTCGTTTCAAGCTGTTGGATGACGTGACGGTCAGCGGAACCAAGCTTAGGAAAGGCACGTACCTGTACGGTACGGTGACAGGCTTCGGAAGCCAGCGTGTGCGTGCGGCGGTCACAAGCATCCTCGTGGGCGGCAGGTTTATCCAGGTAAACCTGTCCGTCTTCGACAATGACGGAATGGAGGGATTCTACGTCCCGTCATCCGAGTTTCGCGACTTCGTGAAGGATGCAAGTTCAAATGCGGTGCAGCAGAACATCAATTTCCAGTCGGAACAGGGATACGGTTCTGAAATCTCTGGTGAGGCCATCGCCTTGCAAGCCCTTCAAAACATGTACAACTCCGCCACGTCAGCCATTTCTTCCAACATACGGAAGAACAAGGCGAGAATCAAGTACAACACCATCGTCTATCTGATCAACTCGGAGGACGCGAGATAACCAAATGTAATCTGAAAATAAGACAAGCAATATGAAACCGAAGATTCTGTCATTCCTGTTTTTCATCCTTGTGACGACAGTAAGTGCGTCAGCCGACGGGAGGATTTACATCAACCGGGACGTGACCACGCACATTGTCATGCCGGAGAACATCAAGCTGGTGGATATTTCCACGGAGAGGATTATCGGCAACCAGTGTACTGACAACATCGTGCGTATCAAGCCGTTTACCGGAAATGATTCAGTAAGGATTAAAGATTATCAGGACAATGAAATGTTGGGGACGCTGACCTTTATCGGTGAGCGGCACATCGCCCAGTACGATATTATTTATACTAAGTCTCCCGGCAGGGCGGCTTCCATTTATGAAGTGCCTTACAGCCAGACACGGCCATACGTCAATCCGGAGGTCTCCATGCCCATGGCGGAGATGGCTCGGTATGCCTGGGCGGTCTATGGCGGCGACCGTAAGTATAACCAGATCGTGTCGAAGGCGCATGGAATGAAAGCCATCGTGAACAACATCTATTCCATCGGGGATTATTTCTTCATAGACTACTCCCTGCAGAACAGGACGAAGATTCCATATGACATAGAGGAGCTGAGGGTGAAGCTGGCCGACAAGAAGGAGACCAAGGCGACCAACTCGCAGACTATCGAGCTGTCCCCAGTGTTCTCTTTGAACCATGCCAAGAAGTTCAAGAAGCACTACCGCAACGTATTGGTGCTGCCGAAGCTGACCTTTCCGGAAGAGAAAGTCCTGCGGTTGGAAATCTCCGAGAACCAGATTAGCGGACGTGTCATCACGCTGACGATTGAATACGAGGACATCCTCCACGCTGACGGCTTCGATACGGACATCTTGAAAAGAAAGCCTTACTATCCATATTACTATATCTCTCATCCATTCAAGCCATGAAGAAATCCTTGTTAGTTTTATTGTGTGCGGTGATTGCTATAGGCGCATCCGCACAGGACGGAAAACTGTCGGTGAATGCCGGATTCCTGTTCCCGTCCACGCTCAACGCTACTGTTGGCTATGAGCGTCCGCTTGCCTACGGCAATGCCGTGGAGGTGTTCGGCGAAGTGGGCAACCACTGGCGTAAGCCTGACTTTTGGCAGGGTTACTACTGGGATGGGGGCATCGTGTACAAGCACCGCCTTGTCCGATATAAGAACGCCATGCTCCGTTTCCGCTTCGGACCGCAGTTCGGAGCTACGCAGCGTAAGTTCTTCTTCGGTCTGGAGGGCGGACTGGAGTACAGCCACGTGTTCCGTAACGGCTGGGAGTTCTCCATTATACAAAAGAACAACGTGAACTTCCTGAATGGCGACACATTCCGTAACGGACTTTTATTGGGAGTGAAGATTCCGTTCTGACTAACTGCCTAAAAGTTCCGAATATGGGAAGTTGCAGGATTGGACATTTTCACATCCCCATGGACTTTTCCATTGCCTCAATGGATGACATATCCAATGCCTGTTCATCACGCAATTTCCCGGAACGTGCTTCTTCCATGGCGGAGAGTGTCGTCACGTTCGGTTGTTCATAGGAAGTGTCAAGGAGGTCTCTTTGATTCTTCTTTTGAGTGGCTGCATTCATATAGATGATGTTTATACAGCAAAAATACGGCTTTTAAATAACTTAAACGACACCTTTACAATATAAATGTATGGCATTTGAGGAAACCCGTGAACAGCAGCAGATGTACAACTACTTCCGAAGCTGTATCTATATCTTTCTCATCATCGAGATTGTGATGAACCTGCCAGTGACGGCGGACAACCGTATCACGCAGTTCATACTCGAACTTCTTGGGCGTTTCAAGATTTTCAACTCAGTGTCGGGGTGCAAGATAACAGAGCTGGTCTGCATCTGTGTGGTCTGCATCGGCACGAAGGCGAGGAAAGCCCTGAAGTTCAACGTCCGAACGATGGTCGTCTATCCTGTGCTGGCAGGTCTGACCTTGGTCGGGCTGTGCTTTGTCTTTCACGGGATGAGTCTTGGTATTAATTGGATGGGATTCCCGGCTAACCGAATCCTCTACGCTGTCTGTTCGGTGGTGGGTACGATGCTGGTACATCAGGGGCTGGACGGCATCGCCAAGTATTACAATTACAAAGTAGGTGATGACCGTTTTAACTTCGAGAATGAGTCATTTCAGCAGTCGGAGGCGTTGGTCGGCAATGACTATTCGGTGAACATTCCGATGATTTACTATTGGAAGCAGAAGATGCACAAGGGTTGGATCAACATCATCAATCCCTTCCGTGGCACGATAGTCCTAGGTACGCCGGGGTCAGGAAAGTCTTTCGGCATCATTGACCCGTTCATCCGTCAGCACGCCGCCAAGGGTTTTGCCATGATGGTGTACGACTACAAATTTCCGACATTGGCAAAGACATTGTTCTATCAGTTCTGCAAGAACCGGAAATCGGGAAAGCTGCCCGAACAGTGCGGATTCCGCATTGTCAATTTTACAGACGTGGAGTATTCCAACCGCATAAACCCGATACAGCGGAAGTACATCCCCGACTTGGCGGCGGCTTCGGAAACGGCTGCTACCCTGTTAGCTTCGCTTAACAAGGGTGGCGGAGAGAAGAAAGGCGGTTCGGAGGCGTTCTTCACCAACTCGGCGGAGAACTTCCTTGCGGCAATCATCTATTTCTTCGTGAATTTCCATCCGGTCGGATTCAAGGACGGGAAGCGGCTGAGACGCTTCATTTCACAGGAGGGAAGGAAGTTGGAGTTAGTCATACGAAACTGGGACGACTTCAACGCCCTTGACAAGGAAGGCAATGTGGTGTTGGACTTCGTGGACGAGAACGGCAATGACGTGTCCACCGACGAGGACAGGATGTTCGTGGACTTGAACGGCTTTACTTACAAAGACCGCACTGGGAAACGAATAGCCATAGACCGTTACTGGTACGAGGACGAATATGGCAACGAGGTGGAGCCGGACACCGTTACGGGCGAGTATTCGGACATGCCTCATGTGCTGTCCTTCCTTGGCAGACCCTACGACCAAGTGTTCAACATTCTGATGCAGGATGACAAGATAGCCTCGCTGATGGCACCGTTCAAGAGTGCATACGAGAACAAGGCGAATGACCAACTTGAAGGCATGGTGGGCACACTCCGTGTCAATGCCGCAAGGCTGGTGTCTCCTGAAGCCTACTGGGTGTTCACAGGCGATGACTTCGACTTGAAGATTTCGGACAGGGCGCATCCGAGCTACCTTGTCATCGCCAACGATCCTGAGAAGGAGCAGGTCATCGGGTCATTGAATGCACTGGTGTTGAACCGTCTGATTACGAGGGTGAACTCCAAGGGAAACATCCCGGTAAGTATCATCGTGGACGAGCTGCCTACCTTGTACTTCCACAAGATTGACCGTCTGATAGGTACGGCACGTTCCAACAAGGTGGCGGTGACTTTGGGATTTCAAGAATTACCACAACTGGAGGCGGACTATGGCAAAGTGGGAATGCAAAAGATTATCACCACTTGTGGCAACATCTTCATGGGAGCGGCACGCAACAAGGAGACGTTGGAGTGGGCGCAGAATGACGTGTTCGGCAAGGCGAAGCAGACCTCACGCTCCATTTCCATCAATGACCAGAAAGTCTCCACGACCATATCCGAGAAGATGGACTACCTTGTTCCGGCAGCGAAGATTGCGGACATGGCGACCGGATGGCTGGCAGGACAGGCCGCACGAGACTTTACGGCCACGGATGAAAGTATACTCAGCCGTTTCGACATCGAGCAGTCGGAGGAGTTCAAGACCACAAAGTATTTCTGCAAGACGCACTTCGACATGAAGAAGATTAAGGAGGAGGAAGAGCACTATGTACCGCTCCCTAAAATCTACGAGTTCAAGAATGACAGGGAGAAAGAAATCATGCTGAACCGCAACTTCAAACGGGTCAATCAAGAGGTCGAGGATATGGTTAGGGAATTGCTTGGAATTAGTTGAAGTATTACTTTGTATTTTCAGATAATAATTTGATATTCAATGTATGAAAGATTATGGTTCAACAGCTCCTCTAATAAGATTCATGCCAATATTAAGCGGCAGCGCACTGAAAATCATCGCCGTCATATCTATGGTGGCAGACCACTGTGCCTATTATCTTATGGAAGAGGACACGCTGCTTTATGAGGCAATGCGCTGCTTCGGTCGTATCGCTTTCCCCGTATTCGCTTACTTGGTGGCAGAGGGATTTCAACATAGCAGAAACCGCATGAGTTACTTTCTGCATCTTTTAGGATTCGCCATAGTCAGTGAAGTGCCATGGCTTCTCTTGAATGGAGCGGATGGCACGCATAACGTGATGTTCACTTTGGCTTTGAGCGTGGTTGCCTTGGCCGTGTTTGAAAGGCTTCGTGAACATCGTGTGATTTGCGGTTGCGCTATCCTGCTGATAATGTGCTTGGCGACATGGCTGGGCGTGGATTACGAGTGGAGAGGAATATTGATGATTGTAGTCTTCTACTTGTTAAGAGGTTCTGACAAGTATTCTTTTCCATCAAGCAGGATGTTCCAACTAATATGCACTTTTCCGATAATGTTGCACTATGGAGTGGTCGGAGCTTTAATGGCTTGCCTTGCCATATTCTGGTATGATGGCACACGGGGATTCATACAGGGTTTTTGGGCTAAGTATGGCTTTTATGCTTTTTATCCGTTACATTTGTTTGCCTTATATTTAGTCTGTTCATAGCATTCTGAGTACACCTATGACAGAACGTATATAATTCGGGTCTTCCGCATACCCAATATCTCTTAGCCACAAAAGATAGTTACCTTCACTATACCTGTACTGAACCTTGGTATAGTAAGCACGCACACTTTCCGTCCAATGTCCGAACTTATAGTATCGCCCTGTCCGTGGATTGGTAAGACCGAAGAGATTGTTACAATTACGGCACACCTTCGAGCGGAACCAGCCTGTTTCCAAAATGGCCTGCGCCAATACGATTTTCGGATGACGGATGCCGTTACGTATGATTTCCCTATAAAGGTTGTGGATGGTCAGTTCCGGAAGTCTCGCATCAGGTGTTTCAATCCATCCATCTTTTACAGATTTCTCTATTCCTTTCAGGGACACCCTTTTGTCACCCTTTAGGTCGTGCAAGGCTTTCTTGTTGGGCCTTATCCGGGAAATGTCAATCGTATCTTTTCTTGCAGTTTTTATAGCAAACTCTTTCGTTTTTGCCTTATTATCAGCATCTACAGATACATTTAGCCTTGAAGACGGCTTTACTTCCCTTGCCTTGGTTATCGTAAAGAACTGTGCCGTAGCAATCAAAGGTAGGAACGCCACGGCTAAGAGTATCAGAATAGTGTGTTGCGCATTTCCATTTCAAGAGGGTGTTACAGATAACTTTGTGACATACAAGCGGTCACAGCCGCAAAATTAACAACTCAACAACAGTCAAATGGAAATGCACAACAGAAATCAACCCGAACAGTTGCCCTACAAGAAATTGGCAATGCTGGGCATAGACAGGGAAAAGGCCGACAGACTGCCGCAGGACGTAAAGGAGAAGCTGCTTTCCGGCGAGGTCACGCCGCTCATGCAGGTGTCGATAAACGCCCGAAACGGTGACGTGATCACGTTACCGCTCAAATTGCAGATGACCGCTGACAAGGAAGGCAATCCCGCACTCATGGCCTATCCGGTACGGGCGGAACTGGAGACAGAGCGCAACAAAGTGCTAAGTCTCACACCGCAGGAAGCCGGACGGCTGGCCAAGGGGGAGGTTCTTGAAAAGGCCATCGACCAGAACGGCGAGAAGACCCGTCAGTACATTCAACTCGACCCGGAGACGAAATCGGTCATCCACCGCAGGGTGACGGACATCCGGCTGGAACAGAAGCTGAAAGACATGGAGAAAGTCAAAGACATCGAGCTTGGCACGCAGCAGAAACAGCAGGTACGGGACGGAAAGCCTGTAGAGCTGAACGTGGGTGGCGAGAAGGTATCGATAGGCGTGGACTTGAAAGAACCACAGGGCTTCAAGCTCATCAAGGGTGACATGAAGGAATGGGAGCGGCAGCAGAAGCTCCGCTATGACAGTCAGCATCCCGAATACCTCGGACTCGTGATGACCGACAAGAACCGATGGGAGTACCAGAAGGTGGTGGACGCACAGTCAAAGGAACGTGCCTTCCGCATAAAGCCCTCGCAGAATGAGAATATCAGGAACGGACTAAAACGCTGACCGTCATGGCGAAGAAGAAAGAATCAGATAAAAGCATTGGTATTGTCAAGCAGTTTGATGACTTGAAGAAGAAGCATCCCGATGCGATGCTCTTGTTCAGGACGGGTGATTTTTACGAGATATACCGGCAGGACGCAGTGAAAGCCGCCGCCATACTTGCCACGGCAATTACCGAGCGCATTATTCCCGGTGAGAAGGACCCCATGAAAATGACATCGTTCCCATACACCAAACTCGACACTTACCTGCCCAAACTCATCCGTGCAGGGACAAGGGTGGCCATTTGTGACAGGATGGAAGACCAGAAGCTGACGAGGATGGCCAAGCATGGAGTGGAAGGACAGCATACCATTAAAAACAAGGAAGATATGGCAAAGAAGAAAACAGAACAGGCCGTGCAGGAAAAGCCTGCCGCAGCGGTGAAGGACACAGCCGCAAACAAACCTGCCAAAGAAAAACAGGAGCGCAAGCCGCGTGAGCCGCAAATGGTCACGACAAACGGCGAGAAAGTGACGCACGGACACGCCTACCAGAGCAAGCAGAACCCGGAACAGTGGTATTTCACCGCCAAGATGGACGGCAAGCAGCTCAAACCGCAGCGTATGGACGCAGCCGACCTCGCCGCCTATCAGAAGAAGGAGATGACCGTGTCGCAGCTCATGGAACGATACTATCCGACAAAGCTCCTGCCCAAGGTACCGGAAGAGGCGTTCAAGATGCCCAAGCCCATCGCAGGGGCGGAAGGCAGCGTCACCATGGAGAAGTTCAACGTGTACAAGGAGAAGGACGAGCAGCGTCCTGACTACGGCAAGTAC
>ERZ808240.3169-NODE-3169-length-16447-cov-5.760920_pt1 | contig 16447 bp, 7 predicted proteins | sample MGYA00521084_ERZ808240 | MGnify/ENA primary metagenome ERZ808240 (study PRJEB31516, sample SAMN03275571) | gut metagenome | biome: mammalia-associated habitat; material: feces | host: Papio cynocephalus | place: Kenya | collected 2012-08-06 ... | reverse complement strand
ACATTGACGCCTACATCGGCCGTCAGATCACTGACTACGGAAAGGATCCGGACCGTCTGGTCGAGGATGTCAATGACGCGGACAAGCCCCTGACAATCATCACACAAACCACCAAACTGGAGAAGACACCCGAGTTACGGTCTCTTTTCGGTAACGGAACCATCCTTTACGCCGGGCCGTACTGCCTGACAACGATAAGGAAGGAGTAGTCTGCCGGAGTGAGATCTTGGAACCATGTATGCGGAGAGCCGGCTGTGGTGACACGGCCGGCTCTCCGCATACATTGATGACTATCCTACTTGTTGTAACGGATAGCGAAATATTCAATTACATTGGTGGCTGTCCCTGACTCCTTTTCCTTCATGTGCGCGTTGGCATAATCTGAGCCGTCGCTGCAAAGATCGTTGACAGGGCAGAGACGCACATACACGTTGTCATGCCCGAGAATCTCCTGCGGCAGCCTGAAATTGATCTGCTTGAATCCTACTGTCGATGAGAAAAGGGTATTGGACCATGTCGAGACATCCGGTACGGTAAACTCCCCGATCAGACGCCAGTCCTCGTCGGCGGCCTCCGACTGGTCGCTGGTCAGAGACCACTCGGCCTTCCAGAATCTCGGAGCATAGTAGTTCTGATCCTGATTCATAATGGAAACCTGCATGGACACGACATCCGAGGATATTCCCGCTGTTGAGAAATTGAACAGCCATGCGTACGGGCGGTCATTTTCATCATCCCACCAGTACTGGTTGTTGTAGCCGGTATAGGTAGTGTTTGTGACCCAACCTTTTCCAAAGTTGCTGCCTGTTCCGTTTATGGCCTTTACCGCGGAGTTCTTCGCGTTCGGGCCGGCCCATTCAACAGTACCGTTTGGATTATAGCTGACTAAATCGGCAAGATCCTGGCTGACCTGGTCACGTCCGTCGGCGAGATCCAGCATGATACCGCAACCATTGACATTCGTGTTGTTCTTGTCAACGGCCGGGAACTGCGGATTGGATCCGTTTCCGACCGGACCGAGGTAACAGAATGTCTGACCGCCGTTCATATGCTGGACGTAAGTCTTGTTGAGGAACTCCTTGGCTTCAGAACGCGTGTACTTATGGCTATAGGTATGATCCATCCAACCATTCGTGCCGTAGGACGGACGCATCGTTGTGTCGGCTTTGTTCGGCACCCAATAGCGGTACTCCGTCAAAAGAGCGGAGAAGCCATCCTCGAAATTGTCTTTCATCTGTCCCCAGACATCACTCTTGTCCTGGTGACGGATCTGGTAACGTCCGATGTTGGCAAGTGTAGGGTCATCATCAATCTCGGCGGGATCGGCGCCGTCTCTCCAATCCATTCGAGGGAAAGCCTCGTGCACGATGACACCGGACATCTTTCCCGAGCCGTAAGGCAGACGTGTTCCGTCACTTCTGTAGGTGCACACGGTGTTGGTGACCATGTAGATGTCATCACCGTTTATGTCCCTGACGAGCCTTGGATATTCAGAGAAACGGTTGGCGTTGGTGGCAGCCGTGTAGCCGTCATTCACCGGTACGAGGGAGCCTTTTCTGACCGGGAACTCAACGTCCTTCAAAGTGACGTAAGTGTAGACATCATTGTCTGCCAGATCCTTGATGAATCTTTCTTTCACCGGAATGTCCGATTTCGTGCCGGAGACGCGGGATGTCACCATGGTCTTGTTCACGCCTGTGATGTCACAACGCAAAGGCTCTTCCTTGAGATTGGCCACCGTTCCGTGCATGAGAATCTGCACTTTGTCGTACTGCTCGAAGATATTGTCCTCGGCGGCTGCCAGAAGGATAGACACACCACGGCTTCCATCCAGGGCCTCCAGATAGACCGTCCTCTTGGAAACCGTATAGTCGATGGCTGAGGTTGTCTTCTGCTCGTTCGCCCCGGCGTTGCCGCTGGCGGTATTGCTGACGACATAGCCTTCGAGAATGACATAGTCGCTGATCTGCTTGCCAGTGGCGTACTTATCAATGAAAGTGTCCATCGTAAGCACCTCTCCGAGAGTGTTGTTGGCGCTTTTCTGAAGCAGGTTGACAAGCAGCGAGACTCTGTCTCCCCATCCGTCCGTGTAGGAAAAAAGCACGCTGGCGGCGCGCGGAGCCACGGTGTCAGGGTTGCCGGTCAGAGTGAACTCCATACTGCCCGAACCTTCACCGGTCTCAACAATATTCACATTCTCAATCCATTCTGAGCCTTCGACAGCATATTCCTTATCAACTTTCAGATAGTCGAAAGGAATGTTGGTGTTGACGGCTGCTTTTATGACACCCGCGGTTCCGTCAGCGACGATCGAGGTGTTGTCCATTGCGAGTTTGGCCGTAAGCCAGCCCTTTTGCTTGATGACGATGGTGTCCTTTCTGGAATCCACATCACTGATCAGCGCCAATGAGCCTTTTCTCTTGAACTCAGCGTTCACATCGCACGCCAGAGTCAGGGTCGCGTCAGTCTCCGAAGGTTCACCGGTGATGTGCATCCAACTGTCAGCCCCGTCAAGCACCTCGATGTGGTACTTGCCGTTTGAATATACCGGGATGGTGAACGTGGTGTCGGAAGCGTTGATGACATACTCCCCTTTCGGGCTTCCAAGCTCGACCTTGGCGATCTCGGCGGCATCGTCATAATCACACGACTGGAGCAGCGACATCGAGGTCAGGGCCAGAAACACACTTGAATATCTTGTTATGTTTTTCATATCTATCATGAATATTAGTTATACCTGACAGTGATCGCGCCGAACCTCAGAGGGTTGTCGGATGTGGTGAACGTGCCCTTCTCGATGGCCAAAGCGGTCGTCCATGTGGATGAGGTCGCCTTAGGATCCTTGTCGCATACATTGTCCACCACCTGGAAACGCACTGTCACCTTATCCTTGCCGAAGCACTCCTGAGGAAGCTTGAACATGTGGTCAGTGTAGCCAGGGGCCACATCAACTGGGGTGTTCGACCACCATACGATGGAGCGGTTCTTGACCATAGGCACGAATTCCGTGAACGTTGTCCCGCCATCAACCGAGTAAAGCAACCTCCAGTGCGAAGGCACGTTGATGGTGGTATTGTTCGCCTTGCCGTGTCCCCAGACGAAACCAAACTGAAGGTTTGTCCCTGAGATTCCGGCCGTTGAGAAAGTTATGTCGAACGTGGAGCCGACTTTCCAGGCACTGTTGAAATATGCGGCCTGGCTGTTGACAGCGCCTTTGTTCCCGGTTCCGGTAGCAGGTTCCGTACGACTTGTGCCAAGATTATTAGGAATCAAAGCATTGTAATCCTGCGTCAAAGCCAGTGTCACACCGGAGATGGAACCGCTTCCGATCTCAGGAACGGCATCGTTCTTAGCGTCGTTCCAGTTCCATTCCACAAGGGTCTTGGAGAATGCGGCATTGTCCAAAGCGATGTCGCTCTTGACCATCGGCCGGATCTGATAGCGGCCTCTGTCTCCATACCTTACGAGAGTCTCGGCGACAATGATTCCAGTGTAGGTTCCAGCCCCCTGAGCGACACCATTGCCGTCGCGCCGCCATGCCACATTGGAATTGGTAAGCATGGAAATCGTGTTCCCTGAATTATCGGTAAGAAGAAGCGGAGCCACATCCCAGCGAGGGCTTCCGCCACCGGCAGGATTGAACGAGGTCTTCAAGGCGTAACCTTCATTACAGTTCGTATAAGAACCGTCCTTGAACACTATTTCCATGTTCTGGAGAGCGACCAACGTGTAGATGTCGGAGTCCTGAAGGTCAGCCACAGACTTTTTCTTTACAGGAACCGCGCGCTGGTTCGGGTCGCTTGCGGAAACAATGCTCTCAGCCGTGAGGCCTGAAAGCGTGTAGCACTCAGGATCCGACTGTCTGGAAAGAGTCAGATCATGAAGTTTGAGACGTACTTTTGAATATCTCTGGAGAGTGTTGTCCTCAGCCGACGCGAACTTGAGCATGAAGCCATACTTTCCGTCAACAGACTCGATGACGGCAGTCTTGCTGTTTTCGGTCATGTCGAACTTGTACTGCGCGGTCTGTGGGTTTTGGCAGATGTTCTCGCTTCCGCGCTCGCTGACCACATAGCCCTCGATGAACTCTCTGGTGGCCAGTGTCCCGACCGGGTAGCCACGCAGTGTTTCGAAGTCTATGACAACCGGATATACATCCTGCGTCACAGTCTTCTCAGCGACAGGCTTGCCATTGAAAAGAACCTTGATGATTGCCTTACGGAAGTCCCCGGACATATTGTCGGCGATCTTGAAGGAGAGTTTCTTCTCAGTGAGGTTGAAATCAGATATCCACGCGTCTTCCGCGCTCACAGCCGGCTCATATTCCACTGAATATGTCACGGCATCGTCATAAGTCCAGACGTTGTTGTTCTCCACGTCAATGGAGGCCGAGCCTTTGATGCCGTTCAGGTAGTCCGTCTCTTGAAAATCCAGTTTGGCCTCCTCAGAATCCTGCGACACAAGCACACTGAAGATTTTGTCGTCATCATCGGTCTTGCTGTTTCCCGGGATAGCAACCTTGAAATCAAGGTCAGCCCGCCTTTTCGCTCCGGAATTATTCTCCGAGACAGCGAAACTGACCTTCTTTCCGTCAAAATCCACATCCGAGATCCAGTCCGCACCTTCGGTCAACCACGTGATTTCCGAAGTCACGTTCTGAAGTGAATAATAAAGGTTTGTGGACACGGTGATGGAAGCCTTTCCGGCGGCCTTGTTGAACGAAAGGGAGTCACATTCCCACGTCAATTCAGGATCGGTGAGGGGCCCTTTCTGATTGATGGCGATCGTGTCGGCATACTCTCCTTTCGCCAAAGCGATCCTCAAGCGCCTTGAGAGTCCATGGTTGGCGGCGTAGGTAAGAACCAGCTCAGAGTTGCCGGATCCGCTCACACGATCAAGGGAGGCCCATTCCACCGGTTCTGTGAACTTGGCGGTCCAGGCTCCGTCAGCATAGACAAGGATGTGGGTGGAACCTGATGTCTCATCCAGATCAAGAGCCCTGCTGTTCACGGCCAATGGCAGATCCAGTTCAAAGGTGTCGTTGCAGCCGACGGCGGCGAAAGCCGCGGCCAACAGGAAAAGCGTTATGGATTTAATTGATGTTCTGTTCATGACATATTTCTATTACAGTCCATATTTCTTATACTCGTCGTTATCGAGCGCATTGCCGGAATATACGACCTCCTTGTCAGGAATAGGATAATATTCCCTGCAAGGCACAAGATTGTCAAGAAGGCTCTGATAGTCAGAGTAATCAGTGACAGCCTGATACCATATCCCCCAACGTACCAGATCGAACTTTCTCTGGAACTCCCCGAAAAGCTCGCGGGCGCGTTCGTTGCGGATCTCGTCCTGGAGACGCGCGCTTGTGCGGTAGGTGTAGTCTCCAAGCCCCGCGCGGTTGCGTGTCTGGTTCAGATATTCCACTGCCGCCGCGTCATCGCCCAGTTCATTGTAGCATTCGGCCAGCATCAGCAATGCGTCAGCGAAGCGGAAAACCTTGTAATTGTTGCCGTCTGACGTTCCCTGCATGTCAGGGCACCAGAACTTAGGCCCCATCCAAGGGCGGGTGTTAACGCTGTTGAACGGATGCCCGTCATATTCCCAAGCCATGTTGAGGGATTTTCTCTTGTCCTTGCCTAGTTTTGTCTGAAGTCCCTGGCAGAAGAACACGTTAGGTCTGGCGGCGGCCCATGTGGTACACTGGCTGCCAAGTTCAGGGATGGAGACTCCGTCAAACGTGGTCACACCATTGGAGGTTTTTCTTGTCGGCATGCACACACAGGCCAGATTGGAGGTGTAGGTCAGACCTCCCTGAGTGTAGGTGTGCTGGACTTCCATGATCGACTCCGGCGTGTTCTTGTTGCGGAACATGACGTTCTCCTCAAGGTCGTAGTCCGAAAGTCTGCCATAGATCTTCTCCAGTTCCTTGAGAGCGTCGACAGCGACATTCCACTCCTTGTTCCACATCGCGCACTTAGCGATGATCATGTACGCGCAGGCGGCTCCGAGGCGATGTCCCTCGTTGTCGCTGGTTCGAGTCTGCGATGCCTTAGGAGCGATCTTCTGAAGGTCCTGAATGACAGAATCTCTTGTGGCCTTGGCATCCATTCTCGGAAGGGAGGCGATCTTTTTCATGACAGCGTTGTCTGTCACGTCATCGAAATAGAAAGGACAGTCACCGAAAAAGCTGGTCAGGGTGAGATAATAGAACCCACGCAGGGTCTTGGCCTCACAGAGAAGTTCGGTTCTGGCCTCTTCGGTGATGGCCTTGCTGGCCTCGATGCCGGCTATGGCGAAATTGCACCGCTGCACTCCGAGATAGCCCTGAGTCCACACGGTCTGGCCGAAACGTGGAACGGCCGGAGAGATGTCAGCCCTGGCGTCAAGAGTTCCCGAGCCACAGTAAATGACATCAGTACAACATTCCGTCGCAAGAAAATACGTGTAGGTGTAGATGGATTTAATAGGAGTATAGCAGGCGTTGACCGCTGACTGGCACTCCGCCTTGCTCGCGAAATAGTTCTCCGGAGTGTAAAGTGACGAGGTGTCCTCATCAAGCGAGCATGCGCCGAGGAATATTCCCGACGCGGCCATCGCGGCCGCCATTGCCAAAATATTATGTTTCATGATCATATTCATCTTTTAGTACCTTACCTGAATGCTGAATATCACTGTGCGGGCCTTAGGGTACGCGCCGATGTCCAGTCGCCGCAGAGTTGAGGATGTCCCTGATGATGAGACATCCGGATCGAAGCCGTTGTACTTTTTCCAAAGATAGAGGTTCTCACCGCTGACTGTGAAGGTCACATCCTTTACGAGAGCCTTGAACTTGCCCAGATCCAAGGTATAGCCGAGACTTATGTTCTTGAGTCGCAGGTACGACGCATCGTGGATCATGAAGTCGCTAGCAAGGGCGGCGTCTGTCTTGGCTCCGGCGCGCGGGATGTCGGATTCCTGATTGCGGACCGGATGCCAGGCGTCCAGCATATAGCGGTATTGGTTCGTGAATATTGAACCAGCCATGTAGAACTCGCTGTAGTTGTACAGTTTGCCGCCAAGCGAATATGTGAAATAAACCCCGAGTCTGAGTCCCTTCCAGTAGAAGTTGTTCTGGATACCGCCGTAGAGGTACGGGTCCGCATTGCCCTGATAGACAAGGTCGTTCTGGTCAAGTGTGCCGTTGTGGTCGATGTCGTAGTACCTGGCGCCGCCGACGACATTACCTGGATTGGCGTAGGTCTTGGTCACCTTGTTGCGCTCGATCTCCTCGGAGCTCTTCCAGGTTCCGCCATACTTGAATCCCCACAGGGAGTTCAGCGGATAGCCCTTCACGTAGCCGTACATCATGTATGGGTTGTTTCCGGGGGATGAATATGCTGTCACGAAATCCTCTGAGCCGATATCCTCCACTTTCTGTGAGTTGTGCGAGATCGTGAAGTTCGTGGACCACTGGAAATTCTTATTGGCGATATTCATTGACTCAATCGAAAGTTCCACACCCTTGTTGGATGTCCTTCCGATGTTGGTGAGCCTGGATGAATAACCTGTCTGCGTAGGCTGCTGAACCGAAAGGAGAAGGTCTGTGGTCTTGGACGTATAGACCTCGGCGGTAAGATTAAGACGGCTCTTGAAAAGGGACACGTCCAACGCGAGGTTCGCCAGCGCTGTCTTTTCCCAAGTCAGGTCAGGTGAAGCCAGACGGCTTCTGTATGCCGCCGCCGGCTGTGAGCCGTCAAAGAGGTAGCCGCTGGTTATGATGTTTATGGCCGCGAGCGACTGGTAGGAGCTTATGGCGTCGTTTCCGGTAATACCGTAGCTGGCTCTGAGAGCAAGGTCATCCACCCAGCCTACATACTTCATGAAAGGCTCGTTGGCGACATTCCATCTCAACGCCGTGGACGGGAAGAATGCCCATTTGCTGTTGGCGGCGAAGTTAGACGCGCCGTCATAACGCCCTGTGGCTGTGATGTAGTACCTTGACTTGAAATTGTAGTCAAGCCTGGCGAAAGTTGACATCTTCGTCTTTTTGGAGAAGGATGTGCCCGCCGAATATGTCTGCTTGTCCTGAACGGCCGTCATGTTGTTCCAAAGCACGGCGTCATCCATGTACCCGGAGCCGGAAAGCGTGAAGTTGTGCGCGGCGTAGCGGTAGGCGGAGAAACCGACCATCGGGGTCAGCGTGTGGCCGCTCTTTGTCTTCAATGAATATGAAGCCGTGGTCTCGTTGGAAATCGAGTTCTCATCATACTCCGCCCTGTATGCGTCACCGCCCTGATTCTCTGCCTTTGCCGGAAGCTGACCACTGTAATAACGGTAAGTATGCCTCTGATAGAGATAGTACGAAAGGATGCTCTTCACTGTCAGGTTCTTCGCAGGAGTGATCTCCGCCGAAAACGCATGATTCATTGAGTGACGCTCCAAATAATGAGTGTTGAGATTGATGACAGCGATAGGGTTGTTGTATTTCTGTCCACCATTGTACAAGGTATTCTCTATGTCGGAAGGCTTCAGCATAGGGCTGAGGTACTGCGCCGCTCCCCACCATGACGTGCCGCCGATCGAAGACTTGGTCTCATCGTTGTGACGCCAGGTGTAAGAACCGTTGTAGCCGATCTTCATCCACTTGAACAGCTGGCGGTCCAGTTTGATACGTCCTGTGAAACGTTTCTGCCCGCTGTCCTTGATGATACCTTCAGAATCATTGTAGGAGAATGACGAGTAGTAACTCCCGGCGTCTGTCTTGCCGGTCAGAGACAGAGAGTAGTTCTGGTAAAGGGCAGTGCGTGTTATCTCCTTGATCCAGTCCGTTCCTGTCATTGAAAGCGGATCTTTATAGACATTGCCTTCCATAGGAGTGGAGATGGAAAGTCCCGGATGATATTGATCCGCTCCGAAGGAGGCCAGGTCGTTTCTGTAAATCGCAAACTCAGATGCGTTCATTATGTCCAGGCGGCTCGGAAGCCGCGAGAATCCCATGTCAGCCTTGAAACTGATGTTCGGTTTTCCTTTGCTTCCCATACCAGCCTTGGTCGTGATGATGATGACACCGTTTGATCCTCTGGAGCCATAGATGGCGGTGGATGATGCATCCTTCAGCACGGAGAGGGATGCGATGTCCTCGGCGTTGATGTCGTTGAGGTCATGTATCGCGTCGATGATGCCATCAACAACAATAAGCGGCTCGTTGGAGGCCGTGATGGAACGCGAGCCCCTGATTCGGATTGTCGTGGTGGCTCCCGGCTCACCGGATGTGGACATGATGTCCGCTCCGGCGATACGTCCCTGCAATGCATTGTCCACAGACTGCGCCGGGGCTGATCTGATGTCATTCATCTGCACGTTTGTCACAGAACCCGTGAGATCCTGCTTCTTCACCGAACCGTAACCGATGACGACCACGTCATCCAGCATGGTGGAGTCAGACTTGAGCCTGACCGTTATGTTGCTCTTTCCGTTGACGTTAACGTTCTCTGTGACGAAGCCCATGGAGGAGACTTCGAGGACAGCGTCGGCGTCAGCGGTGATTGTGAACTTCCCGTCAATGTCCGTGAACACTCCGGTCTTCGTGCCCTTGATGACGACACCGACCCCGACGAGCGGCTCCCCGGTCGTGTCCAAAACCGTTCCTGACACCTTGACCTTAGCATCCTGCGCGAAAACGGCCGGTGTCGCCGGCAGGAAGAACAATGCCATAGACAGAGCCATGGCGATTACCATAAATCTGTATTTCATCATAGCGTTTCCGTTTTATCAGCCTCCTCTCCAGCCAGACCGGCCGTGATGCGGTCCAGTCCGCTTCCGCCGTTCGCCTTGAAGACATCTTCGTCCCGCACCTTCTCGTTGATTGTGTATTTACGAATATATATGCCGTCCAATGCGACACGGTTAGGCTTTCCGTTCCCATCCGGAGTTGTCAGACGGATCTGCGTGTCACCTGTGAACGGACTCTTCTCCGTCGCTATAAGGAACACATTGTAGGCGCAAGTCTTCACATCCCACATGGTCTTGGCGACATTGACAGGATCCTCGACACTGAAATTGTTGAGGTCGATGTCCATGTAAGTCCTGCCTTCCTCGGCGTAGTCCATGATGACTCCGCCGCCGAGAACCTCGAACCTGAGTTTGCCCAAGTCCGGAGTGCCGTCCTCGGAGGTATAGGCCACGGCCTTGAACGACACCATCAAAAGGGAGTCCTTCTGTAACCCGTTGACATAAGGAGTGATGATGTCGGCCTTGGTTCCTTTAGTGTCACCGATGTAGAACCAGCCATATTTCCCGTAGCAGGCCTGCACACCATCATCGGTGTAGACTGTGGATTCCCATTTCTGGGATGTACCCGTCCATTTCTGGAATTGACGCTCACGGGAAGTCTCGAACGGATCGGCGCTTCCGTACTTCAGCCAGCTGAAATCAGCGGACAGGCGTGCGGTGAGTCCTTGGTGCAGCGTGATGAACGTTCCGAAATATCTCTCCGGAGCGTTGAGTGTCAATGTTCCGGTCCTTCTGGTGTAGTAGCACGTCTTGGAAATCGGAGACACATCAAGACGGATGACCGACCAGTCTCCGTCCGTGTCCACGGACTTTACCGAGATCCAAGGGGTCGTCTTGTCATCCTGCCAGAAGGTGGAGAAGTCGATGTCCGACTCCACATACAGGTCGAACTCACCTCCGGCGCACGGCACGGAAAACTCGGTCACAGGCTCTTCGGCATCCTTGGAAAGGTACACCGAGATGTACTCGTCCCTGATGCCGTTCCCTTCTTCCTTCCCGCAGGCGCCGATGAGCGAAGACATTCCGGCAAGCAGCAAGGTAAGTCTAATGAAGTTTTTTAGCATATTAATTTATAACTTTAGTAAATTCAGCGTTTAAAACTCGAAATCTACAATGATAGGTCTATGGTCGGACGGATTGTAGTACCCCGTTCCGTATTTTGAATCAACCACAGGGGTCGCATAGGTGTCAATGACCGTGATGGCGTTCCTTACCTTTGAAAACATGGACGGCGAAGCATACATATAATCTATGCGGGCGTTTCCCGCTGTCGTGGAGACAAGAAATCCCGGATACGTCCTGCCTATGATGTCCACCATATCGGAATTGTCCCTGATAGCGTTCTGGCAGAGATAAGCGGTGGACTCTTCGCCCAGCTTGTAGAAGTTCTCTTCAGTAATGTTGCGGGAATTGAAATCACCTATCATCAGCCAATCAGTCTGTGAGGCGTATTCAGAAGCGTTCACAGTGTGCTCAAGAATATATTTGATCTCATATTCACGGTACTTGTCGCCTTCGTTGTTTGCCTTGCTGGCTTCCTGTTCCGCCTTTTTGACGCCGTAGCCGTATGCTTGAGGCCAGGTGTGCAAGGTCACGATATTCAATTTTTTTCCATTCACACTGACCTGCTGGATAGCCGCACCATGGGAAATCGGCTTTCCCTCCGTCTCGGTGTCCGTGATCTTCAGCAATGTCTCGACAGGGTACTTGGACGTTATCACCTGAGGATAGTTGTCCCTCCAACCTCCGATGGCGTAATACCGGTGTCCGTATTTCTTTGCGACATCAGGCCAGCCGGCAGGAAGGCGCTTCTCCGAGTCTTCGGCCTTTGTGCCGGTGTTGTCCTTATATATAGACGCAGCCTCGCACCAGACGCAGACATCCGGATCATAGCGTTTCACCCATTCAATGAAGTTGGTGAAATCGTTGGCCTGATCGGACCACATACCGTTCTGAATGTTCCAGTACAGAACCCTGAGACTTGCCCTTTCGATGTCCTTGCCAAGATCCGTGACCTCGATCTCATCCACGATAAAGCCATGCGCGCCGTTCACGTTGGCCGTGGTGTTACCGCACAGATGAAGGTAAGTGGCGTCTGTAGCCTTGCGTACGACAAGTTCAAGTGTCTGCCATTCCTGTGCTGTCATCATGGATGACGGAACATCGACACTGCTCTTTGAGACAATCGCCTCGCTGGCCGCTGCCCTATAGACGCAACTCTTGAGGCTCAACGGTTTTCCGTCCAATGTGGCGGACTCTACCATGCCTCCGTTCGTGACGGAAGCCAGGAAATCATCATCGAATCCGGCAAGCGGACGGAAGCGGATGGTTATCTTTACTTTGCGGAATCCGTCAATGTTGCTGAAATTTGGTGTGGCCAGAATGCCACGCGTACCTACATTATAGGAAATCGCCATCATTCCCGGAAACTCACGGGCCCTGAACAGATACTTGTAATCAGAGAAGTTTCTGCTGACCACATAGTTGTCCGACATCCTGTGGACCGCGCCAACGGTCTTTCCGCTGATATTGTTCCAATTGTCAGGCTGGATGTATCCTGTACCACCGATATTGTAACCGACTGCCACAAGGGCATATTCATCGCCGCCAAGAGTGGCCCCGGAGTCGTTGTCTGTCTCACCGGCCTGCGGAGCGAATCCGAATGAGCCGGCGCCTCCCATAATGTTGCCGCCCCAAGCGCAGAGGTCGAAACCTTCATACCAAAGGACATCGTTGTCAGACGAATATGTCAGTTCCTTTGTTATGAAGTCTCCCGGCTTTACATCAAGATCAATGGAAGCGCGCATGACACGCCTCTGTGAATCGCAGACTACAAGCTTCGCGTTCTTATATTCACCAGGCACAATGCTGAGGTTGAACGAACTTCCCATAGGGACTCCTACACCACCATTGGTACAATTCAGCACGACATGGTCATTTGTTTTTTCGGAAGGGATGAACTTATCACCGTCTTTCATGAATATTCCTGACATCGCGGCGCCGTCACAAAGAAGTTTGACCGACACAATGGAACCCGATCCGTTGATTTTCAGGCTCAGGACTCCCAAAGCGTCGCTCATGAACAGTTTGTTGCCGGTCGCCTCGGAGTAGGCTCCATACATCGGGAAGCCAGGAAGAGATTCGCCCCCCGTCCAGATCTGACCGGTCGGGACAGTGATGGTGGCAGGAGTTCCGTCAAACCATTCCGGAGCCTCATTCATGGAAAGGGAGGCACGGTATGTACCCAGGGCGTTTTCCAGCACATCAGCATATAGAGCTCCGGAGTCATCCGCCGTCAGATCATACTTCGTTCCGTTCACATAGACAGCCGAAGCCCTTTCGAGAATCGCATCCCTGGAGATTCCGGTCTGAAGTCTGGAAGCGGAAACATCAATGTCGACATAAAAACGGACTTTCCCGTCAACAGCGACGATAGGATCGCCCGGCTTGACATCTTCCGGTTTGATGTTGTCTCCCCCTTTCGTTCCGGAAGCACCGTCACAGGAGACAGCCGCATTCAACATGCACAGCATCGTCAATGCGGAATAAATCAAATTACATTTCATGATTATAGTTTTGATTGTTATCAATACGTTTTTCGCCGAGACCCCCCCCTTAATCATGCAGCAAAGATAAAAATTTAAAATCGAGAACAATTATAAATTTGTCACAAGATTTTTACTAAAGTTATAATTTTGTAACTTTACGCTATAAACGCCCGCATAACTGGACTGACAGACATAAATATTCATGAGACCGAAACGGATAAAAATAATCGCCATACTGATCTCGGCATTGGTCTGCTGCTTGCGGATGACGGCACAGAGGACTGAACTGAGGTACACCGACTACACTGTCGAAAACGGTCTGTCGTACAATTCCGTGATCGACATCTGTCAGGACACATGCGGCACGGTCTGGTTCGCCACCAATGACGGACTGAACAGATTCAACGGCCACGACATCTACATCTACCGCCATATTCATGATGACGAGACCTCGCTGCCCAGCAACAGCCTGCATAAGATATTTCTGGACACAGACAAACGGATGTGGGTATGTACCGCGAACGGACTGGCATACTATGATGCCTTGGCGGACGCGTTCCGGAGAGTTGACATCCCCGGAGCGGTTTCGGTGGAAGACATAATCCAAATTGATGATAAGCGCTTTCTGGTGACGACAAGAACCGCTTCTTACATTTATGACAAGGCCGAAGAGACATCGACAGAATTCAGGATCGACGGCAAACCTGTCATGTTCTATTCGTCATGCCGCGATGGTGGCAACATCATCATTTGTACCAGATGGTCAAAAATCGAGACCCTGCACGTGAGAGACGGCCAGCTGTGCCGCAAGTACAAGCCATTCAGGATTCCAAGATTCGGGATTGTGCCTCTTCCTGCCGGAGAAGAACGTTATTACATCGGGACGAAGGGAGCAGGATTGCTCCTTGTCGACGTAAGGAATGGTGAGTACAGAAAAATAGATGTTGGAGTCAACGGCTGGCTTGAAGTCTTTTCCCTTGCCTATGACTCTGCCGGGAGGCTTTGGTCCGGAAGCGACAGCGGGATCATTATTCTGGACAAAGACACCTGCGTGTACAAGTCCAGTTTCAAGGAAATAAAGGACAATAACATCAGGAGTCTGCTGATGGACTCTTCCGGTGGAATGTGGATAGGGACCGAGTTTGCCGGAGTCAAATACTGGAATAAAGAACGGGACAAATTCAAGCCTTTGACAATGAACGGCATCGACCTTTCAGACAAAATCGTGACCGCTTTGCACCATGATGAACAAGGCACAATATGGATAGGGACAAGGTATGACGGTCTTGAGAGGTTCTTCCCCGAAACCGGAAAAAGAATCCACTACAGCCTCAACAACGTGAGGACAATATGTCTGAGCGAGGATGGAAAATACGCCTACACCGGAGCCGAAGTAGATGGAATGCACAGCATAGACTTGAAGACCGGTCGTGTTCGTCTGCTGGACACTCCTATCGATGCCATGTCAATAAAAAGGGCTGACAACGGTCAGTTTTGGCTAGGTACATTGGTTGGGCTGTACATCTACGACCCGGCGCTGGACGTCTCGACACTTGTGGCTCCTCTCACAAATGAAAAGCTGGTCCGTGTCCTGAACCTGTACAAGGACAGCCGCGGCAGACTGTGGACCGGTGCCAAGGAGCACCTCATCGTGTACCAGATTACGGAAGGCAACTCCTTGAAGGACATCACTCCGGCAATTCTGAAAGGTATTGTGCAGATCCAGTGTCTCTACGAGACAGGGGACGGAACAATGTGGATCGGAACGTTGGACGGTCTCGCAGCCTACAAGGAACCAGCATCAGGAGAAAGCGTGATCGAATATATTCAAGGACTCCAGGCAAGCACCGTGAGGGGAATCGAAGAAGACAATGACGGTAATCTGTGGGTGAGCACGGACAACGGTCTTTGCAGGTACATCAGGGAAACAGGTGAGATCCGGACCTACAACAAGGATGACGGGCTCCGGTGCAGTCTGTTCAATACATGCGCACATTGCAAAAGTCCCTCCGGAACATTGTATTTCGGCGGCACCTATGGTGTGGAGGTTTTCAACCCCAAGGATATGTCAGCAAACACCGAGACATTCAAGCCATACATTGAAGAACTGATAGTCAACAACATAAGCATAAAACCGGAAGATAGATCCAGAATATTGAAGAAAAACATCTCACTCACTGACAACATAACATTAAGGCATTGGCAGAACTCCATAACATTCCGTTTCTCATGCCCGGACATGATATCCGGGAGCACGACCACTTTCGAATACATGCTCGACGGTTTTGACAAGACATGGAACACAGCGCGAGGACGGGAAGCCACCTACACAAACCTTTCCAAAGGAAAATACATCTTCCGGCTAAAAGCCGCCAACAGCGACGGAATCTGGTGCGACAGCCCGAGAATATTAAGGATCACTGTCAAACCAGTGTGGTACAGAAGCACTTTCGCAAGGATAATCTTCATGCTGGCCATAGCCGGAGCCGCAGGAGTGTCAGTCTTCAAAATCTTGAAAAAGAAGGAACAAGAGAAAGTGCATGAAATCGAACAGCTGACAAAGGAGTATGAAGAGAAGGTCCAGAAGACAAAACTGGATATGTTTGTGGACTCATCCTACGACCTGAAGCCTCAGGAGGAGGTGTTCCTGTCATCTGTGCTGACGTGCGTGGAGAAGAACATCTCCAATCCGGCTTTTTCTGTGGAAGCCTTGGCCGCGGATGTGTGCCTTTCACGAGGCAACCTTCACCTGAAAATGAAAACATTGACCGGGAAGACACCCGTGGAACTCATCAAGACGATGAGGATGAAAAAGGCGTGTTCCCTGATGAAAGAGACATCATTGTCAATAGCCGAAATCGCTGAACAGACAGGATTCCAGACACCTGGCTACTTCATCACTGTGTTCAAATCCCGTTTTGGAGAGACTCCCGGGCACTATGCGTCACGTGTCCGGAAAAAATAATCCCAATTTGCATGTGACGATATGATCAATCCATGGCAAGGCCAAACAGCCTGATCAAAGTGCCATAAGGCAGTAACTGTCAGCGAAATCTAAGCATTAGACTTAGCCAGATTCCTTTCACTCTTTATCAGAAGGGCGCAGAGGAAGACTCCGATGAGGG
>ERZ808240.3167-NODE-3167-length-16448-cov-39.639724_pt1 | contig 16448 bp, 14 predicted proteins | sample MGYA00521084_ERZ808240 | MGnify/ENA primary metagenome ERZ808240 (study PRJEB31516, sample SAMN03275571) | gut metagenome | biome: mammalia-associated habitat; material: feces | host: Papio cynocephalus | place: Kenya | collected 2012-08-06 ... | reverse complement strand
CTTGCGATTTTGGATTGCAGCTATCCAACAGTGAACACGACTCGCACCATTTGCCATATACGGCCGGAGGGATTGTCCCGGAAGAAAGAAGCCGATGCACCTCCTCGGCCGTCCGTTCCGTCAAGGTGCGCAATCCCGCGTCGAAACGGACCTCTATCCGTCGCCGTGTCGTGCCGTAGAAGAGGGCTCCTGAAGGAATCTCAACGTTCAGCATCTCCTCCAAACACATCGCCTGCGCACACAACTGGACTTCATCGGCATTTCGACCATTGGGTTTTCCGTGTTTATACTCCACGGGGAACGGATGCCAGCGGCCCCGTTTCCCCGGAAGGACAGCGCCTCCGGCAAGACATTCATCGCCGACATGGTGAAACTCCACCATGTCGGCGATGCCCGCCACTCCTATCTTGTGCGACACAAGACGTAACGTCGTTGCAAGATGCTTGTCACGCCTTGATTCATGGGCACAAGAATCCACATGCTCATGCATTACACGACCTGCCGCCGTCAAATGATTCTCAATCCAAACACCATCAACATGAATCAAGACACATCGACGCAGACAAAACCGTGCATGCATCAATGACGAGATAGGAATAAGCTCATCATCGTTGTACATCGGCTGAATTATCTTGCTGAACTTGCCGCGAGTTCATCACCCTCAAGCTGATCAAGAAATTCAACTTTCAGATTTGGCAACGCGTCGGCCACAACTTTTTCGTCGAAGATTCCATCTTTTGAAAGCGCCGCCTTTAAGGATTGATGCACCCTTGCCGAAGCATATTGTCCGCTTGGCGAATTATGCTGCCACCACACGACCTTCATCACGCGCATACTGCCCTCAGGGCGCGCAGAAGAGGCATCATTCTCAAAAAGAGACCGCAGTGCGACCTTCACCTTTTCCGCGTCCGCATCCGAGAATCCGGTGCGAGCGGCCAAATTCGGGCTCATAGAGCCATACGCCACGTAAACACCTTTCCCGATACGGTGCTTCATGCCCATCGTATCCGCGCCGCGTTTATCGGGATTTTTCTTATCCGTTTCCAAATTTACGCTTTTTGTGATTTGAAGACTATCCACAGTCACCCGGTCTAGGCTGTACCCGCTCTGAACCGTTACAGGTCCACGAACCCCTATAGACACTGCGTCGTCACCCCCAAAGGCAAACACTTGTCCAAAGGCGCGAACATCAAACCATGTCAAACAAGCGTCAACTTTTGGATTCCATTCTTTTCCTTTGACTTTTGCCACGTTGCCATACCGATCCTTCAATGAACGATAATCGTCCGAACGACGGTCGTCAGACTGGACAAAAATGTTCTCGCCCAAGTCTTGGAGTCGATTTCTAACTTTGCGCTTCAAGCAAACATCTGAGATCTCGCCATATCCATCATATGTTTGACGCGGTCGATTCCCATTTAAAGGGTCGCCATTTGGATTCGCATGTTCCACGGCCATAATGACCGCGAAATCCACCTTGTTTTTCAATGCGTTACTCATTTACTCTCCTCCGTTTTATCATTATTCTTATTGCTGATTTCTGAAACTTTCTGTTCGATATATGCGCGTTCGCAATAGTATCCCAGCAAATAAGCGCCACTCAAAGGTGCATCATTTTCGAAATCCCCCTCTTGGAACTTCCCGTGTATTTGCTGCAACTCCGAGAATGCCAGGCTGTTCTTGACCTGCTGTATATAGGGAACCAACGTCTGATGTATCGTATTCCACGTGCTATATGGTTTTTGCGAAAAAGTCTGCATATAGCGTATGGCCGCCGTCTCCTGACGTTTGTTGCCTTTTTTGAACAGTGCATATTCTTCCAGTTTGTCTGCCGCGGCCAACAACCGCCCGTACAGATAATCCCTGTCTTTTCTTTCTTGTTCTATGCTCATGCCATAGGGTTCCTTTCCTTCATCTTTTAGTGATTTATTGACTAGTGCGCATGCTACAGAAATATTCTGCATAAACGCGCTTCTGTTAAATTTACTATTTATTACCGAATTCGCAAGGGGCGCAGAAGCGCGGCGAACGGCCTGTATCAGAAAATTCCTTGGAAATGAAGAATTGTCAAAAATACAGCGCACCATCGTCTCTCGAGCACGCTTCTTCATCTTATTGTAACCGGTGTCTTTGCCTCGCGCGCTCCCATAAACACAGGTGATTATCGCATCTATCGACGGAGCACCTGTATATTTGATGGCGTCGATTTTATTTCCCTTTTCATCTTTGATAATTCTTATGAACTGCCATCTGCAAGTATCATGCCAGTCCTGCAGTTTCTTTAAATAATCCTCTCGGGTCATCTCGCGATAGAAGGTAATCGAAAGGCGCCCCGTTGTTGCCGCATCGAGGATAACAATCATCGTTGGGGCGTGCCTTCCCGCTCTAAGGACCGGATCTATTCTGTATCCCTCGATTGCTTTCCTGAGCGCATTCGAAAAATCAAAACCCGTACCAGATGCCAAACCTACATTCGCGTCCACACTCGGCAGCTCCGGCATTTCGGACCATAAGTCATCGGAATCGCTTACAGGCGGTTGCGGCAAATAGGAATCCTCTTTACTCTGGGGGATCGTAAACGTAACGATCACTTGACTATCGCACTTGATGCCCCGCTCACAAGCTATATAACGCAAGAATTGATGCGCCCGCTGTGAAGAATCATAGCTCACGGCAAAGGCTTCGCGCGATGTTGAAAATCTTCCTCTATATGTAAAGTTCTCTTTATCGTTGTCAGAAATCAATTTCGCATTCCCGGCGGCGTTTACAATTTTCTTCGGGTGCGATATGGCGCTAATGGCCCGGTTTCCACTTATCATATCTTGACAAAATACGGTTCCGTCCATCGCCTCTTTGAGCTCTTTCGCAACAAGACCTTTCTTGTTTTTTTTGTCTTTGATTAGCGTTTGCAACTCTTTCTTTCTCGTCTTGTCTTTGCAATGCGCTTTTTCAGATTCCAATTGAGCGATCTCGCGTTCTTCATCCTTGACCGCACCGGCAAGTTCTTGCTCCTTAGACGCCGCCTTTTCGCACATTCCCTTATAATAATTATGCCAACATTCCATAAGCGTTTCATTCTCCCACAAACGAGGATTTGTTTCGCCGGGAAGCTCAACCTCGAATAAAACGTAGGAATCATCTTTCAGGGCAGGCTTCACCTCTTTTGGGGCAAGCCGGTCTATGTCCTGCGCCAATGTGCGTTTGGACAAATATAAATACACAGCGTTAAATTCACGTGATAAATCTTTTCGCTTGGCTAGCTCCGCCAAATAAAGTTCAAACTTGTTTCCTTCGCCTTTAAGATAGGCATATTGATCGAAAAGCGGATTCGGACATGGCCCCGTGCGATTTAAGCTTGCCTCTGTCACAGGAATGACAAAAACATTCAAAGGCTCGCTTTTCGCTTTCTTCGGAATTAGGCGGACGGACTTGAACGTTCCCTCCGCATCGATCGAAACAACCAGCAAGGGTTTGGTGGAATTATTCACCGTTGTCGTCGAAAGGGGATAATTTTTTCGCAACAAATCCTCATTCGCCGTATAGGCTTCACATAGATTCTGCCACAGCCCCATCTTAGATCTCCTCCTTATTCTCCGGTTCACTATCTACAGGTTGACAGGTTTTCCCCAACACAAAGCATTCTGATTTCCACCCCTTTATAACTTCGGGACGTAACGCTTCCGGATGAGGGAAAACAATGTAGCCATTATCCATCTTCGCCTGCCACATGCGGCGCACGAGCTCGTTCTTTCCTGTTTCGTTCGGATAACCGAAACTATGGAACTGCAACCCGAAAGCAAGCTCTCCATAATTATCGTAGACCCCTGCGCCCTCTCCGAATTTGCAAGACTCCACATGCCCCTGACACTCGCGCGTACCCAAAAAGATGTCTCTGCGTCCTCCCTTGGCAACACTCCGTCGCGCAATGTCAAAATGTTTGTTTTCGTTTCTGTCTTTTGCCAGCTCAGGATAATTCATATTCCACTCGAAATGCGCAAGAACCTGATACTCCACATCTCTCAGATAGGTGTAATAGGAAAGATCGTTTCCGCCATTCATCTTGATGGGCTTGACTCCTTTTGATTCCGTCTGAATCGGCTTCATGATACGAATGGCATCAACATACCAGATTAGCGTTGGCTTCCAATAGATGCTTTCCGTAATCCCTTTTATCGCTTCGTAGGTCGGAACTTGATATGTGCACTTCTCGCCGCCTACGCGCGTAATGGGGTCCGAAAAGAGCGCATACTTCCCGGAAACTTTGTATTCTATTGAATTTCTTTTTCTTTCTATTTGCATGCCCACCTCCTTATGCGTTAAATCATCAGATCAAAACCTTCTCCTGTCAGCCCCGTCTCGGCATCATAGTGTCCTTCCGAGACAAAATAGAATACATCTCTGACCCTCTCAGATATGGATTGCAACCACATTTCACGACTGGCATAGAGCGAAACCGTATAAGGTTGCAACTTTCTTAGAAGTTGCATACGCTCTTTAGGGTTGAATGTTTTCTCGAAAGAGGAAATCAGGCCAAGTATTTTTTCACGACAGGGGCCGTAAGGAACGACCGCCGCGACCTGCTCTCCTTCTATTACATGGAAACCATTCGCCGCCCGCGCAAAAGCCGCCGGGCATCCGTTGTATTTTTGGCCCTTGTTCAATGTCGCATACAGGGACGTGAACCGCGTATTGCTTTCCAGCACACTGTAAACAGATTCGCCGTCAACTCCTTTTGGCAAGGGACAACCCATCGAATCCTCCTGCTCATCATACAGATAGGAATAGAATCGTTCCAAAACATGGGAATCTGTCAATTCTGATGTCGGGAACTCCGACAATGCCCGCCGCGTAGCCTGCTTTGCCAGCGCAATACCCCGCAAGCGCGACAAATCTTCCTCTTTGGCTTCGACTATGTATACAGGGCACCGGACATCCCATTCGCCATTGCGATTGCATCTTCCACCCGCTTGAATAATATTGTCAATGCCCGCATTCGCGCGGATGACAACGTCAAACGAAAGATCGACTCCCGCTTCAATAAGTTGCGTACTTATGCATAATGTCGTTCTTCGAGGTGCCATGTGCATATTTTGCCGTATGCGTTCAATATTGTCTTTTCGATGCTGTGCACAGAGATCAGTTGAAAGGAACACCTTGTCACAGCCATCGGCTGCATGACAACTCTTGTAGACATCCAAGGCTGTTTTCTTCGTGTTCAACACAACAAGAACGCTCTGCCCTTTTTCTGCGAAGCCATTCGCAAAAGCTGCAATCTCTGCGTTCGACATCGGGTTCTCGGTTCTATCAACAAAAGAGACTCGCTTGAACGGACCCGTCTCGTTCCTTTCCAATTGCACGAGCGAATGGTTTCGCGCCAACTTGATTTCCCTCTTTATCAGTTTCTCATCAGCCAACGCAGGCTGTGTCGCCGTACATAAGACGGCCGACGAGCCGCACAATTGGCACAAGAAATTGACCGTCATGTTGAACAAATAAATGCAACCTATTGGCAACGATTGGATTTCATCAAAGATAAAAACCGTTTCCGTCATATTGTGCAACTTGCGCAAGTCGGACGCACGATTGCTCACGACGGTTTCCATGAACCGAACCATTGTTGTCAGAATGATCGGCTTGTCCCAACGCTCTGTCAACATCCGGCGCGCATCATTTTCCGATTCGTCGGCGTCCTGAATGACTACGTTGGAATGATGCTCCAGAATCCAATCATCCGACCTCCCGCCGAAGATGTTTCTCAGCTCCTGGGCGGTCTGGTCTATTATTGAAAGGTAGGGTATGACATAGACGATTCTCTTCAGCTTATGCGACTCTGCATGCCGAATCGCAAAACGCAACGAAGAGAGCGTCTTTCCTCCACCCGTCGGAACAGACAGGGTAAAGATGCCCCGCTCCCGCTCTCCCGCGACCCAACATTGCCGTGAGATTTTGCTTCGCACTTGATTCAATGGCGTCGTATTGTTGAATGCCTGGATGTGCCGCTCAAGCGCCGCCGCCATTTCTCCCCATGGCGGCACGGTCATATGTCCATCAATACCTGCCGCATCACACCTGTCTGCATCGACAAGGCAAGAATAGACCATTCGAACAAACAGTTGTAATCCGAACTTCCCTGTCCCTGTCTCTTTAAATCTCCTGAAGAGTGCCCCAAGTTCCGTCTTCAACGATTCTTCGCTCACCGATTGAACCCGCGCTTCTGCTTCCGGAACCCGCAGAGATTGCCCATACAGACTTCTAATGGAATCCCCTCCATTTGTCATTCTGTCTTTTAGCCGGAGAAGAGATGTTCGCCCCTCATCCCCCAACATATCCAACAATTCGCCGTGGTGTGAGGCCACAATGTTCACGACAATATCTGCGATTCCCATGCCTTTTATGTGCTCAAGGGCATACAGCGCTCCCTGCAGTGCATGGATTGTCTCGCCTCTTTTTGCAGGTTCGTTGTTTATGATACGCTCCATATAGTCCTGAAATGCGTCGGAATATTTGCCAAGATCGTGCAGGATTGCGCATGTACGCGCAAACTGCACCCCGCCAAATACCGAGGCGAATGTGCTCGCCATCTCGGACACATGGCCGAGATGATCTTTCAGTTCCTCATTTGGACGCGCCCAATATGTTTTCCTGCTATTCATCTCCTGCAACTCATTAGTCTACACTAAGTAGTATAACACAATTTCTTGTAAATGACTAGGTGCTTTTTATGGAAAATTGTAAATTGTGAATTGCCCGGGAAAATGACCCTACGCTGTGGCGCAGCCCCGGCAATCCACTGCATCCAAAAATCTGCGCAGAGAGGGGCTCTCTGCATTCCCACAACCAACTCTACACGGTTAAATCTCCCACTCTCTCCACATTCTCCTGATCTCCGCGGCCATTCTCCCTCTACAATTCTACAACTCTACACGGCCCAAAACCGTTGGACCCCCTACCCCTCCTACCCCTACCCCCCTCTCCCCTCTTCTCTGTGCCTCTGTGTTACCCACCCCCATTCTACATTCTCAACATTTTCTACACGGTTGAATTTATCTCACGCAGAGACGCGGAGAACGCAGAGCGGAGGGATTGGGAGGCCTAACGAGTTTTAACACAGAGGCACAAAGACACAGAGACACAGAGAATTGCATTTTAGACAGGATTCACAGGATGAGCAGGATGGGGAGCCCCCTCTCTACATTTTCTACATTTCCTACACGGTTAATTACCCCGATAGCCCCCCATTCTCTCCCCCCTCTCCCTCTCTGTGCCTCTGTGTCTCTGTGCCTCTGTGTTAAAATCCCCCCTACCCCCCTCTACATTCTCTACATTCTCTGCACGGTTAAATTCATCTCACGCAAAGACGCGGAGAACGCAGAGAGGCCTCCCAATCCTGTCAATCCTGTCTAAAATCCTTCTCCACGTTCTCCTGATCTCCACGGCCAATATCTGACTGACACCCTAGTCTACACACCTCTACAACTCTACACGGCTAAATCCCGATCCCCCCGAGCGGGCGGCGGATGACGGGGTCGAGCACCGCGCCTCTACAACTCTACACGGCTAAATCCCGATCCCCCCCCCCCCCCCCCCCCCCCCCCCCCCCCCTCCCCCCCCCCCCCCACTCCCTCCTTGTCCATTCTCTGCACGGTTAAAACATGCCATTTTGAGCATACCCGGATAGTCTATTTTTACCCCCAAAACACCCCCCTCATGCGGCTTGAGGTTCGCCGCGGCTAACATTTCGCCTATTTCGCCATTTAGGGCCGAAACCGTGCGGATATTGTCGATTATCGGCTCAAAATGGAGAGTCGCCCGAAAAGGGTCCCCGCATGAGGTCCAAAAACATGCGCATGTTAGGGGGTCTCACATGCGCATGTTAGACCCCGTCACATGCGCATGTGAGATACCGTCATATGCGGGGGGCGCCGGCGGGGGGTGCCGCGGGGAAAATAGCCCGCCTGCCCCGCCCCTACCCCGTCTCCCGCAATTGCCACGTCAATGTGTACCGGATTTTCAAGCCTGCACGGTCGACAAACTCCGAGAGGCGACAAAAGACTGCGCCAACGATTCCTCTGCCGGCTTCGCACGTTCCGCCCGCCACCCTGCGGACGAAGCAAATATCATCTTTCCTCTCCAAGGGCAGGGGCGGCAGTCCCCTGCCGCCCGCCCGAAAGGTCTCCTTTGGACGGTTCGCAGGAGACCGCGGCCCGCATAGGATATAATGGGCCGCAGAGATCGCGAGAACATGGAAGCGGGAAGTTTCCTTTCCGCCCCGCGGGGATTCTCTTTGCCGCGTTCGCGGCATCCGAGAGGCGAGACGTCCGGGTCGCATTCGCGTTCCATGCTTGCAGACTGCCTGACGTTCGTTTCATCCGTCAAGAAGCCGCATCTGTTCGGGGCGCCGTGCAACCGTCTAACGGGCCGGAGAGGACATTGTCCGGTTCCACCCCCTCCATCATCCTTCCAGTTGCCCGTGCCCCTCTTTTAAGCCGAAGAACGAACCCAAACCCGGATGTCTGGCGTGACGTTCTGGGAATGCCAGGTGAAATGTACCCTAATCCGTCTCTTTTACACCGCATGACCATTGCGCCGGAACGGCCATACCGTCCCATTGCAACGGCATAGCCGTCCCGGCGGGACAGGCTGGCGCCGTCCGCTCTTCACCTGCGATTTCCGGGTTCAACGTCTAGATCGCACAGAAAACATGGAGAATACAGACAAAGAAGAACGCCCATCCGTCTCGGTGGGCGTTCCGTATTCTCCGCACGGTCGGCATCTTGCGCAGAGGAACACGCACGCGACGCCGACGGCTGCCGAGACGCATGCCGCCGGCGCGGCAAAGAGGTCGGCTCAGTAGTTTTCCGCTTCGATCTGGAAGAAGGACTGCGGATGCGCGCACACCGGGCACACCTCGGGAGCCTTCTCGCCGATGTAGATATGCCCGCAGTTGCGGCACTGCCAGCGGTTCGGGCCGACCTTCACGTAGACCTCACCCTTCTCGATGTTCACGAGGAGCTTGCGGTAGCGCTCCTCATGGTGTTTCTCGATGGCCGCGACACCTTCGAACAGGCGCGCGATCGCATCGAATCCTTCCGCGCGCGCCTCTTCGGCGAAACGCTTGTACATGTCGGTCCATTCGCCATGCTCGCCTTCGGCCGCGGCGGCGAGGTTGGCGGGGGTGTCCCCGAGTCCGCCGAGGAGTTTGAACCAGAGTTTCGCGTGTTCCTTCTCGTTTTCGGCGGTCTCGAGGAAGAGTGCGGCTATCTGTTCATAGCCCTGCTTCTTCGCGACGGACGCGAAATAGGTATACTTGTTGCGGGCTTGCGATTCGCCGGCAAAAGCAAACGCGAGATTCTTTTCGGTCTTCGATCCTTTGAGTTCCATTGTTCGAATCTTTCTATTTGGTTGTTGAATTGACTACTAGTATAACCTATTCCGCCGCGCGCGTCAATCCCCCCTGGAGTCACGCGGCGCGCGGGGCTTGCGGCGGGCGGTCGCGAGGACGACGCCGCCCAGGACGCACGCGGCGCCCGCACACCCCAGCGGTGTCAACGGCTCTTTCAGGAAAAACGCCGCGAACAGCACGCCCGCGACGGGGATGAGGTAGAGACCGACCGAGGCGCGCACCATGCCGAGCGCGCGGCAGGCCCGGCTCCAGGCCGCGAACGCCGCGGCGGACGCGAACAGTCCCAGAAAAAGGAAGTGCCCCCATGCCGACAGGCTCCCAAACCGCGCCCAATCCGCCGCGCGCCAAAGCGACATCCGGAAAACGCCGTCCAGCGCCGTCTGCCCCCACGCGGTCAGGCCGAAGACGGCGAGCGGAAGCATCCACACGAGCGCCCAGAAGAAGGCCCGTCGCACGGCCACGAGCGGAGCAATGCCGCGGCGGTTGGCGGCGTCCAGCAGGACGGAGTAGAAACCCCAGCAGATCATGGCCGCGAATGCCATGAGGCATCCCTTCCAATCGAGCGCGAGATGGACGACGCCGTTGAATGTCACGAGCCCCACGCCGACCGCCGCGAGCGCCGCGCCCAGGAGAAAACGCGCCGAAAGCGTCCGGTCGCCCAGAAGAAGATACGCCAGGACGGCCGTCACGACGGGGCCTATCGTCACGAAAATCGCCACGGTCGAGGCGTTTGTGTAGAATATGGCGCCGTTTTCCAGGAACTGGTAGGCGGCGACGCCCGTCAGCCCCATGCCGGCGGCGAGCCATCTGTCGCGTCCATCCCGGCAGGCGAACGTGCCCCGCCCGGCCAGACACAACGCCAGCCACGCCATCGCAAAGCGGACATACTGGATCTCGAGAGACGAAAACGCGCCCACCAGGACGCGCGTGCTCGAATAGGTTCCGCCCCAGACGATGATGACGAACAGAAAGGCGCCCCAGTCGACGAGATGCGCGAGCTTCATTTGCACAGCCTGAGCGACAGCAAGGCGAACGAGGTGCAAAGGACGGGATCCGCCTCCCAGAAGCGGTTGTTGTCGTTGGCCCAGCTGCCGTCCGGCTTCTGGAGGGAAAGGAGCTTCGCGGACAACTCGCGCTTCCAATCGTGTCCGCCGACGGTCTCGACCTGCGCCGCGGCGAGTGCGCGCGCCAGAATGTCATAGTAGTAGTAGAGTCCTTGCGCCCCCATGCCCGGATTCTCCTCGAGCGTCCAATGTTTCGTGCAGTAGGCGAGCGACTGGCGCACGCGCGGATCGCTCCGGTCGAGTTTCGCATGGCACATGGACAGCACCGCGGCGTAGGTCATCGACCCGTAGGCGCGCAGCGCCACCCGCTGCGCGGCGTTTGTCGTCGTGCCCGCCTGCGGCGTGCGGTCGTTGTAGGCGGCCCCGCCCGCCTCGGGGCCCGTCTCCTTCACGAGCCCTTCCACGAACGCGAGCGCCCGGCCCCAATCGACGTCCACGCGCTTGCCGCCCGGACGCAATTCTTCCAGGGAAGCCGTCCGGCTCATGGCGTCGAGCGCATAGGCGGTATTGGAGAGGTCCGCATACCGGCGGCGCGAAAGTTTGTCGTAGCCAAACCCGCCCGCATAGGTGTCGTCGCCCGTCAACTGGCTGGAGGCGATGTACGCGCGCGCCTTCAAAAGCGCCGCGACCGGCGCACGCCCCGACACGAACAGCGCCGACAGGCAGACGGCCGTGTTGTAGTTGCCGAGCCCCGAGCCGCCCCGTCCGGGCTTCGGGACGTAGAATCCGCCATCATCGCGCTGGGTCGAAAGCACGTACCGGACCGCCTTGTCGAGCGCGGACGCGGGCGCGTTCGTCCCCGTGGCGAGCGCCCAGAGCGGCAGGGCCGTGAGCGCCGGCATTTGCCTGTCGCTCCACCACCCTCCGGACGACTGGTTCGACAAGAGGAAGTCCTCCCCCTTCGCAATCGCCGCGTCGAGCGCGTCCGCCGCGAGAACCATCCACGCGAAAAGCGCGCCTCCCAGAAGAAAAAGCATTCTTTTCATGGACTACTCCTCCATTTTCGTGATGTAGATCTTGGCCATATCCGTGCGGAAGGCCGATTTCTCCGAGACGTCCAGTTCCTCGAAGAGCTTTTCGCCGGGGCGGATGCCCGTAAAGACGATGGGGATGTCCTTGTAGGGGCGGTAGCCCGCCCGGCGGATGAGACCTTCCGCCAACTTCAGGATGCCGACGGGTTCGCCCATCTCCAGCGTGTAGATGGCGCGTTCCGTGCGGCTGGCGGCCTGCAAGACGAGCGAAACGGCCTCCTGGACCGTCATGAAATACCGTTTCATCGCCGGATCCGTCACCGTGACGGGGCCGCCCGCGGCGATTTGTTCGCGGAAGAGCGGCACGACCGACCCAGAGCTGCCGAAAACGTTGCCGAAACGCACCGCGCAGAACGACGTGCCCGATTTCGCCGCGTTGAGCGCCATGAGCGCCTTTTCCGCTTCCCGCTTGGACTTACCCATGACCGAGACGGGGTTGACCGCCTTATCCGTCGAAATCAGCACGAAACGCCGCGTCCCGTGCCGTTCGGCGCACTGGGCGACGGTCCGGGTGCCGTCCACATTGTTGCGCCATCCTTCCGCCGGATTCAACTCCACCATCGGGACGTGCTTGTAGGCGGCCGCATGCAGGACGAGGAAAGGCTTTTCCGCGAGAAAAAGCTTCTCCATGGCCTCTTTGTCGCAAATATCCAGCATGAGCGGCACGCAATCCACCCCGGGAAACGCCTTTTTCATCGCGCGGTCGATGTTGTAGAGCGCGTTTTCGCACCGTTCAACCAGCAAGACGCGTTTCGCGCCCAGCGCGGCGACCTGGCGGACGATTTCCGAGCCGATCGTGCCGCCCGCGCCCGTCACGAGCACCGTACGCCCGGCGATAAAACCGCGTACCGCGGCGTTGTCGAAGGACGTTTCGGGACGCTCCAGAAGATCCATCCCCGGTTCGAACGCGTCCCCCCGCGCCCGGCAGGCGAACCGCAACCCGACAAGCCCCGCCACGGAAAAGAAGAACGTCATGAGCGTCACGGAATACGGCGGCCGCGCATGGAAGAAGAGCTGTTCGTTCCCCAGCAGGAGGCGCGTCACGCCCAGAACCAGCGCGGCAAGCGCCGCGGCCGCGAGGCACCGCCGGCATTCCAGGCGCGAAAAACGGCGCACTTCGCGCCGGTAGCATCCGAAAAGGGAAAGCGCCGCCAGATGCACGAGGCAGACGACGAACCCGAAGGCGGCGATTGCCCGCCAGCCGCCGCGCGGCTCGCCAAAATCAAAACGCAGGGCGAAGGAAAAAAGATAGGCTCCCGCGACGACGGCCATGTCGCAAGCCGCCTGGCCCAGCCGGGGGAGCCGAATCCAGCCCTGTTTTGTCCGCTTTGCCACGGTCCGCCGCCTCACCCGAAGAACGCCAGCAGAAACGCCGGCGCGAAAACGAGCGAATCGAACATGTCGAGGAATCCGCCCAGCCCCGCCGGCATGAACGTCGCCGAATCCTTCACGCCGCACTCGCGCTTCATGCGGCTTTCGACCAAATCCCCGAGCGTGCCGACGACCGCCGCCGTCACGCCTGCCGCGAGCGCCTTGCCCAGAGAGAATCCCGTCAACGGCAGAAAGGCCGCCGAGACGAGGCAACTGCCGATAATGGAACCCGCCAGCCCCTCCCAGCTCTTGTTCGGCGAGATCGCCGGACACATCTTGTGCCGCCCGAACGCCACGCCGAACGCGAAGCCCCCCATGTCCGACAGCTTGACGAGCGCGATGACGTAAAGGAGCATGGGGATGCCGTAAAGACGCGGCACTTCCATGAAGAAGGAGAGCATGAACGGAATGTACGCAAACCCCAGGAGGGTCGTGGCGAAAGCCTCGATCGGCCGTTCGTATTTGCCGAACAGCGCCGTCAGCGCGAGCGCGAACACGACAATCGGCAGCGGATTCGGGCAGTCGCAAGCGAAACGCCCCGCAAGATAGAGAACGCCCCACACGACGCCCGGGAAGAGCATAACGGAATATTTGCGGCGGACCATCTGGTAGAACTCCGCCTGCACGAGCGCCACGATCCCTATGAGGACGGGCAGAAGGACCGCAAAGGCCTTCTGGGCAAGCGCGTGATGAAGCCCCAAAAGCGCCGCGACAACAAGTGCCGCGGCCGACAATGCGCTGACAATGCGCTTAACGACCGGCGTCATGTGCAATCCTCCCGCCCATGCGGCGTTCGCGCGAAGCGAAGTCCGCCAATGCCCGTTCAAACTCCTCTTTCCCGAAATCGGGCCAAAGAACGGGCGTAAACCAATATTCGCTGTAGGCCGACTCCCACAGCAGGAAGTTCGACGTGCGGCACTCCCCCGACGTGCGGATGACGAGATCGGGATCGGGCACGTCCGGTGCGTACAGATAGCGTGCGAACGTCTCCTCCGTCAGCTCTTTTTCGCCCGCCGAAAGGGCCGCGTTCGCGGCATCCACGATTTCCGCGCGGCCACCGTAGGACAACGCCACAAGGAGCGTGAACGAGCCTTCCTTCGTCGCCTCCTCCAATTCCGCGATTTGCTTCTGGAGGGCGTCCGGCAAATCCTTTCGCCTCCCGACCGCCCGGAAGCGCACGCCTTCCCGGACGAGTTGCGCGCGCTTTCCGGAGATGAATGTGGACAGGAGCTTCATCAGCCCCGACACTTCCTCGGGCGAACGCTTCCAATTCTCGGTTGAGAAGGCGTACACCGTCAAGTAGGCGATCCCCGCCGCGCGGCAATAGTGCATCACGCGGTCCAAGGCGTCCGCCCCGGCCCGATGGCCGGCCAAACGCGGCAGATGGCGGGCTTGCGCCCACCGTCCGTTGCCGTCCATGATGATGGCCAGATGCTGGATCGCCCCGTCCATCGTCAGATGTTGATGCGCAAGGTCGTTTCGCGCGCCGGGCCCACGCTGAGAACCCCGAGCTTGCCGCCGACCAGGGACAAAATGCGGTCGATGTACGCCTTGGCGTTCGCCGGGAGCTGCGCGTAGTCCGTGCAATGCGAGGTCTCGCACTGCCAGCCGGGCATTTCCTCGTAAACGGGCGTGCAGTGCTTGAGCACCGACAGATCCGCCGGGAACGTCGTGTAGACGAACCCGTCTTCGCGCCGGTAGCCCGTGCAGATCTTGACGACCGGGAACTCGTCCAGGACGTCCAGCTTCGTCATGGCCCAGTAGTCCACGCCGTTCACACGCTGCGCATAGCGCGCCACGACCGCGTCGAACCACCCGCACCGCCGCGGACGTCCCGTCGTCGCGCCGAATTCGCCGCCGCGCCGGCGCAACGTCTCGCCGTCCGCGTCCAGCAGCTCGGTCGGGAACGGCCCCTCGCCGACGCGCGTCGTGTAAAGCTTCAAAACGCCGATCACGCGGTCGATCGCGCGCGGCGAAACGCCCGTTCCCGTGCACGCGCCGCCCGCCGTCGGATTCGACGAAGTCACGAACGGATACGTGCCGAAGTCGATGTCGAGCATCGTCGCCTGCGCACCCTCGAAGAGGAGCGAACGGCCTTCTTCCAGCCGCTCGTGCAGATACTGGACAGTGTCCGTCACGTACGGCATCAGCGCCTGGGAGAGCGGGCTGTACAGGCGCACCATGTCGTCCGCGTCCAGCGGCTGCGCCCCCAGCGCGACGAGCGTGCGGTTCGCCTCCGAAACCTGCGCGCGAATGAGTTCCGGGAAGTTCGGCCGGAGGACGTCCCCGACGCGCATGCCGTAGCGCCCCACTTTCGCCGCGTATGCCGGGCCGATGCCGCGTCCGGTCGTGCCGATCTTGGCGTCCGCCGGGCGCGAAGCCTCCTCGGCCTTGTCGATGGCCCGATGCCACTGCATGACCATGTGGGCGCGTTCGGAGATGTGGAATCTGCCGCGCAGCTCGAAGCCCCAGCTCTCGACCTGCTCAAGCTCCTTCATGAGGTCGAACGGATCCATCACCACGCCATTGCCGATGACACAATGCTTGCCCTCGTGCAGAATGCCGCTCGGCACCAGATGCAGCACGTACTTCTTGTCGCCGACGACCACGGTGTGCCCCGCGTTCGAGCCGCCCTGGAAGCGGACGACAATATCGGCCTCCTGCGTCAAGAAGTCAATGACTTTGCCCTTACCTTCGTCGCCCCACTGGGCGCCGACCAATATGGTATTCATGTATATCGCTCTTTCTTAGTTTATGTGACGAAGCACCACGGCTTCCCATTATACCAAAATTCCGCCCCGCACGCACGGCCAAATTTCAGGGTGCGAAAAGTGTCGCGATTTGCCATAATAAAGTGTACCGGATTTTCAAAATGGCATATCAGGATGAGCGCGCGCACGATCTCGCGCCTCCTCAAAAACGAACCGCGCGCAAAACCGGGATGGCCCAGGGTCAACAAAAGGTCCGGCGCGCAAGGCCGCGACGCGCTCAAGAAGCGGGTCCCCTGCGGTTCCGGCGAACGCATACGCGCAAGCCGGAGTCCGCCGGGCGACGTGCAAATCGACATCTTCGCCTGCGGAATCGGCATCCCGGTTCGGGGCATTTTGCCCCTCTCTCGGACGCACAAAACGGGTGAAACGGGGGTACCAGGCCTAGACACTTCCGTTTTCAGAAGATATCTGCATATTTAACGCCTTATTGCGATAAAATGCTCAAACTAACGGACCATTTCGCGTCTGCAGGCAATCCGTTCTCATGCCCATGAGAATTTTTTCTCATGGGCACGAGAATCTTTTCTCATGGGCACGAGAATTCCGTCTGTTCGTGGCGCCGCGTGGCCGGATTCGCCCCTGCCATGGGAACCATTTGAGGGGGCTATCCTCCTCTCCACTCCTCTATAATATAACTCTACACGGTCCAACATCCTTTCTTCCCGTTCTTCCGATCTCCACGGCCAATTTATCCCTTGCGGGCCGCAGAGGGTGCGGCTCGTTCAACCTAGAAATCGCAGTAGAAAGGCTGGGATCGGGTCCGTGGACTCTGTTTCCGGCGGGAAGCGCGCATGCGGCTACCGTCAAA
>ERZ808240.3166-NODE-3166-length-16449-cov-3.759912_pt1 | contig 16449 bp, 11 predicted proteins | sample MGYA00521084_ERZ808240 | MGnify/ENA primary metagenome ERZ808240 (study PRJEB31516, sample SAMN03275571) | gut metagenome | biome: mammalia-associated habitat; material: feces | host: Papio cynocephalus | place: Kenya | collected 2012-08-06 ... | reverse complement strand
TGGGCGCGACCGTGGATCTGGGCCTGCTGTGGAGCATTGCCGATACCTTCAATGGCCTGATGAGCATTCCGAACCTCATCGCTTTGCTGCTGTTGTCCGGCACCGTGGTCAGGTTGACGAAAGAGTTTTTTGCCAGCGAGGGCTGACCCTGCACGAGTATTTTGCGGGAACCTGTCGAAAGAGAGGACATTTTGCGCCGGACGTATCCACTTTTGGCTCAGAATGGTAAAAAATCCAGAAATCCGATTGACAAAACAGAATATTTATCGTATAACCTATATAGGAACATTCGGGAGGGCGCGCGGTGTGCCGTGGCGCTGTCCATTCCATTGTAGGTTCCAGTTCTGGCGCTGGCTGTGTCGGCAAGGTGCAGCTGGTAAGTATAGATTGATTTGAAAGAGAGGAATCCCTGTTATGATGAACAATGAGATCAAGATGCCCGCTAACTTTGCTGCGATCGACGAGAACGAGATGGTCTACCTGCAGGGTGGCGCTTCCACTGAGGCTACCGCATGGGATGTGTTCCTGAACTTCGGCAAGCTGTTCAACTACATTGCCCGTGTGTTCTCTGCTGGCAGCTCCATTGTCAACAACATCAACGTGATCGTGACCACCTTCCAGACCCTGAGCTCCTTCAGCCTGACCGCTAAGAACTAAGGTCTGGGGTTAAACCCAATCAGTATTCAAAAGCACCCGTTCCGGCCGGAACGGGTGCTTTTTTTGTTGTGTCTGGCGGAAAATGCGGGCAAAACCCGACCTTTTTCGGCAAAGAACGCAAAAAATGTTGCATCCAGGCGGTAAAAGTGCTATAACTATATTGTTTGTGACGAAAAAGTTTCACATAAAAGTCGAAACGCGTTGCAAACTTACTTTTGGAGAAAACACGGAAAAGGTTTTATTTTTATGATGTTGGGCAGAAGATGCCTGACAGGGAGATTCCAATGATGAAAGAAAGAGTGCAAAAGGTGCTGCAGAAATTGCAGGGAGAACACTACAACGGCAGGCGTACGGCCAAACGCACTGCCGCGCTTGCGCTGGCACTGGCAATGGTGGGTGGTATGCTCGTCAGCCCGGCCCAGGGCACGGCAGCGTTTGCGGAAGACGCTGATGGAAGCGAAAGCGGCGCAAATTCTTACAAGACCTACTGCGGCCTGGAAGAACACAAGCATACGGAAGAGTGCTATACGAAGAAACTGATCTGTGGTTACACCGATGGCCAGCCGGAAGACCCCAATGCGACCTCATGGCCGGACCATGAGGATGGTACACGCGGCGGCCTCGACATGGATTTTAGCGTAGATGCCGAGCCGGATGCATCCACACAACTGACAGACGAATACGATGTGGAACCCGATGCGGACAGCACTGCCGACAGCGAAGTGGAAAGCTCCAGCAGCGAAGCGACGAGCTCCAGCGCCACGGGGCATCATCATACAGATGACTGTTATAAGATGGTGCTGACTTGCGGCAAGGAAGAGCATACCCACACGGTGAGCTGCCTTTCTGACCGTAACGCGGGCATCGAGGATTCCAGCAACTGGGAACAGTACACGGCAACGGAAGCAGATTGGGCGGATGCTCTGGTGGAAGTTGCAAAGGGACAGCTGGAGCAAGGAAACAGCGACAAAACTGGCCCTTATGAGCAAGTTAAGGCCAATTTTGAAGTAAATGAAGTGGATGACAAAACTCTGGATGGACTGACTGAAACTGACATCGAGGCCATCCCGAAACACTATTATACCCGCTACGGTCAGTGGGCGGGCGACCCCTACGGCGACAACTGGGATCTGTACTTCACTTCTTTCTGCCAGAAGTACGCAGGCATCCCGGAAGCTGTGATCCCACGGATCACGGCGGATACCGATACCACGCTGGATGCATGGGTCGCAGACCTGAAAGCAAAGGCCGCTCTGGCAGGACTCATAGCAGACGACGGGAAAAATACCGCCGTGGGTGACCTTGTCGTTTATCAGAACAGTGACGACAGTGGCGAAAAAAAGACCACGGGTATTGTGGTGGAAGCACCGGAGACCGGGGAACTGACGGTGATCTCGGGTAATGTGGATGGTAAAGTGGCCAAAGTATCCGTTGACCGGAATGCTGTGACCACAACCGTGCCGGTCAGGGAAATTTACAAGCTGGACGCTGGAACCGCCACCGACCCGGATACCGATGATAAGGATATTGATATTGGTCTGCCGGGCGAGGATAAGCCGACTGAAGTAGATGAGCGCGGCATTGATTTCAAGCAGTATATTACAAAGGATTCTTTGCAGTATCGGCCCAATGGCACCAGGGAATGGAAGGATCTGACCAGTGGCACGACTTTACAGTACAACGATGAGCTGCAGGTGACGTTGGAATATAACCTGCCGGAGGAAACCTTGCATGAAGCGGCAGGGGAGAGCGATGCTCTTGATACGATTTATTATCAGCTCCCGGGCGCACTGGTCAACTTTACAGGCAGTGGCAATGTGGAAGACAGTGGGGGTACCTATATTGGCACTTACACGATCGGCGGCGGCTATGTCAGCATCAAATTTAATCCGGAGTATGTGGCAAAAAATCAGACCGCTGCCATCACAGGCAAAGTTGCGTTCTCCGGCAATGCGGCACAACTTGTGATTGGTGATGATGGGAAACTGGAACTCAGCTTCCGGCAGGAAAGCAGTTGGAATGTGGATGTTGCACCGGAACCGACAGAATTAAAGGTGACAAAGGATAGTCAGGTAGAACTTGGAAACGGCCGGATCAAATACACGGTGACTGTCAGCAGCACGACAGGTACAAAAGATAAGGTCGTTACGCTGGATGATACGATGACCAATGCGGTCTATATGACAGATCAGGGCATGAGCATGGCTGTGCAGCGTACGAATCAGAGTGACGACGACCGAAATGGTTCGGTATCAGAAGGAGAGCCTGAGAAAGGCTTCTGGAAACTGGAGGTTAAAAAGACCAATCAGACTGCAACAGAGATCAAAAGTTGTTTCCAGATGACTTTGCCGGCGATGAAAGCAGGCGATGTTTATACCCTGACCTATTATGGCCGTGTGGATGATGATATGCGGGCGGATAAGGCCGTTTCGGTTCAGAATCGTGTCACGGCAACGTCGGATAATGTGACGGAGACTGCCACGAAAAACGACACGATCAATGGCATTATTGCAAAAAGTGGATGGCATGATAAAGTGAATCATGTGATCCACTGGACGATCACCCTGAATACCAATGAGGTCGATCTTACCAGGTGGACATTGAAAGACGACCTGAATGGACAGGAATATACCGGACCAGTTGAAATTAAAGGAAAGAAAACGGGTGACAGTGGCTTTGAGTGTTACCTGAAAACAAAGCTTCCATATACATTTAGTAAGGCCGATAGAATTGACCCAAGCTGTGTGTTTACTGTGACTTATGATACGCCGGATACGGCCGCCAGTGTAGGGGATAATGGCGGCGGCAGTGTGCGGAATGTGGCATATCTGTTGAAACCCGATGAAACCACAACGAGTAATCGAAAATCTACTGCAACAGTGAACGTTGACCAGTCCGGTATCTATAAAAAAGAGGGTACGTTTGCTGAGGAAACGTCTGAGGGTGCGATCCTCTCTTGGAAAGTAGACCTGACCCCGCAGCATTCCCGTGCCGCAGGCTGGAAAATTACTGACACGCTGAAAAATGACCAGTATTTCACGGACAAGCAGTGGGAAAACTTGGAATCCGCTGTTCAGAAAGCAATGAGCGAAGCCGGAATCACGGGTTACACAATCACAGCCAACAAGGATAGCCAAAATCGTGCAGTAGGCTATACTGTAAAAGGAGACACAGAGTGGCCAGCCGGAAAACAGGTGGCGTATGCGTATCAAACGACCCATGCACTGGAAGGAAGAACCGGAAATTTCACCTATAAGAATGAACTGATCTTTGACAATTACAAAATAACCGCCGCCAACTATTACCATGAGGGCACTCTGATCCAGAAGGTAGACGCGGATGACAAGACGACCATTGGCGCGGATGGCAACACGGGCCACGAGTACCATGCGGTGGCAGGAAAGCTGAAATGGAATGTCCGGGTAACGATGACGGACAAACTGAGAGCCACCAATTCCTTTACCATTACGGAAAACCTGCCCGAAGGAGTTACACTGGATTCGCTGAAACTCAGCAGCGATGGATTTTTCAATTCGGCTGATTTTGTACAGTCGAGTGCAAATGCAAACGAGTGGACGGCTAAGGTAAATGGCGAGACGGTGACAGCAACACAGAATGGCCAGACGGTGACGATCGAAATCCCAGGGGTATTGTATCAGAACAAAACAAATCGGAGAAATAAGACCATTACACTGACCGTGGGGGTCAGACTTCCGGATGTGGAGAGCTGGGCGCACAATGACCTGAAGAGCTTTACCAACAGCGCAACCATTACCAGTGAGAATTTGTCCGGATGGAGAGACAGCGCCAGCCAGACCCAGGATGTGTTCTTTAATGGGTATCACGATGCAGTCTCCAAGACAGGCGAACAGGTAAAAGATGCCAATAACCAGGTAAAGTATACCCTGACCATCAACCCGAACGGCCAGACCTATCTGGATGGCAAAACAAAACTGACCTTGAAGGACACGCTGGAGTATACCGACAAAGACACAGCGATGCTGTTGATGGATGACACCATTCATGTCTACCGTGTTAAGCCGGGGGATAGGAAAGAGGAACTTTCCGCCGACGAATATGCCTACACCTACACCACCGAGACTGAGCAGGTGAATGGGAAGGAAGTACGGAAAAATATTCTGACCTTTACCCTGCCGGATTCCACCCCGCTGATCGTGGTGTATACCTACCGTGGCTCCGGCAGCAACGACGAGAAGATGTCGCTGTCTAATAAGGCGGTGCTGTCCGGTATCGCTCAGCAGGATACGACTTCTTCCAGTGCGATTGGCTTTGTAGTGAAAAAGAGCTCTGCCAGCGCAACGGCCAAAGGCATTGGCATCTATAAGGTGGACAGCCAGAGCTTTAACAAAGTGCTGGAAGGCGCAAAGTTTGAGCTTTACAAATGGGATGACTCGAGCTGGAAACTGGAAAACGCAAATGTGATCTCGGACAAAACGGGCCAGCTGGTGGATGGCGTGAGCAAGAATCCTATCGGCAGTTCCCTTGCTGAGGATGTGGCATATCGCCTGATCGAAAAAGTTGCCCCGAAGGGCTACCAGCTGCGGGAAGTTCCGTTTGATTTCTACATCGACGGCGGCAAAAAATTGTCAGCCCCGAGCGATTTTGAAGGAAAGAGCTGCGAGCCTGGCGAAAAGGTCTACTGCACCAATGATGATGGCTTCCATGCTCCGGTGCTGGACAAAAAAATCGTGGAAGGCGACGAGCTGCTCACAGCCAACACGGCTAAGAAGGGCAGCACCGTGAAGTTCCAGACCGCCATTCAGGTGGCGCACGGCAGTCCCTCGGGCTATGTCCTGCACGACACGATGAAAGGCATGACCTTTGATCCATCGTCGCTCAAGATCGTGAATGCGAAAGGTGATGCTCTGACAGAAGGAATGGACGGAGACTACATTCTCAAAACATCTCTGAAAGAAGAGGATGAATGCACCTTTGAAATCCAATTCCTGGATGAAAAGCTGGTCCCGGGTGATAAGTTCACGGTGAGCTATTCCGCCACTGTGAATGAGGATGCCGTGGAAGGCGGTGCAGGCAACCCCAACACCACCTGGCTGGGATATGACGAGGATGAAGTGACCGACCATGTGACAACGACCACTACGGTGCCGGTTCCTTCCACCCCGCTGACCCCTGCAACGCCGGTCAAGCCGGATACCCCGGAGAAACCGTCGGAGCCCGACAAGCCGTCGGAACCCGATACACCTTCGACCCCTGACACCCCGGAAACACCCGATGTTCCCGATACCCCGGATACCCCGGTTCTGCCGGTGATCCCCGAGACTCCCTACGAGCCGACGGAAGAGCCCGAGCCGCCTGCGGGTTCGGAAGAGACCGCCGGCTCCGAAAGCGGGGAAGAGCAGCCTGCTTCTTCTACCGAAACGGGAGAACCGGAACAGCCCGGTTCCTCGGTGCTGCCGGAGACCCCGGCGGATTCTGTGAATCCCGGCGCTCCCGGCCCGGACAATCAGGACGGCTGGGTGCTGGGCGAGCACGGTGCGGACAGTGACAGCAGCGGCAAGACCGGTGCCCCGATGCCCGAACACCAGAAGGGCTGGGTGCTCGGTGCCAAGGACGGCAAGAGCCTGATCCAGACCGGTCAGCTCAACTGGCCTATCCCGGTGCTGCTGGCACTGGGCGGCACTCTGATGCTTGCTGGCTGGTATCTCAACCGCAAAGCAAAGAAGCACAAGGACGAGTAAATCACCCCAAAACACCCGCTTTCCGCACCGAAAATGCAGGAAAGCGGGTGTTTTTTTTGCAAAGAGGGCCGTTTGTCCATTGACAATCCGCGAGCCGGTGTCGTATACTTACCATGCCTTGAAAGAAACCCCGCATCTGCGGTACAAAAGAGGAGCGAAAGAATATGAAGAATAACAACAGCAGCATCAAGACCGTTGTCGCTGTCGGTATCGGCGCGGCATTGTTCTTTGTTCTGGGCCGTTTCGTGGCCATTCCAAGCCCGGTGCCCAACACCAACATCAGCCTGCAGTACGCCGTTCTGGCCCTGCTGGCTGCCATGTACGGCCCCGTGGCCGGCGGCCTGATCGGCTTCATCGGCCATACCCTCATCGACCTGTCCTGGGGCGGCAGCCCCTGGTGGAGCTGGGTCATCGCCTCCGCCTTCGTTGGCGTTGTGGTGGGCCTGTTCGCCAAGAAGCTGAACCTGCAGGAGGGTGAGTTCGGCAAGAAGCAGGTTGCTTCCTTTGCCGTGGCCAACATCGTGGCGCATCTGATCGCCTGGGTCGTGGTGGCCCCCGTTCTGGACATCGTCATCTACGCCGAGCCTGCTAACAAGGTGTTCGCGCAGGGCGCTTTCGCCGCTGTGTCCAACATCATCACCTCTGTGGTGGTGGGCGGCCTGCTGGTGCTGGCCTACACCAAGACCATCGCCAAGAAGGGCTCTCTGGATCAGGAGTGATCCCCGTATGAAACCCGGCCTTTCCATCTGTGCCGTCCGGCCCGTTGGAAGGGCTTTTTTAATGAACAGCTGAGGTACCACACCCATGGCAGAACGTAAACCCATCATCTCATTCCAGAACTTTTCCTTCCAGTATCGTGCCCAGAAGCGCCCCACCCTGACGGATATCAACCTGGAGATCTATCCCGGGGAACGGGTGCTGATTGCGGGTCCCTCCGGCAGCGGCAAGAGCACGCTGGCCGGGTGCATCAACGGGCTGAACCCGTTTTCCAACCCCGGCGAATGCACCGGCACCCTGACCGTGGACGGTGTGGACGCGCCCCACAGCAGCATCTTCGAGCTTTCGGCCCATGTGGGCACGGTGCTGCAGGATCCGGACGGCCAGTTCATCGGGCTGACCGTGGGCGAGGATATCGCTTTTGCGCTGGAAAACAGCTGCACCCCGCAGGACGAGATGCACGCCATTACCCGCCACGCCGCCGAGCTGGTGGGCATTGAAAATCACCTGGGCTATGCGCCCCACGAGCTTTCGGGCGGGCAGAAGCAGCGGGTGAGCCTGGCGGGCGTGATGGTGGATCAGGTGAAGATCCTGCTCTTCGACGAGCCGCTGGCCAACCTCGACCCTGCCACGGGCAAGCAGGCCATCGAACTGATCGATGAGATCCAGCAGAAAACGGATACCACCGTGCTCATCATCGAGCATCGCCTGGAGGATGTGCTCTGGCGGAACGTGGATCGCATCGTTCTGGTGAACGGCGGTACCATTCTGGCCGACATGCGCCCCGATGAGCTGCTCTCGGGCAGCCTGCTGGCGGAGAACGGCATCCGTGAGCCGCTGTATGTCACGGCCCTGCGCTATGCCGGGGTGGACATCACCCCCGAAAAGCATCCGGCCCATGTGGACAGCCTTGTGCTGGACGATGCGGATACCCAAAAGCTCCGGGACTGGTTCACGGCCCGGCCCCAGCCAGCCGCACAGTCTGCGCCGGAAACCCTGCTGGAGGTAAAAGACCTCAGCTTCGGCTACCAGAAGGGCCAGCAGACCCTGCGGCATGTCAGCTTTGCCATCGGCAAGGGCGAGATGGTGAGCATCGTGGGCCGGAACGGCGCGGGCAAATCCACGCTGTCCAAGCTGATCTGCGGCTTCGAGACCCCGGACACGGGCGAGATCTTCCTGAATGGCAGATCGCTGGCTGGGGAGAACATCCGCCACCGTGCCCAGCACATCGGCTATGTGATGCAGAACCCCAACCAGATGCTCTCCAAGACCATGATCTATGACGAGGTGGCGCTGGGCTTGCAGCGCTCCGGCCTGACTGAGGAACAGATCCGGGAAAAGGTGGAGGCGACCCTCAAGGTCTGCGGCCTGTATCCCTTCCGCAACTGGCCCATCTCGGCCCTGAGCTTCGGCCAGAAGAAGCGGGTCACCATTGCCAGCGTGCTGGTGCTGGACCCGGAGCTTATCATTCTGGACGAACCCACAGCCGGGCAGGATTTCCGTCACTACACCGATATTATGGAGTTCCTGCGGGGCTTGAACGCTCAGGGTGTGACTGTGGTGATGATCACCCATGATATGCACCTGATGCTGGAATACACCCGCCGCGCGCTGGTGTTCTGCGACGGTCAGCTCATCGCCGACCGCACCGCCGCCGCCGTTCTGTGCGACCCTGTGCTGGTGGAACAGGCGGCTTTGAAGGAGACCAGCCTGTACACGCTGGCGAACCGCTGCGGCATTGAGCCCGCGCAGGAATTTGTAGAGCGCTTTATTGAGCAGGACCGGGAGGTGAGAGAGCGTGGCTGCTAAGACTGTTTTGAATTATCTCCCCCGGGAGAGCGTCATCCACAGGATGACCGGTACCACCAAGCTGGCGTTCTTTTTGCTGTTCACCTTTGCCAGTATGATCACCTACAACACCTGGGTGCTGCTGGGCCTGCTGGCGGTCAGTCTGCTGGCCTTCAAGCTGAGCCATATCAAGTTTCGGGAAGTCCGGTTTATGATGACCTTCATGCTGGTGTTCCTGCTGCTGAACAATCTGTTCATCTTCCTGTTTGACCCCAATCAGGGCACGACCCTGTACGGTACCCGCACCGTGCTCTGCCACCTGTTCTGGCGGTACGACCTGACGGCAGAACAGCTGTTCTACATGCTCAACATCAGCTTGAAATATTTCGTCGCCCTGCCGGTGGCCATCCTGTTCATCTCGGCCACCGACCCCAGCGAATTTGCCGCCAGCCTGAACAGCATTGGTGTCTCGTATAAAGTTGGCTATTCCGTGGCCATTGCCCTGCGGTACATCCCGGACATCCAGCGGGACTACCACAGCATCAGCCAGGCCCAGCAGGCCCGCGGCGTGGAGCTGGGCAAGAAGGAGCCCTTCTTCAAACGGCTCAAGAATTCGGTGAACATCTTGCTGCCGTTGATTCTGACCAGCCTGAACCGCATCGATACCATCTCCAACGCCATGGAGCTGCGCGGCTTTGGCAAGAACCCAAAGCGCACCTGGTACACCCAGCGGCCCTTTGCCCGGCGGGATTTCATCGCCATCGGTGTGGGCGTGGTCCTGCTGCTAATCAGCCTGACTGTGACCATCCGCTTTGGCCGGTTCTATAACCCGTTTGTATAAAAGAATCCCCGCACATCCTGTTCTGACAGGTCGTGCGGGGATGTTCTGTTTTAGGGAAGTGTTATTCCACGGCGAGGTGGTCAGCGCGGTTTTTATTGGAATGGGCGCAGCCTTTTACGCTGCATCCACGAATTCTTCCGGGTTCTCCACGGCATCGGTGATGGCTTCCTCCGCGTCCTCGACGGGGGTAGTGTCCTCTTCGGGCTGTTCGGGATGGAGCAGAGCGTTGAGCAGGTCACGGAAGTCGAGCAGGGTGTTATCCACCTGCTGGTTCTGAGCCAGCAGATCCTGCACCATGTCGGGCTTATCGGTGATGAGATCATCCACGCCCAGCTCCAGCATGTGAGAAGCATCCGTTTCCCGGTCAATGGTCCAGGCAGAGACGGTCTTGCCCCGCAGATGGATGGCGTTGACCATGCCGGAGGTGATAAAGGTGGTCTCGACGCTGAAAAAGTCGGCATCGGGCAAGTCGTAGTAGTTGCCCACGCCCAGAGCCAGAATGTAGCCGGTGGGGTACTCGGGTGCCAGCTGCTTGACCTTGTGCAGGGTCTCGTAGTTCTGAGAGGTGATAACGCAGTTGGAACCATCAAAACCGTACTCCCGCAGCAGGCGCACGGTCTCGGCTTCCAATGTGGGGGTGGAGGTGCTGGGCTTGATCTCCACGTTCAGGCCAATGCGGCCCTGACACAGCTGCAATACCTGCTCCAGCGTGGGAACTTTGGTACCTGCAAAGCGGCTGCTGAACCAGCTGCCTGCGTCCAGCTGCTCCACCTCGGCATAGGTCAGGTCGTAGACCTTGGCGTTTTTGCCGGTGCAGCGTTTGAGGTTGGAATCGTGGGTCACCACCACCACGCCGTCACTGGTCATCTGCACGTCCAGCTCAATGCGGTCGCCGCCCTTGAGGATGGCTGATCGAAAGGCGGGAATGGTGTTTTCCGGTGCCACGGTGCAGTCGCCCCGGTGAAAGGTGACGATGGGGGTCACGCCGCCCACGGCAGTGAGCAGGGCATCATCCTGGGGCAAGGTGTAGAGATAGCCTGCCGCCAGCCCGGTGACCAGCGTCACCCCGGCTACCATGATCGTAAGCAGCACCTTGCCGCCGGAACGGTAACGCCTGCCGTCCGGGCGTTCCTCAAGGGGTTGGTCATTGTGACGGTCATACAAAAACTTTAAGATGGTGCACTGGGCCACGGAAACATGGCAGTCCATCAGGAAGCCGAAGAAGGGGATCTCCACCAGATACAGCGCCCGGGAGAGCAGCAGCATGGCCCGGGTGCTCCGCAGACCGACCAGCGCCGCCGCACCGTAGACCAGCAGGGAAGCCCCCGCAAAGGCCAGCCCGGTCTTGAGCAGCACGCCGAAATTCCAGCGCACCAGCACGGCAGTCAGCCGGAAAAAGCGTTCCTTCACATAGGCAACGCTTTCGTGGGCGGCCTCCCGCAGGCTCTTGCGCTCCAGTGTGAAGAGGGGGAGCACCATGCTCCAGAAAATGGTCAGCAGCAGCGCTGCCGCAAAAATGGCGAGGTAAAGCGCCAGATAGAGCGGTTTTGCCCGGATGACACCCATGATATACTCGGGGACGGCCAGCTGGGAGATATAATTGGAGGTAACGAACACATCTGTAAAAGGGATGAGGACGGCACAGTAGAACAGGATAGGCCAGTTCTTGGGGAGCAGGGCGTGGCGGATATCCGCCAGCGACCGGGCGAACAACGGGCCAAGCCGCAGCTTCTCGCCCCGGCGGGCCAGCTCGAGGCCGTGCATCAGGATAGAGAACACGTACAGGTTCCAGAACGCCACCAGCAGGGCAATGAGCAGGATGCCGCCCAGGATGGACGGTGAGGTGAAGATCTCGTGGGCATTGTTGTTGGTCAGATAATTCACCGGTGAATAGCGCAGTGTCAGCGCCCAGATGCCGTTCATGGCGGGCAGGAAGAGCAGGTCGGTGAGGATGCGGTAGACCACGGCCGCCGTCAGCACGGCGGTCGATGAACGGCGCGCCAGGGAACGGGCGGCACTGCGGATGTCTTTATACGTCCGGTTGGCCTGCCCGAAGGAAGAAAAAGGATGCTTCAAAATGGATTCCACCTCGGTATGCGTAACAGATCTGTAAAGGAATGATATAAAACTAGTATATCACAAAGCCGGAAAAATGGAAACGACAGACCCTGACATTTTGTTCCAAATTCCGTTTGGCGGGGTCTGGGTGCTTTTCAGCGGGGCAAAAGCGTGCTACAATAGGGAAAACAGGATCAAGTGGAGGTATTGAACTTTGTACAGCGAACAGAAACAGGCGCTTGCCGCGGAGCTGAACCTGAAACGCCCGGCGGTGCTGGCCGTCAGCGGTGCCCAGGGCAGCGGCAAAACGGCCTTATTGGAAAAACTTATCCCCCTGCTGCGGGCACGGGGCCTGAAGGTGGGCGTTATCAAGCACGACGGGCAGGAGCTCACCCCGGCGGTGCCGGGCACGGATGCCGCCCGTCTGCACGAGGCCGGTGCCGCTGGGGTGGCGGCATATTCGGCTGGCCGCTACCTGCTGACCGAGGAATTTCGCCTGAACGAGCAGGATCTGCTGGCCCTGTTCGAGCGGCATGGCTATGACCTGGTGCTGATGGAGGGCTTTGCCGACAGCGGCTGGCCCAAGATCGAGGTGGCCTGCAAGGCAGTCTCGGAGGAGCTGGTCTCCTTTGAGCCGCTGGCCATCGTGGGGGATGTTCCGGGTGCGGATTTTGCGCTGGACGCGCCGGAAGCGTTGGCCGACTGGATCACCGCGCAGATGCCGACACTGTAAAGAGGGAACGACCATGAAACTGATCCGCACAGAGGACGCGGTGGGGCAGGTGCTCTGCCATGATATCACCCAGATCATCCCGGGGGAATTCAAGGGCGCAAAGTTCCGCAAGGGACATATCGTCCGGCCTGAGGATATTCCGGTGCTGCTGAGCATCGGCAAGGAGAATCTGTACGTCTGGGAGAAGAAGCCTGGCATCCTGCACGAGGATGAAGCCGCCGCCCTGCTCTACAAGGCCGCTGCCGGGCGGAACATCCATGGCACCGAGCCCAAGGAGGGAAAGATCGAGCTGATCGCCGACTGCGATGGCTTGCTCAAGATCGACCGCCGGGCTCTGCTGGCGGTGAACAGTATCCCCCAGATGATGATCGCCACTGTTCATGGCGACCTGCCCGTGAAGAAGGGAACTAAGCTGGCGGGTACCCGCATCATCCCGCTGGTCATTGAGCAGGAAAAGATGGATGCCATGCAGGCCGCTGCCGGCCCGGAACCCATTCTGAACGTTCTGCCCTTCCATCAGAAAAAGTTTGCCGTCATCACTACCGGCAGCGAGGTGTTCAAGGGGCGCATAGAAGATAAATTCACGCCCGTTCTGGAGCAGAAGCTGGCCGAGTACGGCTGTGAGATGACTTATCACAAGGTCTGTGACGATGACCCGGCGGGCATCACCGCCGCCATTCTGGAGGCCAGAGCCGCAGGCTGCGAACTCATCTTTACCACCGGCGGCATGAGCGTGGACCCCGACGACCGCACCCCGCTGGCGATCAAAAACACCGGAGCGGACATCATCACATACGGTGCGCCCGTTCTGCCCGGGGCCATGTTCCTGGTCAGCTATCTGGACGGTGTGCCCGTCTGCGGCCTGCCCGGCTGTGTGATGTACGCCAAGCGCACCATTTTTGATCTGCTGCTGCCCCGTCTGCTGGCCGATGACCCCATCACCGCCGAGGATATCGCCCGGCTGGGGGAGGGCGGTCTTTGCCTGGGCTGCACCGAGTGCCACTGGCCCAACTGCGGGTTCGGGCACTGTTGAGGGAAACTATGAATCAACTGACCCATTTTGATAACAGCGGCAATGCCCAGATGGTGGACGTGAGCGAAAAGCCTGTCACGGCCCGGGAAGCCACGGCCCACGGCAGCATTACCATGAACGCCGAGGCCTTCGCCGCCGTGAAGAGCGGCACCGTGAAAAAGGGAGACGTGCTGGGGGTAGCACGGGTGGCCGGCATCATGGCAACCAAGCGCACCAGTGACCTTATCCCCCTGTGCCATCCGCTGCCGCTGACTAAGGTAAACATCGAGTTCAAGCTTTGCCCCGAACGCCGGGTCGTGGAGGTGCTCTGCACCGTCAAGACCAGCGGGGTGACAGGCGTGGAGATGGAAGCCCTGACCGGCGTTTCCACGGCCCTGCTCACCATTTATGATATGTGCAAGGCTGTGGACAAGGGAATGGAGCTGGGCGAGATCTACCTTGTGGAAAAGACCGGTGGCAAGAGCGGCCACTACATTCGGGCGGAGGGCGGCTATGTTTGATTCCCGGAGGCGTGAGATCCACTATCTGCGGCTTTCCATCACGGATCTGTGTAATCTGCGCTGCCGCTACTGTATGCCCGATGGTGTGCCCAAGCTGGCCCATGAGGAGATCCTGACTTACGAGGAATTTCTGCGTCTTGCCGCTCTGTTTGCCCGGTGCGGCGTGGATACCATCCGGGTCACGGGCGGGGAACCGCTTATGCGCAGGGACGTTGACCAACTGGTGCGGGGGCTGAAGGCCATCCCCGGCATCCGCAAGGTCGCCATAACCACCAACGGAACGCTGCTGGCACGGCAGCTGCCCGCCCTGCTGGATGCCGGACTGGACAGCGTGAACATCAGTCTGGATACGCTGAATCCGGAGACCTTCGCAAAGATCACGGCCCGGAATGAATTTGCCGCCGTGCAGGCGGGCATCCATGCTGCGTTGGAAAGCGGCATTCCGGTCAAGCTGAACTGTGTGCCCCAGGCGGGGGTGAACGAGGGCGAACTGGAACAGCTGGCCGCCTTGGCGCGGGAAAAGCCGGTGCAGGTGCGCTTTATCGAGATGATGCCCATTGGTTACGGCGCGGCCATGTCCTGCATCCCGGGGCTTGAGGTGCTGGCCCGTTTCCGGAAGCACTGGCCGGAGCTGGCCCCATTGCCCGGGGAAAAGTTGCTGGGGAACGGCCCCGCCGTCTACTACACAGCCCCGGGTTGGAAGGGGAACCTCGGCTTTATTGCCGCTGTTCACGGCAAGTTCTGCGGCACCTGCAACCGGGTGCGGCTGACCAGCCAGGGCTTTCTGCGTCCCTGTCTTGCCAGTGAAATGGGCTGTGACCTGCGCAGCCTGCTGCGGGACGGTGCAGCGGATGAAGAGCTGCTGGCGGCCATCCGGCGTACCGTCTGGGAAAAGCCCCAGGAACATCATTTTGAATGGAAACAGAACATCCCCGCCACGCGGGGCATGTTCCGAATTGGAGGATAACCATGGGAAAGCTTCTGGCCATCTGCACCAGCCCCCGGCGGGGCACGGTCAAGACCCCGGTGGAAAGCGCCCGCCTGACCCCGGAATGGGGCATTGAGGGCGATGCTCACGGTGGCAACTGGCACCGGCAGGTCAGCCTGCTGAGTGCGGAAAAGATCGAGCGGTTCCGCAAAAAAGTGTGGGTGGATTATGGCGCTTTTGGGGAAAATCTGGTGGTGGAGGGCTTTGACTTTGCCGCTCTGCCTGTGCCCAGCCGATTTGCTATCGGCGATGTAGTGCTGGAAATGACCCAGATCGGCAAGGAGTGCCACAATGACTGCGTCATCAAGCAGCAGACCGGCGAGTGTATCATGCCCCGGGAGGGCGTGTTTGCCCGGGTGCTCCACGGCGGCACCATCCGGGTGGGGGACGAGATGACCCTGCTGCCCCCGCTGGAAAACCCGCCCCTGCGCGCGGCGGTCATCACCCTGTCCGACAAAGGCAGCCGGGGCGAGCGGGAGGACGAGAGCGGTCCGCTCATTGTGGGAATGCTCACGGCCGCAGGATATCGGGTGGAAGAGACCCTGCTTTTGCCCGACGAAGCCGCCTCTCTCAAGGCAAACCTCATCCGGCTGGCTGATGGCCGACAGGTGAACCTGATCCTGACCACCGGTGGTACCGGCTTTTCACCCCGGGATATCACCCCGGAGGTGACTCTTTCGGTGGCTGACCGCAATGCTCCCGGCATTGCCGAGGCCATGCGGTACCACAGCCTGAGCATCACCCCGCGCGGGATGCTCAGCCGTGCCGCCAGTGTCCTGCGGGGCAAGACCCTTATCGTCAACCTGCCCGGCAGCCCCAAGGCGGTGCGGGAAAACCTTGCGTATATTCTGCCCAGTCTGGAGCACGGCATCCGCATTGCCGCCTACGATTCCCCGCCGCAGCTTTCTGTGCGCTGCCGGCATCGCAGCCGCCTCTGCTGCCCTGAACGCCTGCGGTTCTTCCGGCAGCACCGCTTCTTCCGAAGCCGCTTCCGGTGAAAGCGTGGAGCTGATCGTTTTTGCAGCCGCTTCCCTGACCGAGACCCTGAACGCCATCGCACAGGACTACTCTGCCGAGAACCCCGGTGTGACCTTCAGCTTCAACTTTGATTCCTCCGGCACCCTCAAGACTCAGATCCAGGAAGGTGCTGACTGCGACCTGTTCCTCTCTGCCGGTCAGAAGCAGATGAACCAGCTGGACAGCACCGCTTCCTCCGATGTGAACACCGAGGGGCTGGATTTCGTGGAACCCTCCACCCGTGTGGATCTGCTGGAAAACAAGGTCGTGCTCTGCGTGCCCGAGGGCAGCGAGAAGAAAATCCAGAGCTTCGATGATCTGGCTGAGCACCTGAGGGCTGGGGATATCCTGTTCTGCATGGGCAACAGTGATGTGCCCGTGGGGCAGTACACCCAGA
>ERZ808240.3165-NODE-3165-length-16454-cov-41.665223_pt1 | contig 16454 bp, 24 predicted proteins | sample MGYA00521084_ERZ808240 | MGnify/ENA primary metagenome ERZ808240 (study PRJEB31516, sample SAMN03275571) | gut metagenome | biome: mammalia-associated habitat; material: feces | host: Papio cynocephalus | place: Kenya | collected 2012-08-06 ... | reverse complement strand
TATCCGGTCACTTTGGTAGCCAGCAGATCATCCTTGTCAGTGATCATCTGTGCAAAGGCAGACGCGGTCAGGTCAGCAAAAAATTTCTTGATCTTACCAAATACAGTAGAAACTTTTTCCCCAGTGGAAATGTTTGATCTTGTTTCTGCCTCCTCGAATGTAACTGCAGTTTCCGGTAAAGATTCTTTCTGAAGATATTCTTCCGGAGCGACACCACCTAATTTTTTTGCATCATCCACTATGCCTGTATTATCTTTATCGTAAACAGCTTTTTGCATGTCTCCTGCGCCTAAGTCTGTTACATAATTTACTATTGCTCCTGATGTCGGTATTTTGGAGTCGTCAGCAGTCACAGTTTTGTCAACTGCTGATATTCCATTAAACATGCTGACTAATTCAGTTATGGATTCATAAAGTTCAGATGTGACTTTATCTAACGTCTCCTTATTTTCATGATCATGCCTTTTATCACTGTTTTCTTTTACAACCTGATAGATTGCATTCACAACATTCTGTATTACATCTTTTTCTTTTGTTTCAGGATTTTCAATTTGAGAGGATAATCCCACCTCATCTCCGTTAAGTCCATCAACGATCTCATTTAATTTAGGTATAATAACATCCCTTGATAACTCGTCAAATTTCGCCTGCATTTCTGCCGTTGTAAGACCGGGAACATCCGGAAGTCCCGTTACCCCTTTATTTACCAAAGATTTATCAGTGATTTTTTCAAAAGCCATAGCTTACCTCCTACTTATGGTTACCATTTTCCACGTACTCCAACGCAATATCAAAAAGACCAAAAGGTTCATTTAATTCGGCATTTACAAATCTGAATCTTGCCTTATCTACCTTTTTCACACGAAGTTTGGTGGGAATAATTTTTTGTGTCTGATCCGAGCTAAAAGTAAATTTTGAAAAAACAATGCTCTCAAATGACAAATAACGAGCTGTGTAATTATCTTTTTTTATAAACGACCACAATCCCCTTTTTTGCGCATACATCTCCAAAGTAGTAGCAATGGCAGATTTCAACCGCACAGCCAAATAACGGAATGTCTTATTTTTATAAAACAATTTTCCGTCAAGATCCGGTGTTTCCCAGATTGCTTCTATCTTCTCACCGTCATCGTTGTAAGATATAAGCGCATCAGAATCACTATAAAACTCGCACACCCTTCCGTCAGTTGAACCGAAATATAAGTTTCCGTCTTTTTCCCACATACAATTTGCCGGAAGATTGGTTCTATAAAATCCTGCATATTGCCGTGTAGAATATGGCATGGACTTATCTGTCTGCATAGGCTGAAGTCCATCGAGGATGTATGCAACCCCATTTACACACAGCCAGTACATATCCTTGTAGACAAATGCAAATGATTTTTCAAGATCAGATTCTTTCAGCAATTTTCCATTAAGATAAAAGCTTCTGTTCTGACCGTATTTTTCTCCCGTAATATCCTGGGCTGTAATAGCGTATACGCCTGATCTCGTGAGAAAAAGAGGTTCGCTGGATAAATATGCGAATGTATCCTTTGCAATTGCTCCTGCGCCTTGCAGAGTGTTTACCGAACGGAATACCGGCTTATTGTCTGCCAGTACGCCCTCTCGCAGGACAATAAACTGGTCCGTCTCCATTTCATCCTTATGAGTTGCCAGGTAATTATTGATTACACTGTATCCCATAATTGCAGACTTGCTTGTCCCAAGACTGCTATAATACGTATCTGCAAAATACGTAGGATCGTTTTGATCACTGAACCAGTCCTGATTGATATAATCAGGATTTCCGCTTAAGAACAGTCTGTCCATTGCCCCTTTCAGACCATACTGTGTTCCTATGCAGCACTTATTTATTCTGTCAGCATATCCGCTTACAGTTCGGTATGCTGTTATTTTCACATTGTCTTCACCGGTTACAGGACTTTTGCCAGGCGCTGTCGTAAAATTGATAATGCCATTTTCTCTGTCTACCGTAAAATCCGTATTTTCTGTTTTTTCCACCCAAGAGCCGGATCTGTCCAAAATATAGGCTTTCACTGTGGTATCATCAAGTCCGCCAAAAGTCATATGGTATGCAGTATCACCTTCTGTCCCTGCAAATAATTCTGTAAAACCAGGCTGTATAAGGTTTAAATCTTCATAGCTTGTACCTCCGCCATTAGGTGCCTTAGCGATAGTAACCGTGGGTATCTTTGCATATTCCGATGCCGGCTTTACTTCAGTTCCATCCCAAACAAGAAGTTTTTTTCCATCAACTATGTATACCTTATCATCAAACTGCCAACTTCTACTTCTGGCGTCATTTGCATCAGAATACTTCACTTCTCCGTTGTGATACATTTTCGTTCCTGCATGGACAAGTCCGTGTTCATCTCCACGAATCAAATGGTATCCATTGATAGGCCCATCATATTCCTCTATTTTTTTATACCCCATGCATTTACGGACTTTCCCGGGGACATCCCGGATCATGTTCTTACAGTTCGGACTCTGATTCTCACTCACTGCCGCCGGACTGTTTGTAAAATCCGCACCTAAAAATGTACTGATCGTAAGAACACTCCTGCTTGGGCTTGATGGAATGGAAAATTTTGTAGCCATTAAATCCACCCGCTTTCACTCGTAAATTCTTCATAGCCTTGTTGCATACTGCTGTCAATAAGGCTCTCCAGTGCTACTTCAAACTCATTACGATATGTTGTAGCAATACCGTTATCATCATCCTTATACAGCTGACTGGCCATATAAAGAGGCAGAAGTACCACTACTTCATCATCTACCGGGAGAACATAATCATCTGCTGTCTCTGCTGTGATAGTAGGCGGATATGCACGATAGTATACCGTATAGCTTCCGGGATCATCCCGATCGAGAACAAGGATGTTATCACTCTCCCGATAATACTTACTGGTCTGAATATAACCACATCCAAGACTGCCCTCATAATAGATCTGGTTATCTCCAAGCTGATAGAAATCCGGACATATTTCCTTGAGATTATATCTCACCATCTCCGCATATTCAGGAACCTCTGATTCCTCATCAAATTCCTCATAATACAAAGCAACATTCTTTACTGCGCTAGGATACTTGCTGATAAAAATAAGAGCCACATCTTCATCCAAAGGATTCTCTAGGAGTCCTCTATATTCCGTATATGTGTTCTTACTTTCAAGTTGGATAGTATCACATTCTGTTCCTCCAACCGTTACCATTAAAGTTCCTTTCCCGGTAAATTCAAAGAAATATGCATGTGCTCCCTCCCCTGAAAATTCATATGTGCCAAGGCTATGAATCTTACTTGCTTCCTCGTCAGAAAGCAAATTTTTCAAAGGATTATGTGCAATAACAACACTCTTTACAATTGATTTACCGGCAGTAGATAACCTTTCCAGTGCCTCATTAGCCACCATCGGCATTCCGGCAAGGTAATCCGTTGTTGATTCATCTGTTGGTATGGTACTACCATCAGCAGCAAACATTTTCTGTAATGTAGCTAATTTGACATCCTTCCAGGTCATACTCATTGTTTCTTTCTACCTCCGGTATTTCTTGTACGTGTGGTTGTTCTTGTTTTCTTCACAGGCTTGTCTTCTGTGTTTTCTGGAATCGGAATGGTGATCTCTTTTTCAGGCTCCGGTACCTTATCAACTCTCTTTGAAATATAGTCACCGGAAGGAAGTACGGCCTGTACCTCATAGTACAGACCGCCATCCTCAAACACGGTGCCTATAGTAAAATTAGGCTTTACCATGTTCTACCTCCGTTAGGTTGCGCTCAGCGTGGTTCCTGCGGATGCACCGCCAAGGATCACATGTCTCCAGTCATTGAAACCGGCAGACATACGACCATAGCCGTTCCACTCAAGGTTACGGGTATGGATGTCCACCTGATTTGCAATATCAAGAGGAACACGATCATAGAACATAGATCCTCTGAGCTCCTTATTTGCCTGAGAAGACATCAGAATGTAAGGAGCACCGGAAGTTACCTGCCACATGGGATCTACTACCAGCTTCCATAATCCCTTCTGGGTGTTGACATCATTGTTTGAAGAACCGACGATCAGTTCAGAACGGATAATACGCTTGATCAGATCTTCCAGTGCAGGAACGTTGGAAGGAATGATGATGGTATCGAAGGTATAACCCTGGATATTACCGCTCTGATTGCGGAAGTTTCTACCGATATTTGCCAACCGGTTCAGCATTGTAGTATCAGTACCGAATGCATTGGTAAATACGTTACTCTGTGCAGCCACACCATCCTTAACTCCCGCATGATCAGTTGCAAACAACGCCTTTCCGTCACCGGTAGTCTTATCAATATCCTTTCTGCTGAAAGAGAAAGTAGCAGCTTCCGTAGTTAATGCATCGGATGCAAACTGTGCACGAGTACGCTTATAGGAGCGAACCATATTTGCTGCCATTGTCTTCATTACATCCACGTCTCCATCATCCTTCATTTCTCTGGTGCATGCGAAGGACTTGGAGAAAGTGTTATGTACGATCAGCTTGGACTGGCCAGCCTGAATATCATCCATAGGAGCCTTGTCACCCTCATCAACGATGTCGAAGTTTCCGAGGGAAGTTACAGAACCCAGTTTTTCAGCATACTTCTTGGATGTCTTCTCGTTATAAACGTCGGTTACAAATTTATCGTAATCGTTCTTCTCTGTATCGGTGTCATTCATGACAGCCTGTAACACCTGTGCTTCTACCTTCCACAGATCATCATTAAGTCCGCTATTTTTGCTAAATACAATTGCCATAATTTTTTATCCTCCTTAGAATTTTCCTACTACCTTTGCGCCAACGACACCGCCTGCAGAAAGCAGCATGAATACGCCGCCGGTGGTAGTTGCTGTTACCTGCGCAGCATCCGTGTGAATAGTTACTTTAGAGCCTGCCTTAACAGCAGAAGCATCTGCGGCACAGGTGGTCTCCCATTCCTGACCATCTACGATCTCGTACACGGAAATATCTTTCATTCCGCTTGCGGGGGCTACGTAATTCTCAGCACAGATAAACTGAGGCTTGGTGGTTCCGGTTGCCTGTGTCAATCCACCATCAGTCAGCACCAGTGCATCACCGATCTTGTAGGTAGTAGATGCAGTAGTGGGAAGCTGTTTGATGATAGGGAAATTAGGGTTTGTTGCGCTTTTTACAAAACTAAACATTTTTGATTCCTCCTTATAAAGTTTGGTTGTATTTTTTCTTAAGTTCTTCATCACTTAAGCCGGGAAAATACTCTCTCCACTTTGAGATTTCATTTTCCGGAATATCAGCGAGGTTGGAACCATCAGAAACACTTGTGGTTGTTTCCAGATGGCCTTTAGACCTTGCCTGGTTAATTGCCGCTTGCTTTGCAGCTGCTGTCTGCCGAGTAGAAATACTGTCAAAATTTGCCAGTTTAAAAGCATCCGGCAGTCTCAATCCTTTGTTCACATACTCCAGTACGGAAGCATAGGATGCATGCTTTTCCAAATCTTCCAGAGACTTAATCTCAGGAGCCATAGCAGTTACCGCCTTAATGTCTTCATCAAGCTGTTTCTGCACTTCTGCTCTCTGATTGTTCTCGAGAATCTGCTGCGCCTGTCTGATTGCAGGAGAATTGTTGACCATCTGCTCTATCAGATTAGGATCAATACCTTTTTCTGTGAGTTGCTGGTTCAGAGTCTCTCTCTGCTGGTGTTCGCATGCCTGAAGGTAGTCTTCCATCGTCTCAATGTTTTTCCCGGTAACAGGGTTCACAACGCTTCCGAATAAGCGTTTTACTTCACTGTTGATTCCGGACATCTTACGGTTGTAGGCTTCCTCTGCCTTTCTGGCAGCAGCAAATTGTGAGTTGATTTCATCTGACTGCACCTGATTTGTTGTTTCCGGTTCTGCAGTTCCGGCATCTCCATCAGGTACAACAGGTTCCTCAACCTGGTTATCAGTTACAACAGGGTCGGCGAGCTCCTGTACGTTTGCGCCTTCTAAAATTTCATCCATGATTACCTCCCGTGATTTTTGCGCTTTTCACATGCGAAATTTTTGTATCAAAAAAGGACCCTAAGTTTCCTTAGAATCCTTGGATACCGGTAGTTCATTTCTAACGGTTGCAAATATTTTATTATAATTACTGCATTGCGGATTGCGACACTTCATCTCATGCTCAATAAAGAGCTTCGGTGGAGTATCGGTTGATACCTCATATTTTGATGCGGATATTGCCGCTTCTATCTTACATAATGGACATTGCATTTCCACCACCTCCTGACTGTTCACTTAACGCTGCATTCTGTGCTTCCATCTGTGCATTTTCTTCCTGGACTCGTTGAGCCATGATCTCTTTCATTTTGGACGCATTCGGATAATCATTCTCTGCCATGAACGTCCAATATGCCAAAAGAGTTTTATCCTCTCCCAGTGGACCAAATGCTCCGGATTGCAATTTCATGTCAATCTGATTCCACATTGCTTCACGGTTCATCATGATAGTCGATGTAGGATCCGTGGTAATGATAAATTCATCATCCCAGTAGTATTCCCCGGCAGCATCCTGCTTTAAAAAATCGTACCGGTTGAAATGAGCATAAGAATACGTCCCATCACTGTTTTTCTTATTCAGTGGAATCGGCTGATCCGCATAAGCAAGCATGTGTTTGAACATAAGCTCATATACCTTGGCATAAGCTGTATTCTTCATTACCCGCTTGGATTCCAGTCTACCTGCGGCCTGATTGATTGCATATTGCTTTGCGGTACCACTGTCGGCAGAAGCATCATATTTGCCCTGATAAGAATCCGTGATTCCCAACGTAGACTTGGCCCAGTCATAATTTTCTGCAATCATGATTCTGTCAAGGGAAATATCTGCCTGCATATTCTTCACACTGATAAGAGATGCTTCCTGCGCATTGTTCACGCGAACAACCTTAAGTTCCTCATCAGTGGTCTGAATCTTGGAGTTTTTGGGAAGAATTACAATAGAGCCACCTTTAAGGATTTTCTCCTGCAATTTTGATCCCAATTTTTTTATAGCATCCTGTTGATCAGAGATAACTGCCGCATCCGAAAATCCGAGAAGCTTTCCTGCGCGGGAAACATTTTTCCTGAGCACAATAGGGATCTGATCCGGTTTATAATACGGAATCTTGGTTCTGATTTCCCTTCTCTCCTGCATCAACTGTCCGAACTCGTCATATACCGGATTTCCGTCTTCATCCAGCATGTCCACATCCTCATATCCTGAGATTGCTGGAATGAATGTGCCATTCCTCGTGGTAATATCTTCTAACAGTTCCTCGTACTCTTCCGTTCGTTCCTCAAAATTCTTGGATCCACATTCGCAGACATCACCGGTCTTTACCCTGCCGCATTTGGTGCATCTCTCCAGCCGTCTTGCCTGATAATCCTCGTAGTCCTCCAAAACATACTCTTCACACCACGTAAATAGTCCGATACATCCGTTTTTATTACGGTAGTAGCATTTAATAACAGTAACGATATCGCTGTTATCATCACGCTTCGTGTCCTGCTTCAGATCGATTTCTGTATCAGATGCCGCGGAAACATCCACATTATATTTTTTCTTTACAAATTCCTTGGTCTGCGGCACCAGAACAAAAATATAATCCATTTCCTCAATGCTTGTGATGCCAGGCTGAGGGATCACGTTTCTGGGATGCCGTTCTGACACGCTCACACCGCCGACAGTACAATGAAAACCTTTGGTGTTGTCCCATTCAACGTGCATGAAATCACCGCCCTGTACGGGGACGGTACGCTCTTCCTCATCGTTCATGAGGCTAAAATTCATAAGCTGGATTTCATTCTGAAGAGCGAGCTCAATAATCTTTGCCAGTTCTTCGTCTTCTTCATGGATAGGGGTGACTTTCGGCATGGGAATTGAAGAATCAACCTGCGTCTCAATCAATTCATAAACAATATTACGTACATTGATTGACTGTTTACTTGATTTTCCGTAACCCTTGTTCGGATTTACGTTTACTCTTCTATCACCGTCGTACAATGCCTGATATTCCCGGATATTATTCAGTTCATCACTGTATTTATCCTTTGCCTCAGTGTACTTTTTCTTCCAGTCACTCAGTTTTTTTGCCTGTTTCGGATTCATAATCATGTTTTTCATCTTCCTAAGCATCCTCATAATATGGCTCTCCATACTTTTTAACCATCATTGCCCTGATCTCATCGTCTGCATTCTCATAGTCCTCCAACAGATCAGGGCGCCAGTTCTTACGTCTCCGGTCGATTTCCTTCGGGCTGTCCGCCGGGATTGTCCACCAGACACAAAAATACCGCAGACTATCTGGATCATGGGTCAAGTCATGCGGATCTTTGGCATACACATTCGGTCTTTTTTTGTCCTTCTGTATCTTTTTTAAGCACCGATACAGATTCGGTGCGCATCCATCGAGGATAGTCAGTTTGGACTTTTTATCCTCTCCCTGCGGTTTCAGCCATTCTTTCATACCGGAGCATCCGGCAGCAAAGTCATTCGATGTTTTGGTGAGGTCAACACCACATTCAGACCAGATCTGCGCACGGCTCTTACCAGTCTCCTGTGAGCGGTTCCACAAATCAGGCGGTGCAAGGAATGCTTCTATGGTCTCTTCCTCACACATACTGAGGAGAGTTCCTGCAGCTTCTGAAATAGTCAGACCGGATTTATCATATTCCCTATACACCTGTGCATTGCCAAAAGAATCAACTCTCACCCAATGTGCGGCAAACATATCGAGACCATAGTCAATAGCAACATACTTCAAGGTATTCCCTTTCAGTTCCTCATAGGAAACAGTATTACGCTCATTCACCTCAGGAAAGTATGAGCCACCGGGAACAGTAAGCGCTTCCTCAACAGTAGCGGGATACTCCTGTGTCATAAGTTCACCCATTGCCTTTTTGGTTTCTGAATACCAGTTGTCATCACGGCGTGGATCCGCATACCACGGAATAAATATCTTATTGAACCCATTGTCCGGATTCGTAAATACTTCCTCAAAAAAGGATCCTCTGTCAATGGTAGACAGTCCGATAACCTGTCCACCAGTAGGACGGTTAATGGTAGGATATCCTGCGGTCCATATCTGCTCTGCGTATTGCTGGAACGCCCATTCATCCAAAATGATAAGGTTGGCGGTAAATGAACGACCTGCCCCAGGCGCACTCGGCATTCCGTTGAAAACTGAAACGAGACCACTCGGGAAAGTGATCTCAATTCTTAATGCAGTCTGTGTATATGTAGCACCGGTCCATCCAATCGGCTTATCGCTATCCTCCGCAATGAGTTCAGGCATATTCTTCAAAATAACGCCGAATCTTCGCACAAGCTCCTTCGCATCATCCTCTTTCTGAGACAATGCGATACATGTACGACCTTCCATCGTAACAAGCAAATGTGCCGCATAATGCAGTATAAGCCACGAGAAACCCAGCTGGCGTGCCTTTAGGATAACATTCAGCTTATGTGTTGCAATGCTCCTTAATGCCTCTCTCTGTTTCTCCCACATATGAAACGGCTGTATGATCTCCTCTGCATCCTTATCTTCGATATGACCATAAGTGTCGATGAAATACTCGAGGTGATCTCTGCAATATTCAATTTGATTCTGTCGTATTTCCTGTAAAGTCATCTTTACTTTGTATAATCCTCGATGATGTCAATACCATATTCGATAGCACAGGTATTCTCAATTCTGCATCCACGAGCATCTTCCCAGCCTCTCGCAAAGTATGCGATATCAGCGGTGGAAAGAAGTTCCAATGACTTTCCAAGGAACCACAACGGTTTTACATCTACCGATGCATTCTGGAAGAAAGAATCAATGACCTCTACTTTCTCACCAATCTTTTTCTCCGCAGATTTGATAGCCTTCTTACGAACTGCAAGAATCTCTTCATCGGTTTTTCCTCTCATAGGCTGTGAAATAAATAATTTCTTCATAAGTGTTTCCTCCAATCTCAAAATATAATATAATTTTCTGATGGACATATGGTACCTAGATCACAGGCCCCGGGTATCGCGGGGCACCGGGGTATCTATCCGCCCTAGGATGTACAGTGGCTGCCCTACCGGGGTGAATCCCTGGCAGAGAAAAATATAGATCCGCTGGTTCATACACGCCCCAGAATATAGCAGTCTGGCTAACCCGGAAGCAGTAGCAGCTATGTCAGCTATTGTTGCTATTTACCGAGACAATTAGACAATTACTGGCAACTATGCGTGAATGATTAATTTTGCGAATAGTTGAACGATACTAAAAAGCTGATAAACCGCATAAATACTGGATTCTTGAATTGTTGCCATTTACACACAATTCTGGGATGCTCTTTTATTCTCATTTATCAGCTAATTGTGCCATGATCTTGTACAATTTACTTACTCTCTCCAAGTCTCTTAGATACCTGATCCAGTAGTTTTTTATCCCCCTCAGAGATCGTAGCATTAACATCTATCTGCTGTTTAGGGTTATAACCGTCATATCTGGACATCCATAACCCGGATAATTGAGAAGGTATACTACCAGTTTCAAACTTACGTCTTACATCATTCTCGGATTCTTCACGTATGCGCATTACTATGTCTCTATAATTCTCATCACTGTCGTAAGTATCATAGAATCTACATCTTGCCATGCCAATATATACACAAAAACCCTCTAAGGTGTATGTGATAGACTTTTTAACCTTTTCTGTGACGAATTTACTTTCTTTGCCGGAGAATGATGTTTGGTTAACCTCTACATTGTCACAGTAAGATTTATACTCTTCCCATAACCGTTCCATTTCTTCAGGACTGCTAATCTTTCTAGGTCTACCCATTGATATTTACCTCCTTCCTGGTATTATAAAAGCCGGTACCAGTAATTTACTGATATCGGCTTATTGACACGTATTTATATTATATACTATACAACAGGTTGTTTTCCCGATTCAACCCCGTTTTTGTGACATTTGTCACACTTTTGGGTATTTTTTTACAAATTATGCGAATAGTAAACGACCTTTAGGTTGCGGAATATCTCGCCCTATTTCCTTGGCTGTCTCGATCCATTCGTCAATGATCTGTTCCACGTTTTCCAAAGCCTGTGAAGCTGTCGCACCGTCTGCCATGCATCCGGGAAGCTCCGGAACTTCTACAATGAATTTCTGATCAGCTTCTGACCAATATATAATTCTCTCATACTTGTGCATATTAACCCCTTGCTATTTTTTCCTCTATTGCTTCATTGATCCATTCGCTGGCGCTCATGCCCTTACTGGATGCAATTTCCTTTATTTGTGCTTTTTTCCCTTTTGGCATTACAAAGTTAATTCTATCGTATGCTTTTGCAATGTACTTATTTTTTGATGCTGTGGATGTTTTCCCACTCATTCTCTCTTCACCTCTTGAATTATTATATTATCCGTGCTATATTATTTATACAAAGAGGTGGTACTAAGTGCCCCTTGGAATTGAATACTAAGAAAAAATAACCGCTCTCAGTTTCTCAGGCTTAGGGGCGGTTATTTTTTGTCTTTATGGCTTATCTTATTACTTTATAATCGTTTGTATACATCTCCTCGATTGTCTATATTTTCAATGCTGATCACCATTACAATATCATCGATCGTGTATAATACACGCATATCGCCAACTCTCATGCGGTACATTTCAAGTCCTTGCAACTTTTTTATATCTGTCCCCATTGGTAATTGGCTTATTGCTCTCAGTAAACGCTCCTGTGTTTTTTTATCTTGCTTTTTCATAAACTTCAAAGCTGCTTTTTGAAAAACTATTTTGTACATCATTACACAATCCCCAGATCTTTCTTTAATTCCTCAAGAGTAACCTCTTCCCCATCGTTTTCCCTGTTTGCTTCATCTATCATTTTCAGATCCCACTCGTCCGCATCGACTTCCTCAACCTCTGGAATAATTGCTCCTTCTAATATACCGATAATGTAATACAGTTTTTTTTCTGGTACCCTTTCGAGTAACTGTATAGCCTTTTCTCTTTCACTCATAATATTAACCTCTCTTTCTACTGTGCCTTTTCCAGTGCACAGTCAATCATATAACGATTAAATGACTTTCCGGCACTTATAGCAGCCTTTTCTATTATTTTTTTCTCTTCCTCTGTCATTCTGATTGTTGGTTTTACCAGTTTAGCTAAATATCGCTCATTGCATGCTTTTCTTTTTTCTGTGTATCCGTTGTATCCCATTTGAAACCTCCTTTTATTATATTATATCCGCTTTTTTCGTATGACGCCATGTACAGATTGCACAATTTTCGTATGACGTCTTTGTGAAATTTGTCCGTTGACAGCGTATGACGTCATACGCTATGATTAGCTCAACAACAAACGAACCGCACCAAAGAGGAGCACAGGAAAGTGAGGAAAACAACATGAATGAAATCATCAAGGCTTTAGAAGCAAAAGGATATATGGTATGCAACCAGTTCAACGGATTCTTCGGAACCTTCCCTGATACATACGAGTTATACGACAGAAACGGTAACATCGTAGCTGATAACTTAACAGAGCAGGATCTTATAAAAACCTGCGCCAAATTATAAACGGAGGTACAACACCATGAGATATTTTGAAAATTGCAAAACCTGTGAAGATGTAAAACAGCTTTATAAGAAATACGCGAGAGATCTTCATCCGGACTGCAACCCCGGAAGAGATACCACTGCAGAGTTCCAGGAGATGTCCAGACAGTATGAAGAAGCATTCAACCGCTTGAAGAACATCCACCAGAACGCAAACGGCGAGACCTACGAGAAAGAATCTCAGCAGACCGCTACCGAATATGCCGACCTGATCAATCAACTGCTGCACCTCTCCGGACTTATGATTGAGCTTTGCGGATCCTGGCTGTGGATCACCGGAAACACCAAAGAACATAAGGATACACTTAAGAGCCTCGGCTTTAAGTATTCATCAAATAAGCAGGCTTGGTATTATCACGAGGGCGAATATCACAAGCACGGCAAGAAATCAAAGTCAATGCAGGACATCCGCAGCATGTACGGATCCGAGAGATACGCAACCCGGACATCTGAACCGGAGCAGATCACGGCATAAATATATAAGGGGCGGAACTCCACCGCCCCACATCAAAAAGAAAGTGAGGTAATTAACATGATGGTTATTAAAAATCTTAGAAATTACAAATTCAGAGACGAAATCGGTATCTATTCAACTACCGGATTCGCACTCTATGAGGACGGAAAAGGATTCGTTTCTTTAGACGGTAAATACCCTTATTCCCCGGCAGGAGGAAAGAAAACCTTGCAAAGCATCTTGAATGATGGCGGTTTTCTCTCTGAGCCTGATTACATTCTCCCCATTGCACAATAACATTCTACTGGGAGCCGGCAACCCATTAAACCGGCAGGAAGGTGAACTGTATGACAGTAAAAACAAGCATCGGCACAATCACAGCAAGCAAGAGCGTTTTAAATGATTTGGCTATCGCATTGTCGCAGGCAGATGAAAGAAATTGTAATAAGCATGGAAAAAAAGATTGTTTCAACTTCAGATCTGCCTGCAATGAAATACATGATTCTCTTGCCGCTACGGGATATTATGACAGCTTAAATTATTGATTATACCGAGCCGGGCGAATTCCCGGCAGAAAGTGAGAAAAGCAATGACCCCCACGCAGGAAAAGGATCTCCAGGATCTGTTTATGAAATACGGCAATCCATCAACCGAAAGTGATGTGAGAATGTCAATCTATATGACCCACCCGGATGCCCTTAATGAGCTTGACAAGGTGCTTTATTATGACAGCAAGGCAGTTGATGCAATAAAGGAATTTGAACGCAAAATAGAGCAACTGAAAGCGTACAGGATTGCCCTTGCAGAGCGTTACAACTACCTTGCAACCGCTCCCACTCAACCAGTCGTCAGGTTGAAACGAGAACGGCGGTATTATGAAAACAAGGTATATTATTTCCTGGTTACCTACTCCCGGAATATGCTGGATGGTTCAGAGGTTCAAACATCCTCGACAAAGTACGCCGGGCAGGAACGGCACAAAGCCATAACAGACTATAAGGCATACAAAAAAAGCCACCCTGGCATCATTGCAGAAATGATCATAGAAAAACCCAAATGGGAACACTAGGCAGTCTTTACAGGCTGCCTTTTTGCTATATGTCCAGATCCCGGAGAGCATTTGTAATGGCATTGCTGACCGTCTTTTCTTCTTTCCCCAATCTCCGCGCTATTTTGGCAACACTCATACCATTTACAAAGTGCATCCGCAAGATCTCCCGTTGCCGCAGTTTTTTACCCTTGCTGATAGCATCAAGCACCGTCTGCCGTTGATCTTCCGCCGTATTTATCTCCGCCTGAATCTTTTTCAAAATATCCGTGGTATTTACGGCAGATTTTTCCACCTTGCTATTTGATGGGTTTCCGGATCCTCCGCCGGTTCCCATTGCATTATTCACCTTTTCCCCCAGTGTCTTCCATTTCTCCAGCTCATGGGTCAGACCAACTATACGATTTTGGATATTCTGATAACTTTTCAAATACGCTCTTTTTTCTTTGATGTCCATTTTTTCCTGCTCCTCTCGATCTCATCTATAACAGCCATTACAAGACTACGGGCAAACGGATCTTTATTATGCTTTTCTATTATGCGGTTTGCATCGTTGTTGAGGCATTCCCAGTATTCATCAGATCCGTCACCATTCAAATATTTTTTATATAAAAACCAGGCATCATTGTAGATCTCTTTTTTAGGTTCCATCAGTCCTCCTATGCTACTCTATTGTACTTATGCTGCATTTCCTCGATATCATCGATTAAATAGTACTGTACTGTCATATCTGGCTTAGCATGGCCTAGCAATTTGCTAACCAATAGCACATCACCGGTCTTACGGTATAGCACGCTTGCAAAGGTCTTACGGTATACGTGCACCGTGGCTGTTATCCTGGATACTCCACCCCTTACAGCCATCTCTTTTGCAAGCTTCTCAATGCCGTAGTTGTGCATCCGGTTATACGGTGCCCGATCTGCCAAGAATAACGGATCTGTTCCCGGTCTGTCCCCGATATAATTTCTTAATGCCATCACAGCTACCGGAGTGAGCATTCCGGTACGGTAGGTATCCGTTTTTTCGGCATAAATAGATACCTGCCTGTGCACCAAATCAATATCTGACACATTCAGAGCGGAGATCTCTCCTACACGCATACCAGTGCAGATCATTAACTCAAAAAGTGCTTTTTCTTTGGGTGTCTGCAATGCATAACGGATAGTTTCAACCTCTTCATCTGTCAGTCGTACCTTTTTCTTTTTTACCTGCTTCACACGATCCACGCCGTCAATGATATTATTCTGGATGTGTTGCTTACGAAACGCCCAGCCAAAGAACGTACACAAATACCGGTATATTGTGGATTTATAGTTTTGGCTGATATGATCCCGGTAACTTCTGATAGCAAGATAATCTGTTATGTCCTGCGCCGTCACCGCTTTATAATTTTTGCCAACATAATCAAAAAACTTCCGGATGATGCCGATATAGCTCCGAAGTGTGCTTTTATGCCGGCCTGCCGCTACACCATCAACACAATATCTTTGCATCAGCCATTCATTGTCGTGATCCACGACAACCGGCAGTTGTTTGCTTTCCACCAGTTCAAAGTCCTGCAATTTCACAAACAAGGTGATTTTCATGCGGTCAATCTGTTCTTTGCTTAAAAAATCGTCCAGTTCATAGGCAACTTCGTTGATCATATCATTTTTAGTCATAAGCGCACCTCTTTCTATTGCCTGCCAGGTGATCATATGGTATGATACTGGTAAGCAGTGAGCGGTAGATGCTATCTTTGGTCGGATGGTCTACCGCTGTTTTTATGTAACGATTGCAGTCCTTCTGCAGCTGGAATTTCAAACGGTGTATTATGTACTTATTACGCTTTTAACTTTTTTCTTTCTCTATCACCCCTTTCGTTATCCGGATGGCTCCCGGGAATGCCGCACAGATATGTACGACACTCCCAGAGATACCGTAGTACGCTATGTACTACATTCCGAAATACTTCCGAAACCATAAACAGTCATTCCAGTTATGTAGCCTCTCGCAAACAGGATCTTTTGCATCAGCATAATTTCTTACGATTACTCCCTCCGCATATTCCGCTGCGAAGTAGTCAGCTTCTCGCTCGTACCTATCCAATTCTGCATTGCTCTCGTCATAGTTCGGATCCAGATCGTACATTCCAAAATCATCGTAATTATTGTGTCTAATCATTTGTTTTTCCTCCCATAAGGTTTTTTATATTTCGTAAGCGCATTTGTCTTACATATGGATATGTCAAAAAAAACCGTAAGCGGAGGCATTTTTTTGAAAAATATTTTTCTTTTTTTCAACTTTTTTGTATTTTTCTTACATAAATATTTTTTGGTTAAATTTCAGTTTAGTT
>ERZ808240.3162-NODE-3162-length-16456-cov-3.004451_pt1 | contig 16456 bp, 5 predicted proteins | sample MGYA00521084_ERZ808240 | MGnify/ENA primary metagenome ERZ808240 (study PRJEB31516, sample SAMN03275571) | gut metagenome | biome: mammalia-associated habitat; material: feces | host: Papio cynocephalus | place: Kenya | collected 2012-08-06 ... | reverse complement strand
ACCGCCCCGAGACGGGCTACGGCTACATTCAGCTTGGCGAGCATGCCGAGGGCGACTTTGCCAAGGTGAAGACGTTCACCGAGAAACCCAACGAAGAGCTGGCCAAGGTGTTTGTTGCCAGCGGTGAGTTCTTTTGGAACTCGGGAATGTTTTTCTGGGGCGTGGACACCATCATCAAGGCGTTTCACGACCTGGCCCCCGACATAGCCCAGCGCTTCGACAGCGCAGCGCAGGTGTGGGGCACCGCCGGCGAGCAGGCCTACATCGACGAAAACTATGCCTCGTGCCCCAACATTTCAATCGACTTCGCCATCATGGAAAAAGCACCCAATGTGTATGTGCAGCAGGTGGACTTTGGCTGGAGCGACCTGGGCACTTGGGGCTCGCTATATGACAACTCGCCCAAAAACCGCGACGGCAACGTGACGCAAAACTGCAAGGCGCTGCTGTTCAACAGCCACAACAATGTGATTGCCGTCAAGGGCGACAAGCTGGTGGTGGCCAGCGGCCTAAACGACTACATAGTGGCCGATGTGGACGACGCCCTGCTTATAGTGCCCAAGAGCGACGAGCAGAAGCTGCGCACCTACGTCAACGAGGTGAAGTCGAATTTCGGCGACAAATATCTTTAATTGCCTATATTGGCAATACGAAACAGCACAAGCGGCTGCCGCGCCATGCGGTGGCCGCTTGTGCCGTTTAGTATTGCGGTGGCCGTGTGCGTCAGAACGAGAACATCATTCTTGCCTGCACAATGTGGATGTTTTTGTCGAGCGGAAAAGGGCTGTTGTCAGGGCTGTTGTAGCTGTATTCCAGCATCACTTGGAAAAACTTGTTGAAGCCAATGGCTCCGCCCACTGTGGCCGAGTGCATACTGCCTCCCTCGGCGCCGCCGTCGTTAAGGTTGAGGTAGCTGTAGCGGGCCGACACCTCAAGGCCGCGTCCGCCAAGGCCGCTCACCACCGACTCTGCGCGGTTGTACTTATATCCCTGGCCAAAAATCATGTAGCCCGCCTCGGCATATCCGCCATGAAAGGTGTTGCTTGGCAGTCCCTTGCCGCCCTTTTTGCCGATGTGCTTCACAAGATACTCGCCGCGGGCAAAAAACTTCTTGGTGCGGTAGGCGGCCTCCACGCTGGCATACACCGAGTTGCGCGCCCACGGCAGGGTGCAGCTAAGAAACTGCTTGTTGCCGTCGGTGTAGGTCTCGAGGGTTGACGCCAGCGTGTGCGACGTCTTTATCTCGCCGTCGTCCTGCCGCTCGCCCGTGTTGGTGTAGGCATAGCGTGCTGCCAGGCCCACGTGCATCGACTGCGCCTTGTCGTCGAGCGGCACATACAGCCAGCGGCCGCCCACGGTGAAGCCCTGCGGGCCGTTGGCCTGGTCGTTATACAGATTTTCGGCAAATGCGCCCTGGTTGGCAAAAAAGTGGCGGTTGTAGAACTTGTACGATAGTCCCAGTTCGCGGCCAGGCGCAAGGGCGTTGACAGCCGCGGCGCGCGAAATGAAGTGCAGGCTGCCGCGGCTGGTGTTGTTGGCCATGGTGGCGGGGTCGTTGTAATATCCACCCTTGAATATGTGGTGGTTGTCGCCATTGGCGAGGCTCAGCTGCACAAATATGTTCTTTTGGCTGAACTTGCCTTTGGTGAAGTCGAAGTCGGCGTAGAAGTACCATGAGTTATACGTCATCGAAGTGCGTATGCGCGCGTCGGTCACGGCCATGCCCGACTTCAGCTCCGACTCGGCGGTGTGGTAGTAGGCCGCGTCGGTCATCAGGCGGGCACCCACGGTGAAGTGCAGATTTTCCTTGTTGTTGTCGATTTTGGCGGTGGGGTTCACATCGAAGTCCTGCGCCGATGCGCCCAGCGCAGCCACGGCCGCCATTAGCAGCGTGAACTGGTGCTTGCAGTTGAAAATGCTCATAATAGAGGTGTTTTTTGCGTGTGTTGTTGAATAGTCACTTTCCAAATGTAAAGGTAGCCATTATTTCCCGAAACCGCACCATAACTGCCACTAAATGTGCCTGATTGTGGTGAATAGAGAACTAAATGGGCTGAATCCCATGTGTGGAATCCAGCCCATTTATGATGGTGGAATGGTGCGGTGTGGCTTACTTGTCGATCATCTTCTGTGCCTTGACCGAGCCGTTGCCGTAGGTGCGCACCACTATGTAGGCTTGGCCGTCGCGGTTATAAGGCTTGTCCACCCTGATTCCGCCCACGGTGTAGTATGTTTCACTTACAATGGCTTTGTCGGTGTCGATGCCGTCAATGCCCGATGGCGTGTTGAGCTTCAGAGTCCACACACGGCTGAAATCGCCGCATGAGGCGGTGAGCAGTGCGTCGCCTATGGTGTTGGCGGCCACCACGGCGTTGTTACCGTCAATCTTCACCGCGGGGTTGCTTGCAGTCCATGTCACACCTTGCGGCGTGCCCAGGTGGAAGCTGCCCAGCACGTTGTCGTATGTGCTGCCGTCGTCGGGCAGTACAACGGCGGCTGCATTGGCCATGGCGCAGTCGTTGGCCGTGAATCCTGGAATCACGGGCAGTGTGTAGCTGTCGCCGCAGTCCCAGTTGCCTTCCATGCCGGTTGCTGCCGCAAGGGCGGCAATGGTCACAGGAGTGCCGCCTATGGTGTCTTGCGCATATGTGCCATAGTCGGTGACATAGCTGGTGTTGCTCATGATGCTGCCCGAGGCCACATCCCAGCCAAAGTTGTCACCCACAAGGTTGCCGCACAGGGTGTCGGCCTTCTCAACACGTCCGGCATTGTAGCAGTCGACAAGGGCCGCGCCCTGCCAAGTGGTGGTGCCGCGCGTGGGCGAGCCTATGAGGCCGCCCACACTCTTGGGCGCTTTCACCGACCCGGTGTTGTAGCAGTTGAAGTACTGCACGCGGCCTTGGCCTCCCAGTCCGCCGGCGTTTTCAGTTCCGGCCACTACGCTGCCTGTGTTGAAGCAGTTCTCCACACGCGAGTTGCCGCTGCCGTATCCGCTGATGCCGCCTGCGCCATTGCGCGAGGTGGTGATTTGGCCTGAGTTCCAGCAGTTGCGCACTGTGCTTGCATCGCCCAGCAGTCCGCCTATTATGCCGCCTGCGCCCAGGGTGGCCGAGATGTCGGCTGTGTTGTAGCAGCTGTCCACCACGGTGTGGTCTGGCATTTGTCCGCCAATGCCGCCGCCGTAGTTTGCGGCAAGTATTGTGCCGCTGTTGTGGCAGCGTGCCACACGGGCGGGATTGTCGCTCTTTATGGCAAGTTCGCTGCCCCAGATGCCGCCGGTGTATACGGCGTTTTCGGCAAATATGCTGCCGGTGTTGTAGCAGTCGGTCACTTCGCTGCCTGCCGACAGCATGGCCAGCAGTCCGGCGGTGCCGTGAGTCGACTTTGAAAGCGTGGTGCTCACGTCGCCGCTGTTGTGGCTGTGTGTCACCTTAAGCGGTGCTGTGGCGGCCACATTGCCCACAAGGCCCGCAGCCACGTCGCCGGCTGTGATGGCGCCCTCGTTGCTGCATTCTTCCACCACCAGGGCATAGTTGCCGCGCACATAGCCCTGCAGGCCGGCGGTGGCAGTGCCTTTTGAGTTGCCAATGTCGGCTTTGTTGACGCATCGCACATATTCAGCGCCATATCCGGTGCCAACAAATCCGGCCACATTGGCTCCTGAGCCCGAGCTTGTGACGACTCCGAGGTTGGCGCAGTCGGTGAATCTCGCGCCTGCAGCCGCCACCTCGCCCACAAAGCCGCCGATGGCTGCCGATGTGCTTGAAATCTCACCATAGTTGGTGCAGTGGTCAAAGCTGACGCCACCGCCTGCCTTGGCTGCAAAGCCTCCTTGCGAGCCTTTGCCCGACACATTGACGCGGTTGACGCAGTTGACGAATGCGCCGTTGGCATAGCCGGCAAACGCGCCTGCGTAGGTGGATGTGGACGTCAGTGTGCCCTCGAGTGTGAGGTCGCGCACGGTGGCGCTTGTGCCTATCGAGCCAAACACGCCGTAGTTGCGGGTGGAGGTGCTTATCTTAAGTCCCTTGAAAGAGCGTCCGTTGCCCAGCAGCACTCCGCCAAATGGCGTGACACCGTCGGCGGCGGCCGCCTGGAATTTAGCGGCTGTGCTGAAGTCGATGTCGTTCATCACCTTCACAAACTTGCCTGTGAGCGGGTTGGCCGTGGCGGTGATGTAGGAGCCGAACGTGTTCCAGTCGTCAATGGTGCTTATCTGGTAGGGGTCCGATTCTGTGCCCGATCCGTTGAGCGCCAGGGCATATACTGCCGAAATAGCAATGGGCTTCACATAGCCGTTGAGTGTGGCTGTTATGGTGTCGCTCTTTACCGCAGTCAGGCTGGCTGGCACCGTCAGTGTGTTGCCGTCGATGCCAAATTCGCTGCCCCGAGCCAGCTTCCAAGTGGTGCCTTCGGCACTGCTGAGGGTGGCGTTGCCGGTGATGTGGCGGGCGTCTTGTCCGTCGCCAATGCTGAGCACCACCTGTGCCGCCGCTTGGGCCAGCGGCTCGCCGGCAAACTGCTTGAGCACGGGGTAGCGACCGGCCTCAAACTGCCACACCGCCGCGTCAAGCCCGTCGATGGCCTTGCCCGATGTGAGCTGTGCCGATGTGAGTGCCGACATGTCTCTGTTGGCGTCGTTGGCTTCGGCATTGAGGCCGGTCACCTGGCTGTCGAAGTAGACGGCCTTTACTGGGCCTGCATTGCCGCTTTTGCCGCTTATGGCTCCGGTGCCTGCAAGCTTGGCGGCAAACACGGTGCCGTAGTTCACTGCCCCGGTTATCACGTTGTTGGTGGCCACGGCGGCATTGCTGTTGTTGGCTCCCACAATGCCGCCGGCTGCGTCAGCGCCCACACTCACGGTGCCGGCGTTGACCACATTGGATATTGTTGCGCCCAGCGCCTTGCCGGCAATGCCTCCGGCAGTGCGCAGACCCGACAGCGAGGTTTTGAATTTCGACAGCACGCACACCTCCACGGTGCCCACATTCTGGCAGTTGGCCACAGTGCCTTGCGCGTCGGCCACGATGCCGCCGGCAGTCTCCGAGCCGCAGCGCACGTGTCCGGCGTTGAAGCAATTGGTCACCGAGCTGCCCTCAACCGATGCTCCCACTATGCCTCCGGCAGTGGTGCGGTAGTTGGTCACATCGGCATAGTTGCGGCAGTTGTCCACCGAGCCATAGCTGTAACCCACGAATGCTCCGGAATATCCTGCAAACTGCAGGCTGCAGTCGGCCGCAATGCGCAGGTTCTTAAGCGTGCCCATTGGGGCGAGCACTCCTATGAAGCCCTTGTAGATGTCGCCTTTGGCTTTTGAGTCGAGTGTGCCGAGGGTGGTGCCGGTGGGCTTCACGCTCCATTGCACAAAGTCGAGCTTCATGTTGTGGATTGTGTGGTTGCCGCCGTCATAGTGCCCCTGGAACTTGTCGGTGAGGTCGGTGTTGCAGCAAATGCCGGCAAATGCGGTGTCGTTCTCAAGGTCGATGTCGGCTGTCTGCAAAAAGTAGGTGTCTTTGTAGAACTGGCGCGCCTTTGATGTGATTTCGCTCAGTTTCACAAGGTCGGCCTTGTTTTGTATCAGGTATGGCTTCTCGGCCGAGCCAACTCCGTCGAATGCTTTCGGTGCCACCTTAATGGCGTAGATGCGCGGCTGTATGGCCGCATTCATGCTGCCGTCGGCGTTGAGCATTATCACGGCTATGGTGTCGTTGCCAAACTTGCCGTTAAGCTTGTATGTGTTGTTGGCGATATCTCCCATGAGCCCTTTGGCGCTCAGCTGCTGCTTGCCGTTGATGGTTTGCAGCGAGTAGGCGGCCACCTTGCCCAGTGCCTTTATGCTGAAGTCGTTGGCCACGCGCTCCACATTGTCGGGAAATTGAGGGTCGAATGCCAGAACCGAGGCGCTGAGCTGGGCTTCAGGCGTGTCTTCGGTGCCTTTCACGCGCGGGTAGTAGCCTTCGGCGAAGGCCCATTTGTCGGCCGAGAACCCCTTTGGCCCGCTGGCCGATGTGAGGTCGGCTGTGACGGCCGCAAGATGCTGGGACGAGAAGTTCACCATTTGCTTGTCGAAATACACGTTGCTGAGTGCCGGTGTGCAGCCGGCGTCGATTGCGCCAAGGGCCTCGCGTACGCCGTCTTCGGTGTCGTAGAGGTAGGTGTTGCACACGTTGCGTCCGGCAAAGTAGCTGCACTTTATGGCTGGCTGCACTGTGTCGAGAGCCACAATGTAGGGGGCCACGCGGCCTGTGATGCCGCCCACGTAGTTGCTGTTGTAGCACGACACCAGTCCGGTGAAGTAGCTGTCGGTGATGGTGCCCTTGTGCATGCCTGCCACGCCGCCCACTGCGGCATTGCTGTTATATCCATACACATCGGCTGCGGCGAAGCAGCCGTCAATGGTGCCGCCGGCGTTGTTGCCAACCACGCCGCCCACAAACAGGCCCTCGTGCTTTCGCCCGTCGACTATGCCGGTGAAGTAGCTCTTTCGCACGGCGCTTTTAGGGCTGTATAGGGTGCCTACCACGCCACCGCCGGTGTAGCCCGTGGTGGGGGCAGACACATACACGCCGGCTCGGGCGTGGCAGTTCTCAACCACTGCGCTCGATTGTCCGGCAATGCCGCCGCCCATGCCTCCAAGGCCATAAATCATGCCGTTGAAGTAGCAGTCCTTGATGTTGAACGCATAGCCGCATATGCCGCCGGCACACACGCCCTCGTTGGTGACTGTGCCGCTGGTGTTGCAGTTTTCAATGAGGCCGAAGCTGCAGCTGGCCACGATGCCGGCGTAGTAGTACTGGCCGCTAACGCTTGCTCCGGTCACATTCAGGTTCTTTATCACCGACACGGTGTCGGCCACGCCAAACAGGCCCGCGAACCCTGCTCCGCGGGTGTTCACCTCAAGCCCCTTCAGTGTGTGGCCTTTGCCATCGAACGTGCCGCCAAAGCGCTGGGTGTAGTAGTTGCCTATTGGCTCAAACCGGTATCCGCTCATGTCGATGTCGTTTTCCAAGCTGAAGTGCTTGCCCCTGTAGGTGCTGGCATAGTAGGTGATGCTTGGGTCGCCATACCGGTAGTCTTTATCGGCGTTGACAGTTTCTGACAGACGCACCAGGTCGGCCAGTGTTTTTATCTTGTAGGGGTTGGCTTCTGTGCCGTCGCCCTCAAAACCGCTGGCTGCCGCCGCCGGATAGCTGAATGTGATGCCGTCGCCATGGATTTTTGCGCTTGCCAGTTTGCCGGTGTAGTATTTTGCGGTGCTATACATCACCCAGTTGCCCCACGACAGCTCGGTGTCGGTTCCGCTGCCCGCAATGCTGCTTGTGGTGGTCTTGCCTTGCGACCAGTCGGCGGCGAGGGTGTAGAAGTTGCCCATGGTGCTGCCTCCCGTCCACACGAGCTGCGACTGCACTCTCACACTCTTGTCGCTGCCGAGAAGCACCTCGGCTGTGCAGCCGTGGTTGCCGAAGTTTTTAACCGACACCACATTGCTGCCCGTTTGCTTCAATATCACGTTCCACGTCTCTGATGCCTTTTCACCGTTGTAGTATGTGACATCCATTTTTGCGTTGGAGCGTTCGATCAGGGTCTTTTCGTTGATGGTCACATAGCGGTCTTTTTTCGACCCTGCATTCAGAAAAAATCCCCAGTAGCCTGGAATGCTTATGGTGCCGTCGGCCGAAATGGTGCCCGTTATCACTTCCGATCTCACCGGCTTGCCCACTATGGTGGAGACTGCGATGTCGCATTCCCCATCGGTGGTGGTGGCAGCCAGCTGCGACGGAATTTCGATGGTGCCGGCCGCAAGGTCAACCTTGGCCTTAATCACCACGCCGGCCGAGTAGAAGTTGGTGATGGTCACCGAGTCGGTGCCGAGCGGGGTCACCTCCACCGAAAGGCCGCCATCGGTGGTGGCCGAACTGATGGTCTTGTAGGTCATGACTCCGCTGCCCGCGATGCTGCTGAGGCTTATCGCCCGTGCCGGGGCTTTGTGCGCTGTGGCCGCCGCTGGCGGCGGTTGCAGTCCGCTCAGCATGGTGCAGCTGTCGCTGGCCGCCTGCAGCCCAGTGTGACTCACTTGCTGCCCAAGCGGCTTGGCTGCCACGGCCTGTGCGGGAAATGCCGCAACATCGGTCTCTTGCGCAATGCCGGCAAATGTGGTCGATGCCATGAAAGCCGCCAGCAGCATAAAAGTTGTAGCTTTTTTCATACGCTGATATGAATAACTGTGAAAACTTGTTTTGAGGGAGACTTAACTCTCTGTTTAGCCCATCACATTACGCCCTCCCTACCATAAAACGCATGCTGTTGGCCTTATCGGATGTCGAATGCTGCCGATAATTGATAAAAATAATGTTCGGAACCCAAAATTCATTACAAAATTACATAATATGAAGTCTATTGCCAAATGAATGTTAATTAATCTTGCCTTAATTAAGATGAAATGTAACGAAAGCGGGCCGGTGGCGCTGTGTGCGCTGCCGGCCCGCTTAAAGGTGCCTATTTGCTTGTGGCTGTTACTTGACCCTCACTTTAAATCGCTTGTCGCCAACCACCACAATATATATGCCGGGCGATGGCACTGTGAACGCCTTTTGGTCGGCAACGGCTTCGCTGGCCACCACTCGGCCGGCAATGTCGGCTATCATCACAGGTGCTCCGTCGGCCTTGCGCACGCTTATTTCGCCGGCAGCCGTGCTGGTCACCACTGGCGAAACCTTGGCGGCAGTGGCGGCGTCGATGGCAGTGGGCAAAGTCACCACCACATAGTTGGTGGCAATGCGGTAGTCGTAGGTGCCCTTGGTGTCGCTGAATGTCTTAAACCAGGGGAACTCGCTGTTGGTGACGAAGCAGGCCACGCTGTCTTCCTGCTCGCGCAGGAATGTGAACACGCCGTCTTTAACGGTGTAGTCAACGCCTGGCTGCAGCTCTTCGTCGAATTTCGACACCCATTTATATTCAGATTTGACCACGGCAGTGGTGTCGTAGAGTCGTCCATACAGATAACCGCTGAGGTCCACTTTCTCGCCCACATTGATCACTTTGGGCAGAACGGGGTTCTTTTGCGGGGCATAGTAGTTGTAGGGGGTGGTGTAGGAGTTCGACGGCTTCATCTTGGGGCCGCGCGGCGGCAGGTTCACAAGGTTGAATTTGTTGCCAGTCACATACAGGTTGGAGAGCGTGTTTTTAAGAGCCTCGTCCGACAGCTTTATTGACTCAAGCACGCCATTGCGCGCATACAGGGTTTTCACTTTGGGCAGCTTTGAGAAGTCGGCCGACACGAGCGGCGTCTTCTCGCAGTAAAGCGTTGTGAGCGCGTCAAGGTCGAGGTTCAGGCTTTTAAACGGGTTTGAGTCGAGGCTCAGATATGTGAGCTTGGGCATAGCGCTCAGTGTGAACGACTCCAGGTTGTTAGAACCCAGATTGATGCGCCCCAGCACAGGGCAGTCCTCAATGCTGACTGCCGACAGCTCGTGGTTGCCGGTGAGGGCAAGCGTGGTGAGCGCTGTCAGCCCCTTGGCCTCGAAACTCGTGAGCTTCGACGATGTGATGGTGATTGTCTTGAGCGTGGTGGGCGCATTGAATTTCACCGATTTCAGGGTGGAGTCGGAGGTGAGCATAACACTTTGCAGGACGGGGCACTTGCTCAGGTCGATGGTCTCGATTCCATTATTGTTGGAGAGGTCGAACTCATATATTTTCGCGCCTTCCATGGCAAACGTCTTCACTGCATTTTGCTTGCCCAGCTTCACGCGCTGGAGCGCATCGTTCTTGATGTTGATTGACGTGAGTTTCTTGTTGTCGTTAAGCACGAGGTAGGTGAGGGCTTTCATTCCGTTCACAAAGTCGATGCTTGTGATGGGGTTGCTCTCGCAGCGGAACTCGGTGATGGTGTTGTTGCCGTCGGCGCCGATGGCAACATCGTAGGCATCGGTGTTGCCGAAGTTGATAAACGAGATCGTTTTGCCATAGATTTTGACATCAACCTCGGGCTTGGTCACGGCTATTTTCTTGTTGTAGAGCGTGGCTGCCTTCACCATGTCGTATTCGGTGGAGTCGCCGTCCACCACTACATAGAATTTGGCTCCGGCCTCCGACGATTTCAGGTACACTTGCACATAGCGGTCGGCCTCTTTCTCTCTGGCTCCGCGTGCCGACTTGAACGCTATGGCCGGCTCGCTGGCCGCGCTTTGCGCTGCCGCCTCTGTGGGCAAGGCAAATGCCGCCATCAGCAGCGCGGCCATGGTTGTAAACACTTTCTTCATATTCAATCCTTTCGTTTTTTTGTGGTTGTTAATTCTTTACTATCACTCGCTTTATCACGGTGCGGCCGCTAATGGTGGCCTTGAGCAGATACACTCCGCTGGCCAGCTGCTCCACATTGAGCTCCCGTGTGCCGGTGGCCGCTGCGCACAGTGCGCCGTCCACATTGTAGAGTTCCATCTTGTCGCAGTCCATGTTCACCTTCACCACGGTGCTGGCTGGGTTGGGCGCCACTATGAAGTGGCTTGCAAGCTGCATTGCCTCGATGCCCGACTCCTTGACGGTGACGTTGTCGCTATACAGGATTTCCGAGCACTTGCCGCCGGGATACACGGCAGCCAGGGCATAGATGTAGTCGCCGGGCTTGAGCGTTGCAACGTTGTCGCTCAACTTTAGCTCGGCCGTGCCGTCGGCTGGGGTGAGCATCACCCATTTGGCTGAGTCGAGGAAGTCGTCTTCGGCCATGCGCCACACCACATACTTGTAGTCGAAGTTCTGCGGGTTGGCGCCCAACTCGTCGCCGGTGGCGCGGATGAGGTGGTTACGCTTCACAAACGAGGCGTCGGCGCAGTGCCACTTGTTGGTGGTGTAGTCTTGGGTCGAGTAGTTGGTGTAGGGCACAAACGGATATTCGGGGTCGGTGCCGCTGTCGGTGGCAAGGCTGCACATCCCTTTCGAGTAGCTCACGCCAAGGAAGTAGCCGTTGGGGGCCTCAACGGGCTGCGGCAGCTCGTAGGTGTTCCACACTTCATCGCCCTTGGTGGCAACGTGCATGGCGTTAAACAGCACCTTGTTGGTGGGCTTGAAGTCGTCGGTCACGTCAAAAATCCATAGGTTCATTTCATCGTGAGGGCCTTGGTAGCTGGTGGTGACCCAACTGATGCTCTTAAGCAAGGCAGGTGTGCGGAACACGGCTCCATACACCGAATTGTCGTTGCCGCCCAGCCAGCCCAGCTGGCTCTCGAAGGCTCCGTTGTCGTGGCGGAACACGTCGCGCGGCAGGCTCCATGCGAGGTTGACCGCATCGTCGGTGGCTGTTACCTTGAATTCCGATGGCGCCAGAATTTTTGGGTTGAGTGTGATGCTGATTGTGGTGTCGGCAGCAATCACTATGGTGTCGCTCACTCCGGCATATTTTATTTTGCTGAGGGTGAACTTGTAGCCGTGTTCGGCAATGCTGCTGAATGCAAACTTGCCGTCGGCTCCGGTTGCCGTTTCACGATCTTCGCCATAGCCAGTGAGTTTCACCTTGGCGTTGGCCACGCACTTGCCGTTCACGTCCTTCACCAGTCCTGTCACAGAATAGGCGGGCAGTTTTGACAGGGTCACATTGTGTGTCGACTCCTTGTCGTTGACGAAGGCCACGGTGTCGGTAAGGTCGCGCCAATACAGTTTTGAGTACTTCACAGGATATGAGCCTGTGGGCACAAAGTCGAGCATGTAGTTGCCGCCGGTGTCGGTGGTGTCGCAGATGTTGCTGCCGGGAATGTTCACGGTCACACCCTCCACGGGATTGCCCGCCTCGTCGCGCACCTGGCCCTTGAGCCAGCCGGTGTGCTTGGCCACGATGCAGAAGTTGTAGAGGCTCACGTTGCACGATGTGTAGTCCGACACGTCGCGAATGCCTACGTAATACTCGCCGTCTTCCGAGATGGGCAGCGCTATGCGCGCCTGCTCGGTGATTCGCGACGCGAATTTGTAGTCCTTAATCACCTTGTGGTCGCGGTAGTCGTTGCTCTTGCCCACGGTGACCTGTATGTGCTTGGGGTAATATTCACCCAGGCCCGAGCGGAACTCGAAGTACACGTAGTAGGTGCTGTCGGCCTTCATGTGCACAGGCGGCGAAATCATCCAGTCGTCGGCCTTGACGCCTGCCGGCACGTGATACACATAGTGCTTGTAGGGGTAGCACGTCCAGCACTTGCCGTCGTTGTTGTTGTCGTAAAGCGTCCACAGCTTGAACACGGCCTCGGACTGGAATACGCATGAGTATGGCACCTCGTTGGCCGGGCCCAGTTGCACTTCGGGCGAGAAGGCTGTGCCGCCGTAGTCGGATGTGAGTGCCTGTATCGAGTATTTGTAGCTTGCCAGTGTGGTGATGGTCGAGTCAAGGTAGGTGCGGTCTTTGCGGTAGGTCTTGGCCACAACGGTGGTGTCGCCAAACGCATTGTAGCGCGTGATGCGGTATTTCAGCGATGAGGTCTTCACATAGCCGTTGTGCAGACCGGCGCCTGCGGGTGCCTCCCATTTCAGGGTGGCAAGGTGTGGGGTGGTGCGCTCAAGGGTGATGCCCGTCACTGCCTGCGGCACATCGGGGCCTACCCAACTCATCGCCTCGGCAGTTTCGCTTTTGCTCTCTCCGTTGTAGGCGACTACGGCCACGCGGTTGTAGCTGTTGGCAAGGCCGTCGAGCTGCACCGTCGATTTGGCCCCTGGAGTCACTGCCACTTCTTTATACAGATTGCCGTTTAAGTAAACTTCGGCTTTGCTTATCGACTTCAGTGCCGAGCCGCCAACGGTGGCCGAGGGGTTTGTCCATTGCGCCTCGCCGCTCAGGGCTCCTGAGGCGCCAGGGGTGAATGTGAGGCCGGCCACTTTTGCCGGCGCGTCGTCGCCAGGCTGGTAGCGCTCCACGTTGAAGCCCACCAGCTCCTCTTCGCTGGTGCCGATGCGGCCTATCACCTTGCCGGCGCCGCTCGACGGGTCAATCTTCACCAGGTAGGAATATCCGTTGGAGTCGCACAGCGGCCAGTACAGCTGATTGTTGTCGCAGTCCATGTCCATGCCGCTTATGTAGTTGGCGGTCTTGGTGAGCACGCTGCTGCCCACCTTTGCCACATAGCCGGTGATCGGGTCGATTGTCGACAGCTGCCCCGTCTTTTCCACCGCATACAGCAGCCCGGCGCGGTTGGCGGCCAGCGACATGAATTTCGACGACAGGTCGTCGCCCACCATGGTCATTTTGCCCGATGCGAGGTCGATCGTATACAGGGCTTGCTTTGCCACCGTTATGCCGCCCTCGCTCACATAGTGCGAGCCAAGGCAATACATGGTGCCGGTGCTTTCGCTGTAGGCCATGTCCTGCACGTTGGGACCGTTGTAGTCGAGTGCGGCCACACGGCTGTAGGTGCGCTTGCCCACATCGCTTTTCACAAGATAGGTGGGGTGCATCGAGCCGTTTTTGTCAATCGTGTACTCCACGAGATAAATGTAAGCGCCAGCCTTCGCGCCGGCGCTAAAGTTGTAGCTGTAGTCAAACTCCACCGTGGTTTTTGACGGTGCGGATAGCGACAGCGACACATATCCTTTCAGCCCAAAGCCGTAGGCCTTGGTGGCTGTCCCGGCTGCGGCTTCGGCCTTGCCGGCAGTGGCTTTGCTGCTTGTGGCCGGCCCTTTTGGCATCATGCCCAGCTGGCGCGCTTGTGCCAGGGTGTAGACCTCTGCGGGAGGATTGGGCTTGGGCGCTGTGTCGGGCGCCTCGTGCGCGCCTGCCGCGAATGCTGCAAGCGCCATAATAATCAAAAAGTAGATTTGCCTCATGAATAATATTTTAAATAGTTTTTATATGTCGGTAACAAAAAGTGTGGATTGATTGACTACAACAAAGTTATAATAAGTGTTAGATTTTGGCAAGAAAACCGACGATTATTTTACTGTCAGCACTGATTTTGCCTGTAAATGTTACTGACTGTAACTTTTGTTCGCCTAATCGCTTGCTCAATATTTTTAATATGGTTAATTTTGTGGAAACAAATTTTACATCGATTATGAAAAAAATGTTACTACTGGCTTCTTTGCTGACGCTCACGGCTCATGCCGGCGGATTGGCACAGAGCAATAAAGCCGCTGCCGGTGCCAGGTTTATCAGTTCCATTGCGGCAAGCGATGCCGTTAACCAGGCGTTGCTTGAGCGCGGCATCCCCATTCAAGACAAGCGCGGAATGGTCGACGTGGTGCTGTCGGCAACCGACGCTGAGCAGTGCGCCGACCGCCTGCGCGGCATGGGCCTGAGTGTGGGCACAGCTAATGCCGGAGGCGTGACCGTGGCTGTGCCGGCTGATATGCTTGGGCGGTTGGCCGAAATTCCCGGAGTGAGCGAAATCCACATGGCAAGGCCGCTGTTTCCGCTGCTCGACGAGGCTCGCGCGGCTTGCGGTGTGGACATGGCGCAAGCCGGCACAGGACTCACCACCCCGTTTAATGGCGAAAACACCATAGTGGGTATAATCGACAGCGGATTTCAGTACGATCACGGCGCATTTGTCGACGGCGACACAAAGCAGAGCCGCATCAGCCGCATATGGGAGCAGGATTGCGACACATTGGAGAGCCTGCGTCCCGACAAGTTTGCGTATGGCTGCGAATATGCGCCGGGCAAAGCGACCCTTGCACGCAGCTACGACATCGCCACAAGCTCCCACGGCACCCATGTGGCCGGCATAGCAGCCGGTGGCGACTTCCGATACAGCAACAAATACTATGGCGTGGCGCCCAAGTCGGAGATAGTGCTCGTGTCCACCAAGTCGACCGATGCGTCGGTGATTGATGCGGTGAAATACATATTCGACTATGCCGATTCGCAGCACAAGCCATGCGTGATAAACATTAGCCTCGGCTCCAACATAGGCCCGCACGACGGCACAGGGTACGTCGACCGCATGCTCGACGCCATGCAGGGCGAGGGACGGCTCATAGTGGGCGCGGCTGGCAACAGCTCGGGCGACAAATGCCACGCCGGAAAAAGTTTCTCGGTGCGCGACCACTCGCTGAACACTGGCTTGCAGTTTACCTCCTACGGCAAAACGCAACTGGGAATCGTTGACATCTGGGGCACTCCGTCGAAGAAGTTTAAGACCACAATTTATGTCTACGACAAGGCTGCCAATAAGAGGCTGGCCACATTTGATGCCGTCGACGCCACTCAAAGCGACGCTCGGAGGTTTGATTTCAATGGCTTGGAGTCGAGCAGCAGCGACAGCATCAAGGTGAGCCTGCTGGTGCAGTCGGGAGTTGATGCCAACAACGGCAAGCCCAATGTGTGCATTGTGGCCATGTGCAGCGGCATTAATAAGAAAAACGTGTTTCTCGGCATTGAGACCGAGGCCGTGTCGGGCACAGTGAATATGTGGAACGATGGTGTGTACTCCACCTTCAGCAATCTTGGAAACCCCGCCTACACCGACGGCGACTCGGAATGCAGCGTGAACGAGTTGGGCGGAACAGGCAAGAAAATAATTTCAGTTGGCGCGTTCGCGTCCAAAAACAAATACACCATGCTCGACGGCAACACTGGCGGCTCGAGCTATGCCGTGGGCAGCATTTGCCCATTCTCGTCGGCAGGCCCCACGGTGGACGGGCGCGTGAAACCTGAAATCGCCGCACCGGGCTCGATACTGGTGTCGGCCTACAACCGCTATTACGGTGCGTTTAATGCCGCCAAAATGGTGAGTGCCCTGTCGACCGACGGCAAGGCCTCATACTATGGCACAATGCAGGGCACATCCATGTCCTCGCCGTTTGTGGCCGGTGTGATGGCTCTTTGGCTTCAGGCCGACCCGTCGCTCACGCCCGAGAAGGCTAAGCAGATTTTGCAGGCATCGGCCACCAACGACTCTTTCACAGGCGATGTGAGGCAGACGGGATCGCCGCAATGGGGCTATGGCAAGGTGAATGCCTATAAGGGACTGCAAATGTGTCTGGAGAGCGGCGTTGACGCGATTGCCGACAATGGCGGCCGCTGCTCTTGCTCGGTGGCCGACGGCACACTGCAGGTGATGCTGTCGAGCGACTGCAAGAATGTGGACGTGAGCGTCTACAGTCCGTCGGGACGCCTCGTTGGCCGCAACGCGGCGCAAGAGCTGAGTGCGCTCACCCCCTTGTGCGTGTCGGGCATTCCTGGCGGAGTGGCGATTGTGAAAGTTAGCACATCATCATCTACCCACACCATGAAGGTGGTGTCCCGCTGAGCCATTGCAATGGTATTGAAACATAGCAAAGCCACACCGGCCCCCTTGGCTGATGTGGCTTTGCCATGTTTTTATGTATATGCCGTTAGGACCCGATGGATGATACGGTGCCGTTGGGAGCCACGTGGCAGAAGTGGGTCGTAATTGTGTAGTTGTCGTCTAATCCCTCTTCTATGCCATACAGTTGGGTCCTTACGGTCTCAGCAGGGCACCAATCGCTGTTTTTGTCG
>ERZ808240.3161-NODE-3161-length-16483-cov-4.095934_pt1 | contig 16483 bp, 23 predicted proteins | sample MGYA00521084_ERZ808240 | MGnify/ENA primary metagenome ERZ808240 (study PRJEB31516, sample SAMN03275571) | gut metagenome | biome: mammalia-associated habitat; material: feces | host: Papio cynocephalus | place: Kenya | collected 2012-08-06 ... | reverse complement strand
GTGCCCCCCAGAAACGCCACGGCGGGAGAGATGCGGCCGCCCCGCTTGAGAAAATCCAGGTCGTCCACGGTGAACCAGTGGCACACCCGCTGAACGCGGGCCTCCAGCCACTGGGCGTTTTCCTCCAGAGACATGCCGCGCCGGCGGTTTACCGCCGCCTGAAGCGTGAAGAGGCCCTGTCCGCCGGCGGCGCTGAGGGAATCCACGCACCGGACCGTCCGGCCGGGAAAGCACCGGCTGAGCTCCTCCGCGGCAGCCCGGGTGTTCCCCCAGGTAGAGGACAGTCCGGAGGAAAAGCAGAAGTACAGAATATCCTGCCCCGCCTCCAGAACCGGCGCAAAGGCTTCCTCAAAGGCAAAGGGGGTAATCTGGGAGGTGGAGACGTCCGCCCGCTCCCGAAGGGACTGATAGAAGGCGGCACAGCGCTCCTCCCACGCCGGATCGTCCAGCCGGACACAGCCGCCGGTCCCGGCCAGCAGATAGTGCATGGGAATTCCGTGCAGGGAATATTCCTCCAGAAGGCCGACGGGAACGCAGGCGCCGGCGTCGGTAAAAATCGCATAATCAGACATATGTACTCCTCCCGGAACCGCGCCGCGGCTCCGCTGTATTGACGCGCCGTTTCCGGACCGACCGGGCATGCCGCCGCCGCGGTTATCATATCATACCGGACGGCGGAAGTAAATTTGCAGCCTGTTAAGGTTCCGTATGGATTTTGGAAAAACCCCCGGATTCATTTTATGCAGCCGGCAGCCGGATATGACGCGGTCAGAACAGTCCCTCCGGAAGGCGGATATCCGTCTTTGGGACCCGGTCCCAGTCAAAGGAGGCAATCAGCTCCGCCGGAGTCCTGGCCCTGCCGCCGGGATTCTGCCCCGCCAGAAAGGCCAGCTTCCCGACGATTTCCGCCGGAGCGTACCGCTGCCGGAGCGCTTCCAGCCCCAGAGCGCCGTCCCGCTTGGACAGCCGCCGCCCGCCGCTGTCCAGCAGCAGCGGAAAGTGGCGGAAAACCGGCGGGCGCAGGTCCAGCAGCCGGTAGAGCAGCAGCTGCCGGGGCGTGGAGGACAGCAGATCCGCGCCCCGGACAACCTCTGTCACACCCATGGCGGCGTCGTCCACAACCACCGCCAGCTGATAAGCATACAGCCCATCCGAACGGCGGAGCAGAAAATCCCCGCATTCCGAGGGCAGATCCTCCCGGACGGGCCCCATATGGCAGTCAGTGAAGGAGATGACCTCCTCCGGCACCCGGAGCCGCAGGGCGGGTGCCCTTCCCGAGGCGGTCCGGCGGGCGATTTCCTCCGGCGTCAGGCGCCGGCAGGTGCCGGGGTAAACCGTCAGGCCGTCCTCCCGGTGGGGAGCGGAGGCGGCATGGAGCTGGGCGCGTGTACAAAAGCAGGGGTAGACCAGGCCCCGGCGGCGCAGCTCGTCCAGCGCGGCGTCATACAGGCCGGTCCGGCGGCTCTGCTCGTAGGGAGCGTGGGGGCCGCCCAGGCTGCCGCCCTCATCCCAGTCCAGTCCCAGCCAGCGGAGGTCTTCCTCCAGCTGCCGGGCATAAGCGGGCCTGCACCGCCCGGTGTCCAGATCTTCGATCCGGAGAATGTACCGTCCACCCTGACTCCGGACGCTGAGCCAGGCCAGCAGGGCGCACAGCAGGTTTCCCAGGTGCATCTGCCCGCTGGGCGAGGGCGCGAACCGTCCCACCGTTTCCATAACCGATCTCCCCTTTCCGGAAATTCCCTGTAACAGAGCGATTATACCGGAAAGCCGGGCAGTATTCAAGGGCCCCTCTCCGCCCGAAGACGAAGAGGGGCCCGCTGCGTCCGGACCGCGGTTTTCCGCGTTTATGCCGTTCCGTGGGCATGCCCGGCGTCCGTCTCGCCGCGGAACAGCAGGGTGATGCACCAGATGCCCGCCAGTCCCACCAGCGTATAAATGATGCGGCTGATCACGCCCATCTGCCCGCCGCAGAGGAATGCCACCACGTCGAAGCCGAAAATGCCGATGCTGCCCCAGTTGAGGGCGCCGATGACCGTCAGAGTCAGGGCGATTTTGTCCCAGATCATGATAAGAACCTCCGTTTCCAAATGAACTATGCATGGGATTCGGTCCTATTTTTCCCGAAGGCGCTGAAATGATACGCCGGAAAACCGATTTTTTGCGCCGCTTTGATTTTTGGAATTGAATTTCATGGACAGACTATTGTATAATCATAGAGAACCTCAGAATCCGCGCCGTCCGGGCGTTTCCGCGGGGACCGGAGGATTCTGGGCACAAACAAGGCGGCGGAGCCGGATGCGAAAGCGGACCGCCGCTGTGAGGAGGAACATGATCCATGAATATTGTCTGCCTGGATATGGAGGGCGTGCTGGTTCCGGAGATCTGGATTGCCTTTGCGCAGGCCAGCGGAATTCCGGAGCTCAAGCGCACCACCCGGGACGAGCCCGACTATGACAAGCTGATGCGCTGGCGTCTGGGCATTCTGAAGGAGCACGGCCTGGGACTGAAAGAAATTCAGGCCACCATCGCGAAAATCGATCCCCTGCCGGGAGCGAAGGAGTTTCTGGACGAGCTCCGGACCCTTACCCAGGTCATCATTCTCAGCGATACCTTTGAGGAATTCGCCAAGCCCCTGATGCAGAAGCTCAACTGGCCCACGATTTTCTGCAATTCTCTGGAGGTGGCGCCCAGCGGCGAGATCACCGGCTTCCGGATGCGCTGCGCCCAGTCCAAGCTCACCACCGTGAAGGCGCTCCAGTCCATCGGCTATGAGACCATTGCCAGCGGCGACAGCTACAACGATCTGGGCATGATTCAGGCCAGCAAGGCGGGCTTTTTGTTCAAGAGCACCGACAAGATCAAGGCGGATCATCCGGAACTGCCCGCCTACGAGGAGTTCGGGGATCTGCTCAATGCCATCAAGGCCGCTCTGTGACAGCCGAAACAGGCGGCAGGTCTGTTTTGCCGCTCCGCGGAAGCAGCTCAATCCGCTTTTTCAGGGCTTTTGAAAACGCCGGGCGCGCCGCGGGAAATTCCGCGGCGCGCTGCTTTCGCGGTTCCCCCGGCCCAGGGGGCTTGTCCGCCGGAAAAAAACATGCTGTGCTGAGCGGGCCGCGCACACATGCCGCAAGGAGGGTCTGACCATGGATTATGAACTGATCCGCTCCCGCCGCCGGACAGCCGCGCTGGTTGTCACCAGAGACTGCCATGTTGTGGTACGGGCCCCTCTGACCATGCCGCAGAAGGCGATCGATGCCTTTGTGGATTCTCACCGGGGCTGGCTGGAAGCGCATCTGAAAGCCCAGCAGGAACGGATGGCCGCCGCTCCTCCGCCGCCCACGCCGGAGGAAATCGCCGCCCTCGCCGCCCGCGCCCGGGCAGTCCTGCCGGAAAAGGTGGCAGAATACAGCCGCCGAATGAACCTGATTCCCACCGGCATCACGATTACCTCCGCCCGGACCCGGTACGGAAGCTGCAGCGGAAAAAACCGCCTGAGCTTCTCCTGCTTTCTTATGAACTCGCCGGAAGCGGCGATTGATCTGGTGGTGGTTCACGAGCTGTGCCACATCCGCCACAAAAACCACGGCCCTGCTTTTTACGCGCTTTTGTCCAGCGTCCTTCCCGACCATCGGGAACGAAAGCAGCTGCTTGTCCCCATGCCGCCGAAGGAATAGCCCTCCGGCGGCTTTTTTCTTTTCCTGTGGGTAAGGGACCGCCTTCCGCATACACTATCAGCAGCGGGCCTCTCCGGCCCGCCGGAAGGAGACTGTCCATGGTTCCCCAGATTCTGATCCCCGGCCGGGAAGCCCGGCTGCCCCGCTACGCCCAGGCCGTCCGCCGGGCCGGCGGCGTTCCCCGCTTTATTCCGGAAGGCGCCGTTCTTCCGCCGGAGTGCGCCGGACTGCTGCTGCCCGGCGGCGGCGATCTGTCCCCGGCCCTCTATGGGCAGGAATTCCTCGGCTCCCATCCGCCGGACCCGGACCGGGACCGGCAGGAGCTGGAACTGCTGCGGGCCGCGTTGTCCTGCGGTCTTCCAGTTCTGGGAGTCTGCCGAGGAATGCAGGTCATCAATGTGTTTTTTGGCGGGACACTGCTTCAGGACATTCCGGGTCACAGCCAGATCAATGGCCAGGACCGGCTTCACCTGGTAAAGTCCGATCCCCGCTCGCTCTCCGCCCGGCTCTACGGCCCCGCCTTTCTGGTAAACAGCGCCCATCATCAGGCGGTGGATCGTCCCGGCGCGGGTCTTCGGATCACAGTCCGGGCGGAAGACGGGATCCCCGAAGCCCTGAGCCATGGCAGCCTGCCGGTGTGGGGCGTTCAGTGGCACCCGGAACGGCTCCGCGCCCTCCCCGGCGGCGGTGATGGGGATTTGATATTGGAGTTCTTTGTAAATCAATGCCGCCGGGCTCCCATCCACCGGCGATAGTTTCGCGCGGCAGGCCGTTTCCCCTCCCTGCCAGCGCTTTGAAAAGCCCGTCCGATGAAACGCAGCGGGCCGCGCGGCGCGAAGCTTTGCAAGGCTCTTCCGGCAAGTTGAGAGGGCCGCGGGAGTTTTCTCCCACGGCCCTCCATATGGCGGACAGCCTGCCGCCGTTCCACCCTCAGGATTCCTTTTTCTCCAGCCGGTCCATAACCCGGTTGTACCCGTCGGCGCCGTAAACCAGACACCGGCGAATCCGGGTGATCGTGGCGGAGGAGACGCCCGTCTCCTCATTGATGGCGCTGAAGGTCTCCCCCTTCCGGAGCATCCGGGCCACCATCCATCGCTGGGCCATGGCCTGAATCTCTCCCACGGTGCACAAATCCTCAAAAAAACGGTAGCAGTCCTCTTTGTCCTTCAGGGACAAAATGGCCTCATACAGCCGCTCCGTCATCTCCGATTTGATTTTGCTGTCATACATAGATCGTCCCCACTTTCTGAGCGGGCGGAGACCGCCCGCTTTAGCAGAATAGCGTAATACCTTATTGATAGAATAGCAGACTTTTTCCGCAATGTCAATCCGCGGGGACAAAACAGCCGCCCTTACGCCTCGTCCGGAACCGCCAGTTCGAACGTGGCCCAGGTGTGCTCCGCGCTCTCCACGCTCTGCCAGGTCATCTCCGCGTTTTCGCACTCCGCCCATGTGATGTAGCGGAAGTAAAACTCCGTTTCCAGATGACATGGGATGATATCCAGAATAATTTTTTCAATCTGATGAAATTCCGCCGGTTCTCCCGCCACCTCCGGAAAGATCACCCGGATATGTCCGCCGCCCATTTCCAGGGCCCTGGCGCGGATGCCGCAGCCGCTGATGGCGCGGTTGATCGCCTCCGGCGTCAGGCTGTCGCCGTCAATGGCCATCAGCGCGTTGATGGCACTCCGCCGGAGAGCGGTGGTGGGTGCCGCGGGTTTTCTGGCAAACAGCGTCTCCCGCCGGGACAATCCCTCGTCCTCCGCCGTGGCGGTAAGCGCCTCCCGTTCGGCGCGGTCCAGCGCTCCGGCCACCGCGTCCAGTCCCGTGCCAAGGGCCCACAGTCCGCTCTCGTTCAATGTACCGGCGGTAAGATCATAGACCCCCAGCGGCCCCAGCAGAGCCTTCAGAAATTCCGCGTACTGCGCCATCTCACGCCTCCATCTCCGTCACGCTCAGCGTTCCCAGCACCGGCAGCTCGGTATCCGAGGCCGCCAGATCGGCAGCCGGGCTGAGGATGTGATAGTTGGCCACTCCTTTTACGGCAAAAATCCGCTGTCCCAGCTCCGCCAGCAGAACGCCCCCGCCCAGACGTCCGCCGGTAAAATAGCCCGCCGCGGCGCTTTCCACCGCCGTCTTCACCTCAGAGAACGGCTCCGACCCGGACAGCGCCACCTCCACAGACAGGTCGACCGTCCGGGCGGTGGGAGCCTTTGCCTGCACATCCACCGCGATTTCCCGGCGCTGCGCCAAATCCGCCTGCACCTCCGCCAGCAGGGCGCTTCCGGGCACGCCGGACGGCGCGGCGATATACACGTCCACGGTGCCGATGCCCCGGGCCCGGCCCACCGCCCGGGCCGCCGCCACGCCGTCATGGCTCATCGCCGTCTCCTCGTACCAGGCGGCGTTGGCGCCGTTCGGCAGGCGGCGGTAGCTTTTCAGAATCCGGGCACGCAGGGCCTCATCGCTCTCCGCGTCGCATCCCCCGGTAAAGGCAGAGGGATTGGTGCAGCCGGTAATTCCCGTCGGGCAGGCCGTCAATACCGTCACGGTCCCGGCGGCCGCGTTTCCGGAAGCTCCGGCCTCCACCGCCTCCGCCGGAACATCCACAGACAGCGCGCCCGCCTCCAGCACGCCCGCCTGAGTGGTCCGGAACCGGGCCTCCCCCATGGTCATGCACACCGTACCGGCGGCAATGGTCCAATCCACGGAAGCGGCTGTTTCCACACTGAACCGCAGCGTCCCCTGGGCTTTTGCCGCCGGCAGGCGGCTCAGACCCCGGGCGGCAGCGTGGTAGTCCAGATAGATTCCCTCCGCTGTCTGGGGAAAGCTCTGATCCAGCACCCAGTCCGCCTGGATGGACAGCGCCTGCAGCTCCGCCGCCGCGGCGTACAGCCGCACCGCCAGGTCACAGGAGTCCTCCACCGCGTATCCGGCCCGCTGGGTAAACGCGGCCAGCAGGGATTGATAAATCTCTTCCACTGTTTTTATGGTTTGCCTCCTTTTTCCATTCAGGTGCCGAAGCGGCGGAAACCGCGGCCTGCTCTTATGCCGTCACCGTGACTGCCGCCGGCAGGGTCTGTCCCTCCCAGGTCAGCTCCGCCGTCACTTTCCAGCCGCCGCTGCCGGTATCTGTCAGAGCGACGGACTCCACCCGCAGCCCTGTTTCCTCCAGCAGCGCTTCCGTCACATACTGTACAGCGGCGCTGTGCCGCTGCGCGGCGGGTACGCTCCCCAGCCGCCACAGCTGACTCCCGAATTCCGGCAGAATGGGAAACTCTCCCCGCCGGGCGGTCAGCCGGAACAGCACTCTCTGAAGGAGCGCCTCCGTCCCTTCCGCCCGGAGAAGATCTCCCGCTCCATCGGGGAGATAATCTCCGTGCCGCAGTTTCAACGCCATGGTCCTCCGCTCCTTTTCTCATCATATTTCCGGCAGGCCATCCGCCGGGAGCCGCGTCAGCCGGTGGGACCGGCGTTGCATTTGAAGCCGTTGATGGTAAAGTCCCCGCTCAGTGAGATGGAGGTTCCCTTCAGTGCAATCCGCCCATCGCTGCGCAGCCAGATGGACGCCTTCCCGGCGTGGAGATATACATCCCCAGCTTTCATCCCGGCCGGGATTTCCGCCTGCTTTACACCGGCCACGCACTGTTCCTCTCCGCCGGGACCGCCCTTGATCACCAGAACCGTTCCGCCGCCCTCCGGCATCCAGATATATCCGCCGGGACCGAACACCGGCAGCTGCCGCACCTCTCCCCGGGTCACCACTCCGGCGTCCCCTCCGGAGATGGTGGTCACGCCCAGGTCGGCGTCCGCCGTGTTCACCGGCAGCTTTCCCTGCTTTCCAAGCCACATGGCCCTTTCTCCTCTCTTCCGGCACAGGCGCCGCTTTCACGGAGCCTCCGCCCGCTTCATTCCTTTAACGTCAGCACCGTGGTCTCTCCCTGCGCGGACATGGCGTATTCCGCCGCCGTCAGGCGGTAGTCTCCGGACAGTCCGCACTCCGGCCGGTTCACTCTCACCGTATCTCCCGGTTCGGCCCAGACGGTGCCCGGCAGCTCCGCCGTGATCACGATTTCGTCCTCCTTTGACCGGGCAATCTGGTATTCCCCGGTATACCGCATGGCCGCCCAGGTGCTCTGTCCCGGAGTGTACAGCACCCGGCGGCACTGGCCGCCCCGGCGGAGGAAGTCCTGGTTCCGCACGGTATAGGACGCGTTTCGGGTCTTGTCAATCACCAGCACCTCGGAAAACACGCCGTAATGGTTTTCCCGCTTCTCCAGCCGCAGCAGCTCCGCGGCCCCGTCCAGCTGCAAAAGTCTTCCGCCGCCGGAGGGCCGGGCAATCAGTTCGCCGTCGGCGGCGAATTCCGGCACAAAGCCTCCATAGGTCCGGCAGAAGCCCTCCAGCGCCTTCCACTGGCTGGTTCCGGCAGCCACCGTGTAAACGGAATCCGCCCGCACGTCCGCAATTTTTGTACAGGGAATTCCATAGGGGAGCACATGGTTCCGGACGATCTCCGACAAGGTAGCTCCCTGATAGGTCAAGGGCCGGGACTCGTTGTCCAGCAGGCGTCCGGCATAGCCCCGGCCCGTCAGGGTAACCGTGCGGCCCGCGGAATCCTGCCGGATCTCATACTCATCCACAAACCCGTGGAGCAGCAGCTTTCCGCCCTCCCAGGCCAGAAAGCTCACCGCCTGATGAAGCCGCTCCGCCATGTCCGGCGTATAGACGCAGGTGACGGAAAATGCGTCGCAGGGCACGGAGCCGGTCCGCAGCAGATTCCATTCCAGCAGGGGCGGCAGCAGCCACGCCTTCTGGTCGCAGGTGACAATCCGGCCATTCATGGGATCACCACCTTGTTTCCCGGATAAATCAGGTTGGGGTTCTTAATCCCCGGATTGCTGCGAATAAGACTCTGAAGGCTGACGCGGTACCGGCGGGAAATGCTCCACAGGGTGTCCCCCTTTTTCACGATGTACACATTTCCTTTTGCCGCCGTTCCCGAGGCTGTGGAGGCGGTTTCCTTGTCACCCCGGGAAATCGCGGTCAGCCCCGGCGGCGCGGAGCCGTCCTCCCAGAAGACAAAGGCGTACCGCACATAATCCGGCAGCGGCTCCTCCTTGAGCTCCAGCGACACAAAATAGGCGCTGGCCGCCTGCCACACCGGATGCACCAGCAGCCCCGGGCCGTCGGAGCGGAATACCTCCTCCAGCCGCCGGAATTCCTGATAGGCCCCCGGCCCGGTGAAGGTTCCCTCCCCCCGCATAACCCGGCAGGTCAGCCCCAGATTCTGCAGGCAGTACCCGCCGAAGGGCACCTTCCGGGCGGCGATTTTCCGTTCCCAGGTTACGGCGCAGGTCTCCGGGTTGTAAGGCCATACATAGTCCTTAAACCGCATGGGTGTCAGGTTCATTTCATCGCTCCTTTTCCGTGCTTCCGGCCCCGCCGCCGGAAGCACGCCGTATTCAGTACAGCGGGTAGCCGCCGTCATACCGGCGGGCGTCCCGCTCCGCGCACAGGGAAACCGCCCGGGCGGAGGTCAGATTTTCCGCCGGGGTGCCGCCGGAAAAGGCGGCGGGCAGCACCTCCAGCTTCTCCAGCGCGCCGCCGGACGGCTCCCGGTAAGGGGCCTGCCCCCGCTTCCAAAATCCGCCGGCCTGCCGTCCGGTTCTTTCAGACGGAATTTCCGTCTGCGGGACGGCTTCCTCACGGCTTTCCGCTTCCCGGCCGGTTTTACCGGCAGACGCCGCCCGGTACATCCGCCGGTCCGCTTCCCGCGTCAGAACCGGCCGGTCCGCACCGCCCCGCTCTGTCCGGAAAGACAGCCCGTCCGCCGGAGGGTCCGCGTCCAATGCCTGTCCGCCGGGCGGCGGAGCCTGCTCCGTCCGGACGGAATCCGCCGGAGCGGCCGTCCCCAGCGCCAGCCGGGTCAAAAGCGCCTGCTGGCGCGCCAGCTCCCACTCGATGTAGTTCACCCTCCGCCCTCCTTCAGCCGGGCGAACCGCCCAATGTCAAAGCCGGGGTTCTCCCCGGAGACTCCGGCCGCCGCGGCGGGGGCCTCTCCCATTGCCAGCGCTCCCAGCAATTCCTCTATTTCCCGGCAGGTCATCCGCTCCAGAACGGCTTCCCTTCCGGAAAACACCCGTTCTCCCGACCGCCGGCAGCACTCCGCCAGTACCTGAGCATTGCAGAGCAGCGCCTGCTCCAGCGGGTCCTCCGTCTCCCTCCGGACCGTCTGCCGGATCTCCAGCAGGCGGCCCGCCGTCAGCGGGCGCAGCTCTTCTATTCTGTCTGTCATGCCGTGATCTCAATGCGCTTGGACGCCACCACGGTAATCTTCTCCGCCACCATGGCGTCCAGCTGTCCGGTCTCCGTAATGCCGCTCCACTCGCAGCCGCTGTAGATGACCTTCCGGTCCGGTTTGCAGATCACGAGAGAGAAATCCGTCAGGTCGTAAAAATTGATGCCGTCGGAAATCGCGTCATCGGTCGCATAGAGCCGGGTCAGCTCCAGAGTGTATTTCCGCTGGCCGTTGAGGGTGGCCACCGGCTCGCTCTCCCCAAAGGCCTCGATCGCCTGACTGGTTTTGGCGGCTTTGGCGGTGTAGCTCTGCACCACCGCCACCTTTCTTCCGTCCAGTTCCAGATAGATATCCGCGCTGGTGGGAAATCCAATTGTCTCCATATGGTCCTTCCTTTCTGATGGCACGCGTCCCATCGGGAGCTCCGCCGGTTGATCGGCGAAGTCCCCCGCCGGGTTTTCACACCGTGATGTGCGCCGTGAGGTAAATCTGGTTCAGCCCGTGGGCCACGGCGAAGCTGAAGGTCACCCGGCACACGGAGGGGTCCTCGTCATCCGCCGCCGCGCTCACCTCGCCGTAGCCGTCGATAATTTCCGCCGCCAGCTTCTTCTCCAGCTCCACAATGACCTGGGAGCGGATGGCGCTTCGGTTCCGGGCCGTGTTTTTGGTCCGGGAAAACCGGCTTCGGAGCGCTTTGCGGATGGAAGGGATCACATCGTCCACAATCAGGATGGTGGTCAGCTCCCGCCATGTGGCGTCGGCCGCGCCGCCGGTTGTGGTGCGGGTGGTAACGCTCCGTACCGGGGAAATCACGCCGCTGACGCTCTCCAGCGGAGTCACGCCGCCCCGGACCAGCGTGTCAATGTCGTTATCGGTGTAAGCCGTGTCCAGTCCATCCAGCCCATACAGGGCCGTGCCGTTGAGCGGAATGGCCGGATCCGTTCCGGCGGCAATGGCGCCTGCCAGCGCCGCCGCCGCGAAAACGGCGGGCACGGTGTTTCCGGCGCTGTCTATGGCGTCCGGCCCCACCAGCACCACCCGTTCCGAATTCAGTCCCGCGGCATGGGTCACCAGCTGCGCCACGCTCTCGCCGCTGCCGCCCACCACGGCCACCCGTTCTCTCCGGCAGCCGGATGCCGCGGCCACCGCGTCCCGCAGGGCCTGCTGAACCGCCAGCGCTCCGCTGTCGCAGACGCAGATCTGAATGTTCTCCAGTCCGGACAATACCTGGAAGGCGGCGGTGTAGTCGCTGGCCGTCCCCGAATCCGCCACCCGTACCGCCGTCACCTCCGTCGCGCCGTTTTGGAACAGAATTTTCAAAATGGCGCTCATTCCCGGCTCTCCGGAAGCGTCCTCCCCAAAGACCGCGACTCCGGCGGCGTAGCCCGTCAGCGTCACGGCGGCGCCCGGAGTGCCCTTCGCTGCCCTGGCGGCCACGCCGATGGCCTTGGCGCCCTTTCCGCCGGTGATGATCCCCGAGGCGTCATAGGAGGAATACACTCCCGGACGCTCATGTACCGTTGTGCTCAAATCGTCACGACTCCCTTCAAAATAAAGTCCAGCAGCTGCCCGGAGTCCGCCTCCGCCGCCGCTGTAAAGAAGGCCCGGCCCACTGCCCGGCCCCTGCGCAGAAACATCTGGTTGGTCTTGTCCCAGGACGCCGCCTCCCAGCTCTGCCCGCCCAGCCGCAGACCGGCGGGCAGGCCGCCGGTCAGCAGCGCGTCCGCCGCCTTCTCGCAGCCCTCCTCGCACTTCGCCGCCGTGGGGGCCCGCACCTCAATGGACAGCGTGACCTCCAGCATCCGTCCGTACCGCTCCGTCACGGTATTCTGCACCGGGTCGTAGACCTGGCCCAGATAGCTGTCAAAGGCCGCGGTTTTTCCTCCGGCGGAGGCCACGTCCACCGCCGCCACGGCGCCGCCGTACTGCTTTGCCGCCCCGTCATAGGCGGCCACGGCCGTAAGACCGGCCTGTTTGAGCGTCCGGATCACCGCCGCTTTCACCTGATTCAATCCTGTCATGCTCCCGTCTCCCGTTCCCGTGTTAGAATTCCCCACCAGTGGCACAGCTCCCGTCCGGCGTAAACCGCCCCGCAGGTGGCCACCCGGTATTGAACGCCGCCGCAGACAACCGTGTCTCCGTCCGCCAGAGCCGCCCGGGTCAGGCACTGCCAGCGGCGGTCATCCGCAGTCCCCAGGCTGGTAACGGCGTAGGGCGCGGCGTCGGACGCGTCCGTGCGGAGCTGTATGAAGGCCCGGGCCTCCGCCGTCCGTGTTCCATGGATAATCGTAATTTCCCTGCCGTACCGGGACAGGACCCTGTCAAACCATTCCGTCATGCCCGCACCCCGTAAAACGCGAAATCATCCGCCTCCGTGTAGGGGGCCATCAGCCGCTCCGCCTGGGTCAGCAGCGCCTTCGGGCCGGATTCCCCGCCGCTCCCGCCGCAGCGGACGGACACATCTCCGGCGGTAAAGGACGTGACGCCGCCGCTTCCGGCGGACATCATCCCCGCCGCGGCAGTAAAGGCCGCCGCGCAGACGAAGGCGCTTCCGCACTCCGACGGCGTCACGCCCTGCCGGAGACGGCGGGTCCAGTCCGTCTCCGCGGCGGTGCAGAGGGAGTCCAGCAGGGTTGTCTCCGCCTCGCCGGTCCCGGCCATGGTGATGGCCGACGCCAGCTTTACAATTGTTTCATGCAAATCGATTCCTCCCCAACCTGCTTGTGTGGAGCTCTCCCCGGGCCGGGGCCTGCGGCGCATGCCGGACCGGAAGCCCCGGCGCCCTTTGCGGGAGAAGCCTTATACCGTCAGCACCTTGCTGGCCTCGCTGAACAGCTTGGCAAAGCCGGAGATGGACGTGATGGCCGCCCGTTCCAGCTGGCGGTCAATAAGCTTGTCGTACTCCACCGTCACCTCGCCGCCCACAATCTGCTCCAGGGCGAAGTTCTTGTCCAGCCCGATGAGCTTTCCGGCGGGAACAGCACTGGTGCGCAGCAGGTTGGCTCCCAGCGGTGTGGTAAGCTTGCCGGTTCCCTGGAAGTTCAGGCCCGTGAGGGGATTCTGAAATTCGCTGAGCTTGAGCAGCGCCAGCATGACGTCGCTGCTCACCAGCATGGTGTTCATGGTGTAGGGATCGAACTGGCTCCAGAAATCCAGCAGCGCGCCGTAGCTGAGCGTCCCCTTGGTGCCGGAGATGGGAGTGGTGCCCACTGCCAGCGCCTGGGCCGGGTTGTTGTTGCCGTCGCCGTCGCAGATCACCCGGATGGCGTCCTCCAGATGCATCCGGCCGATGTACGCGCCGATCTGCCGCAGGGTCACGGAGAACAGATCCAGCCGCTGGAAGCGGATCGCCTCGTAGGAGGCCACCAGCATCCGTCCCCGCTTGTGGAGCCGCACCAGATTCTCCTGGGTACGGATCGCGGTGGCGGGGATTTTCGCCCCTTCCTCCACCCGCTTGAGTTCCTTCTCGCTCTCCGTGGGCACAGAGGCGATGGAGCGGTAATCCATGCCGTCAAATCTGGTGACGGTGGCGGTAATGGCGGGGAGGATGCTGCCTTCCTCCATGCCCTGGCGTACTGCCCGGGACACGAACTCCGGGAACAGCACCGCCGAATCGCTGGTGTGGAAAAACTTCTCCACCATGTCGCTGCCTGCGCCCTTGACCCTGATGTCAAAGCGCTTCAGCTGGCGCTGGAACGCGTCCATTCCCTCCAGGGGGGTGCCCCGGTAATTTTCGCTGGGGTCCAGTTCCTCCAGCGTCTGGGAAAATGAACGGCCCGTCCGGCCGTACATGCCCTTCTCCAGTCTGATATTTTCAAAGTGATAAGCCATCTTGTCATCTCCTCCTTAAAGCACAAAGGTAACGGTTTTGCCGGCGGTGTTGACTTCTGTCACCAGATAGCTGTGTCCGGTGCTGGCGGTCTTGACGCCGCCTTTTCCGTCGGATACCAGCGTACACCAGCCCAAAGCGGGCGCGGCGGTATCAGAATCGCTGAAATATCCGGCGGTGACCATGCCGCCCAGAGCCACTGCGCAGGCGTCGCCGCCCCGGGCCACCGACACCGCCTGACCGCAGAACCCGTCTCCGGCGCTACATGCCCCCACGGTGCCGTTGGCGCTGATTTTCACCAGATCCCCCTCCGTCACGCCGGAGCAGGCGAAGGTGGCGGCCCACTGGCCGATTCCCTCAAAGGATAGCTTCATACAATGTACCTCCTTAAAATATTGCCCGTTCTGTTTCCGCTCCCCGGATATTCCGTACCCGCTGCTTCAAAACAGAACCGGCTGGTTGACACGCCGTTTCAAATCAGGAAAGCGCTCTCGTTTTCCGTTCCGGCCCCGCTTTCCCGCCTGCGGAGCTGCGGGGCCGCCGGAAAGCGTTTTGCCACCCGGGCCTCATACCCCTGCCGGAGCGCCAGCAATTCCGGCTCCGTCAGCTTCTCCGTCACGCCGCAGAGCATCCGGCCGTCGGCGTCCTCGTCCGCCAGCATGGCCAGCCGCACAACCTCCCGCCGGAGGGAGGCCAGATATTTCTCCCCCAGCCGGGCCTGCTCCTGCAGCAGCCGGGACGGCGCTTCCTCCGCCCCGCCGCCGAAGGTCTTCCTCAGCACGCCCGCCGCCCGCTGGGCCGGCACCGCCACGAAGGACCACTCATAGGCGTCCGTGGGCCGGCGCAGCTCCGCGTAGCACAGCTTTCCGCCGTACTCCTGTCCTCTGGTGTGCCCGCAGGTGCCGCTGTCCGCCCCGCAGATGGAGCACACCCTGCCGCTGACGCTGCATCCCACGGACACCTCCTTCTTAATGCCTCCCTCGATCTCTGCGATGAGATCCCGGTTCTTCTCTGACCGCAGCAGATATGCCCAGGCCTTGAGATAGCAGTAGCCGTCTCCCGCCAGGGTTTTCCGCTCCGGTTCATGGACCAGCTCCGTCCGGTAAATCCGGGCGGTCTGTCCCTCCGCCGACCACTGGTGGTCAAAGATGCCGGTTTTGCCTAAGAAGAGGTCTCCCAGCGTGCTGAGAGCCTGCTCATCAAACCGCTCAAAATCCCGGTCCACCTCGTTGTCGCACAGCCGCAGGGCAAAGGAGTAGACCTCCTCCGCCTTGAGGGGCGTCTTGGCGCAGGCGTTGATCTGTTCCAGATCGGACGCCTCCACTGTCCAGGGCGCCGCGCCGCCCTGCTGTTTCTGAATCTCCATGGTCATTCACGCTCCCGTCTCATGTTTTCCGTTTCCGTCCGGTCGTTTTCAAGCCGCAGCTTCCGAGCCTCCTCCCGGTACAGCGCCGCCTTGGCCTCTTCCACCTCATCCTGAAGGTTGATGTCGTCCCATTCCACCTGGAATCCGCAGTCATAGCCGTGCATCCGCAGCCACAGCCGGCAGATCCGCTCCACCGCCGGAGTCAGCGTCCGCCGGATGGCGGTAATCTCCGTGGTCAGCAGATCCGCCTGCTGAGAGCTCATGCGTTCGGTAGAATTCCAGTTCAGTCCCAGCATAAAGGGCGGGATGCCGGTCTTGGCCACCACCTGCTCCAGGATCTGCCGCACGGGAACCTCGCTGTCCAGAATCTGATTGTCCGCCCCGATGGCCTGAATCCGAACGTCTCCCACCGCCACGAAATCCCGGACGGAGCCGGAAGCGCCGTCCGCCATGGCGGCGGCCCACTCCTGCGCCAGCTGCCGGCTTCTCTCCGCCGCCTGTCCCCGCCCCTCCGGGCCGGGATCACAGGTGACGGCGAACCGCACGTTTCCGCACCGCTCCCAGTTCACGCCGATGGTGTGGTAAATCTTCGTCAGAATGTCCGTCAGAAAGGGCATGGAGCGCAGCAGCGACACGCCGTAAGGGCTGTCCGCCTCCGGATTGAACGGGGTAAACAGCAGCAGCGACGGGTAGGGCAGCGGACGAACCCGCCCGGTCTCGTCCGGTCCGCAGATGGTAAAGTCCAGCGGGTTGTCTCCCTCCTTGATTTCCATGTCCTCCACCCGGCCGCACAGGAGAGCGGCAATATCCCGGTTCCCGGCCGCGGGCACAATCTCTCCGATAGCCCGTCCGCACACCAGCAGGGAATCCAGATAGCAGTCCAGAAAGGCGTTGACGCCCGCCTGTCCCCGTCCGGTGGGCACCGTCCGCAGAAATTCCCCCAGCGCCCGTTCCGCCGCCTGATCCCCGCAGCGGGCGCTGACGCCGCCTGTCATGCGGATGAGCTTGTAGACCGCGGCGTCCACCACCGGCACCGCCTCCCGCACCGCCCGGTAAAGCCGGGTCTCCCCGTTCCGCAGCGGCACATAGCCGTCCAGAATTCCAAAGGGATGGCGGCTGGTGTCCCGCAGCTGTACCGCCGCCGGCAGCTCCGGCCCCGGTTCCTTTTTTCTGAAAAATCGCATCTTGTCCTCCTTGCTGTAATGTATCCGCGGGAAAGGCGCTTACGCTCTCCGCTCGACCCACGTGGCCGCGAATCCCCGCCGTTCGCCCGCCAGATCCATGGCGAAGTACCGCATGTCGTCCATGGCGTG
>ERZ808240.3159-NODE-3159-length-16484-cov-4.064277_pt1 | contig 16484 bp, 15 predicted proteins | sample MGYA00521084_ERZ808240 | MGnify/ENA primary metagenome ERZ808240 (study PRJEB31516, sample SAMN03275571) | gut metagenome | biome: mammalia-associated habitat; material: feces | host: Papio cynocephalus | place: Kenya | collected 2012-08-06 ... | reverse complement strand
CCAAGAACTTTATCAGTAGCTACAGGTAATGTATAGTTATTTAAGCCAGCTAATTTTTTCTTTTCATCGTTGGTGTAATCATTTGTAGATAACTGTTTACCTTCTACTTTATCTACTTTAGTATTTAAAGCAGTTTCGGTATCAGCTTTAACTGCAAAATATGATACATTATTACCAGCAAGAGCTTCAGAATTTACAGCAGTTTTAGCTTTACCTTCAGTGAAGTAACCTTCTACTTTAGTAACACGATTGCTTAGTTCTGTAGCAGCGGCATTAACAGCATCTACTTTACCTTTTACATAAATTACTGTAGCCTTTTCAGATGGAACTTGTGTTTCAAGAGCACCATTTTCATTAACGGCTGCACCAATCTGTGATTTAGCAATATATTTACCATCAGCAACTTCTGTTGTCTGGAATTTATTAGCAGCAGTACCACCAAGTTGTTCAGCATTTACAGCAGTTTTAGCTTTACCTTCAGTGAAGTAACCTTCTACTTTAGTAACACGATCAGAAACAGCTTTTACTGCGGATTCACGATCAGCAATCTTATCGTAAACGGATGCATCACTAAATTTACCTAATTTAGCTTTTTCATCATTGGTGTAATCATTTGTAGATAACTGTTTGCCTTGTACTTTATCTACTTTCTTATCCAAACCACTTGCTAAATCTTTACTAGTAATATAGTCAGCTTTAATAGCAGCAGCAGTAGCGGCTGTTTGATTTAATGTAGCAACTTGTTCTTTACTCATTAAACCATCAACAGTAGTTGTAGCAATACCATAAATGGTATGACCAAGTTTTACCCATGCACCTTTAGTACCGTCGTTAGCGACTATAATACTCTTATCATCAGAATCAGCAGTAGCTTTATTATCGTCATCAAAACGATAGAATTCATTAGTATCGTCTATAGAAATAGTCCAACCTTCTTGTGGAGCTTTAATTGCTTTTAAAGCAGTAATATTAGCAACTTGATTTTTCCAATCAAGACCACTGATAGAAGCCTGAAGTTTATTTTCAGTTGTAGTAAGTTCATCTTTCGTAGCGAAAGTAGAATCTATTGCATCTTTCTTATAATACTTATCAGCTGTATCAAAAGCAGCTAATTTTTTCTTTTCATCGTTGGTGTAATCATTTGTAGATAACTGTTTGCCTTCTACTTTATCTACTTTCTTAGAAAGAAGAGTATCTAAAGTATCTTTAATGTAATATTTATCTGCAGTGTAATCACCGAGAGAAAATGCTTTTGTAGCTACTTTAACAACAGAAGAATCTTTTTCGAATGCGGAAGCCTTAAAATCTTCTAAAGATTTAACGCGAGCATTTGTAGCAGTTACATCTTCGGCATGCTTTGTAGAAACAGCATCTAACTGTTTCTTTGTAATTGCGTCTTGATTTTCAATACCGTCAGCAACGTTAATAATACGGCGATTAATTGCTTGAGAGGCTTCACGTGTTTTGGTATTGCCTTGTACAGTAGCACCAACAGATACAACGCCATATTCACCAGTTTTTACGTCATTTGCTAAAACGGCAGAATTAGAACCAATAGCAATAGAGTTGTTAGCTTCTACTTTTGTATTTTCACCAAGAGATACTGCTCCTACAACATTAGGTGCTACCGTACCAGTAGGAAGATCACCGATATTTGCTACTTTATGAGCTACAAATTTAACGGTGCCATCATTAACAACAGTACCTTCTTTAATACTGCCAAAGTTAGGTAAAGTATTTGCAGTTTGACCAACACTAACGCATTCCAAATAAAACAATGCTGGAATGTGTTCAGTAACGACACAATCGTTTACATGATACTGCGTATTACGAGCTAATGTTATAACATTACCAACTTGAGATGTTTTAATAGCAACGTTTGCTTGGTAAGAATTATCTTTTTGCTTAGTAAAGTTAGTATCACGGAAATTATTAAAATCTTCAGTAGGAAGCTTTGTTTTAATTTCATCTTTTAACTGATTTACATCATTGGTTGTGGTTGTAAGATCTGCAGCTTTTGCATAATAATCAGCAGATTGACCATTCAATTTAGCGGAATCTTTTACAGTTTTAATAGAACCGTTATCTTCAAAATGGTCGGCCATACCTTTAACCCAATCCTGTACATCGTCAATTGTGCTAAATGCTTTTGTGGTAGCAGATTGTAAATCACTAAATTTTTCTACAGTAGTAAAATGATCAGGACCAAAGCCACCTAATTTATCACTATCTATAGAAGCAGACACTTTACCAGTATCGTTAGCTACATGAGCTTTATACCAATCTTGTACCGGTTTAATATCTCCACTAAATTCATTACGAATATCTTGTAATGATTTTGTTTTTTCACCGTCAGATAATTTATCAGCAACTTTAGCACTATTAGCTTTACCAGTTTTTGCGTCAAAAAGCTTACCTAAAGAGCTTACTGTCTGAGAATCAGCAAGTTTACGTATAGTAAATATTGCTGTACCGTCTGTAAGAGCAGTACCTTCCACTGCATTAGCAAAATTAGGAATACGATTCAAATCTGTTTTGCCAGCTGTTGTGCATTCCAAATAAAATCCATCAGGAATGTGTTCTGTAACTAATAATGCACCAACAGAATAACTTGTATTACGAGCTAATGTACGAATATTACCAATCTGTGTAGATTTAGTAGCAACGTCAGCATTAATAGCTTTATTTGCTTTTTCGCCAGTAAATTTAGCAGCAAGTTCATCTACAGATTCTTTAGAAGCGATTGTATCTTTAGTAAAATCTCCAAGTTTAATAGCAGAATCTGCTTCTTTAACTCTAAGATTTACCCATTCTACTTTATCTTTAGATTTATCTCGGAAACCAAGATAGCCTTTAGCATCTGCATATAGAGTACCCTTACGAGCATCTTTAAATGCTACTGTAGCATCATCTACTTGGTCTAATGATTTATAAGTAGGATCAATTAGATTTACATATGTAACATGTTCCACACCATCAACAACGTTAGACAACGCTACTGAAATCCCGCCGTTCTTATCTACGTAGAAATGATTTGCAATAAGTTCTGCAGGAACATCCAAAGCATTTTCTACAGCGTCAAGAGGAGATGTTTTAATATCCAGTAAATCAATCATTTTGTTGTCATTACCCAACGTAGTCAGGTTATGACCGTCAAAATACAATACACCTTTTGTAGGGTTAGATACTGTAAGCGCATTGTCTACATAATTAATAGATTTAATCTTAGGATCAATTAATTTAACCCATCTAGGAGTAATTGCTTGACCCTTTTCATCTACTTGATTCAACAATACAGCTAAACCATTATCGTCAGATACATAGAATCGACCTACAGAATAGTTCTTTTCAGAGGGTGGATTATCTATACTTTTTACTTTAATAGCAGAATCAGTCAAGCAGATATTACCTTTATAGACTTCATCTGTATCAATAATATAATAGAAATGAGACCCGTTATATTTTAACCCATCAACCGTTTTACCAGTTAAAAGATCATTATAATCACTTTTTGCAATTCGAATAAAACGAAGAGATTGTGACATAGTTAAATATTCACCTCCATAAAATTAACCCTGAACAGTTTCCCAAGATAATTCATCATCAAGTTTAGTACGTGTGATAACTTCTCTTGGAGTAACAGCTGGATCATTTTTATATAATACTGATGATAACAACCAAGTTGCACCTTTGTCCCATGTTTCAATATCAAATACACGAGTAGTATTGTAATACAATTCCAAATCGTCTTTATCATGGAGCAATAACGGAGCAACAATAGTTGTACCACCTTCTACACTCTTTGTGATAAAGTTCAGTTTTGGTTTTACATCGTTAAGTACTAAGCACCAACGAATCTTAGTATATTCTGACGTAGGTGTCAAATATACATTAAATACATAAGAAGCTAAATCATCTGTAACTACTGTACGAGTTAATTTAGCATCAGACAATGTAATTTGGCTACCAGTACCACTTTCTGACGGTGTTACATCTACTACAGACGAAGCATCAAATGAACCCCAGTCAGAATCTTGTGTTTCTGCTGTAACAGGGTCATTGATCAATTTAAATAAGCCTACACCAATAACGTTTACAAGCATACCAAGAGAACGACGTTCTTTAGTAATCTTATTACGTTCTTCGATAGACTTTACTGATCTATAACCACCACGACCATATTTTTCGTCGTGGGTAGCATACACATCTTCTTCATGATATGGAACGATACATGCAGCAACATTAGTTCCTTTTAATGCATCATTATCTGGTTGACTTAACAAGACATAACTTTCTCTTGCCAAGGTTTACACCCCCTTAAAAATAATTAATAAATTTAAAATAGAGATTAAATATTTTTATTAAGCAAACGGAAGATTATTAGGAATATCGTAATTAATATCCCAATTTTTATAATACAATACAGGATTTATAATCTTTGAATCATTTGCTTTTCCAAAAATCTTTTTCTCTATATTATTAAGTTCACACGAATAGAGTTGTCTTTCAAACATATTTCTTTTGTAGAAATAAGTTACAGCAGGACATTCAAAACAATGATAATTACTACAACCAGTACAAGTTCTTGTAGTATTTTTATATTCGTCGATAAATAATTTTAATCTATCTTTGAAGAATCCTTTATAAATATTACCGATATAAAAATCTGTACTATAAATAGAATCTCTGGAGAATAATCCACACGGATATATATCCCCATTAGTAGTAATATATAACGTATTTCCTAAATGCCTGCATGTTACAGATCTTGCAAATACGTTTGTTTCTATCATAGATTCTTGATTAATAAATCTAAATTCATATTTCGTTTGTAATTCTTTTATTTTTAGTAATTCTTGTTCCACCGTATCTAAGAATTCTTCATCTTCATACATTGGATACTCTACAAGGTGAAAATACTCTAAATTTTTAAAATCGCAATATAGAAGATCTTCAAAGTATTCGCTTAAATTAGATACAGTTTCTTCTATTAACGGAATTCGTACTGTTACGTAGTTTCCATATTTCTGTAAATTAAATATAGTTTTTCGTTTACCGTCCCAGCTTATTCGTATATTGGACGGATGCATTAATCCACTATTTACTATATATCGAAATTTATCTGGCATATTACCATTTGTAGTCATACCAAAATGAAGAGTAACATCTTTAACCCTCTCTAATCTCTTTAAGATTCTAATACAATTTATCATTTCGTATACTTCTACTAATGGTTCCCCACCAATAAACTTTATATTTGTATTGGTATCAAGCGGTACTTTATATAAAAAATTATATAACGATAAATAATCATTAAACGGTTCTGCGAACATCGTATCTTTCTCAAAACAAAATGGACAATTCAAATCACAGCGATTAGAAATCTTAATTACAATATTAGAAATTTTATCAAACATTTGTAATCTCCTTAGCATATATCAAAAATTCTTTTAATTGGTGATATGAATCTATAATTAATTTATCATCGTATTTTCTGTCTTTTGTAGTTATCTCAGAAGTGGATATAATAGATCCATAACTAATATAATGCAATGGAGATACTTTTTGAAATAATACATTAATATCTTCTGAGAATACAGCTAATGTAAAATAATTTATTAAGTACTGGTTTAAATCTTTTGCTATAATATCTAAAGAAAGATTATTTTCGTATTTAAATATACACTTATACCACTTCTGATTAGATAAAACATAAATGGCATTCAATTATACCACCAACCATTCTGGTATATCAAACGTTAACGGTTTATCGTTTACAAAATCTAAACGCTTGATGATTTTTATTTTTGTTTCTTTGTCTATTTTAGGGGCTAATTCTGAGAATACTTTGTATTCTATTTCTTTAATAGCGTTTAAATAACACATATCACTTTTATAAGAACTCATGTAATATAACATTGCAGGGCATTTATCACAATGATATTTATCACAATTCCCACAATATCTATAATTTACTTTGGCAAAGTCTGAATAAGAATCTATAAAATACTTTACGAACGGATAACTTAGTCCGCTCTTTACAGAACCAAGATAAAAGTCCTGCTGAAAATTCTCACTAAATAAAGCACATGGATAAATAGATCCATCTGTATTTACGTATAACATTCTCCCTAATATATGACAACCAAGATTGAATGGTTTATCTTTATAGGTAGATGTATAATATAGATAATTCCAGTTCTCGTAATCAAACGGATGATCTATATAAAATTTAGCTATTTTTCTAATCTGTGCTTCAAATTTTTTTAAAAATTCTTTATCGTAATAGTAATGTATATTACTGCCTCTAAGATATAATGGATAATATTCTATCTTATTACATCCAGCATTTACTGCAAATACAAACGAGTCATACAGATCATCAATAGTTTCATTTGTTAATGCGATTCGTACTAAAACATCTTTATTATATTTACTATTCCCTAATTTATATATTTGCTTATTAAAATACGTATCAGTATATTTAAAATTTATATCTTTTGGTTTTCTGCATTTAGAGGACGAATAAATACCATCCCATGATAGTTTCATACTCCACGGATCTAATATTTTATTATCCATTAATGGGAATAATTTATCCAATCCAGTACCATTAGTTACTGTAGACATAGTAACACGAGTATCTTTACTACGCTCTATCTTTTTAATTTCTTTATAAAAATCTCGTATTTGTTCTGTGACTAAACTACATTCACCGCCGGTAAGTTCTATATCTAACACTGGTCCAACATCTATTGTTTCTAATAATTTACGTAATTCTTTTGCTTGGTTAAATATAAATTGTTTATCTTTAGATTTCTTATCAGTTACGATACAATATGAACAATCCATATTACAATACGTACAAAACTTCAGTAAAACATACTTAATTTGATTAAACATAATTAACCTCTGATTTCTTTAGCCAATTCGAGAGATGGATTATTAATAAAAAATTTATCTATATCATTTACTGTAAACGTATCTGTTATTTTAATAGGTGATGATGCATACACATCTTTACCAATTCTATCTGACAGAATATATTCTTTATCTACATCAGAAAGATTATTAATAGATATATTAGAAAACATTGGCACTTCTTTAATTAATTTCAAATACTTTCTAATCATTAATGCGTACAGGTTATGATTACATTTATCATAGTATGCTAACCCACGAAGCAGTTCTTTCTTATGATTAAGAGAATTCGAAATACGTTTACAAATAAGAGATGTTGTGTGATAAAATGGAGGCCAATTTCTATCTACTAAGAATATCATATTAAGAATATCCATAGATACAATAGTAGATAAACTATTTTTTTTATATTGATATTTTTCCTTATCTTCAGTATCTCTATTAAATAAGGACTCCATCAATATAGTTCTAATTACATCTATACTAACTCCACGATATAATAATTCTTTACACCCGTCATTAATAGCTTCTAGAATATAATTAAGCACAATAGAAGAATCTTCATTTGTTGCTTTTATAGTGTGATTATATATATCTTCTATTTCTTTAGTGAATATATCAATATGGTCTAATGGTACAGTACGTGATAATGTATATAACTTTGCATACATATATTTCAAATGAATGTATTTAGATAATGTATTTAAAATATCTTTATCCAAAACTTCGTACAGATCTACATATGTATTTAGGAATACAGGAAATGTATTGTCTGAATAAGATTTATTGATAATATTAGACAAAAGATAGAATTTATTTTCTATATCATATATAGAAGTATCGTTAGAATAATACTTCTTCATCATTTCTGTTTTACTATATACCCCATTATTAATTTTATATTCTTCTATTAAATTTGGTTTATTAGCTAATATATTATCCATCAACGTATCCATTTGATTACTGAGTTCTGCTATTTCTTTATTATGTGATGGATTCGCATTTACAAATTCTTCAAACGTGTCAAATTTAGAATGTATTTCTTCTAATTTAGCAATAATAGATTTGTATTGACTGTTGTCTTTTGCTATAGTATATATTCTTTCCGGCAAATAAAATATCATTTTTATGAATCCTCCTTAGGTATGTGATTTATACATCCAGTTTTTATATTTCATAATATCTTTTAATAATCTATTCTTATCTTCATTAGACAAAGATTGCAAGAACTGTTTTATTGTATTTGCATATATCTTCATAATCTTACATGTAGACGGTAAATAATTTTCTTGCCACTTATCTTTATATTTTAAATATCTTTCATATCTACAACCACCATCACAAATAGAACTGTATGGGCATTTCATACAATCTTTATGAGTACATCTAGACTGACATTTATCATCATCTAAATATACTCCTAATTGTGACATAGCAGTGCAATTATTGTACATTCCAGAAGTACTTATAGTATGATACTTACCAATATCGCAACTACAATAATTATTATCATGGCTAATATACGCACAGAGTTTATTCATATTATCAGCATACATCTTATCTAAATCAAAAGTGTATAGAAGATTCTTCTTCAATTCTGTATAGAATTCTTCTGTATAATCTTCTGCATGAGCAATAATAATTTCTCCATTGGCACCTAACGGTTTCATCTTCTTAAACGTATCATGTATTTCTCTTAATTGAGAAACATTATGGTTATTTATAACACATTTGATATCAAATGTAATACCTTGACCTATAGCATAATATATATTATCTAAAACTTTTTTAGCTATAGAATTACCATTAATATCTATTCTACTATCTGTATACCCATCCCAAGAAAGCTGTACTTCGTTTAATGGATATTTTTTATGGAATTCAATAAACTCTTTAAAATTAGCACAAGTAGAAGTAACTACTTGAAACTTTATTTTTCCGTAGTATTTCTTTACAGTATATTTTATGAGGTCTAGCCTCAATAATGGTTCACCACCAAAGAATATAATCCTGGACGGATTATATTCTTCAATGTATGAGTCAATGTCAGATATAGACATATCTGAGCTATTATAATCTATATAGCAATATTTACATCTATTCGGACACTGTTGAGTTAGAAAAAAGAATAATTCTTTATATTGTTTCATTTTACGAAAACCCGCAATTCTGATTATGACATGTATTAGAATAACAACCTTGGCAAGATAATTGGCATGCGGACTGGCAATGAGTCTGGCATTGTCTTGCACAATATCCATTCGAATCCCACCAGTTTTTATATTCATCTAATTTACTCGATACTTGCCGTAAATATTGTGCTATTTCTGTCCATTTAGATGCATATACAATCTCATTTACCTGTACGTTCGGGATATTAAATCCTGCGGCTCTTGAAGCATATCCACTAATTTCTATATTCTTAATAGAAGGTGTGGTATTATTTGTAGTTTTAGTAATATCTATAAATAGGGTACTAATAAACATCCCTTCATTACTAACTATTATCCACATAGATTGTTTTGGTTCTATAGAAAAATCACCAATCTTAGTTTTCTTTTCTTTATCTAAGTATATAGAACCAAACATTGCTCCAGCACAACTAGATACAATATTTATACCTTTTAAATAGAATGGGGTTTTAATAGTCCAGAACCACCAACCAGTAGATTCTTTACATACCCATGATGTATCATTGCTACCATCAATAGCCATATATCCAGAATATGGATTACCGCTTTGATCTTCAGCATTTGATGATGTTTGAATCATACCATCAGAATAATTTGATGTAGCATTAGGGCGACTATATGGTACATCATTTGTAGAAATATTAGATGTAATTTTACGGACAGTATTTGTACAAATTTGTACATGTCCAGGAGAGGTTTGACGTATAAGATTATATCCATTACGTATTTCCCGATTTTCACAAATAGTACTACTATCAGAAGAATTAAATTGCAGTGTACAAATACGAGCATCTATAGCTACAGCAGATTCATCATCTTTTTCTGCTACTAATCCTATATCAATAGTAGCACCATCATCTACTTTACTAATATTATCTTTCATACCATTAATAACGCAAGCACTTACAGAACCGTAATCAGTTAAATCTGATTTATTTGCCGTAAAAGTATAACCATTTACAGTAATAATCATATCCAAGAATGATTCTGGTAAACCGTCTACTGTTTTATTGAATACGATATATGTAACAGGAGAAGCATCTGTAGTTGTAAATGAATCGTCGCTGTATGATTGTACAGTAAACAATGCGGCGATAGTAACAGTTTCTGTAGTATTACCAAATTGATATGTAATATCTGAAATACTAAGTGCACCAAATGGTTCTATTTCACAACCAATAATAGAATTCATATTTGCTGCAGTAATAGTACTAAACCCATATACTTTTTTATATGTATTATTTTTATTATACTTTTTTACATTTACCGTCATCTTACTAGTAATAGGGGTTGCAGTTCCTGATTCTGGTTTATAAGACGTTGGAACTATCTTAGATTGTGTATAATACGGGCAATTAATAAGAGATGTAGTTACAGTGGGAGGAGATACTGTACGAACCAAATCAGCAGTATTATTAATAATAACATTCATATCCGCTGCTTTCAATGGAGTATCAGCTGTCCCTACACTGGTTTTTGTGTTATTCAAAGAATTTTCTACATTCTTATCGTTAATACCACTAAGCTGTGTTATTTTATTAGTATGATTATCTGGATTGCTTGCTATACGATTGATAGAATCTCGTTCATTTAAATTTATAAGGATAATATCAATCAAGTGAGTAAAATAACTTCGTTCAGGCCAAGCTCCAATCTGTTGATCTTTGGCTTCTTCATATTTAACTATTCCTCTATTAGCCAATGATAACACCTCCTCTAAATTTAATTGTCTTTCTGAGTTGCAATAGCTTTTGCACCATATTCAATAATTTTATTTTCAAAATAATCGCCAAATGATGGAAATATATTTTCTTCTCCTAAAGCATTAATCATTTCTTGTAAATGCATCAACCGAATAGATAAATTTAATCTATCTGCAGGATTAGTAGTTGCTAATACTGTATCTATATATTCTTTTATCTTAAGATTTTCTTTTAATCTATTCAATAACCTATTACGAACATTAGACGCATTTATAATCTTATCTTGAAATTCTTTTACTGCAGATACAAGTTCTTTTTGTACTGCACAGTATCCATCAGATGGAATATTCATATCACCGGTTTGACGAAGATTTTCTTCTGGGCAACCAGATGCACATACAGACATGCCTATACATGTCTTACATTCTGGTTTTGGATACTTAGCAATATTTTTACCATCAGTTATCTTGCTATCATCAACCCCCGTATAGATATTACCAATTTTCTGTGATAATTTATCTTTCTGAGTCGGTAATTGATGGCACGGATATATATCTCCATTCGTATCAAATGCACACCATGTATTCTTTCCAATAGGGCACATATATGGAGTATGCACTTCTGGTTCCATTACGTTTACTAATATTTCGTCTGTATTTTTGATACAGAAATTGCGATTACTTGTATCGTCGTTCAACAACGTACAATAGTATCTTAATAAATCATAGTAGAAATTGTGTAAATCTTCTATATTATGCTTATCCCATTCTACATCTGTAACAGGGCATGGGCATATATTATCTAACCCCATTTCTACAAAACGCCGTACCCCTAATATAGCCATATCAACATCTTTAGGCATAATAGTCATACGTATTTCAATAAAGATTCCCAATCCTTCTTGAATTAATCTATTAATATTATTAGCAACTTTAGTCCAACTATTACATCTATTGCGATTATGAATAAAAGGCAATCCATCTGCCGATACCAGCAGATGGATATTATTATTATTATCAATATACCGAATCATTTCGTCAGTAAGAATAGTTAAATTTGTTGTAACTCCATAAAGAATCTTATACTTCTTTTCATTACAATGATCTATAATTGCTTTCATGGTATTCCAATTTAAGAATGGTTCCCCACCAAAGAAATTAACCATGAATTCGCTATCTCCATCTAATTCTCTATAAGCATTGTCGATAATAGTAATGCCTGTTTCTGGAGTCATATAATCTTTAGATTTACTGTGTTCAAAACAGTATACACAATCTAAATTACAATTGTTTGTAAGATTCAATGTTATAGAATCACATTGATATACTTCTTTAAATGGTTTAATCACAATCTTCATCCTCCAGAATATTTTCTCTTTTCATCCATCGTACTGGATGAGATGATTGATTTTCGTTCTTTGCCCACGAAATATGGATATTGTTATTATCGAACTTAGTTCTATATCCAAGTTCATATAGATCTGTGCAAACTTCTCTGATTGTAGTTGCAGGGAATTGAATATCACTATTTATATAGAATTCAAGACCAGTTTTACTATAACCAGATTTAATAATACTAGCCGGTGCTGTACTAATACCATCAACAACATAGCTATTTTCGTTACTTACATCGTCATTATCATATCCTACTCTTATATTCGTATACGTAAATCCTTTATTCGATCTTCTATTTATTTCTTTTTCTATCCCATCTATTAATATTCTTTTAATCACCTCAGATTGTTTATTTTTTGCATCATTTGTAATATTCAATGCTTCTTCTGGTTTAATAAAATTTTCTAACATGATTATTTATCCTTTCTTTCCCAATTAATATTAATAAAACTTAATATAGGATTATTAGCAAAAAATATATCAATATGAAATCCATTATCATTTAATGATTTTTTAATAATAGGAAGGAGATATTTTTTATCTATAGTATTATCAAATATCATAATCCCTCTATCTTTAACAAAATCTTCACATTTATCATCTTTTCTAATTATAGAACGAATTAATTGCTTATTATTAAATTTTATATTTATTGCATCTTTACTTTCATCAAATTCATAGTCTTCAATACGAGAAGATGTATAGTTTACTATATAAAAATTAGTATAAAATTTTCCATCTTTTGCAAATAATATAATAGATTTTCCTATATAATCTAAAATTTTAGGAATTATCGCTTTTATTTTACTTTCTTTTACTGCATTGCTAATTTTATATATTTCGTCTGCTGATGGCAAATTTTTATTTCTATTGTATGATACACCATCATTAGATTTTCCAAATTCTTCTAGCTGTACAAAAATATACGAAATATTGTCGTTCATTATAAAATACCTCCTAAAAAATAATAGTAATAGAATTAACCAATAAATTAACATCGTTATTTAATAATCGTTTTTCAATAATAATATTATACCCTTCCACAGTTAATTCTTTTTTAATTTGTTCTAAATATGATTTGATATTAAGATCAGAAACGTCTACAGCATATACTTCATGCATATCTACTTTTTTAGTACTTGCATATTTAGCATACTCTTTAGAAATATAAGATAACTTAACCCATTTCTTAGATTTAGTATTCGCAATAGCAGATTTAATATCTCTTCTAAACCAATCTTCTTGAGACTCTCGGATAGAATCTAACCATTTGTTATAAGGATTTTTAATACCCATAAAATGAACCTCCTATAAAAATTTATTATAGTGTGTCTTATACAATAAGATTCAATTACCCATACCTAATATTAGGTATGGGTTATATTTATTTTTCTATAGGAACCATATGGATTGCTCTCCATTTCTCATGACTATCAAATGCTTTTGGCACATTACCATTCTGATCTACAAATATTTCATTACCAGCTACAGGAGAAGTAGGAGATGTAAATCCTATTGATACTCTAACCGTAGATACTAATTCATTTAGATCGTTTACTTGATTTTTTATTGTATTTAATCTTTCTTTTTCTACAAACGAATTTAGTAATTTTTGTAGCTCTGGAGTTAAATCTTCGTATCTTACTTTAAGAGCTTCTTTTTGTGAATCTGTTGGCATTCATATCACCTCTTAATTATGCGTATACAGCACACGCTTTTTTCCAACCATTACTATACGTAGCCACATATACATATTTATCACCTAACACAACTGCTAATTCTTTATCATTTTGAGGGTTGCTAATATTTGCTGGATCTGCTACAATACTAATACGAATACCATTCAAATTTTTATTTATATTGGTAATAATATTAGTAACGGAATTAAATTCTTCTTCTGTAATTGCATTCTTAATCATAGCTTGTAATGATGGAGCTAATTCATCAAAACTAATTTTATTCTCTTTATTAAATTCTGCCATGTATTTTTAAACCTCCTTTGTAAGGTTATTTTAACCATATTTTATATAGTATGTTGTCCAAAGTCTTTCTTGAACATTTCTATAAGATTCCCATATTTTTGGAATCTCTATATAAGAAAGGGGGTGTAGATAAGTATATGCATAAGAAAACGGGATTAGCAAAAAATGCTATTCTTAGTAAGAGAATAATAATGATTATAACGATAATTCCTCTCTTGATTTTAATTGTTATATGTGATACAATATATACAGAATTAAATACCATTACTACAAAGTATTCACAAACAGTAACAGATCTAGAGAAGAGAAAATTAGATGTAATAGATTATATCATTTCAGATAAAATTACTCAGTTATCTATTCAAAATAAGTATATGACAAATTCTATGGAATATAAGTTAAAAGAAGAATACAATGGCGATACTAAAGCATTATTACATGATGCTAATTTAAGAAATAAAACAAAAGCATTGTCTGTCTATAACGATATTCTATTAGAAGATGCTCACATCATACATTCTGTTGGAAAAGAAAATATAAATACATCAATGTTTATATGTGATAAATATGGTATACTTACTAATTCTAATAGTTTAGAAGATAATATAGATTATACTGAAAAAAGCTGGGATGAAGAAATAGCACTAAAACAAAATAAACAACTATCTAGAAATGCTGTATATTTGCTATTAAACCAATCAAATGATTATATTTTCTGGGAATCTAAAGATATAATCCCTAAATACATGGATACGACACAATCTGTCATAGAACCAAGTAAATATATAATAAGAAATATTGTTGCTGATAATGGAATAGAAGGATTGCGTAATTATAATCTTCTTATTCCTACATATATACGTCTAGATAAAACAAGTAATGATTACACTATTATACTTGTAAGAGAAGTAAATCTATACACAATCGTATCTCCATATATTGAGGATATAGCAAATTACAGTTATATTATAGAAAAATATACAGACGATGTAAATTCTATTATCACTACAAAGATAATCTTATGCATTGCTATCTCATTTCTTCTTGTATGTTCATTCTTATTCTGCTTACTGGTAGTGAACGGATATACTATTACCAAATTTAAACAGATTAGGAGTGATAATAATGATAAATAATCTATTTCCTATGTTAGATATGGAAGTTATATCTTTAATCATTATTATCACAATATCTTTTATTGGAAGTATATCTAAAGACTATGTAGAGTTATTTAGAACATCACACCATATTAGTTTTGCAAGAATACTTCTGTCTACAGTAACCTCATCTATATTTATATTTGGATTTGAACCTGTTATTATTTCTTACTTTACTTTTAGAGGGTTATGTGTAATATCTTTTTTAGGAGGATTGGTAGGATTTGAATTACTTACTAGAATATCAAATATATCTGGAGTTATGTCTTTAATTAACCTTATATTCTTAAATCGGTCTACGGATATAAGAGATTATAAAGACGTATTGGATAAAAAAGACGAAGGCAAAACAGAAGTGATTATTGTAAAAGAAAAAGATGTTAAAGAATATAAAAAGGATAAGAATCCGTAAGCTAAACATAAAGTAATAATAGTAAAAGGAGGAATATAAATGGCTTATTTACGCTCAATATGGGCATTGGCTAATACATCTAACCAAACAACAGATAGTAATGGAAATAAAACTAATACTGCAGCAGCTAAATTAAAAGGTTTATACAAATATACAAATAGTATTCAAGACGGAGATAAACTTGAAACTGGTAATAACCCATTTGGTATTTGTGTAGCGTTAGATAAAGCTAATGTATTAGTTACCAATATGGAAGACAATACAATTAGTCGTTATCAAAACGGAGAACGTATGGTAGATATTGATTGTGGTGGTGAATCACCTTTCAGTATTTGTCAAGGACGTTTTAATACTATTAACACAGATCCATCATTCTATGTAACAAACTATGGTTCTTCTACAGTAACTCGTATTACTAATGATACAGTAGATAAAGTTATTCCTGTAGGACAAGGTCCTCGTGGTATTTGTGCTGATAAATACGGTAATATTTGGGTTGCTAACTATATTGATGGTACTGTAACACGAATTCAAGATAATGATAATGGTACTGTTGGTACTACTACGATTAAAGTAGCGACAGGTCCTGAAGGTATTTGTGCTGACGCATATGGTTATGTATGGGTATCTTGCTCTATTTCTAACGTAGTTACAAAGATTAAAGCTGATTCCGGATTAAAAATTGTAGATATTAGTGTTGGTTCTACACCTCGTGGAATCTGT
>ERZ808240.3158-NODE-3158-length-16485-cov-45.348752_pt1 | contig 16485 bp, 12 predicted proteins | sample MGYA00521084_ERZ808240 | MGnify/ENA primary metagenome ERZ808240 (study PRJEB31516, sample SAMN03275571) | gut metagenome | biome: mammalia-associated habitat; material: feces | host: Papio cynocephalus | place: Kenya | collected 2012-08-06 ... | reverse complement strand
ACACAAACATTTACTGTTATTCCGTTTCTCTTCCGAAGGTTCGTTTTCACGAACTAGTGAAGAGTCACGTCTCAAGCATTCACTTCTCAAAGATCGCTGTTCAACCCGTGTCGGGCGAACGAGTGCATAGTATATCATATTTTTCTGTTAGGGCGCAAGAGGGTTTTTACACAAAACTAAAAATAATTTAATATCGTTCAGAAATAACGAAAAACTTGCATTTTTTGTCGCTTTCCCTCCTCCGTCGCTCGGAAAAACCAGAGTCCTGGCACGGCAACTTCCTCCCGCACGCCCCAAAAACATGAAAATCCTATCGTCCAACCCTCAAACAACCCTCTTAAACCCCGCAGGACAACGTACGATAGGATGTGACACCCGGGGCTATCCGTTCCCGCGGTTGGAGAGCGAGAATCAAAAAGGAGAAAGACCGATTGAGAAAGCGCAAGGCAGGTGCCCGCCAGATCCGCCCCCATGTGGGCGGCGTGCCGGATAAATGCTGCAAAGGCGTCCGCAATCGCGGCAAAATAAAGTCCAGACATCTACCGCGAAAGGACGCCGTGAAAAATTATGCCATAAAAAAGCCCCGGGCACAATCCGCGCGTCGCGGACATGGCGAAAATAATCGCGGAGGTTCAATTCACGCGCCCACGGGGGGCGCGACAGCATTAATCAAAATCAAAATCAAATCGTTTCAATTCACGCGCCCACGGGGGGCGCGACGGCGACGGCGATAATACGCCACGCCAAAGCAGATGTTTCAATTCACGCGCCCACGGGGGGCGCGACGTACTTCGCCGTCAAGAAGGACGCGATCCACAACAGTTTCAATTCACGCGCCCACGGGGGGCGCGACCTTCTCGACCATCTCGCCCTGCAGCTGGGCGAGGTTTCAATTCACGCGCCCACGGGGGGCGCGACCGAGGTCGTTCGTCAGCACGAGTTCGCGCTTGTAGTTTCAATTCACGCGCCCACGGGGGGCGCGACACGACGCCCAGACGTTGCCCTCCGCGAGCGGGTAGTTTCAATTCACGCGCCCACGGGGGGCGCGACGCCGTCAACCCTGTGGACGAACAGTCCGCGCTGTTTCAATTCACGCGCCCACGGGGGGCGCGACCGACCCGGCGGACACGGTGCTCTTGCTCGAGCCGTTTCAATTCACGCGCCCACGGGGTCCTTGGTCGCCTCGATGCGGGCTTTGATCTGGCTTGCTCGAGCCGTTTCAATTCACGCGCCCACGGGGGGCGCGACCCTGGTGGACGTCTACCGCGCCGCGCTGTGGAGTTTCAATTCACGCGCCCACGGGGGGCGCGACGCTTCGCGGCCTCGAGGATGTCCGAGGCGTTGCGGTTTCAATTCACGCGCCCACGGGGGGCGCGACTTACCTGCGGGCGACGGCGACCTTTGTGGATGCGGTTTCAATTCACGCGCCCACGGGGGGCGCGACCCGCTTGTCATGGCGCGCGTGGCGAAATGCCGTGTTTCAATTCACGCGCCCACGGGGGGCGCGACCCTGCAGGGATTTGAGCTGCAGGCGGCGAAGAAGTTTCAATTCACGCGCCCACGGGGGGCGCGACTAGACACCTACTGCAAAATGTTCGGGCTTTACGTTTCAATTCACGCGCCCACGGGGGGCGCGACGGAGTCCGCCAATGCCACAGCCGCCGCGGACGCGTTTCAATTCACGCGCCCACGGGGGGCGCGACCATCTCTTGCGTCCGTCCGTATCAGCGTAAACGAGTTTCAATTCACGCGCCCACGGGGGGCGCGACGGAGGGCGAAATGCGCGAGGGCGGGGCGGCCGGGGTTTCAATTCACGCGCCCACGGGGGGCGCGACCGGGTCCAGGGCTGGAGGTGGGCGAAGCCGCGGTTTCAATTCACGCGCCCACGGGGGGGCGCGACGGAGCGGGCGAGGTTCATCGGCAGTCCTCCAGGGAGTTTCAATTCACGCGCCCACGGGGGGCGCGACAAGGAGGGCGCGAAATGAATGAGAAGTGCTGCGGTTTCAATTCACGCGCCCACGGGGGGCGCGACGTCCGCACGGATCAGGCCGTGACGAGCTGGATGTTTCAATTCACGCGCCCACGGGGGGCGCGACCACCCCGCGGCACGCGCCGTCAACCCCGTGGACGTTTCAATTCACGCGCCCACGGGGGGCGCGACCCGGACCTCGCAGCCGTAGTCAAGTCGCTGAACGTTTCAATTCACGCGCCCACGGGGGGCGCGACTTTCCGGCCTTGCCTAAAAACCGCAATCGCCTACGTTTCAATTCACGCGCCCACGGGGGGCGCGACGGACGGCGCGCCCGCCGCGCAGGCCCTGCGGCGTTTCAATTCACGCGCCCACGGGGGGCGCGACACGCCGAAGTCCGCCAGGAGGCGGTCCGCGTCGTTTCAATTCACGCGCCCACGGGGGGCGCGACAAAGGATGAGCAGCATGTTGATCGAGGAAGCCATCGTTTCAATTCACGCGCCCACGGGGGGCGCGACTCAGTCTCGGTCGACGTCATGGCGAGGCCCCTCAGTTTCAATTCACGCGCCCACGGGGGGCGCGACACGCGTCCCGGACCGAAGGCGACGACCACCCACGTTTCAATTCACGCGCCCACGGGGGGCGCGACTCCTCACACCCAAGCGCCCGACCGCACTTTAGCGAGTTTCAATTCACGCGCCCACGGGGGGCGCGACCGTCGATCGAGACGGTCGCGCAGGCGGACGCGCTGTTTCAATTCACGCGCCCACGGGGGGCGCGACTAAGGTCCGCAAAGCGCGGCGCGTGGCCCGACGGTGTTTCAATTCACGCGCCCACGGGGGGCGCGACCGGCAACTCTACGCCAGTACCCTTCTGCGGCCAAGGTTTCAATTCACGCGCCCACGGGGGGCGCGACTTGTCCAGCACCACGCAGTCCGTCGGGTAATCAGTTTCAATTCACGCGCCCACGGGGGGCGCGACTCGTAGCGCCGCAGGAAGTCCGAGACGTCGAGGTTTCAATTCACGCGCCCACGGGGGGCGCGACTGGTCCGGCGATTATATCCTCGTCGCCGGGGAGTGGTTTCAATTCACGCGCCCACGGGGGGCGCGACATATGCAAATTGCCTATTGCACGATAGCAAATGTTTCAATTCACGCGCCCACGGGGGGCGCGACGAAACCCACCCGCGCCCATACAATAGACCCGCATGTTTCAATTCACGCGCCCACGGGGGGCGCGACCCATGAACGTGGCGTCGCAGGTCTGCTCCCTCGTGTTTCAATTCACGCGCCCACGGGGGGCGCGACCGGGCGCACCGATTACAAATGGCGCACCATCGGCGTTTCAATTCACGCGCCCACGGGGGGCGCGACGCAGATGCGCGACGGTCTTGCCCAGGCACAGGCGGTTTCAATTCACGCGCCCACGGGGGGCGCGACTTACTCCTTGGCTGGCGGCGTTTTTACGGGATTTGTTTCAATTCACGCGCCCACGGGGGGCGCGACGAGACCCACGCGGTGCCGAAGACCTCAGCGTTGTCGTTTCAATTCACGCGCCCACGGGGGGCGCGACCATCTTCGACTTGCTGCCGCCCGGCGTCAAGATGTTTCAATTCACGCGCCCACGGGGGGCGCGACGTGGAACATCACGCAAATCAGTGTTCCACGTGGTTTCAATTCACGCGCCCACGGGGGGCGCGACACGGATACACTTGTAGTTAAACCACGCGTCCAACAGGTTTCAATTCACGCGCCCACGGGGGGCGCGACGCGCACGACGGAACGCGGCCAGCTCGGACGGCGTGGTTTCAATTCACGCGCCCACGGGGGGCGCGACGAAAAGAATCCCATGTCAATTACCTCCAATATTGTTTCAATTCACGCGCCCACGGGGGGCGCGACCTCCTGTTCAGCACCCGCGCCACGCGTTCCTCCACGGTTTCAATTCACGCGCCCACGGGGGGCGCGACACCCGATTTTTCAGCCACATCCGTCACTCCAACAGTTTCAATTCACGCGCCCACGGGGGGCGCGACCTACACCGCCGTGTGGAGCGAGAACACAAAGTGGTTTCAATTCACGCGCCCACGGGGGGCGCGACGTCCGGCGATTATATCCTCGTCGCCGGGGAGTGGTTTCAATTCACGCGCCCACGGGGGGCGCGACGTACGGCGAGTAAAACCCGCCCCCCCCCCGGAAGGTTTCAATTCACGCGCCCACGGGGGGCGCGACCCCGCCGGAAAATCCTGCGTCGCTCTGCGGGTGGGTTTCAATTCACGCGCCCACGGGGGGCGCGACTGCAACGCGCGCGGTGTTCCGCACGCGTCGCTTGTTTCAATTCACGCGCCCACGGGGGGCGCGACACGTAGTCGCACGAGGGCGCGATGATTTCGTCGCCGTTTCAATTCACGCGCCCACGGGGGGCGCGACCCCTCGTAGCATGCCCCTTTTGTAGGGGCTGTCCGTTTCAATTCACGCGCCCACGGGGGGCGCGACTAACCACCATCCAAGGATGTTTTCAGACCACACGTTTCAATTCACGCGCCCACGGGGGGCGCGACCGGCTATCGCGTCGTGTTCGGCCCGGACCAGTTGTTTCAATTCACGCGCCCACGGGGGGCGCGACGCGTGGTCGTTCTGCGGGCCGAAGAGTTTACATGTTTCAATTCACGCGCCCACGGGGGGCGCGACTTACGCTCGGCGCGGGGGACGTCGGGGCTTACACGTTTCAATTCACGCGCCCACGGGGGGCGCGACTCACGTCGACATTGTAGTTTGTGACGGAGACGCGGTTTCAATTCACGCGCCCACGGGGGGCGCGACGTTAGTATCTTGCTTTGCCTTCGTCAGACCAAAGTTTCAATTCACGCGCCCACGGGGGGCGCGACGGCTTGGCTAGTCCGTTATAATGACGGCAGTCAGTTTCAATTCACGCGCCCACGGGGGGCGCGACGTGGGGTGCGGACCATCTGGACGCGGACGCCATGTTTCAATTCACGCGCCCACGGGGGGCGCGACAGGATTTTCCGGCAGGGTGCGCCCGAGCGCGGAGTTTCAATTCACGCGCCCACGGGGGGCGCGACCATGGACGGCTGGGAGACAGGGGAGTGGCCAGAGTTTCAATTCACGCGCCCACGGGGGGCGCGACGCGCATCCGGCGGAAAGTCCGGGCGCGCGCGCCTAAGTTTCAATTCACGCGCCCACGGGGGGCGCGACGACACCAGCACCACCGATTACACCAAGGGCAGGTTTCAATTCACGCGCCCACGGGGGGCGCGACTTGAGGCTCGTCCTGTATAGCCAAAACACGCTTGTTTCAATTCACGCGCCCACGGGGGGCGCGACTTTTCCACGCTCACTACCTGTCCAAAAGCTCTCGTTTCAATTCACGCGCCCACGGGGGGCGCGACCTCGTGACACCCACTGCGTACTGGTCTACAAATGTTTCAATTCACGCGCCCACGGGGGGCGCGACGTTGAGCGCGCGGCAGGCGGACCTCGACGCGCAGTTTCAATTCACGCGCCCACGGGGGGCGCGACCACGCGCCGCTGCTCTCCGCGGGTAAGGTCCGCGTTTCAATTCACGCGCCCACGGGGGGCGCGACGGTCGAGACCGTGTCGCCCGTCTCTGCATCCACGTTTCAATTCACGCGCCCACGGGGGGCGCGACCCGCGACTGCGCGACGATCGCGTGGACGGACGCGGTTTCAATTCACGCGCCCACGGGGGGCGCGACGAATTTCGTCACGGTGACGGAAGCCGAAAGGCGTTTCAATTCACGCGCCCACGGGGGGCGCGACAAAAGCAGAAAGGATAAAACCAATGGCGTTGAGTTTCAATTCACGCGCCCACGGGGGGCGCGACGTAAGGTCCGCAAAGCGCGGCGCGTGGCCCGACGGTGTTTCAATTCACGCGCCCACGGGGGGCGCGACGCGGCTGAGCCGGATTTGCCCTTCTGATCCGCGGTTTCAATTCACGCGCCCACGGGGGGCGCGACACGCGCCCTTTCGGGCGGACGAAGAACAGTATACCGTTTCAATTCACGCGCCCACGGGGGGCGCGACACATTTCGCAGGAGCAGGCGACCGTGCTGAACGTTTCAATTCACGCGCCCACGGGGGGCGCGACAGGCGGCCGCGCCCAACACGCTGAGCGCGGGCTACGTTTCAATTCACGCGCCCACGGGGGGCGCGACACCGTCGCCCGCGCCGACGGAATCGTCCGCCGGTTTCAATTCACGCGCCCACGGGGGGCGCGACCACCGCCTCCTCGCCGTCCTTCAAGCCGTCGAGGTTTCAATTCACGCGCCCACGGGGGGCGCGACGGTTGTGCAGAGGGAGGTGGCGAATGACCCTAGGTGTTTCAATTCACGCGCCCACGGGGGGCGCGACCGTCATGATACTATTGTATCAAGACGCGGCAGACGTTTCAATTCACGCGCCCACGGGGGGCGCGACGCAGAGCGCAGTCAGCGACTGGCAAAAGAGGAAGTTTCAATTCACGCGCCCACGGGGGGCGCGACAAGGCGGAAGTCGACGCCAAGGGCTACGTGACCAGTTTCAATTCACGCGCCCACGGGGGGCGCGACGTAAAGCCCCTCCCCCGCGAGGAGGAGGCGGTTGTTTCAATTCACGCGCCCACGGGGGGCGCGACCAGCTTTGCAAGATATACGGATGAAAGGAAAACGTTTCAATTCACGCGCCCACGGGGGGCGCGACGGCTTCGCGGCCTCGAGGATGTCCGAGGCGTTTCGGTTTCAATTCACGCGCCCACGGGGGGCGCGACACATTGATAAGTTGCGCGTGATGCCCGAAGCGGTTTCAATTCACGCGCCCACGGGGGGCGCGACTCCGTGTTGGCTTCTGCGGCGAATTCAAACGCCGTTTCAATTCACGCGCCCACGGGGGGCGCGACGGAACCTCGTCGAGGCGGGGCAGTCGACGGACGTTTCAATTCACGCGCCCACGGGGGGCGCGACTGCCTATATTTTATCATATCCTATCGTTGGCCTGCAAGGAGGATTTCCGCGAACCTGTCCTTTTTTTTGGATTGTTTTCTCTTATTGTCAATGATCAAGTATTTTGCGCACGCCGGGAGCGTCCTATTCTTCTTCCGCGAACACCCTAAGGGTTTTCTGTCAACTTGGGGTTCGCGGAGCGTCTGCTAAAGGACTAGCGGCGCTTCGACATCCAACGCCGGCTTGGCCCCAAAGTGTTCAATTCTTCGTTGATAATCCCGTCCCAGATAGTAATAGCGCAAACTGTCCGTTTCCTTATCGCAAATTCCTTCCAGATCGGCTTTTAGTTTCGCCCATTGACCCCAATCCACATTGCATTCAAAGACCGAGTTTTGGACACGAATCCCATAATCAAGACACTTCTTCGCTATGCGACGCAAGCGACGTTGCCCTGCAGGCGTCACGGTGGAGACATCATAACTGACAAGCACGAGCATTCTATCTACACCTCCTATTTCACAATGAACGGCGGGTAGGCATCCAAATCGCCGCGCAAATGCCGCGCGAGCAATTGCGCCTGGACGAACGGGAGCAACCCGGCCTCAATTTTTTCGTTCAAGAACGGATGGACCAATTGCTCTTTCTTGCGGTTTTGCCACTCCACGAGAACGGTTTTGCGCGCCGTCTCGGAAAGGACGACCGCCCCCGATTCAGAAAAAGAGAAGTCCTTGCGACGGACCTGGCAGCGATTGACCAGCGACAACGCCACGCGATCCGCAAAGAATGCGCGGAACTCTTCCATCAGATCCAATGCGAGGCTCGCGCGTCCCGGCCGCAAAGCATGCAAGAACCCGATCTGCGCATCCAGCCCCACGCTCTTTATGGCGCCGGCGCAGTCATTCGCCAGCAACACGTACAAAAACGACAGCAGCGCGTTCATCGGATCGCGCGGCGGGCGGCGGTTGCGGTCCGTTATGCGGAAATCTTCCCGCTGAGCCACCAGAAGACCGTTGAAAGCCTGGAAATAATAAGACGCCGCCTCCCCCTCGAGTCCGCGCACCATCTCCAGCGTGTCCGCCGAACGGAGGCGCAGAACGACATTGGCGAGTTGCGCCACGCCACGCGCGCACGCCTCGTCGGCGCCGTGATCGCGCAGGCGACGTTGCAGGATGGTCCGGGCATTCAGAATCTTTCCCGCAACCACATTGCGCGCGATGTCCGCGCTGAGCCGGGGATTGTCCGCTGCATGCATCTGTGCGACGCGCAAGAGGACGTTGCTGTTCTTTCCGCCTTCGATTTGCGCCATGGGGCGTCCATATTCCGTCAGAAAACTGACATGCACGCCGCGCTCCGCACACAAGCCCAGCAGAAAGGGACTGACGAGCACATTGCCAAAGCAAACTATCGCCTGAAGCGTGTGGATCGGCAGGCGCATCGCGACCTTTTGCTCGCGCTCCGCGACAACCGTTTCGCCATCACGATGCAGATAAACACCCTGCGTGGACACGTAGAGCGTATTGAGGAGCTTTCTCATGAAGAGACCGCCTCCACTTGCCGCGCAAGCCAGGCTCGCGCGGATTTGCCTTGCGATTTTGGATTGCAGCTATCCAACAGTGAACACGACTCGCACCATTTGCCGTACTCGGCCGGCGGGATTGTCCCCGAAGAAAAGAGTTGATGCACCTTCTCGGCCGTACTCTCCGTCAAAGCGCGCAATCCCGCGTCGAAACGGACCTCCATCCGTCGTCGGGTTGTGCCGTAGAAAAGCGCTCCGGAAGGGATCTCAACATTCAGCATCTCCTCCAGGCACATCGCCTGCGCACACAACTGGACTTCATCGGCGCGATGGATCTTTGGTTTCCCGTGTTTATACTCCACGGGGAACGGCATCCATCTTCCGGACAAATCCGGCAGAGGCGCTCCCCCTTCGCCCACTCGATGGAACTCCACCATATCCGCGATTCCAATAACGCCCAAGCGATGGGAAACAAGCCGAAGCGCAGTCGCAAGTCGCACATCTCGCCGTGTTTCGTGTGTGCCATTGTCCACGCGTTCGTGCAAAATCCGACCTGCCGCCGTCAAACGGTTCTCCGTCCATATACCCTCCAGATGGATGAGCGCGCACTGCCGCATGCAAAACACGGCATGCTGCAGTGCGGACAACATAATCATCTCGTCATCAGCGTACATGGACGGAGGCTGCGGTTTACTGCATTTCTATCACTTCCACACCGGCAGGAAGCGACGACTTGTCGATTACTACGGTATAGTCCTTGAAACTGCGCGGCACCGCTACATCCGCATTGCGGACAATTTGCACCCGGTCAAAGAGCTTATGCGACGGCGCGTTCCCAAGCGCTGTCGCATGTTTGAAGACTATCAATTTTTCGGTTGCCATCAAACCACGCGCGGCGGAGTGGTCTTGGTCGAACATGCCGGCAAGAGCCTTCCAGAGTTCGCCCAGATCTTCTTCCGAGAATCCGGTCTGGTTCGCCAATGCCGGAGAAACGAATCCGTACGCCACATAAAGTCCATACGGAACCGTATTTTTGCGGCCCATCGTGCGATTGTCGCCGCCCTGCTTCTCCGCTTCTGCGTCCGTTGCCACGGCCATGCGCGTTATTGAATGCTCCAATGTGACTATCGGATCAATTGAACGCGCAAATGTCAGTTGAACGGGGCCCCGAACCTGACCTGCATTCGCCCCCGTAGACATCACAGCGCCAAACGTGCGGATATCAAAGTAATCCTTGCACATCTGTTGGCGTGCGCTCGTAATTTCACCGCCTTGTCCCTGACCTTCCTTGTTGCGCTTCTTGCCATCCGTCGCATCCTTCGGCGGCTTCGTAAGGTCGATGCCCAGTTTCTGATACGCCGCGCCTATCTCATTGTTGAGGATGGCTTTCTCCTTCACGAAGATGTCGTACCCGGCTTCTGCGCCCTTCGTCAGCTGGATGTAGTTGCGGACTTTGCGTTTGAGACAGACATCTGTCACGAGACCTTGTCCCGTCTCAGCATCCACGCGCGGCAGATTGCCCGCATCGGGGTCGCCATTCGGATTGCCGTCTTTTACATCGAAGACGAGCATGAAGTCATAACGATTCTTGATTTCACTCATGTTTTTGTTCCTTTGTTGATTATAAAGTCTGTGTTACTCGCTATCTTTCTTCGTGAAAAAATCCTGACGCTGGTGATAGTAGCCAATTGCGAACTGTCCCTGATCGTCAAGCGAAAGGTGTGCAGGGAAAGACGTGATGCTTGATACGATTTCCTGAAGCGTTTTTTCGAGGTTCACCGCATATCCCGGCTTCTCCTTTTTAAGTTTTGACAAGTGATTGCTCGACAACCGCATCAGATTGGCGAACACCGTATTCGGCGACGTTGATGCAGCTCCGTAGAACTTGTCCTTGATTGTTGCATTGATATTCGGGCTCACCGCCTCTTGAATCTTCTCGAGCACGGCGAACAGGCGACCGAGACGATAGCCTATGTTTGCATTTTGAATGTCCAGACTCACGGCCAGACTCCTTTCTTTGTTTGGATTGTTAAAACGCCACTTGCGATTGAGACATCCCTTGATCAACTTGGCCCGGGCATATGTGACCTCGTGCTCCGCCTTGATCCGGGTCAAGACGGACTGCAACAAAGTCTCCGGGAACGGGAGCCCCTCCAGAATGCTCCGCATCACGTTCCCGGCGAGATTGGGCGCAATGTTCTCCGACTTCCCTTGAACCGCCGTCGAGACAAGAAGCCGCCACAGCGACAGATGGTCTCGGTCCTTCGGTCCGTGCACCATCAGGAGGTCGTCGAAGTAGGTACGGAAACGTTCCGCCATTTCGGCGACAGTTCCAACGTGCCAGAAGCGAATGGCGATGCGCGCCGCATTCGGCGCAAGTCCAAGAACGTAAAATGCCGTCGGATCGTCCGAAAATGAGGCCGAGCCAGTCTGCGGGGACTTGAAGAGCGCCGCGACATGTTGCTGAAGGCGATCGGGATCATCCTTAGGAGGTTCACTGAAAAAAGCCAACATCGCCCCCTCGAACGAGCTCTTCCTGCCCGCCCAAAAAACGACTGTCGCATCACCAACTGATATTTTTTGTTTCGAATCCTTCGCGAGAAGCGTATTCAATGCCGTCGTGTAGGCAAATGCCGAACGAACGCCGACCGGCGAGTTATTTCCCTGCGCCTTCCCAAACGATCTAGCCGCCGGAAAATTGAACGACACGATGTTTGCCCCTGTCGTGTTTGCGCCGGGAATGCCTTTCAACGCGGGATGCAGAAGAGCGATCGCATCTTGTTCGCCGCTTACGAGGTCGACTCCCATGAAATCGCCCTCTGTCTCCCTATGCAAGCCGTTCACGACCCTCTTCACTTCGGGCTCGTCAAAGATCGTTCCTTTCTCGCCTGCAAACTTGAACGCGACAAACGCGCAACTTTGCCGCGCTTCTTTCCATGCATCGAAAGTTTCAAGTTGCGACGGCAAATCGGAAGAGGAAAGAAAGCGCGAGACCGCTCCAATTGCCGAAACCGAGGTGTAAGGTTGGATTCGCGCCATAAACGCCTCATGCTGCTTGGCAACCCGATCCTGCCTTCCTCCCTCTTTGCACAATATTCCCGTTACGTATTCTACGTTGTCCCACAGGAAATACGGTTCGACGCCAACGGTTCGCTTGACGGATTGTGGAACGAGAAAGGACTGTGCCCTCAACTTCTTGCCGACTTTCTCCTGCGTATCTTCGACATTCACGAGCCGACCTTCACTGTCCAGCACAATCAAATAGGGAATTTCCTTCTTCTCCCAGCCAAGCGGAGCGATGCCCGAATCGGGATCGGCGGCCTTGCGGTCATAGTACTCCTTCAATGCCTGCAGTATCATTTCACAACCTCCTCCGACTCTTGGCGCGGCACTTCTATCACGCCGTTCACCATCTGCGGACGGAAAAACATGGGTTTGATGTCCTTCGGATCGGAGTAGTCCATATCGAAAAGCATGAACCCCAAGTCGCGCGTCTCTGCAATCGGTTTGTCCGTTTCCAGCTCGGGGCGTTTGATCAGCCGAACCTCTTTGCAGGCGAACTCGCGGCATCCGAGATACGGATGCATGAAGTACTGGCCCTTCGTCGCGCGGCGATCGAACATCGCGGCGTATTTCGCTTCCTTCTCGTCCGGGCGCGCCTCCGCCTGTCGATACAACTCGTTCTCTTCCGCCTCCGTAAGCCATTCGGGCGCCGGGTTGAGGACCTTCGATCGTTTCGCCGGCGGGATGAAGTCAAATTCGGCATACAATCGATAGCGTACGTCCCGAAGCAGAAGCCCGGCGCGCTGCTGCCGCTTCTCTTCTATAAGAATCCCGTCGCTTCGCGTACTCGCCACTTCGCTTACCTCGTTGCGCCGAATATTCACCCAGCGGATCGGTTTCATCACTTCGATTCGCGTGATGCGCCAGTTAATGGCCGGCTTCCAGAAAATAGCCGAAAAAACACCGCGCGCGGCAGACGGCGTGATAACATCGTAGCTTACGCGCTCAACCTTCATCTCCGGTCGCGTAAAGCAGGCGAAATCGCCAGTAACATCCAAACAAAATCCTCTCATATTCCTTGTTCTTTCCTTTCTGCCTATCATTATACAAAATGCATAACGCGTTGTCAAACCACAGACTCTTCCGCCGTCAGACTCTCACGGTAAATGTCCAAACCGAAAGCGTCCGAATACAAACTCTCCAGCGTTTGCACATAAACGCCGGGGTGCATCTCCTCTATAAACCCTTTCTGAAGCAGATCGTGTATCAATCCCTGCGGAACCGTCACCGTGTACCGCTGAAGCTTGCGCATAATCATCCGCTTTGGACCAGCCTTGCGCAATTCTTCTATCAAAGGACCGTCGCCCCCGTAACGCACAAGGACCGGAACGGAGCCGGCGTCTATCATCTTGAACGCTTCTGCCGCCTCGCGGAACTGGAACTGGCACGACGGTGCATCCTTCACCAGCCAATCACCAAACTCCTCGCCCAGGGTGTGCGCCCTGCTCTGCAGTTTCTGGAAATAAAGCGGGAACACTTCCGCCGACTCAAGCGCAGGGGTGTCTTTCATGTTCAAAAGATCCCCCGTCGCATACTCGCCGCTGCGCAATTCGCCGCGCGGACTTTCCTTCGGCGGCATGAAGACAACGACGCGCCCCGGCGCGGCGAGCTTACCCTCTCGATTGCATCGCCCCGCCGACTGGGCGATGGAAGCAAGTCCCGCAAACGCCCTGTAGACGACCGGGAAATCAATATCAACCCCCGCCTCGACCAGCTGCGTACTGACGACGCGGACGGGTTCGCCGCGCGCCAACTTCTTCTTGATGGATGAAATGACGCGCGAGCGGTGCTCACCGCACATGCTCGCCGAAAGATGCACCGTCCCCGCCGGCATGAAATTGTACAGTTCGCGGCAGTCCTTGCGCGTATTCACGACGCACAGGACTTGGTCGTACCCCGCCAATTCCGCCGCCACCTGCTCCCACGTCTTCCGTACGGTGCGATCGCGCGGCCATTCGTATTCCGTACGCTTCAGCCGCGCATAGAGATCGAACGAAGGCGGAATGATTTCCCGGATGCCTTCCAATCCCGGCAGGCTCGGCTGCGTCGCCGTCGAGAGCACAAACGTCGTGCCGTAGTGCGCCGCCAGTTCGCCAATCGCCGCGGTGCAGGGTTTCAGGAGTTTCGTCGGCAACAGTTGCACCTCGTCCAGTATGACGACGCTCTCGGCGATGTTGTGCAGCTTGCGGCACCGGCTCGACTTGCAGGCGTAGAGGGACTCGAAGAACTGGACCGTCGTCGTCACGATGACCGGTGCATCCCAATTCTCAGACGCGAGGCGCGACTGCTGGGTTTCTTTCGCCGGATCGAAGTTGGAATGGTGCTCCAGAACGTTTTCCGTGCCAAGAAAGCGCCGCAACGTGTCCGCCGTCTGCTCGATGATGGATGTATAGGGTATGACATAGATAATGCGCTTTTTGCCGAACTTCCGCGCATGGCGAAAGGCGAACGCCATGGCCGACAGCGTCTTGCCGCCCCCCGTTGGCACGGTTAGCGAGAAAAGACCGGGCGTCTCCTCCGCAACATGTTCGCAGGCCGCACGGATTTCCGCCCGAATGCGATTCACCTCCGTATCCGGCGCCTCCGCCTGTTTGGAGTCCAACTTTGCAAAAAACGCTTTCTCCAATTCGCCGAGTTGCGGATAGATTCCGCGTTGTTCGCCTCGTTTGGCATCCATAAAAGCCTCGGTGTCAAGAAAATCCGCATCGACAAGGCACGAATAAAGCATTCGAATCCACAACGAAAGACCTATCCCGTTCGGTGGGAACCGGAATGGCGGACCTGGCAGGACACAATCCTTTCCGTGCGCGGAAATCCACTCTTGCACGCTTCGTTCTTCCAAGACGCCCTTTTCCGTCTCAAGGCGCACGGCCAGCGCACCATTGGGAGTTGCGCCGCCAATCCAGTCCGGAAGACCAGCATGATGGCCCGCCACGCAATAAGCAAGTATGCGTCCCGGAGGACCAAACTTCTGGACGGCCCAACTCGCTCCCGCCCCCGAATGCGAATGGTCCGAAGCGTCATAGTCCACATCCGTCAAACCATTGGCGTGCGCGAGGTAGGATTGAAAAGAACGCCGCGCTTTTCCCCAGTCATGGATTCTGCCCAAAAGTTCCGTCCACTTCCCGCTCTTGAAAGGATCCGCAAAAGAAGACGCCAAGCGCGCGACCTTCATGGCATGATCCGCAAGCGACTGCCACGATTCACGGCTCGCATCTTCGCGACTGTGTGCATAGACATCTTTTTGATTGGTATTTTCAATTTCCATAGACTCGATTATAGCAGAAACGCATAAAGATAGCAATGCCATCATGCCGATCTGGACAACCGCTCAATCTACCCTAACAATGTAGCTGATTTTCATCATGACACATCAAGGTGTAAACCCGTTTGTCCAATACCGTGACCGGCAGAGGACAGGGGGGGGCAGGCATAAAACGCCTAGACGGACGGCACGCGAATGTCGTGTGCGCAAGCGCGACGGAGCAGGGCAGGCGATTCGCCCGGAAGAGCCGAACGCCGGGTGAATGTCGCCGAAATAGCCTGTGAGGATATAGCCAGCCGCCCCGATCTTCCCGAACTGGGCCGTGGAAGAGACGCCGTCCTCGTCGTCCCGCCAACCGGCGGCTTCACGCGTCCTTGAGAATGCAGACGATGCGCTTTTGCCGCGGCGCCGCGTTTTCCACGCCGCCGCGCAACGTCAGCGTGAACGTCAGTTTCGTTCCGGACGGCACGTCCTGCAGCGCTTCCGGCCAGTCGAAATCCAGCTTCAAGTAGTCCGACACCGGCGAGACGAGCGCGGCCGTCCGGATGCCGCCGTCCTCCCCGCACCACGAAACCTCCGCATGGTCCCCCAGCTCCGCGCGGAAGACGAGGTTCGTGCCGTACGCCGCGATAGGCAGGCCGCGGCATATCACGCCGTCACTGCCCGGCGTCGACGGCTGCGACCGGAAGTGCGCCACCGTTATGCGCTTCTCGGGACGGCTGTTCACGAACGCGAGATTCTCCTCGTCCAGCCCCATGGAAAGCCCCTTGAGCGCCGTCACCGCGACGCCCGTCTTCGCCGTCCGGGGATCGTACGGACTGCTCACGCCCGGCACCGTGCCGCGCAGGACGGGCGCAAACTTGAGCAGATTGCCAATGTGCCGCGGCACCCCGTCCTGCGATACTTTCTTCGCAAACGACCGCAGGACCGCCTCCACAAGAAATGCAACCGTATCCTCGCTCAGATTGAGCGAAAGACTCTGGACGGCCTCCCTGTATGCCGCGCGCTCCGCCAGCATGGGCGGCTGGCGCAACTGCAGCCTGTACCCGCCGTCGGCCGCCCCGCGGCACGGAACCGTATCGAATGTCAGATATTTTCTAGCCATTGCAATCTCCCTTCGCCGGGCCGTTCTTTGACTTTCATCGCGTCCCCGTCCGGCTTTCGACCCGCAGGCCGGACGGTTCGTCCACCTCGTATTCTACCATAATTGGCCTTTGGAAGCAAGCGGAATACGCAAACACCGGGTGTTTTGATATGAATCACCTGGTGTTTTGACATAAAACACCGGGTGAATTAAGGTAAAACACCGGGTGTTTATAGGCAACACTCCAGGTGATTAGGAGCAAATGACGGAGTGTTTCAGTTCGAAGTACCGGGTGTTTTGCAACCTACGTGTCTGGCGGAACTTTCTCGGCGGGAGCGGGTCTCTCTTCGAGCCGGTCGACGGGACAGAACAAATCAATGACCGACCATCAGGAAGTCACAGACAAAGGAGTCCGAAGCCTCAGACAAACGAGACCTGCGCCGCCGGGAATGAAACGCGCGGCGCATGAAGATGGCTTCTTTTGGTTTTTAACGGTTGTCGGGCGGAGTCCGCGGCGTTTCGTGCGGGGCCGTCGGCCGCCCGCCGGCACTTCTCGCGTCCAATTGCGCACGGACGCTTTCCACCGCGCGGCGTGCCGTCGCGAACGCGAGCGTCAGATTGTAGCCGCCCG
>ERZ808240.3156-NODE-3156-length-16505-cov-4.087112_pt1 | contig 16505 bp, 11 predicted proteins | sample MGYA00521084_ERZ808240 | MGnify/ENA primary metagenome ERZ808240 (study PRJEB31516, sample SAMN03275571) | gut metagenome | biome: mammalia-associated habitat; material: feces | host: Papio cynocephalus | place: Kenya | collected 2012-08-06 ... | reverse complement strand
CCACCACGTGGCGTACGTGGAGAATTTGAAGCCCTTGGTGTAATCGAACTTCTCAACCGCGCGGATGAGGCCCAGGTTGCCTTCTTGGATGAGGTCCAGGAACAACATTCCGCGACCCACATAGCGCTTCGCGATAGACACAACGAGGCGCAGGTTGGCTTCGATCAGCTGCTGCTTGGCGTCGAGGCCCACCTGCTCGACGCGCGACAGGCGGCGTTTCTCGCGACGCTCGAGTTCGATGCCTTCTTCCTCGGCCTTCTCGAGCTCGGCCGTGGCGGCCACGCCGGCCTCGATTTTCATGGCCAAGTCGATTTCCTCGGCGGCGTTAAGCAGAGGAACCTTGCCGATTTCCTTCAGATACATGCGCACGGGGTCGCCCGTGAGCATGGTGACCGACGCGTCATTGGAACGACGACGGGCACGCGCGCGGGCGCGGGTGGAATTCACCTTCGGCAGCGCGGCGACGGCACTCGACTCAACAGCCTTCAGTTCCTCTTCGGGAAGGCCCTCGAGAAGGTCTTCGTCTTCGAGCGATTCTTCTTTTACTTCGTCAATGCCGGCATCGCCCGCAAGGGCTTCCTCGTCGACGGTCTTCTTATTTTTCTTATTCTCTACGGTCGCATTAGTTTTGGCAGCAGACACTGATGCTATCCTTTCGCCGTGAAATGGGCATACGAGCCCTAAAGATACAGCAAATTAGATTATCACATTTTTGTACGCTTGTGCAGCAATCGACGCATGGTTTTCATCAAATGGGACCGAACCGCTCCCGAACATGCCGCGCCTGAAGGCGATCAGCCCAAGCGCCATCGCGCCGTGGCGAGTCAAGGGGCCGTCCCCGCGACTTGCCCACGAACGCCTATTCTAAACCGAGCGGCTTATGGGCACGCTTAGCCTCGGCGAGCTCCTTTTGCATGGCCACTACGCTTTGAAACGTCATTTCGTAGTCATCTTCCGATAGCTCGCCCGGTCGTTTCAACTGCGAAGACAGTTCTTTGATGAGGTCTTCCATATCGCGAATGGAAAGCTCCTCGGCAAAGAACTTCGCGAGCTCGTTCGGGTCGCGCTCGTCATGCGACGACCCGCCCGAAAGCACCGACGCCGCCCCGGGATACGTCTCGTCAAGCTTTCTCGCTATCTCGGCGGCAGGCATCGACGCATCTTCGGCAAGCAAGTCCAGCAAGCCCGAGGCAATGTTGCCGTGGATGTCGCGATGCCACACCGTTTGCGCCAAAGGCCCCGCATACGCAAGGCCAATCTCAGGCCGCCCCGCGCACAGCGACAAGAAATCGCGCTCGATGCGAAGTCGCTCCTTCTCGCGCGGAGGGAGCGAGAGCCGCTGGGGCCTCGCCACTGGCGCAGCCGACAAAGCGCCCTGTTCCTGATCGCCCATGGGGCGCGGCGCGCGCGTGGCGGCGAGCTTCTCGACCACCACCGATGTATCGAGCTGCAACCGATCGGCGATATAGCCCGCATATTCCTGCGCCAAAACTGAATGTTTGATGGGTGCTAAAAGCTCCAACACTTCGGAAAGCACCCTGCCCTTTTCACCATAATCGGCCAAATTGCGCCCTCTGAGTTTGCGATCGATTGCATACCTCATTAAGGGAACGGCATTGTCGATGAGCTCCTGGATGGCTTCGCCGCCGCGCTGCACCACGAAATCGGCCGGATCAAGGTTGTCGGGCAGCGTGACCGCGCACAAATCAACCTGCTTGCGGCCAGCTTCGGGCAACATGCTCTCGTCTATGAACCGCGCGGCGCGATCGGCCGCACGCTGGCCCGCCTCGTCGCCGTCGAACAGGTACACGATCTTATGCTTGGCATGGCGAGAAAGCACGCGAATGTGCTGCACCGTAAGCGCCGTTCCCAAAGTGGCGACCACGTTGGTCACGCCCGCCTCGTGCATCATGATTACGTCGGTGTAGCCCTCGCAAATGATGGCGACACCGGTTGACGCCATGGTCGCCTTGGCCTTGTCAAGGCCGAACAGCACCTCCGATTTATGGAAGATGGGCGTTTCCTGGGAATTCAAATATTTCGGCTCGCCCTTGCCAATCACGCGCCCGCCGAACGCGATAACGTCGCCATCGACATCGCGAATGGGGAACATGATGCGCTCGTAGAACCTGTCGCGCACGGCACCGCCGCGTTCCACAGCCACATTCGCATCGACCATCTCTTTGGGTTTGAAGCCCTTCGAGCGCAAATGGGCAAAGAGCGACCCAGAGCCCGGCGCAAACCCGAGCTGCCATTTCTTCGGCACATCGCCGCCCAAATCGCGGCCAGACAGATACGATCGAGCCTCATCGACCTTCGACCCACGCCCGCGCATCAGCTGCATATGGTAGAACGCCGCCGTTTCGTTGCAAACCTCTTTCAAGCGGGCTTTCTTGCCGCGATTTGCCGCCGCGCCCGGAGCTTCGGTAATCTGGATTCCCGCACGGCGCGCAAGCTCCCGCACGGCATCGACGAACCCGATATCGTCGAGTTTCATCACGAAGCTGAACACGTCGCCGCCCTCGCCGCAGCCGAAGCAATGCCACAGCTGCGTCGAGGGGTCGATTTTGAATGAAGGAGACTTCTCGTTGTGGAACGGGCAGCATCCCCAAAAATCGCGCCCGCGCTGGCGCAGAACGACCCGCTCGCCCGCAATGGACACCAGGTCGCTCGCCTCGCGCACGCGACGAATATCGTCATCGGGAATGCCGGCCACAACGCTCCTTTCTTACAGGTTCTCGCGAACCCAATCGATATTGCCCTTCACAGTCGCAATCAGTTCATCGACCGAGTCAAATTTAATCATGGGACGTAGGAATTCCACCGGCTCGACCTTGATGGTATCGCCGTAAATCTCCCCGTCAAAATCCAGAATATGCACCTCGCACGTAGCCGTGGCGTCGGCGAACGTGGGCGCCACGCCAACGCTCATGGCGGCTTTGTAGCGCTCGCCGTCGACGGTGACATAGGCGGCGTATACCGCCTCGCCCAGCACTTGCATCATGGCAGGCAGCTGCAGGTTCGCGGTGGCAAAGCCCATGTCGTTGCCCTCGCCGCGGCCTTTCAGCACCGTGCCCTCGAAGGTATAGGGATGGCCCAGAAGCTCCGTCGCCGCCGCGATTTTGCAATCACCCAGAAGCAGGCGGATGCGCGTCGCCGTAATGGGACGGCCGTCGAAACTCTCCAAATCGTGCGAACAGATGCGCGTGCCGCGCGCGTCACCCCATTCATGCAGCTCAGACACCGTGCCCGAGGCCTTCGCGCCGAAACGGAAATCGGTGCCCACATGCATGGCGTAGGGTGCGCAGCCGCCAAACGTCGCATCCATGAAATCCATGGGCGACTGCGCGGAAAACGCCGGCGTGAACGGCAGCACCACAACGGCGTCGACGCCCGTGTCGGCCAGCGCCTTCACGCGCTGCTCATTGGTCATGAGCTTCTTCAGCCTGTCGGCATGGAAGCGCTCGTCAGGATCGATATCGAACGTAAGCGCAATGGACTTGCCACCGCTTTCCGCTGCCGTGCGCATCGCCTGCTCGATAAGGAAGCGATGCCCACGATGCACGCCGTCGAACACGCCAAACGCGCACGAGGCGCCGATAAACAATGAATGGTCGAACGTCTCGTCGACCTTATAGACTTTTGCCACGCGTAACTCCTTGCGAGAAAACACATCGGGGCGAAACTTTACCAGTTTTCGCGTCGTAGGCGTATATCGCCTTCATGTCATTGCCGTGCACCATGCACACGCATTCGCCGTCGCGCAGCGGATCGGTCGCCGGCACGGCGCAGCGGCGCGGGCCGCAATCGTCGGCGTCGAAACGGTGCGGCGCCTCGAAAACGGCCAACTCTGACGCGCGAAGGCTTTTGCCGTTGCACACATCCGCGTACGCGGGCTCGCTCAAAAACGCCATGCGATACCCCAGCAAAAACACGGGGTCGATGGCCGCATCCAAACCATAGCGCTCCACCATCTGAAGCGACATGCAATCTTCCACGTCAAGCACACCCGCACGCACCCTGCGCAACGATTCCACATGGGCGCACGTATCGCATGCGGCACCCACATCTCGAGCCAGCGCGCGAATGTAGGTGCCCTTCGACACCGAGAAGCGCACATCCCACCAGATGCTGACGGCACGCGGATCGCGCTCCAAATCCAGCAGCTCGGCAGAGTAAACCTCTATGTCGCGCGGTTCCAAGGCAATGACGTTGCCCTTGCGGGCGGCATCGCACGCCTTCACCCCGCCCTTCTTGATGGCGGAATACGCGGGCGGCATCTGCTTTTGCTTGCCCACGAATTCACAAAGCACAACCTCGGCGAAGTCGGGGTCGCACACCTGCGCAGGCACATCGGCCGTTCGCGCCACCTCGCCGCATCGATCGTCGGTATCGGTTGCCGCTCCGAACGAAATGCGCACGTCGTAGGTTTTATCATGCCCCACCATATAGGCATCGAGCCTGGTGGCAGGGCCAACGCACACCGTAAGAGCACCCGTTGCCAACGGGTCGAGCGTGCCGGTGTGCCCAACGCGGCGCTCGCCGAAGATGCGCCGGCACGCATTCACCACGTCGTGCGAGCTCATGCCTTCGGGCTTGTCGACGCCAATCACCAGGCACGCGCCCGATTCTCCACGCTTCATGCTAGGCAGCACCGCCCTCGAACAGGCCATCGAGCAACGCCGGCATCTGCGCAAGCGCCTCGTCGATGGAGCCTTTGAATGTGAAGCCCGCGGCCGCCTTATGCCCGCCGCCGCCGATGCGCTGCGCCAAAGCGGCCACGTCGATGTCATCGCCCTTCGCGCGCAGGCTGCCGCGCACCACGTCCTCCTGTTCGCGCAGCATGCAAGCCACCTGGATGCCGTCGAGCGAACGAAGCACGTCGATCAACGGCTCCGCATCGGCCTTAACTGCGCCCAGACGCTCGAAATCGGAAAGGCGCGCATGCGAAAGCGCCCATGCGCCCGACTCCGACACCTGCATGTTGTCGAGCATCACGCCCTCAAGCCCAAGCGAGGCCCTGGTGCGACGCTGGTAGATTTCCCGAGAGCATGCCGCAGGCTGGGCACCCGCCCGCACCATCTCGCCCGCAAGCTCGAATGCCTCGGGCGACGTGTTCTGAAATTGGAAGCGACCCGTGTCGGTCATCAACGCCAGATAGCAGCATTGCGCCATGGCCCGGGATGGTTCAACGCCCATCGCCGCAATGAGCTGCCACACCAGCATGCCCGTCGCCGGCGCATCGGGGTCTACGTAGTTGTACTCGGCTATGCACGAATCAACCGCGTGATGGTCGATGGTGAAATGAGCCTTCGCGCGCGCATGCACGCAAGCCCCATCCACCAAGCGCTCGAGCGTCGGCACGTCGCATGCGATGAACGCGTCCACATCGTCGTCGAAATCGCAGGCGGGCACGAGTTCGTCGGCACCGGGAAGGAACATGAAGCTCTTCTCCACCGCGTCGGGCTTCGCCAGAATGCACGTGGCTTTCTTGCCCATTGCGCGCAAGGCATGCATCAACGCAAGCGCGGAACCCAAACAGTCGCCATCGGGGCTCACATGGCCGCACAGCGCGAAGCTGTCGTATCGGCCAAGTGCTTCGGCGAACTCGTCAAGCGTGACGTTGGTCTGCGGAGTTACAGCCATGGCCTATTCCTCGTCCTCTTCTTCGTGGCTCTCGTACACCGAATCGTCGAAATCGGCGTTCTTGCGCGCGCTCTCTTCATTGCGGTCGGCATCGCTGGCAAGCGCGGCGGCGATACGCTGAGCCTCGTCGACGCTCGCGTCCAGAAGAAAGCGCAGCTCGGGCGTCACGCGCCAATGCAGTGCGCGGCCCATCAGCGAGCGAATGCGACCATACGCCGCTGCGAAACCGGCAGCCGCTTCTTCATAGCGCTCGGGATCGATGGTGTAGTACACGTTGCACATGCTGCGGTCGAAGCTCACCTCGCAACCCGTGATGGTCACCATGTCCAGGCGCGGATCGCTCACCTCGAACAACAGGATATGCGCGAGCACTTCGCGAGCCTGCTCGTTGAGCTTGCGGCTCGAAGAATTCTGTTTCATATGGAATCACCCTTTCTGGCGGCGGCACGCGCCGCGTAGGCGGTTCAAACGCAGGAAACGCAATGCCGGAAAATCGGCATTGCGTTAACCGCGTCGCATTTAATTCAATAAAGCCAAGCATGCCAACGCCGTCCTCGGGTCCAAGTCGGCGGGCAGCAATGAGGCGAGTACAGTTCGGGCGAAAGCAAGGCGACGCGTACTTCGGTACGCGAGCCGCAGCTTGAACCCGAAATGTGCCGCCTCGTTGCCGCGCAGCGTCGGCAAAGTACCTTGGCCGAAAGGCCAAGGTACCCATCAACTACTCGGTGCGTTCGACTTCCTCGGTGCGATAGCCCTCGATGACGTCGCCCACCTTGATGTCTTGGTAGCCGTCGACGCCGATGCCGCACTCATAGCCCTGCTTGACGGTCTTGACGTCGTCCTTGAAACGACGCAGCGAGGAAATCTTGCCCTCGTAGATGACCTTGGAATCGCGCACGACGCGCACCTTGTCATCGCGAGAGATCTCGCCCTCGGTAACGTAGCAACCGGCAATGTTGCCGACCTTCGGAACGCGGAAGACGTCGCGAACCTCCGCCGAACCCGTGTCTTTATCGACGAACTCGGGGGCAAGCATGCCGATGCGAGCGGCATTGATGTCCTCGATGGCCTGATAGATAACGCGGTACAGGCGAATGTCGACCTTCTCATGCTCGGCAGCCTTGCGCGCGCCGGCGGTCGGGCGCACGTTGAAGCCGATGATGATGGCGTCGGAAGCCGCGGCCAGCGTCACGTCGGTCTCGGTCACGCCGCCCACGGCGGAGTGGATGATGTTGATCTTGACCTCGGACTGGTCCATCTTGTCGAAGGCATCGCGCAACGCCTCGATGGAGCCTTGCACGTCGGCCTTCACAACCAAGTTCAACTCGGTCGTACCCTCTTCGATGCGGTTGAACAGATCGTCGAGGCTCATATGGCTCTTGGTCTGCTGCTCCTTCAGGCGAGCGCGCATCGCGCGCTCTTCAGCCAACTTGCGGGCATCGCGCTCGTCCTCGAACACGCGGAACTCGTCGCCGGCGGTAGGCACGCTCGACAGACCCAGAATCTCGACCGGGTCGGACGGCATGGCCTTCTTGGCATGGCTGCCGTGCGGGTCGATCAGGGCGCGCACGCGACCATAGCTCTCGCCCGCCACGACGGAATCGCCGGGCTTCAGCGTGCCGCGCTGCACCAGCACGGTGGCAACGGGGCCGCGGCCCTTGTCGAGGTTCGCCTCGATGACGAAACCGGAAGCCAGCGCGTCAGGGTTGGCCTTCAGCTCCAGCACGTCGGCTTGCAGCAGAATCGTCTCGAGCAAGTCGTCGATGCCGATCTTCTGCTTCGCTGAAACGTTCACGAACATGTTCGTGCCGCCCCACTCTTCAGGGATGACGCCATACTCGACGAGCTCCTGGCGCACGCGATCGGGCTGGGCGCCGGGCTTGTCGATCTTGTTCACGGCAACCACGATGGGCACGTTGGCAGCCTTTGCGTGGTTGATGGCTTCGATGGTCTGCGGCATAACGCCGTCGTCGGCGGCCACGACCAACACGATGACGTCAGTCACCTGAGCACCGCGAGCGCGCATGGCGGTAAACGCCTCGTGACCCGGGGTATCGATAAAGGTGATCTGACGGCCATTGATATCAACGACGGACGCGCCAATGTGCTGGGTGATGCCGCCGGCCTCGCCGGAAGCCACGCCGGTATGGCGAATGGCGTCGAGCAGCGAGGTTTTGCCGTGGTCGACGTGGCCCATAACGGTAACCACAGGCGGGCGCGGCTTGAGGTCTTCATCCTTGTCGTTGTACACGACCGCGAATTCCTCTTCAGGCGAGACGATGCGCACCTTGCGGCCCATGTCGTCTGCGATGAGCTCGATCAAATCGTCGCTCATGGTCTGCGTCACGGTAAGAGCCTGGCCCAGCAGGAACAGGCGTTTGATCACATCGCCCGAGGGAACGCCCAGAAGGTCGGCGAATTCGCCCACCGTGGAACCCTGCATGACCTCAACCACGTTGGCATCGAGCACCAAGCTGGGATCGATGCCGCGCTCCATGGCTTCCTGCGCCATGCGCTCGCGCTGAGCCGCTTCGCGCTTCTCTTTGCGCTTCTTGCGGCGGCCTTCGCCCTCGTTGTTGTTTGCGGCGGCGACGGCGGCACGGGCCTCGGCCAGCACCTTGTCACGCTGCAGCTTCTCGGCCTGCACGGCCATCTGGGCGTAGCGATCGTCGCCCTTGGCGGAAAGCTCGGGAACATCGGGCTCGAAATGGTGCCCGCCGCGCTTGCCTGCGCCCTTGGCGTTCTTCTTGTTGGAGCCATTGCCCGCAGCGGAGCCGCGCGCGGGGCGTGCTGCTTTCTCGGCAGTCAGGCGATTCTTTTCGGCCTCAATCTGCGATAGCAGCGAATCGAAGGAAGACTTGCGCGCGACAGGCGCGGGAGCCGGCTTGGGCTTGCGTTCGGCGGTAGGCTTCGCCGAAGACTTCTTCGAGCCGCGGTTGGCCAGAGCCTCGGCCACGGCCTTCTTCTTGGCCACCTCGGCAGCAAGCTTCGCGGCGCGGGCGTCTTGCGCAGCCTTCTTGCGGCGATGCTCGGCGGCGACCTTCTGCTCTTCAATCTGGCGAGCCAGGCTCGACAAACCGGAATTCACGGCAGGCGCAGGCGGGCGCTTCGCGTGCTTCTCGGAAGATTTGGGCGCATGCGCGGCGCCCTTGTCGCCCGCGTTGTGCTCGCGGCGGGCGCGCTCCTCGGCGCGCAGCTCGCGCTCGCGCTCGACGGCCTCGCGGCGGGCGCGCTCGACTTCGGCCTTCTTCTTGTCGGCGGCAGCCTTCTCGGCCTGGGCTTTCGCGGCGGCCTCGGCATCCATGCCTGCGGCAGCCTTCGCGCCCAGCTCGGGAGCAAGCGCCTCGCGGATTTTTTCGACGTTGGCGTCGGACAGGACGCTCGCGTGGCTCTTCGCGGGGATCTTCAAATCCTGAATGCGCGAGAGCAGCACTTTGCTGTCCATGCCGAATTCCTTCGCCAACTCATGAACTCTCATGCTGGCCATACGGTTCTCCTAATCTCCTTTCCTGCGATGCTATTCGCAGTCGGCATGGACGCCGCAGAAACGGCTGTCCGGACGTGCATGGTTGCGGCAGCGAGTGCCGTCTTCGGCGACGTAGGCGCACAACTCGGCCTCATCTTCTTCGGGTTCCTCGTCAAGCAGAAGGTTCTCTTCGTGGACGGGAGCGACCGAGAAGCTCGTCGACTTGATATCGATGTGCCAGCCGGTCAGGCGGGCAGCGAGGCGGGCGTTCTGGCCTTCTTTGCCAATGGCGAGCGACAGCTGGTCATCGGGAACGATAACCGTCGCGTAGTTCTTGTCTTCATCGATCATAACGCGGGTCACGCGAGCGGGGCTCAAAGCCTGGGCGACGTATTTCGCCGGATCCTCATCCCATTGAATGACGTCGACACGCTCGTTGCGCAGCTCTTCGACCACCATGCGCACGCGGGAGCCCTTCGGGCCGACGCAGGCGCCAACCGGGTCGAGGTTCGGCTCGCGGCTGGCCACGGCAACCTTCGAGCGGGCGCCGGGCTCGCGAGCGATGGACTTGATTTCCACCATGCCGTCATAGATTTCGGGCACTTCCAGCTCGAACAGGCGACGGATGAGGTCGGGGTGCGTGCGAGAGACGACGATGGCCGGACGCGCGGCTTCGCCGCGGCCGCGAGGCTCAAGCGAATTGGGGTCGCGCACGTCGATGATCAGAACTTTGATGCGCTGGTTGTGGCGATAATGCTCGCCCATCGGACGCTCGTTGCGCTCGTTGGGGAAACGCTTCTGGTCGTAGTGCGGAAGCTCCGCCTCGACGCCGTCGCGAATCTTCACGATGGTGAAATCGGGCGTGGCCTGCAGCACTGTGGCGGTGACGATATCGCCCACGCGGTCGCTGAACTCCTCGTAAATGCTCTGACGACCGGCTTCGCGCACCATGGCGGCGATGACGCCCTTGGCATTCTGGGCAGCGATGCGGCTCACGCCCTCGGGGGTCACGTCGCGCTCTTCGAACTCGGTGTATTCGCCGGTCTCCTCGTCGGGCTCGCCGACGGGGACCAATTCGTACACGTAGATCTTGCCCGTGGTGCGGTCGATGGTGACGCGAGCGTCCCATTCAAGATCGAGGATGCTCTGGTAGCTTTTCGCAAGCGAAGCCTCGAGACGCTCGATCAGGTAGAACTCATCGATTTTCTTCTCGTGGGCCAAGGCTTGCAAAGCCTCCATAAGCTGAGATGCCATTTCGAACCTTTCTCTTCTTCAAAAGGCGGCGCACCGCCTTGACGTTACCTAAATCGCCAACGCTCACATATATATGTTAGCGGAATTCAACGACGCCCTTCACATGGGCTTTCTTCACGGCGTCGAGCGGAAGCTCGCAACGGGAACCGTCCACATCGAGCAACACGCTGCCCGTTGCCTCGTCGAACCCGGCGAGCGTACCCGTGAAGCGGCTTCGGCCCTCGATGGGGCCGTTGGTTACCACATAGGCCTCTTCGCCGGCAAAGCGGGCGAAGTGCTCGGGCGTGCGCAGCGGGCGATCGATGCCCGGCGAGCTTACTTCGAGCGTGTAGGCGCCCGGGAATGGGTCGAGCTCGTCCATGATTTCATTCACCCACACCTGGGCGGCAGTTATCTCGTCGAACGAGATGCCGTCAGCCGTATCGAGGTAAATACGAATCGTGGGAGCTTTGCGACTGCCGACGATTTCGACCGTCACGATTTCCACGCCCTCGGCGGCCGCGCGGGGTTCGAGCGCTGCAAGCAGGCTCTTTTCCTTGGCGGTGAGCATCGGTGCCTCCTTTCTGCGGGTCTCGCTTCCGCGAAACGCCCCTATACAAAAAAGAAAGCGGGACCAGGCCCCACTTTCTCTCGTACACGAAAAAGTTGTAGCGCACCGAGGCTACGCCCGAGTGCGTGGTTAGTTATACCACAGTCACCTAAAGATACGCAAGGAGCTTTCATGGCAAAACCACGGATGCTAAATTTACGGGCATATATTTGTTCGAGCGCACGCGTAGCATATTTTTTGGTTACCCTCAACCAACAATCATTCCTATTTCGATAGGCTCTCGCTATTGAATCATCAAGTTCCGCCGATGGATTTAAAACCACTTTGCAACACTTTCTTATTTTTGTGGGTATTTCTCACGCCTCTTTTGCCCAACAAATACGACTTTTTGGGTATCTCTCCATTCTGTCCACACATAAAAGCACCCACTTTCACCCCTATGTATAGGCGGGACTTATAGGTTCAAAACAGTTTTGGTCTTTCTATTAATTGGACGAATTCCCACGAGCGTTGCACAATATGCTCACAAGCTGAACGGAGGCAAGAGAACGAAAGCAATCAAACCGAAGTTCAAGGTAAGCGCTTAGGTAACCTTAAGGAGGGTTCACATGAGCAAATTGTCCAAGGAGCAGTTCGACGCCTATCTCGAGCAAATCAAGGAGCTCGTTGAAGGTCCGTTCGAGGAGATGCAGCCCGAAATCGAGGTGACGAACGTCTTCCCCGAGAAGTTCTACGAGCTGGCCAAGGAGAACGACCTCTATCGTTTCGCTCTTCCTGCTGAGTACGGCGGATGGGATCTTTCCGAGCTCGACATCCTGCGTGTCCAGGAAGTCTTCTCTCGTGGTCCTGGCGGCATGCGTATGCACCTGCACTATGCTGCTGACCTGAACTGGCGCATCCTCGACGACTACGGTTCGGACGAGCTCAAGGCCCAGTACATGGACAAGTTCCAGGACAAGACCATCTTCACCTGCTTCGCTCTGACCGAGCAGTCTGGCGGCACCGGTGCTGACATCCACACCACCGCTGAGAAGGACGAGAACGGCGACTACATCCTCAACGGTGAGAAGTGGCTGATTTCCCACACCGACTGCTGCGAGTTCGCTTACGTCATCGCTGTGACCGACCCGACCAAGCAGGGCGACGAGCGCCTCTCCGCGTTCTTCGTTCCCGTTGACACCCCGGGCTACGAAGTCACCCCGATGCCCCACATGATGGGCGCTCGCGGTGCTGCTCACACCGGCCTCAAGTTCACCAACATGAAGCTGGACAAGAAGTACCTGCTCGGCAAAGAAGGCCAGGGCATGGAGATTGCTATCCACTCCCTGTCTGTCTCCCGTGCTCACATCGCCGCTTCTAACCTCGGTATGTGCCAGCGCATGCTCGAGATCTCCCTGGCTCGCGCCAACGACCGCATCACCTTCGGCAAGCCGATCGCTTCCCGTCAGATGATCAAGCGTGAGATCGCCGAGATGCAGATGTACACCCATGCTCTCCGTTGCATGGTTTACGACTTCGGCCGCGAGTACGACGCCGATCCTAACGGCAAGTACATCGAGGAGAAGGCCGCTATGTGCAAGCTGTTCTCCATCTACTCCACCCGTATCGTCTCCGACGGCATGCTGGAGATCTTCGGTGGCGACGGCTACTTCGAGGACAGCCCGTACGGCCCGACCGAGCGCCTCTACCGCGACGCCCGCGCTATGTGGCTTGAAGAGGGTGCTCCCAACGTTCAGCGCATCACCATTGCCCGCAACTGCCAGAAGTTCGGCGGCAAGGTCGAGTACCAGCTGTAATCACCCTTTCGAAGGCGTCGATCGCACAAGAACAAATTCACTCAGAAAGGAGGGTCGTCTGCCTATGGTGGATGGCCCCCTTTTCTTTTTTGCGTAAATCGCCATCGAATGTGTCCGGAAGTACCGGACCATACGCCGGGAAACCGGAATTTGCATACTTCAACAAGGAGGAAACATGCAACCACTCAAGGGTCTTAAAGTCGTCGACCTCACCACCTTCCTTGCGACCCCTACCACGGGCCGCATCCTCGGCGAATGGGGCGCCGACGTCATCAAGGTTGAGGCGTTCAAGGGCGATCCTTGCCGTGTCAACCAGGCTGTCGTTTTCGGCATGCCCTCGAGCGACGAAGAGAACCTCGCGTTCGACGTGGCGAACTTCCACAAGCGTTTCGTCGCTTTGAACCTCAAGACCGAAAAGGGCCTCGAGGTTATGATGAAGCTTCTGTCTGAAGCTGACGTTTTCATTACGAATACCCGCACCAAGTCGCTGGCCAAGATGGGCCTGGACTGGGAGAGCCTGCATGCTAAGTTCCCCCGCCTGATCATGGGTCACGGCCTTGGCTATGGCAAGAAGGGCCCCGAAAAGGACGCCGCCGGCTTCGACGTCACCTGCTACATGGGTCGCGGCGGTGTCTTCGGCACCACCGTCAACAAGGGCGACTCTCCCATGATCCCGACCAACGGTTACGGCGACTACCAGTGCTCCGTCTTCCTGGTCGCCGGCATCCTTGCCGCGCTCCAGGGCCGCGAGAAGACCGGCGAGGGCGACTACGTCACCTGCGCTCTGCAGCATGCCGGCATCTACACGCTGGCCACGGGCATGATTTCCGCCCAGTACGGCAACCCGTATCCGAAGAGCCGTCTCGAGGTGAACAACCCGCTGAACAACGTGTTCCGTTCCAAGGACGAGAAGTGGGTCGTTCTGTGCCTGCCCGAGTACGACCGCGACTGGCCGCGCGTCATGCATCTCATCGGCCGCGACGAGCTCGCCGATCACCCGGATTACAAGTGCTGCCAGACCGTCAATGACAAGGGCCTTGCTCCCGAGGTTGTTAAGATTCTCGACGACGGCTTCGCGCAGTTCACTCGCGACGAGCTGCTGAAGATGTTCTCCGAGAACGACATGCCATGCGAGCCCGCCCAGACGCCGACCGACATCTACGAGGACCAGAACGCGCTGATCAACGAGTACATCAAGCCCGTTCAGTATCCCGACGGCCCGCGTTGGTGCCCGACCGCCCCTGTTCAGTTCGAACTCGGCGAGACCGACGACCTCATCCCGGGCGGCAAGCTTGGCTCCGCTACCGAGGACGTCATGAAGGAACTCGGCTATACCGAGGAAGAAATCAAGGCTGCCGAGGCCGATGGCGCCGTTTCCGGCCCGGTCGATCTGGCTGTCCTGCAGGGCAAGTAAGCCACTCTCGGCCGAGAGCTAAAGCGCACCGCTTTTTCGAGGAGGGGGCGAGATTCGTCTCGCTCCCTCCTTCTTTTTCACATGGAGGGATCGATTCATGATCACCGACGTCAAAATCAACGAAGCCGCCAAGCAGCTTTACTACGAGCGCGGCTACTGGGGAACCAAAACCATCGCAGACGTCTGGGATGAACAATGCGCGAAGTACGCCGACCGCGTCTATGTGCAAGACGACATGGGCACCAAACTCACCTATAAGCAGGTTGACGAAGGCGCCAGGAAGCTTGCATCGTGGTTAAAGGAAGTTGGCGTGCGCAACGGCGACGTCGTTTCTTTCCAAGTGCCCAAATGGGCAGAGTTCTGCATCATTTACAACGCATGCCTCAAAGTGGGCGCAGTTATGCACCCCATGGCAACTAATTTGAATGGCGCCGACATCGATTTCGCCATCAATCAGGTGAAATCAGTCGTATACATATGCCCTACGTTCTTTCACAAGACCGATTTCGAGAACCAGTACCTCGAGACGCGCGAATCGCTTGGCACGCTTCGTGCCGTTTTGCTGCTCGACAAGGAATTCCCTGTTCATAACCAGAATTTGCCCACGCTGACGCATGTTTTGGAAACGTATCCGGAATCCACCGAGCCGTCGCCCGCAAAATCGGACGACGTGTGCTGCATCCTATCCACGTCGGGCACCACGGGAAAGCCCAAAGCGGCGATGTTCACGCACAACAATATCCTGTTCTCGGAACGCTCCTACACCGCAGACTTGGGCCTTACGCCCGACGATGCGATTTGGATGCCCTCGCCGCTGAACCATGCTACCGGCTTTTTCCATGGGCTCATCTCGCCCATGCTTACCGGCGGCCGTTGCGTGCTCGAGCTGCAGTTCAAGGCCGCAGAGGCCATCGAGCTCATCAACCGCGAACACGTCACCTGGTCGTGCGGCGCAACACCGTTCGTGCATGATCTGATAGCATGCATGGAGGAAACGGGCACTTCAATCCCGAGCCTGCGCTTCTACCTGTGCGGAGGCGCACCTGTTCCAAGCGCGATTATCGAGCGCGCGGCCGAACACGGCTTTTTGCTGTGCGAGCTGTACGGCTCTACCGAAAGCTGCCCCCACCTGCGCGTTCCATGCGACAAATGCCTGGAGTGGGACGGTCGCTTCTCGGGTGTGCCATACCCTGGCATCGAAGTGAAGGTCGTCGACGAGTTCCACAACGAAGTGCCGAACGGCGTTCAGGGCGAAGAGGCAAGCCGCGGCCCGCATATGTTCTGCGGATACCTCAATGACCCAGAGCGCACCGACGAAGCGCTCGATGACGAAGGCTGGTTTTATTCAGGCGACCTGTGCACGATGGACGATGAGGGACGCGTGCGCATCAATGGCCGCAAGAAGGAGATCATTATTCGCGGCGGTGAGAACATCTCGGCGCGCGAGATTGACGACAACGTGATGGACTGGGACCAGATTTGCGACCAGGCCACCATCGGCATGCCCGACGAGCGTTTGGGCGAGCGCATTTGCCTGTTCGCCGTGCCAGCCGAAACCACCGACCATGAACTGTGCCTGCACGAGCTTACAGAATACCTCGCAACAAAGGGAGTGGCGAAACGTCTGTGGCCCGAACGCATCGAAACGATTGAGGAAATTCCGCGCACTCCTACGGGCAAAGTAAAGCGCTTCGAGCTCGTGAAAGAAATCAAGCACCGCATGGGTATCGAAGAGTAAAATCTTCTCGATTACCGCGATTTGCCGAAAATGCCTGCAGCTCACGTCCGCAGCTGCAGGCATTTTCCTCGACACAAGGCCCGTTTGGGCTGGCAGACAGCACCGCGCCTCTCAGCCCAAGCCGACCAATGCATATACGAAAAGGGGGATTTTCGACATGATTGAACAGCAATACACCATCACACGCACCAGGGCAACGTGGAAGCCGCGCGTGGTCGATGCCGACCTTCCGTTCTTTACCGATGAAGCCGGCAACGTGCTCGTGGGCCTTTCAGGCGATGCCGATACAAGCTATTCAGGAACGGGGCGCACGCTTGTCGGCGAACCTCCTTTCGCGCACCTCAACGATACGAGCGATACCGCGAACGACGAGGTGCAATTCATCGAGGCGGAAGATTTGCCCGAAGGCATCGAACTCGATTACCAAATCAGCGGCGGTTTTAACAACAACGCCGTCTATTTCAAATGGAAAATCGCCGACAAGGCCAAATACCAAATCACGTGGGTGGCTCTGAAAACGTTCACGGGCATGCAATTAAAGTACGTCATGCCGAAGAAGTTCTCTCCCCTGCTGTTCGCGCTTGCCGACGAAGACGCCTTCGCCTACTGCAACAAAATCCCCTGCGAGGAATGCGCGTTCC
>ERZ808240.3155-NODE-3155-length-16510-cov-5.645275_pt1 | contig 16510 bp, 14 predicted proteins | sample MGYA00521084_ERZ808240 | MGnify/ENA primary metagenome ERZ808240 (study PRJEB31516, sample SAMN03275571) | gut metagenome | biome: mammalia-associated habitat; material: feces | host: Papio cynocephalus | place: Kenya | collected 2012-08-06 ... | reverse complement strand
AAACCTGAATATTATAATGCGGATAAGATAGAGATTATAGATGATAATACAGCCATAGTTCCAGATAGCAATATAAAGTCTATGCATCAGGCGATAGAATATTCTAGTTTAGATGATTATGAATTTACTGTAGATAAAGTGTATTATGATAATAATATAAAGGACATTATTAAAGAAAATACTATTAATTATGAGTCACATCTATCTGCGTTATGTTCAGATAAAAGAGAAACACCATATAAGGAATATATAGATGAAAATGGTAATCTTGATGGAGAGAATTATACATTTATGTATGTTGAAATAACTATAAAAAATATAGGTGATAAAAGAACAAGAATTATACCAACTTCATATAAAATAGCCGATATAGATGGTAATAAGATATCCTTATATGAAAAATATGGAATAAGAGCTGCATTTGTAGCAGAATTGGATGATAAAGAATATCTTGACTATATGTTAACAATACAAATGGATAAAGGGGAGTCTATTAAGTATGTTATGGTATATCCAATTGCAACAAGCAGCATTGATAGTACAGCGCTTTTTAAAGGAACAGGTAATGGAGGAGCCATTTTTAGTAATAGTATTGATTATATAAGATTAAAGGAAGACTAGGAGATTAATATGGGGAAGTTATTGAAGATAGATATGGAACGTGCATTTAAAAGCAGGAAGTTTATACTGATTGTGCTGGTTGAAGTAGTATATATACTTGTATATTCATGGCGGTTTTTATATAAAGCAATTACAAGCACTATACCATTTTTAAAGCAGTATATTGGGATTAAGTGTGATTATATTCCCGGAGCATTTCATTATTGGATTGGATTTTATAATTCTCCATTCAGAATGATTCTTTTTGCAGTCATACCATTGTTATGTGCTGTCGCATATGGAGTTGAAATATTTCTGGATGAGAAAAAACATTATAATAATCAGTACTTTATAAGAACAGATATTAGAAAATATTATTTATCCAAGATTATTACTTTGTTTGTAAGTGGCGGTGTGGTGGCTGCTATTCCATTCATTCTTTCTCTTTATATTAATCTTATGGCGCTGCCTATGGAAGCTGTAAATACTATTAATAATTACAATTTTCCTTTAAGTGATAAGCTGGTGTGCTCTGGTATTATGCTTAATCATCCGGTTATATATTGTCTGATATATATATTGTGGATATTTGTTGTATATGGAATTATTAATTGTATGACATTTATATTTTCATTTATATTATCAAACAGATTTGTTGTAATGATTGGTTCATATTTTGTATATTTTGCTTCATTTATTTTAGGGGATTTTATTAAGGGAATTCCTTTATTATGGAAATCAGGACGTTTTAATCAGCTGGACAGGGATTCAATGTATATGATTATTATTCAATATGTGGTTATTGTAGTGGCTGTGGCAGCTATGTTGTTTTGTGTAAGCAGAAGAAAGAGGGATAGATTATGAAAAAGAGAATAGCTGTACTTGTGGTAGCGGCAGTTATAGTTATTGCTTCTGCTATCAGAATAGTGTATATCAATACGAATGCAGAGGAATATAAGGTGTATACCAATACTTATGAAAAGGGAGAAACTTTTTAACTATAAAGATTATGATATTAAAGTTAACGGCATTGATATTCTGGACAGACAGGAATTCATAGACAGATATGGGGAATCTGATTATACATCTGATGATGATATACGTTATGCGATTGTGAGCATAGATTACAGGTGTGTTGGTGAAGAACAGGGTAAGCCTTTTGATGTATCAAAGTTTAAATTAACATCAGGTGTATTGAATAATGGTCTGGAATTGTTTACTACAATGAAGATTAATGGTGGTAGTTTAGGTAAACAGGAAGTTAAGGATTATAAGCTTGTTTTTTTTATTAGTAAAAAGTTATGTTCTAATTCAGGATGGAAGAAGGTATATAACCGTAGGTATCAGCTTGGCATAGAACAATATCCTTACTTTACGGTGGTGAATTTATGAGATTAGCAAGAAGATACTTTAAACCATATATGTTTGTAATATATGCAGTATTGGTACTGATCACAGTTGTATTCAGTCTTACCCCATATAATAATGCAGCAGCGATAGGTTCAATAGCCTGTGCGGCAGATGGTATAAGATATATAGCGTGGGAAAGATGTAGAATTCCCTGTGTTATATGGATTAGTATATCGTTTATACTTATAAGAAAAGAAAGTTATAACATGATGGAGGTTGTGCTTATCGGTGACAGAAAGAAGATATGGAAAAAGGATGTTTGTCAGGCATTATTATATTCACTCGTGACTTCTTTGGTTATATTGGTGGCTTCTTTGGTTGTGTTATATATTGTATATGGGAGTAACTGGATGAACTGGTCAGCAGAGGATAGTTTTGCCAGAGCATATACAAGAATGGAAACTGTTGATTATAATGTTATCAGTATGATTGTTTTAATGTGGCTTGTATATTATATGCAGATAGCAACCGCACTATTTATTATGCTTCTTGGATATTATGTATTCAATAATTATATAGCAGGGTTAATAGCTGTTATTGCTGTTGGAATTAATGATATGAGGGTGCTTTCATTTAAACTGTTTTTTGGAAGACTTGCTATATTAAGAGAACAGTGGATGTTTCTTAAGTTTAAGGATATGTATATATATATCATAATGCTTCTTATTCTGATTTTATTGTATTATGCAGGGCTGCGCATGTCCAGAAAGAAGGAATTCTTAGATGTGGAAGTTGATAAAACGTGATATTAATATAAGTATAAAAAGTAATATATGGAAATATATATTGATTATATTGTTTGTAATAGTTGTATGCGGCAGATTTTATGTGGTTGTGGGTGATTATGCCAGAAAAATATCAGGAAATGGAAAATTTTATATAGGAGATTATTTATTTCTTATATTTGGAGGAATGAAAGAGTATGTTCCTGAAAAGAATAATTATTTTGAACTGCCTGTAATATGGATGGCGATGCAGCTGCTACTTATAAGTGTTGTTTTTATATATCCATTTAAGGATTTACTGTCTAACGGACAATATTCCCTTGTACAGTATGGTAAGAGAAGTAAATGGTGGATAAGTAAGATTATCTGGGGATTAATACAGACAGTAGCAGGATATGTGGTAATAATAGGTGTAATATTGTTATTTGCAATATTGACAGGAGCGCATGGACTTGGAGTACATAAGGAATATATTAATTATTATTATGGAGCAAAGATAATAACAGATGTGGTTAATGTGTGGGACATAGTTTTATGCTTTATATACAATATATGTATAACTATAATGTATATGTCTATTGCTTTACTGGCAACACCTGTTGTTTCGTTACTGTTATTGGTTGTATATGATGTCTTGTCAGCATATATAATGAATCCGGTATTGATTGGTAACGCAAGTATGCTTCTTAGAAATGTCAGATATGTGGATAAGGGAATATCGGCATTAGTGCCTGTTATTGTTTTGATATGTATAACGGCAATTACAATTGTTATAACAGTACGCAGGTTTGATAAAAAAGATATAGTTGGTAATTAGTGCAAAAATAAATTTGTGGTACATTTAACTAAAGAGTTGCCCTGCAACTCTTTTTTTATTGTGCAAAATGTGGTATTCTATTATTTAATGAGATTTTTATAAAGATACAATGTATGAGTTGTGAATACGAAAATAATAATCCGTATACATATAAAGTCTGATACATGTATCAATATAGCAGGAAGGAAAGTATTATGCCAGTAACAGATTATTTAGTAAGGAATGCCGAGTTATACCCGGATGAGGTAGCATTAGTCGAGCTTAATCCTGATGAGAAGGATACAAGAAGAACGACCTGGAAGGAGTTCGACCTTATCCAGCCTATTAATAACATGCCATACAGGCGTGAGATTACATGGAGTGTATTTAACGAAAAGGCTAACAGGTTTGCCAATATGCTTCTTAGCAGGGGAGTTAAGAAAGGGGATAAGGTAGCTATTCTTATGTATAACTGTCTTGAATGGCTTCCTATATATTTTGGTGTGTTAAAGACAGGTGCCATAGCAGTACCTTTTAACTTCCGTTATGATTCAGATGAGATATATTACTGTGCTGAGCTTGCACAGGTTGACGTTATAGTGTTTGGCTTTGCATTTATCGGAAGAATAGAAGTGAATGCAGAGAGGTTATCAAGAGGAAGACTTCTTATATATGTAGGTGATAACTGCCCTAGCTTTGCAGAGAGCTACCATGAGCTTGTGGCAGACTGCTCAAGTAAGGAGCCGGATGTTAAGATAACAGAGGATGACTACGGCGCTATATATTTTTCTTCTGGAACTACAGGTTTTCCTAAGGCCATACTGCATAAGCACCAGAGTCTTACACAGGCTGCTATTATGGAGCAGAAGCACCATTCAACAGGAAGAGATGATACATTCTTATGTATACCTCCACTGTATCACACAGGTGCCAAGTTCCACTGGATGGGAAGTCTTGTAGCAGGAAGTAAGGCAGTTTTACTTAAGGGAACAAAGCCAGAGCAGATATTATCAGCAGTATCAAGTGAACATTGTACTATAGTATGGTTGTTAGTTCCTTGGGCACAGGATATTCTTGATGCACTTGATTCAGGAAGAATCAAGCTGTCAGATTACAATCTGTCACAGTGGCGACTTATGCATATAGGAGCGCAGCCTGTTCCACCATCACTTATTAAGAGATGGAAGGAGTATTTTCCTAATCATCAGTATGATACCAACTATGGTTTATCAGAATCTACAGGTCCTGGATGTGTCCACCTTGGAGTTGAAAACATACATAAGGTTGGTGCTATTGGCATTCCTGGATATGGCTGGCAGTGTAAGATAGTAGATGAACATGATAATGAGGTCTGTCAGGGTGAAGTTGGTGAGTTATGTGTAAAGGGACCTGGTGTTATGACCTGCTACTACAGAAACGAAGAGGCTACTAAGGAAGTACTTAAGGATGGCTGGCTGTATACAGGAGACATGGCTATGCAGGATGAAGATGGCTTCTACTTTTTAGTTGACCGTAAGAAGGATGTTATCGTATCAGGTGGTGAGAATATATATCCAGTACAGATAGAAGATTTCCTAAGAAGATTCCACAAGATTAAAGATGCGGCTGTTATCGGACTTCCAGACAGAAGACTTGGAGAAAAGACAGCAGCTATCATAGAGATAAAGGATGGTGTTACATGCACAGAGGAAGAGATAGAAAAGTTCTGCATGGAACTGCCAAGATATAAGAGACCTAAGGAGATTATATTTGCAAAGATTCCACGTAATGCTACAGGTAAGATAGAAAAACCAAAGCTTCGTAAGATGTATGGAGCAGATAAGCTGGTAGAAAAGGAAAACCAGGGTTAGAAAAGAGGAATAAGTTTCATGAAAGAATTAATGTTAGGCAACAAAGCGGTTGCCAGAGGATTATATGAGGCTGGATGTAAGTTTATATCCAGCTATCCGGGAACTCCAAGTACGGAGATTACAGAAGAGGCAGCAGCTTATAAGGAAGTGTATTGTGAGTGGGCTCCTAACGAAAAGGTTGCACTTGAAGCGGCACATGGTGCTACATTGGGAGGTGTCAGAGCGGCGTGTGCCATGAAGCACGTTGGGCTTAATGTGGCAGCAGACCCACTGTTTACTATATCTTATCAGGGGCTTAATGCGGGTCTTGTAGTGTGTGTGGCAGATGATCCTGGTATGCACTCTTCACAGAATGAGCAGGATTCAAGACATTATGCCATAGCAGCCAAGCTTCCTATGCTTGAGCCATCAGATTCAGAGGAATCAAGAGTATTTGCTAAGAAGGCATTTGAAATGTCCGAAAAGTTCAATACTCCTGTGCTTCTTAAGATGGTTACAAGAGTAGCACATTCACAGAGTATTGTTGATATGGAAGAAAGAGTTGAGCCGGCGCAGGTTCCATATGTAAAGGATCCAACCAAGGTTATGATGACTCTTAACTCACGCAACGCACATGTAAGAGTAGAGCAGAGAACTAAGGATTTAACAGAGTATGCAGAAAGCTGTGAGTTTAACAGAGTAGAGATGGGAAAGGATACAAGTGTCGGTATCATAACAGATTCTACTTCGTACCAGTATGCAAGAGAAGTTCTTGGTGAGGATGCCTGCATATTAAAGCTTGGACTTATCAATCCACTTCCAGAGAAGCTTATTAAAGATTTTGCTGCTAAGGTTGACAGGGTAGTTGTTCTTGAGGAGCTTGACCCAATCATAGAGAATCATTGCAGACAGCTTGGCATAAAGGTATCAGGCAAGGATACATTTCCTATATGTGGCGAGTTCTCACAGAATCTTGTACGGGAATGTCTTGGCGTGGAAGTTCCAAAGCATATGAGCATTGATGAGAATGTACCAGCACGTCCACCTGTTATGTGTGCCGGATGTCCACACAGAGGTATATTCTACATATTAAAAAAGAAAAAATGTATGGTATACGGAGATATTGGATGTTATACACTTGGTGCGGTTGCTCCACTTAATGCTATGGACTTAAACGTATGCATGGGAGCCTCATGTTCGGGTCTTCACGGCTTTAACAAGGCTATGGGAGAGGCAGGAGAGAGTAACAGCGTAGGTGTTATTGGTGATTCAACATTTATACATTCTGGTATGACTGGCATAACGGATATTTCATACAATATGAGTAACTCAACTGTTATTATTCTTGATAATTCGATAACAGGTATGACAGGCCATCAGCAGAATCCTACAACTGGTAAGAATCTGCGTGGTGAGCCAGCAGGTAAGGTTGATCTTGAAGCACTGTGTAAGGCACTTGGCTTTAACAGGGTAAGAGTGGTTGATCCATATGATCTTAAGGCTGTGGAAGAAGCTGTAACAGAGGAGCTTGCTGCTAAGGAACCATCTATTATCATAAGCCGCAGACCTTGTGTTATGATAAAAGGCACAGTTCATAAGCCACCTATAAGTGTTGATGAGGACAAATGTGTTGGATGTAAGCAGTGTATGAGCATTGGATGTCCTGCTATAGCGGTTAAGGATAAGAAGGCACATATTGACCCAACACTTTGTATAGGCTGCAAGGTGTGTTCACAGATGTGTAAGTTTGGGGCTATTTGAGGCTTGCGTGTATTGTAAAGTAATAAAGCAATCATTATACATAAGTGAGTAGCAAAAGTTACTTTTGACAATCATATCAAATTGTAGATTGTTATCGGAATATAAAGTCCGATTTATTCAATAAATATCAGGCTGTAATAAGAAATGAGGAACATATATGAGTGATTCAGTTAAGAATATTATGATTGTTGGTGTAGGTGGACAGGGAACACTGCTTGCCAGCAAGATGTTAGGTTATGTGCTTATGCACCAGGGCTATGATGTCAAGGTGTCAGAGGTGCATGGCATGAGCCAGAGAGGTGGAAGTGTTGTTACATATGTAAGATTTGGCAAAAAAGTGTATTCACCAGTTATAGACAAGGGAGAAGCTGATTATATTCTTTCCTTCGAGAAGCTTGAGGCTGAACGCTGGATAGAATATCTAAGGATTGGTGGACAGATTATAACTAACACACAGGAGGTTGACCCTATGCCTGTTATAACAGGTGCTGCCCAATATCCGGCAGATATTGTTAAGAAGTTAGAAAAAGCCGGTGCAAAGGTTGATGCAAAGGATTTCTTATCAATAGCCGAGGAGGCTGGTTCATCTAAGGCAGTTAATATCGTACTTATGGGCAGATTATCAGAGTATTTTGATGATATACCTTACGAGGACTGGAGTGCTGCAATAGATGCAATCGTACCGGAGAAGTTCAGGGAGCTTAATCATAAGGCGTTTGATCTTGGAAGGCAGGCGTGATGGAGCAGGCATTTGAAGATGAGTGGAATGATGAATCGGAATGGGATGATATGTTTGAACAAATGAAAAAAGAGAGGAATAAATGCTGATGAATGATAATGGTGCTATATGATGTAGCACCATTTTTTTTTATAATATCTGTCACTTTTTTAGCTGTGTATCTGTAATATATACATAAGCTTATGATGTTACGGTTAAAGATTAAAACAGATTAGTATCTGTGTGCACTTGACATTAATCTGTTATGTGTAGAAATAAACGTGGAAAAGGACGGTGATTTTTATGAAGAAGTTAATAAAAAAGATATTGGTGGATGTAAGCGTGATTACTATGTTAACAGGATGTTTAACAGGTGTTGCAGCATGCAGCAGTAAAACATCTGATAACGGACAGGGCAATGTGGATTATAAGTATGCATCATATGTATATGATGACAATGAACCACAATATTATATGTCAGATGGTGCAGCAGCTGCAGAAACGGGATACTATTATATAGCTGGTGCCTCAGGAGTAAGTGATAATACGAATAATTATATATATTATTATGATATGGTCAAGCAGATGGCAATTCCACTGTGTTCTAATATTGATTGTGATCATAAGACAAAGGATTGTGAGGCATATATATCATCAGATATGTGTCTTAGTGGCAAGATATGGTATCACAATCAGAGAATATATATGATAGAAAGAACCGATGAGAAGGATATACTTGTTTCTTACGATAAGACTATGAGAGATAAGAAAGAAGAAAAAACATTATCCATAGATGGTTACTCTGTTAATGGTAACAGTAACAACGCATGCGTCAGTAATGGAAAGCTGTATTATATGTTATCAGGAGATAATAAACTTATGCTGTGTTCGGCATCGTTATCAGGGGATAGCCAGGCACATATTATAAAAACATATGAAAGTACATATAACTATCTTGAACTCATTGTACTGTATGGTATAGGTGATAAAGTATATATTAACTGGAATAGTGGTATATCTGTGGGAGAAAGTATATATTATATTGAAGTACTTGATATAAACACTGAAAATGTTGAGAGTCTTTATAATATGAATGAACAGTATCCTGACATAGCTGGTTCAATCTTAAACTGGAATAGCGAAGTGAGTTTTGATGAAAACAATAATATGTATTTTCCATGTGCCAATGAGGATAAATATATTATAAAAAAGTTAAATCTCGATAGTGGAGAAATAAAAGATATATTTGAATTAGACATAGAAGGAACTACAGATGAAGAAAAGCAGGAGAAAAAAGAAGTTAAAAATGGTGAGTTTACACAGCTAAAAGAAACCGGTGATGAGAATTACATACATTTTTATAGATATGATGGAAAACATTTGTATGTATACAGAGGGGTTAATCTGTCAAAGCTGCAGGGAAAAAGCCGGGAAGAAAGAATGGCTGCTTATGATAATTATATATATATATTAGATACAGATGGAAATGTGGATGAAACAGTAGTGTTGAATAAAACCGATGAGAATCATTCAGGTAATATAGCACTTGACTATAAAGGCGGCGATGAAAGATGTATGCTTGTAACAACTTCCAGAGCGGATGTAGCCGGTATGGAGCTATCACAGGAAGAAAAAGATAAGATAGAGGCTATTAATAAAGAGGCAGCAAAGAAAAAGAAGGGTGGAGCGCATATATGTGTAACTGCAGTTCTTGATAAGACACAGATAGGAAGCGGCAGTATGCAGTGGCAGCAGATAACGCCAGAGTAGCAGGAGTAAGCTTATGGAACTAGTAAGAATAATAAGAAAAAGTATTCTGTGTATAATATGTGCGCTGGCAGCAGTTATAAGCATATGCATTTATCAGATTAACAGCAGTAACGATGCTGTGACATATAGATATTACAGGCAGATTATTGATGATTATGACAAGATTAAAGCAGACAGGGTTGGGCTGATAGCCGAAAAGCTGACATCTGCATATGATACATATAAGGAAGAGGATAGTGAGTATATAAACAAAGCTGCAGAACTTGTTGAGAATAAGGCAAAGTACGTGATGTCTTATAATAGCTATTATAACAATAATAATAGTGTGGACAATATCAGCAATGGTGATAGTGAAAGTAGTGATGTAAATAATACAGACACCAGGTCGAAAAATTATAACAGGATAGCAGGCAGCACACTTTTTGGCGATGAGGACAGCTTTTATATGCTTAATGCCAATAAGCAGTTAAAAGATAAAGAAAAACTTCAAAAAGCAGATGTAGCATTTAATAATACAAATACGGCTGCTATTGAACAGCTTCTTAATAACAGGGTTATGCCGCTTATCTATGTACTTATGATGATGGTTATTATCATACATTTTACAGAAGAGAATGATAATGGAGTATATGTGCTTATAAGAACCAGCAGGAAGGGCAGGACATTTCTTCCGGTTATAAGATGTCTTATTATTGCAGTATTCAATATAATATTATCATGTCTGTTTAATTCAATCATATATGGTATATATGCAAAGACATATGGTGTTAATGGTACTTGTCATATACAGAATTCGAGGATGTTTGGCATGTTTCCATACGCTATAAGTGTAAATCGTTTTTTAGTTATGTATGTTTTGGTGTATATCATTGCAATGACTGCCATAAGTCTTTTAATATATCTTATGATTAATCTTGTGAATAATTATAAGGCAGCAGTTACGCTGCTTATAGCAGTGCTTTTATGTGAATATATCCTGTATGGCAGAATACCATATAACAGTGCATTTAACAGTCTTAAGTATATTAATGTATTTAATGTTATATTTCCTGGCGCTTCTTATTTTGTGTATGAAAACTGGGGAAGTAATGGATTTATAACAGATATTAGTACAACAACATGGTTTCTTACCATTATTATACTTATTGCAGGGGTGATTGGAAATGTTGCTTCATATTCCTTAAAATATACAATTAGAAAAAAGAGTGTAGTAGAAACTGCTATAGATAAAATAGGACAGGTTAATCAGAAGGTTGTAGCAAGGATGCCTTTGTATGGAATTGAAGTGTATAAAACCATGATAGTTCAGAAAGGTTTTCTTTTTATACTGGCAGGTATATATATGTTTACAACTGTCAGGGTTATGAAAGGTGTTGATTATAGTAATAGCAGCAAAAGTTACAAGCTTAACAGCTTTTATGAGGAATTTGATGGGCATGCGGCGGATGAGGAAGTCAGGGATTATATAGAGACATTAAGAAACGAAGCTGAACAGGTACGAAATAGTGATGAAACAGGCTCCTATGAAAAGGATAATGCTGCAAAGCTTATTGATACAGTGAATGTAATGCAGAGTGAATATGAGTATGTAAATAATATAAAGGAATCACGGGGAGTAGATGCAGTTATAGTTAGTCCATACAACTATGATGATATACTTGGAAGTAGAATGTATTCCAACAATGAAGCACTGAATCTGATATCTGTTGTTATTATAATACTGATAGCAGCAGGTGAATATGCCACAGAGCGGCAGCAGGGAATGGCTATGCATATAAGGACTGCACGTAAAAGGAAGAAGCTGTGGTGGATTAAGTTGTCAAAGATTATTATGCTGGCAATTGTTATATGGGGAATATCTACGGGTATTAACATATATAACATAACCCAGCGTTACAGCTATAATCAGATTGATGAAAGTATTCTGTGTCTGCAGAAATTTGCAGGCTTTCCGTGGAATATAAGTATACGCTCGTATATTATCCTGTGTTATGCCTACAGGCTTCTATGGCTTATAGTCATAGCTATTATAGCATATATGGTATCGTATAGATTTAACTATAAGATGTCGGTAATTATATCATTGTGTATGCTTATTCCACATGTGCTATATGTGCTTGGAGTTGGACTGGCAAAGAAAATGTCAATAATAGCTGGTATGGATATAAACAGAATGTCAGCTTCATATGGGTATGGACTAAAGAGTGTGTTGTTGTTTATTATCATATTTATAATTATGTTGGTAATGCTTGTATGTAATTACAGAAAAGCAGCAGAGTAGCAGAAAGTGCATTATTCATGGCAGAAGTAATATCAAGATTAAAGTATTTATAAGATGCGAATGTAAAGGCTGTAATGGTGTTTAAAGTAATACCATTGCAGCCTTTTGGGATATGGATATATCAGCAAACAGCAAATATTCGCAAAATTGCAAAAATGTAAAATAAAATTGAGAGAACAAGATTGTAATGATATAATATGATGTAAGTGTCAATCAGTGTATATAGATGAAAGCCAGTAGTGGCAAAGCATATGTATAAATAAGAAATGAGGATTTATATGTTCAATCTTGAAGAAGAATTAAAAAAGCTTCCAGACAAGCCGGGAGTATATATTATGCATGACAAGCATGACACAATTATATATGTAGGCAAGGCAAAGGTGTTAAAGAACCGTGTAAGACAGTACTTCCAGAGTAATAAGAATCACTCTGCAAAGGTTGTACAGATGGTTTCACATATAGCATATTTTGAATATATAGTGACGGATTCAGAGCTTGAGGCACTTGTTCTTGAGTGTAATCTGATTAAGGAACACAGACCGAAGTATAATACGATGCTTAAGGATGATAAAAGCTATCCTTTTATCAAGGTAACGGTAAATGAAGCATATCCGAGAGTGCTATTTTCAAGAACAATGAAGCATGGTACTGGAAAGTTTTTCGGACCATATACATCAGCAGGCGCAGTAAAGGAGACTATAGAACTTTTATGCAAGCTGTATAAGGTAAGAACCTGCAACAGAAGACTTCCAAAGGATATAGGAAAAGAAAGACCATGCCTTAACTATCATATAGGACAGTGTAATGCACCATGTCAGGGGATGGTTAGTGAAGCTGAATACAGAAAGAATATAGAATCAGTTATCAGCTTTCTTAATGGTAATTATTCAGAGATAATGAATGAGCTTACTGGCAAGATGATGGATTGCTCTGAGAGGATGGAATACGAGGAAGCAGCAAGATACAGAGATCTTTTAAACAGTGTTAAGCAGATAGCACAGAAGCAGAAGATTACAGCAGATGATGCTACTGACAGGGATGTAATAGCATGTGCTATGGATGCGGAGGATGCCGTTGTACAGGTATTCTTCATAAGACAGGGTAAACTGCTTGGAAGAGAGCATTTTCATATGAAAGTTGCCACGAATGACAGCAGGAGTGATATATTATCACAGTTTATGAAGCAGTACTATGGAGGAACCCCATACATTCCAAACGTAATCATGACACAGGAAGAAATCGAGGATGCAGATGTTATAGCAGAGTGGCTTGGGAGCAGAAAGAAAAGGAAGGTATCTATCATAACACCTAAAAAGGGCGATAAGGAGCGTATGGTGGAGCTGGCACATAAGAATGCACTTATGGTTCTTACCAAGGATGCCGAAAAGATTAAGCTTGAAGAGAAGAGAACGACAGGTGCCATGAAGGAAATAGCTGACTGGCTCGGACTTAAGAGTTTAAGAAGGGCAGAGGCTTATGATATATCAAACACAAGCGGCGTGGAATCTGTTGGCTCAATGGTTGTTTTCGAGGATGGAAGACCTAAGAAGAACGATTATCGTAAGTTTAAAATAAAGACGGTCAAGGGACCGGATGATTATAAGAGTATGAGGGAAGTACTAACAAGACGTTTTCAGAGAGGTATGAGAGAACGTGCCGGGGAAGAAGAATCAAGAGGTTTTTCAGTATATCCTGACCTTATTATGATGGATGGTGGACGTGGACAGGTGAATATAGCACTTGAGGTGTTGTCAGAACTTGATATCAACATTCCTGTATGTGGTATGGTTAAGGATGATAACCATAATACAAGAGGTCTGTACTATAACAATGTAGAGATACCGATTGACAGGCATAGTGAGGGATTTAAGCTTATAACACGTGTACAGGATGAGGCGCACAGATTCGCCATAGAATACCACAGGTCGTTAAGAAGCAAGCTGCAGGTTAATTCGGTTCTTGATGATATTGAAGGAATCGGACCTGTAAGGAGAAAAGCTCTTATGAAGCATTTCCTTGATATAGAAAAGATACGAAATGCAAGTGTCAGTGAACTTATGGAAGCAGATGGCATAACGGAAAATGTAGCACAGAATATATATAAGTATTTTCATTAGGCGTGTACGCAGAATGTGTGTTCAACAATAATATATTTGAAGAAAATCTTTTAATATCAAAGGCGCTGTGTTACACTAATATACAAGATGATGTAAGTGTCGAAAGTGTAAAAGTCGTTTCTGGCTGCAGAAACGCTCTTTTATTTAATAAGATATGGTAAACATCGAAAGCGGAATAAAATGCTGTGAATATGGCATTCAATATGTACGCATGTGTATACACATGGAAAAAAATCATAAATACGAAATAGAATAATGTTAATTAAATATATAATAATTGCGGCATTGTAAGTAAAGACTTTAATGTGCAGGATAGGAGCAGTATATGAACGGTAAAGAAAGAGTTAATTTATCCAAAGTAATTGAAAAGATGAATCTTGTTAATCTTACGCCAGATATAGATGTTAAGGGAATATGGATTCATGTGCCAGAGTTTAACAGACCGGCGCTTCAGCTTACAGGTTTTTATGACCAGTTTGATAATGACCGTATACAGATTATAGGTAATGTGGAATATTCATATCTTAAGAGTCTTTCAGATACAGAGAGATATGAACGTTATATGCAGCTTTTATCAAGTAATATTCCATGTCTTATATTCTGCAGGAATCTTGAACCAGAGCCAGAGATTATAGAACTTGCAAAGAAGTATCAGATACCTATTCTTAAGTCAGAAGAGTCTACATCTTCATTTTCAGCAGAAGTAATAAGATGGCTTAAGGTACAGCTTGCACCATGTATAGTAATTCATGGGGTGCTTGTTGATGTATATGGTGAAGGTGTGCTTATAACAGGTGAAAGTGGTATAGGTAAGAGTGAGGCAGCGCTTGAACTTATCAAGAGAGGACATCGTCTTGTTACTGATGATGCTGTTGAGATAAGAAAGGTAAGTAATGAAACACTTGTAGGTTCAGCTCCAGGAGTAACCAAGTATTTCATAGAGTTAAGAGGTATAGGAATTATCGATGTAAAGACACTTTTCGGTGTAGAAAGTGTTAAGGAAACACAGGAAATCGATATGGTTATCAAGCTTGAGGATTGGAATAAGGATAAAGAATATGACAGATTAGGTCTTGAGGAGGAATATACAGAATACCTTGGCAATAAGGTAGTATGCCATTCGCTTCCGGTACGACCAGGACGTAATCTGGCAGTTATAGTGGAGGCAGCAGCTGTAAACCACAGACAGAAGAAGATGGGTTACAACGCAGCCAAGGAATTGTACAGAAGGGTTCAGGAGAACCTTATGAAGGGTGATGAAGATGACGAATTCTGATGTGGTGATTATGAATCTATGAATCACATAACATCTTATACGGAATAAATAGCCGCCAATAAGGTTCTTTAAGGGGGATATATGTATGATTAGTAAGAATAACATAAGTGGTGCAGGAGCTGATAATGATAAAAGCATAGTTCTTGGAATAGATATTGGTGGAACTACATGCAAATGTGGGGTTTTTAGTATATCGGGAGAACTTCTTTATAAGGATGAGATCCCAACAAGGAAGGATGAAGGTGGAAGCCTTATATTATCCGATATAAAGGCTCACATACCAGATATGCTAAAGGCAGTAAAGCTAAAAAGTGATGATATAGCTGGCGTTGGAATAGGGGTTCCAGGAGCTGTGAAGGATGATGGTACTGTTAATAAGTGTGTTAATCTTGGATGGGGAGTGTTTAATGTAGCACAGACATTCAATGATATGACTGGATATAAGGTTAAGGTTGGTAATGATGCCAATATGGCGGCGCTTGGTGAGTACTGGATGGGAAGTGCGAAAGAGTATTCAAGCAGCCTTCTTGTAACACTTGGAACAGGTGTCGGAGGCGGTGTTATTGTTGATGGAAAGCCACTATGTGGATTCAACGGAGCAGCAGCCGAGATAGGACATCTTCCTGTTGTTGAAGATGAAAAGGAATATTGCAACTGTGGCAAGAAGGGGTGTCTTGAACAGGTGGCATCTGCAACCGGCATAGTTAAGACGGCAACGAGGATGCTTAATGAATCTGACGAGCCATCGGCTTTAAGGGATATACCTTACATATCAGCCAAGACCGTGTTCGACGAGGCTAAGGATGGTGATGCCATTGCACTTAAGGTAGTAGATTATGTATGCCGGTATCTCGGTAAGGGGCTCGCATGCGCAGCTGGTATGGTTGACCCGGAGGTTATAAGTATAGGCGGTGGTGTTTCGGCAGCTGGCGAGTTTCTTCTAAGCAGGGTTGAAAAGTATTATAGAGAGTATGTATTCCATGCATCAAGGAATACTAAGATTATAAGGGCAACACTTGGCAACGATGCCGGAATGTATGGAGCAGCAAGACTTGTCTTAAATACATGATATAATGAGCGCAAAAGAAAAGGAAGCGGCTGCGAAGCAGACATTTACTTTTCTTGCGCCATTAACGAACGAATGGTCATGCGAAGCATGACGAAAAAGCGCGAAAGCGCGGGTTCGTGAGTGTAGGGATGTTTGAAGAATAAAATATGATATAATGA
>ERZ808240.3154-NODE-3154-length-16514-cov-4.495777_pt1 | contig 16514 bp, 19 predicted proteins | sample MGYA00521084_ERZ808240 | MGnify/ENA primary metagenome ERZ808240 (study PRJEB31516, sample SAMN03275571) | gut metagenome | biome: mammalia-associated habitat; material: feces | host: Papio cynocephalus | place: Kenya | collected 2012-08-06 ... | reverse complement strand
TCTATTTTCCGAAAAAATACAGCAGCTTTTCCGTACCGAAACTTGCCGCAGGTTCGCTTGCGGAGGGAGGCGGGATCAAACTCAGTTGGACGAAGACCGGAAAGGCAAAAAGCTATGCCGTTTACCGCAGCAACTCCAAGAACGGCACTTATAAAAAGATCGCTGTCGTGAAAAAAGGCAAATACAGCTATATAGACAAAAAAGCCCCGCTGGGGAAAAAACAGTATTATAAGGTGAAACCGGCCGGCGGTGCGTACAGCGATGTGGCGGCGGGCATCCAAAGGCTGGCTTATCCGGCAGGTATTACCGCAGACTGCACCTGGGAGATCAAGCAGTTGCAGCTGACTTGGAAAGCGGCGGCAGGCGCGACCAGCTACCGAATCGACCGTTATGATGACAGCACCAACACCTATCAAAAAGTGATCACGACTAAGGACACACAGTTCCTTGATACCGCGGAGAAGGGTCTCAAAGACTCGGATTACAGTAACATCGATTACACCTATTACCGTATCCGTTCCTATGACAAGAACACCGGTAAGTCCTCGAAATATCTGTATTTCCGTGTAAGTCACTCGGACAATCTGATCGAAAAGGATGTGCAACCGATGATGTATGTCTATCCGGAATTCTTCGAATCCATGCAGGATATGAAACAGGAGATGGAAAACAGCCAAGGCAGTTTTTGGTACGAATTCACCGATTAGATGAGAAACGCCTGCGTCCTGCGGGAACGCACCGGATGGTGCAGCCTCACAGAGATGCAGGCGTTTTTGAAACGCTTTTCTGTCAATCCGAGGTCACCAGCCGGCGGCTATACGATCCGGTTGAGCTTGCCGCCTTCCAGATAGCTTTTGAGGTTTGCGGCGCTGGTGCTGACGATCACTTCTCGCGCCTCCTTGGAGGACCAGGCAATATGCGGTGTCGCGTAGAAGTTTGGCAAACCGATGAGCGGATGACCTTTGCGCGGCGGCTCGCCGTTGAGCACATCGACTGCAACGGCGGCGAGTTTACCGCTCTTGAGCGCGTCCGCCACGTCCTCCTCATTGAGGAGAGCGCCTCTGGCTGTATTGATGAGGATCGCGCCGTCTTTCATTTCCGCGATGAAGTCTTTGTTGATGAAGCCTTTATTTTCTGTGGTAGCCGGGCAGTGCAGGGTTACGATATCGGACTTGATGGCAGCGTCCCGGTCGCGGCTGTAGATATGAACCTTCATTCCGAACGTTTCCGCGATCTGGGCCACGCGTTTACCGATGGATCCGTAGCCGATGATTCCAAGAGATCGTCCGGAAAGCTGAACCAATGGCTTGTCGAAGAAGGCGAAATCCTGTGAATTTTCCCATTTGTGCTCACAGATCAGCTGCGTATAGCGCCCGACATTGTTAGTCACTTCCAGCAGCAGCGCAAAGGTATGCTGTGCGACGGATTCTGTGGAATATGCCGGGATGTTGCAGACGGCGATACCGCGCTCTTTCGCAGCAGCAAGGTCAATATTGTCATAACCGGTGGCTGTGACTCCGATGAATTTCAGATTTTGGCAGGCTTCCATTGTTTTTTTGGAAATTTTGACTTTTGAGGTAAAAACTGCCTCTGCGTCACCAATCGCGGAAATTACATCTTCCGGCGCTATGCGGTCATAAGTAATGAGGTCGCCGAGCTTTTCGAGTTCGGCCCAGTTCAAGTCATCCAGTTGGATGGTGTATGCGTCTAGGTTTACGATTTTCATGATGTATCCCGGAGGCTTCGTGCTCCGGCCCCTTTCTCTTAAGATTTCGGCAGCGGCTCCGTCTTCGCCTTTCGGCTCGCCGATCGCTGTGCCAAGGACATTGGCTCGGACGCTGCGAGGCGCCGTCTTCGCCTTTCGGCTCGCCGATCGCTGTGCCAAGGACATTGTACCACAAAATTCGGAGGTTAAATTGAAAATCTGATGAAAAATTTTTTCGCATATGGTATAATAAAGTTTACCATTGCTTTCTGGGTAATGTTCGGAAAGTGAAAAGGAAAAAAGCAAAATGCGGAAATGATAGGGGAATCATAAATGAATCGAATAGACGGAAGAAAAACGGATCAGATCCGGGCGGTCATCCTGACCGACGAGTTTTTGCGGAATCCGCAGGGCTCGGTATTGATCGAAGTCGGCAATACCAAAGTCATCTGCACGGCGATGGTGGAAAACAATACTGCCAGACATCTGACCGGCACCGGACAGGGTTGGGTGACCGCAGAATATTCCATGCTGCCGGGTTCCACGGCGACACGAAAAAAACGGGATCGCAACGGGAAGACGGACGGCAGGAGCGTAGAGATCCAACGCCTGATCGGCCGCTCGCTGCGTTCGGTCGTCGACATGACAAAACTGGGCGAGCGTACGATCTGGATCGACTGCGACGTGATCCAGGCCGACGGCGGTACGCGAACCGCGTCGATCACCGGCGCGTTCGTGGCCATGGCAGAAGCGATGAAACAGCTCAAAAAAGACGGCGAGATCGAAGAAATCCCGATCACAGGGTTCGTGTCGGCGGTCAGCGTTGGCATTGTGGACGGCGAACCGATCCTGGATCTTTGCTACGAAGAAGATTCCCGCGCGATGATCGATATGAATGTTGTCATGACGGATGCGGGAGAATATATTGAGATACAGGGGACCGGTGAGGAACGTCCGTTTACGGGCACAGAACTGACCCGGCTGCTCGCTCTGGCAGAAAAAGGATGCCGGGAGCTGCATGAGATACAGAGAAGCGTCATCGGTACGCTGGGCTGAGAAAGGAAGACAAAAGCATGGAAGCAAAACAGGGGCAGGTCATTGTCATGGCATCACACAATCCGCATAAGATCAAAGAAATCGAAGCAATCACCAAAAAATTCGGCATGCCGGTGATTTCTCGCGACGATGCGGGTGTACCGCCGGTGGAAATCGTGGAGGATGGCGAGACCTTTGAAGAAAACTCACTGAAAAAAGCACGGGAGATTCTGAAGCTCTGCGGCAGGATTACGCTGGCAGACGATTCCGGTCTGGAAGTTGAGTATCTGGGCGGCGCACCTGGCGTTTATTCGGCCAGATTCGCAGGAGAGGACGGCAACGACGCGAAGAACAACGAAAAACTGCTCAAACTTCTGGACGGTCTTAAGAAAGATGACCGCAAAGCAAAGTTCGTTTCCGTGATCACTATGGTGTTCCCGGATGGAGAGATTCTGACAGCCAGAGGTGAATGTCCGGGTCGTATTATCACGGTGCCTGCCGGCGAAAACGGATTCGGCTACGATCCGCTGTTCGTGCCGGACGGATACAACAAGACCTTTGCCCAGCTCACCGCGGAGGAAAAAAACCGCATCAGTCATCGGGCAAAAGCCTTGGAAAAACTAGAACAACTCCTGGACGAAAGGAAAAACAGCTGTCTATGAAAGAAAAGGCAACTTACGCAAAACAGAGACTCATGAAAATGATCATCCTTGGCATTTACCAGTTTCAGGATCCTTACTATCAGGGCGTGGCGGCACAGCTGGCTTTTTTCCTGTTCCTTTCGATTTTGCCGACGCTGATTCTTTTGTCGCAGGTTCTGGGTTTATTTTCTCTTTCTCTGGAAGAACTGCAGGAATGGGCAAACATCAATATTTCGGGCGAGGGCGTGGAACTGATCAACGATATGTTGCGCTATTCGCCATCCGGCGCCAACAATGTTTTCCTGGCGATCACTGCGTTATGGGCGGCATCGCGGGCACAGTTCGCACTGATTCGGGTGACCAATTACACATTGACCGACGGCGAATCGACCGGCGAAGGTTATGTCAAAGATCGTATCCGTTCGATCAAGACAATCCTGGTGATGATCTTCACGATCGCCTTTTCCCTGATCGTGTTGGTATATGGTCCGATGCTGCTGCGGCTGATTTTTGGCAGAGTCCTGGGGACAGAACTGGCCAACGCGGCCTGGATCGCGTTCCGGTGGCCGGTGACGATGGGTCTGTATTTCTTGATGATTTCCTACAATTACTACGTCCTGCCGACCGAAAAAGTGCCGTACCGGGATATTGTGCCGGGCAGCCTTTTCGCCTCCATCGGTTTTTTGGTCGTGACCATTGTTTACAATCTCTATACCAATCACAGCGCCAACTACGATATCCTCTACGGATCATTTTCCAATATTGTTGTGCTATTGATGTGGTTTTGGTTCATCGCCTGGGTGATGTGTCTGGGCATTACGCTGAACCGCGTCTGGTGGGCAACCAGAAAAAAACACGCGATCCCGATCGCGGACGACGCCAAAGCGCGGAGAAAACCGCTGAATATTTTTTAGGATAAGAAAACAAGGGGTAACACAAGATGAGTAAGAAAGCATTGATCATTATGAATCCTTGCTCAGGAACCAAGAGAGCGAATAAATATCTGACCGATATTGTAAATACCTTTACGGTGAACGGTTATGTGTGCACCGTGATGACGACGACCAAGCGCGGCGACGGTACAGCTTACGCAAGGAAATACGCAGCCCGGAACGATCTGGTCACCTGCATTGGCGGTGACGGTACGTTCAATGAGGTGGTTTCCGGACTTTTGCAGAGCGGAGCGAAAGTGCCGATCGGCTATATTCCGGCCGGCAGCACCAACGATTTTGCAAACAGCCTGCATCTTTCCAAGGATATTGTCAAGGCCGCCCGCGATATCGTTACGGGAGATCCGGTTCCGTTCGACATTGGAAGCTTCAATGGGCGCAGCTTTTCGTACGTGGCATCGTTCGGTGCTTTTACAAAGGCCTCCTATGCCACACCGCAGAATGTCAAGAACGCGCTCGGACATCTGGCCTATATTCTGGAGGGGATCAACAGCATTGCCTCTATTCGCGCCGAGCACATGGCCATCGAGGCTGATGGTATCACATATGAAGGAGATTATATTTTCGGAGCCATCAGTAATTCCACTTCCATTGCCGGGATCCTGACGCTGAAACCGGAATTTGTGGATATGAGCGACGGCATGTTCGAGCTTTTGCTGGTCAAAGCACCGCGGGATCTGATCGAACTCGCAGAGATCGTGCATATGCTGACGACACAGAACTATGAGTCGGAGATGCTGACCTTTATGAACGCCGCGGAATTTCATATTCATGCGAACGCGGAAACTTCCTGGACATTAGATGGGGAATATCAGGAGGGATGCGAAGAAATAAAGGTCGAAAACCTGCATCACGCGATCAGGCTGATGATGCGCTAACGCCTCAATGCGTTGATTTTTTCTGTGAAACTTCATGTAAAAGACAAGGAAGGAGCTTTGGATGAAATTATGAATGAATTTTTAAAACTGGCATTTCTGTTTTTTATAGGCTGCGTTCTGGGATGGGGACTGGAAGTGCTGTACCGGCATTATTCACCGGCGAACAAGACGCACCGCTGGATCAATCCTGGCTTTCTGGTCGGTCCGTATCTTCCCCTGTATGGCTTCGGTCTCTGCGCGCTGTATCTGCTGGCCTCTTTGGAGAACACCCCGCTGATCAAAGAAGTTACCTACGGCAGTAAGATCCTGCTGTTCTTGGTGATGGCAGTTGTGATGACGCTGCTGGAGTATATCGCGGGGCTGATTTTCATCAAGGGCATGAAGGTCAAGCTTTGGGACTACACGAATGAAAAATTTAATCTGCAAGGCATTATCTGCCTGAAGTTTTCCTTTTACTGGGCGCTTTTGGGGGCGGTCTATTACTTTTTGATTCATCCACACATTTTGAATGCTTTGGAATGGTTCTCACATAACCTTGCGTTCTCTTTTGTGGTGGGGATGTTTTACGGCGTTTTTTTTGTAGACCTTGCGTACTCGCTGCAAGTTATTTCCAAAGTGCGCGCCTTTGCCAAAGAGCACCAGGTGCTGATTCGCTACGAGAGGTTGCGGCAGCAGATCCGCGACAATGCCGAGGAACGAAAAGAAAAGATTCACTGGTTCTTCAGTCTCAAATCTGGCGTATCACTGCGTGATCATCTGGCGCGCTACATCGAATTGGAAAAAGTGCTGCATCCGTTGGAAGACATCAAACTGACGAGGGAGAAGGCAAAAAAGAAACAAAATGAAATCAGTACGAAATAAGAAGCTTTTTCTGCTGGATATGGATGGAACACTGTACCTAGACGAGCAGCTGTTCCCGGGAGCGGCGGATTTCCTTGCCAAGATCCGCGAAAACGGGGGCTACTACCTGTTTCTGACCAATAATTCGTCCAAGGGCGTGCAGGCCTATGTGGAGAAAATGCGCCGGATGGGAGTTCCGGCCGCGACGTCGGATTTTTTGACCTCGGTGGACGCGGCGATCGCGTTCCTGAAGCAGCGGTACGGAACGGAAGCTCTGCAGAAAAAAATTTACATCCTTGGAACGCATTCATTTTGCGCACAGATGGAGGCGGCCGGATTCCGGCTGACGACGTCACCGGACGCCGATATCGATCTTTTACTGCTTGGTTTTGATCGTGAGCTGACCTTTCAAAAACTGGAGGACGCTTGCATCCTGCTTGGGCGTCGCAATGCGGACGGCAGCCCATATGTGGATTATTATGCGACGAATCCGGACTGGGTATGTCCGACGGCATTTGGCTTTGTGCCGGATTGTGGCTCGATGGCGTGGATGCTGGAAAAAGCGACAGGCAGAAGCCCGAAGTTTATCGGCAAGCCGGAACCGGATATGGCCTTGCTGGCAATGGAGCAATGCGGATTTTCACGATCCGAAACCTTGCTGATCGGTGACCGGCTGTATACCGATATCGCCTGCGGCAACCGTGCCGGCATCGACACGGCCTTTGTGCTCAGCGGCGAGGGGACGCTTGCGGATCTCGTAAAAGGTGAGGAAAAGCCAACCTGGGTCTTTTCGGATATCGCGGAGATCTCGCGGGAGATCTTCGGCTGATCTCCGGTTGATCTTCGCGCGGCGCTGCCTGAATATCGGGTCGCTCACTTGAGCGAAGTTCTGCGGCACGCAGGTAAGCGAAGCATACGGCGCACCGCCGCGCATAAAAACATGATCGGAGATTCATGCGGATAAATCAAGAAACGAGGAAAAAAACATGAAACTGGATAACAAACGAACGATTCTGATCGGCTTTGCCTTTTTAGCGATCAGTGCCTTCTGGCAGGTCTATGACAACATCATCCCGCTGATCTTGAAATATACGTTTCATATCGGCGATACACTATCGGGCGGCATCATGGCGCTGGACAACATTCTGGCGTTGTTCCTGTTGCCGCTGTTTGGCGCCTGGTCGGATAGGATCAACACGAAACGCGGCAAACGAACGCCGTTTATCTTTGTCGGCACGATCCTGGCGGTGATCTTTATGCTGATCCTGCCGGCCGCTGCGAATGCGCAGAATCTGCCGCTCTTTGTCGGGGCGCTGTTCTGCACCTTGCTGTCTATGGGCGTCTTTCGCTCGCCTGCGGTATCGCTGATGCCGGATGTGACGCCGAAGCCGCTACGTTCCAAGGGCAATGCGATCATTAATCTGATGGGTGCGGTCGGTATCATCGCGGCGCTCGGCTTGATCATGCTGTTGGTCGGCGACGGCGATACGCCGAACTACGAGCCGCTGTTTATGTCAATCGCGGTGATCATGCTCGTCTCTCTGGTAATTTTGCTCTGGAAGGTCGATGAAAACAAATTCGTCGCAGAGCGGATACAGATCGAAGAAGCCTGGGGCATTGAGGAAGAAGAGACCGAGGTGGACGAGAAGGGTAATGCGGTGCTGCCGAAACCGGTCAAACGCAGCCTGACTTTCTTGCTGCTGTCGGTGGCGTTCTGGTATATGGCGTACAATGCAGTGACAACGGCGTTCTCCAAATATGCGACAGAGATGTGGGGCATGGAAGGCGGTGGTTTCGCGAGTGCCTTGATGGTGGCTTCGATCGGTGCGTTGATCTCCTTCGTTCCGGTCGGTATCATTTCCAGCAAACTGGGGCGTAAAAAGGTGATTCTGTTCGGCGTGCTGCTTCTGGCGGCCAGCTTCTTTGCGGCTTTCTTATTCAAGACACCGAATTTCGGCATCAACATCGTGTTCCTGCTGGTCGGCGTGGCATGGGCGTCGATTAATGTCAATTCCTATCCGATGGTAGTCGAGATGTGCAAGGGCAGTGATATCGGTAAATTTACGGGAATGTACTATACGTTTTCGATGGCTGCGCAGGTGCTGACGCCGGTGCTGTCAGGCGCGTTTTTGGAACATATCGGCTACTGGACGCTGTTCCCGTACGCGACGGTTTTTTCGGTGATCGCTTTTCTGACGATGCTGATGGTCAAACATGGGGACAGTAAGCCGCAGCCGCCGAAGGGCAAGCTCGAGGCATTTGATGTAGATGATTAAGAGATATGATAAATGAGGGGAAAGATGGAAAAGAGTATTTTGCTGCAGGAATTGTTAAAGCATCGCTATGCGCATCGGGGACTGCATGTCAAGCCGACGATCCCGGAGAATTCCATGGCGGCGTTTGCGCGGGCCGTCGAGGCCGGATACGGGATTGAACTGGATCTGCATCTGACCAGGGACGGCAAGCTGGCGGTGATCCATGATGCCAGTCTGAAACGGACCTGTGGTGCCGATCTTAAAATTGAAGATCTGACGCTTGCCGAGGCGCAGGGCTACCCGCTGGAAGAAAGCGAGGAACGCATTCCGGAATTCTGTGATTTTTTGAAGCTGGTGGACGGACGCGTGCCGTTGGTAGTGGAACTGAAAGCGGAAAACCGCAATGAAAAGGCATTGACCGATGCGGCCATGCGCGCGCTTGCGGATTACGACGGCCTGTACTGCATCGAATCGTTCAGCCCGGCAGCCGTGCGCTATCTGAAAAAAGCTTACCCGGCGGTCGTGCGCGGGCAGCTTGCGGGGGCGCTCAACAAAGAGAAAAAGACGATCACGACGTTTCAGGATATTTTGCTCAAAAATCTTTTGGTCAATCTGGTCGGCAAGCCGGACTTCGTGGCCTATCAGTTTGAAGACCGCGATCAGGCCGCTTTTCGGCATTTTGGCGGCGCGAAATTCATGTGGACGATCCGCAGCTATGAGGATCTCAAAACCTGCGAGGCCTGGGGCGCGGCGCCGATCTTCGAGCGCTTTGATCCGAAGGAGTATGAATAGACAGCGTTGCTGAAACCATACTTCGATTGCAGAAAGTGGGTGAATATCTTGGATATTACAAAATTAATCGGTGAAACAACAGAATATGATAAAAAACTTTTTTTAGAAGTAAAGAAACCGAAAAGTTGGTGCAAGAGTGTCAGCGCATTTGCCAACACGCTAGGTGGTGCGTTAATCTTCGGAATATCTAAGGATGAGGAACTTATAGGGGTTGAAGATCCGAATGGTGATGCTGAAAAAATAAGTGAGATCATTAAAACAAGATTGGATCCTATTCCGGAGTTTCGCCTTAGATTGGAACGAACTGACGAGGGAAAGATACTGATTATTCTGGATATTTTTAAGGGTGAGGAAACACCATATTATTATTCCGGAGACGGTGTACTGGAAGCGTATGTTCGTATCGGAAATGAGAGTGTGAAAGCAACCGCGACAGAAATGAAAAGGCTTGTGCTGCGCGGCAAAAACACAACCTATGATTCACAGATTACTGCTTATAAAGTGGAGGATTTTTCTTTTTCTAAGCTGCGGGAAAGATACAAAAAATGGACAGGCACAAGTTTTGATGAAAAAGATATTACTTCCTTTGGTTTAGCAAATGAGCAGGGATACTTAACGAATGCGGGCGCATTAGTTGTAGACGAAAGTCCGATTCACTGCTCCAGATTATTTTGTACCAGATGGAATGGATTGAATAAGAACGGTGGAACGATAGATGCTTTCGATGATGCAGAATATTCAGGCAGTGTAATTTCCTTGCTTGATAATGGAGAAGCATTTATTAAGCGAAATGCAAAGTTGATGTGGAGAAAAACCGCTAATTCCAGAGAGGAAATGCCGGAATACGTAGAACGCAGTTATCATGAAGCCTTGGTGAATGCACTGGCTCACAGGGACTATCTTGTGAATGGCAGCGAAGTGCATATTGATATTTACGATGATCGTATGGAAATTTATTCTCCGGGAGGTATGCCGGATGGGTCAATGATTCAGGAAAGAGATCCGCTGATGGTTCCTTCCACGAGAAGAAATCCCATTTTGGCAGACGTATTCAATCGTTTGGGGTATATGGAACGTAAAGGCAGTGGGTTTGGAAAAATTATTGGTGGATACGAATCGCAGATCAATTATGATGAAAGCAAAAAACCTTCCTTTCGATCAGACCGATATCAATTTACTGTTGTGATGCCGAATCTGAATTACGATGTCCCTCAGGATGTCCCTCAGGATGTCCCTCAGGATGTCCCTCAGGAAAAGAAGGCCGATCCGCTGGATATTCAAATATTGAATATGATAAAAAAAGATAGTAAAATCAGCACAGAAAGAATGGCAATGGTGCTAGGAGTAAGTTCAAAGACCATCAAACGCCATATTAAAGATATCGGTATCATTCGATTCATTGGCCGTGGTGCGAACGGACATTGGGAAATCTGCGAGGCCTGGGGCGCGGCACCGATCTTCGAGCGCTTTGATCCGAAGGAGTATGAAAACGAGGTGTAGAAAAGGATTCAGAATACGTATTTTAGAAAATAAGGACGTTTTACTTGAGACAGTAGAATGTTCTTTTTTTGTGCGTACTATATGGACAATGCTGCTTATTTGATTATGTATGATTGGTTATATGAATTTAGAAATCCAAAAATTTTAATAAAATTCATATTGACTTTAATAAAAATAAAGTGTATACTAAAGAAAATTAAAAATACAGATTTTGAACAAGGAAAGAAAAAGGAGGAAACTATGAAAATCAGCTGGAATGTTATTGCTTTATTACTTGTTCTGGGTGTTACAGTAGCATTCTTTGCAATGATACTGTGGCTCGCCAACAAATATCTAAGCAGAAGACAATAACGATTTAACAATAGCAAGGCGGACTTATCGTTGACACTGTTGCATAAGGACAAAAGTGTGCATAACGAAACCAAAGATTTCTATGCACACATGTCGCTCACGCATGAGCGACGCTCCGCAAGGTGCTTTTGTCGTTATTCCGGAAATATCGCTTAGCGCTATTTCCTACATAATAAAAAAAGAGGTAAGCACCTAGTCACATAGCGTGCTTACCTTTTAGCGATTTTTGATGAGTGAGGTGAAAAAAATGGCGATTTCATCTGTTCCTACATGGATGGAAGACTTGGAAGAAGAGGATTTGATTTTTATCAAAAAATTTGTTCTGTATAGTGGTTCTCTCAAAAAACTAGCAGAAAGCTACGGCGTAACTTATCCAACTGTGAGATTGCGCTTGGATAGGCTGATTGAAAAAATTAATGCGCAGGAGCAAGAGGACAGCGCACCCTATGTAAAATTGATCAAAAAGCTTGCATTAGAGGATAGAATTGATTTTGACGCGGCAAAACTGCTTATTAGCACTTATCGCAGAGAAAAAAATGAGGAAAACAAATGAAGATAATGGAAATTGTAATACAGAATATTCTTTTGCTTTACTTTGTGATAACCTATGTGGGGATTACGCTAGGGCTGTTGGTTATAGAGAATATTTTACTGGTGAAGAAAACACGTCAAACTATTGTTGTTTTTTTTATCATTCTTACAGTCTTGACTGCAATCGCCTACATTTTTATGCCTGCAGATAAGGGATCTGCTGACTTAGATATTCTTAAGATGGATGTCAAAATAGATGCAATGAGTATTGGAACGCAGATTATTGTAGTTGCGCGTAAAGAGGATTCAAATAAAAAGGAATTGAAACTATTGGGAGAATTTATAACAAATGAAGGGGAGAATAGTGCGTATTGCAATGTCATCATCAAAAAAGGGAAAGTTATTTGCCTGCAAAGGCCGGAGTACGCAGCTGCGATCCAAAAAACATTTTATGAATACCGTGTTGATTTTGAAGATTTTCAAGGAGAATCTATGATATATCAAAAAATCATAGAGGAAATAAAGCGTGCGGGCGAATTGAAAAAAGAATGGGCAGAAGGAAGCTTAGTCAAATTTTATTTTGTTTTTCTTCCTGAATTTTTATGTGCTTTGCGTTATGTGATGTATGTGCAAAGAGAAAAAAAGAAAAAAATGCTCAAAAAAATGAAATTAACAGATTTGTAGAGGAAAGGGGCATATATGAGCGCATTTGTTTATTGGTGTATCAGCTTATGTCTTGGAACTGGGCTGCTTTTTGTTGAATATGTACTTTCTAAAAAAAAGCAATGGTATTGGGGGATTATACCGATATTTGTAGTCTTTGCAGTACTGCTTGGATTTTACATCGATTCTGATTTGCATTTACAGAAGAACCAAAATTTGATTGATGTGTATACAATGAAAAACGGGATGGAAGCAGAGATGCGCTTGAAGCAAGATGAAACTCGTAGGGTGATTGCTTTCAGCGATTTGCAGATAATTGACCGAAACGGAAATCTACGGGATGAGGCAAGTATTAGTTTTCAGAAAGAAAGCATCATTTGCAGATATTCGAAAGCAGCAGAATATTTTAAGGGGAAATATGCACTGGATGGCGATAGTTCTCCTATATCGATGATGAACGAATCCGCAGTCGTTTATGGTGACTGGAGTATTACCCCAAACAGCTTTTTAAGGATTGGTTTTCTTCTTCTGATTCCACTGTGCTTCATCTACACGTGCAATCGAATATTTGAACGAAAAGAACGATTACGAAAAGAGTTAAAGGAAATAGGTCTAAAATTTTTCTGAAAAAAATGCACATAGAAACGAAGGAGGGGAGCGCGCTGCGCGCACTCCCCTCTAGTCCCAGTCGCTGAAGTCAAAGTCAAGGATGAGGCCTTTCTCTCTCAGCGCTGCTCTTTAAGCAGGTCGCGGATCTCGGTCAAAAGCTGGATGTCGGCCGGGACCGGCGCCGGTTCCTCCGGTGCTGCAGGGGCTTCCTTTGCTTTGAGCTTATCCTGGAAAGAATTAAAGACTTTCATCATGACGAAGATCACCAGAGCAGTGAGCAGGAAGACGATGATCGCCTGCAGAAAGTTGCCGATCATGATCCGCGCGTCGCCGAACATGATCGAAACGCCGGTAAAGTCGATGCCGCCGGTGATGATGCCCAGCAGCGGCATGATGATGTCATCGACTAAGGAATTGACGATCGCCGTAAACGCGCCGCCGATGATGATACCGACGGCCATGCTCATGACGTCACCCTTTGCGATAAACTCTCTGAATTCTTTGCTGAAGGTTTTCATAAATTTTTTCATTTCTGCTCTCCTTTTTTGTGTGAATCTTTTGCAAATCTCATCAACGGATTCCCTCGATTTTTTTCATGAATCTTCGCGATCCAACCAGCGTTTCGATGCGCAGCGCTATCCCTGCGGCGCTTGCCCGTGCCGCGGTGAGCATTTGGCCAGCAGCGGCAGTTCTTGTTGGATGCGATCCCATGGGAAGCCGACTACATTGTTGTAGTCGCCCTCGATATGGTCGATGTATTTGGCGAAAGCGCCTTGGATCGCGTAGCCCCCGGCCTTGTCGTAGGCTTCATCTGTTGCCAGATAGGCGCACAGTTCCTCATCCGTGTAATCCTTAAAATATACTTTGGTAACTTCCGTAAACACGCGCGCGTTCTGCATGCCGGCTTCGACCAGCGCCACGCCGGTAGCCACATAATGCATACCGCCGCGCAGTTTGGACAGCATACGGAAGCCGTCCTCCGGGTCTGCCGGTTTGCCCATGATCTCGTCCGCATAGACGATGGTATCGGCCGCGATGATGACCGGCGCGGATGCTGAGATCGGGGCTTCTGCGCCGCGGCATTCTGTATCGGCGTTGTCTGCCGCATCGCAGCGTTTGGCATCGACAGTATCTGCCGCGCCGCAGAATTCCGCATCGGCGTCGTCTGCCGATCGTCCGGCAGATCGCGCTAAGTACGCGTTTTCTACCCATTTGGCTTTTTTGAGTGCCAGATACATGACCGTTTCGTACATATCGTGCCGCGGAGGAATGTTTTCCTCAATCGCAGCCGGCAGGATCAACGGATCGATCCCGTGCTGCCGCATCATTTCGATCCGGCGGGGCGAGCCGGAAGCCAGGATATAACGCGAAAATTTTTGTGAAATGTTTTCCATGATCGAAATCCTTTCTGGTACGGAAATGTGCGGCTGATCACGCGCCGCAAAAACCTGAAATCATTATGACATATTTTCAGCAAAATGGAAACACTAAAGAAAGAGAAAAGTGTGCAGCAGGGAGGAATTTTTTAAAATGACGATGCAGATCTATGAGCAAAAAAACAAGGAGCAGGAGAAACAAAAGAAAGAGATCGCCAAAGCGTACGGCAAATATGCCAAAAGTTTTACGCCGAAACCGAAGTATGTTTCCAATTGTCTGAAAGCGTTCCTGGTGGGCGGCGCGATCTGTACGGCGGCGCTGTGGTATCAGAATCTGCTGCAGGACGCCGGATTGTCAAAAGACGATGCGGGGGCGTTCGTGACCATTACGCTGGTGGCGCTGGCACAGCTTCTGACCGGCATCGGTGTCTTCGACGTGATCGCGAAATTTGCCGGAGCAGGTGTGATCGTACCGATCACCGGGTTTGCCAATTCCATGGTGGCATCGGCGATCGAATATAAAAAGGAAGGTCCGGTTCTCGGCGTGGGGGCGAAGCTTTTCAGTGTCGCGGGTCCGGTACTGGTCTGCGGCATCAGCGCGGCGACTGTGGTCGGGATCTTTTACTGGCTGTTTCGCTGAACGCACGGCGGACGCAAGCGGTCTGCGACAGCAGGAAACGACGAACGAGGGGAGAAAACAAACGTATGGAGAACAAGAAACTGGGGAATCAGAGCGTGCGGTTCGCAAGTCGTCCTTATCTGATCGGGCGCGGCAACATCGTCGGCAGGAAAGAAGGCGAGGGCCCGCTGGCGGAATGCTTTGATGAGATCCTCAAGGACGATATGTACGAAGAAAAATCGTGGGAAAAGGCGGAATGCAAGATGTTGGAGGGCGCGATGGAGAAAGCGCTGCATCGGGCGGGACTGGAGAAAGAAGAAATCGACATCATGCTCAGCGGCGATCTGCTCAACCAGATCATGTCTTCTTCCTTTACCGCCAGGAATCTGCACATTCCGTTCTTGGGGCTTTACGGCGCCTGCTCGACGATGACGGAATCCATGGTGGTCGGCTCGATGCTGATCGACGGCGGCTTCGCGCAGAAGATCCTCGCCGGAGCATCCAGCCATTTCTGCACGGCGGAGCGGCAGTTCCGTATGCCGGTCGAGCACGGGAACCAAAGACCGCCGTCAGCTCAATGGACTGCGACCGCAGCCGGAGCAGTGGTGCTTTCCTCAGAACCAAAAGATCTGCCCGGTATTCCGAACATCCGCGTGAATGAGGCTACCGTCGGCAAAGTCATCGACGCAGGGGTGAAAGACGCCAATCAGATGGGGTCCGCGATGGCGCCGGCGGCCGTGGATACGCTGCTGAACCACTTGCAGGACACGGGGCGGGATATTGACGACTATGACCTGGTGGTGACGGGTGACCTCGGCTATATCGGCAGGGATATCATGAAGGATCTGCTGGTGGACGCGGGGCTGGACTCGCGAAAAGTTTTCAGCCACTACGATGACTGCGGGACCATGCTGTTTTCGCGGGAACAGGACGTGCACGGCGGCGGCAGCGGCTGCGGGTGTTCGGCGGCGGTACTCACCGGAAGTCTTCTTAAAAAAATGGAAAGCGGGGAGTTGCACAAGATCCTTTTGATGTCAACCGGCGCGCTTTTGTCGACAGTTTCTCCGTTTCAGGGGGAAAGCATCCCCGGCATTGCGCATGCGATCAGTCTGGAGGTGGAATAATGGAATATGTTTGGGCATTTCTGATCGGCGGCGGATTCTGCGTTGTGGGGCAGATCTTGTTGGATACTACACCGCTGACAGCTCCGCGGATCTTGGTCATCTTTGTCTTGAGCGGCGTGGTGCTGCAGGCGTTTCATTTATATGTGCCTATCGTGGAACTGGCGGGAAACGGTGCCACCGTGCCGCTTCCGGGCTTTGGCTACGCACTGGCTAAGGGCGCGATGGATGGCTCCGCGGACGGTTTTCTGGAAGCGATCATGGGGCCGATCAAGGCGACCGCGGCGGGTGTGGCGACAGCGATCACCTTCGGCTATCTTGTCGCGCTGATCTTCACACCGAAGTCTCCGAAACGCTGAGAGATCAATGTGAAAAAATAATGAAAAAAATAGCAAATTGAGATGAAAAAATTGTTGACAAACGGCAGAATATTTGGTAATATAATTCTTGCAGTCAGCAAATTGGAAATGAAAAAACACTTCCAATTATAAGTGTGGCGGTGTAGCTTAGCTGGCTAGAGCGTCCGGTTCATACCCGGAAGGTCGGTGGTTCGACTCCACTCGCCGCTACCATTTTTTCATAAAAGAGCAATATGGGAGTTTAGCTCAGCTGGGAGAGCATCTGCCTTACAAGCAGAGGGTCATAGGT
>ERZ808240.3152-NODE-3152-length-16543-cov-8.977741_pt1 | contig 16543 bp, 16 predicted proteins | sample MGYA00521084_ERZ808240 | MGnify/ENA primary metagenome ERZ808240 (study PRJEB31516, sample SAMN03275571) | gut metagenome | biome: mammalia-associated habitat; material: feces | host: Papio cynocephalus | place: Kenya | collected 2012-08-06 ... | reverse complement strand
CGAGCGACAGCTATGTGCTTGGCTTTGAATCGAGTCCAAAAATTGACCACTAACACAATTATTGGCTTGGCAACAGGTCGAGTGGAGGCTATATCCCTTACTTTGAGCTGAGTCCAAAAATTGGCCACTAACTACAAGTGGACGCATACACAACTACTGTGATTATGAATATTGGATTATTAGATAAATTATTTGATCAATATGGTTACATACCGAAAGAACATAACTCTTCTGTGTGTGTGTATCTTTTGAATCAAGGAATGTACCATGGTGCGGAAGTTATTTGTTTGGATGATAAAGACCAAAGTGAAGTTGTAGACAGATACTCTGCTTTGGGATATTCAACCAAACTTCAGCATTTTAATTCCATTCAAGAGGTTGAAGATTACTTGTTTACGGGTTTTTTTAATCCAAAGACAACAGAAGCGGATATTAAAAGAAGATACAATGAGTTTAAGCAAGGACAATTAAGATTCTATGGAAATTCAGATATTGACTATAAATATATAAATACTCCTTACCAAATATATAAAGATACAGTAAAACGTGATTATAGTGGAACAAAAGATGTCATTTCAACAATATTGGATGAATTCGACAGAAAAGGGGCTCATTTGATAATTGTTGAAGCCGCCGCTGGATTTGGAAAAACATGTACTGCTTATGAGTTGTACAAGTCGTTTCTGGATAAAGATAAATACGGTATAAAACCTATCTTTACTGAGTTGTTTAATAATAGAAATGCCAAACAGTTTAAGTATGTACTGTGGTCAGAGATTGACAAAGAGAAAGATACAACAGCCAAACAAGACATCGTAATATATAACATTAAGAAAGGTAGAATACCATTAATAATTGATGGTTTTGACGAACTTCTTTCGAAGGACATCGATTTTGGAAGTAATGACAAGCCGGACGACTTTGAACAGGTGGAGACCATGCTCTCAACCATAGGGGAACTTCTCGAAGGGGAAGCCAAAATAGTTCTCACGTCCCGCAAGACAGCGATATTTGCAGGAGCAGAGTTTTCAGAATGGATAGATTCATTTCAGGGAAAATTCGATGTTGTGAGAATTCAAATTGAAAAACCAGAAATCAGAGAATGGTTGTCAACAAATAGGTATAATACTATAGTCGAAAAGAATATTCCGATAGAAAGTATCTCAAATCCTGTTTTATTAACATACTTGCGTAATGTTGCCGAAGAAGAATTTTGTGAACTTGTTTCGCATCCAGACAAAATCACCGAGAAATATTTTGAACAACTACTAAATCGTGAGAAGCAACGTCAAAGCCTTTCTATTAGATGGGAAGACCAAATGCTTATTTTTGAGAATCTGGCCAAAACTTTCGCCGAATTTGGTATTAATGGTGAAAACAGAAGTTTTGTCAAAGAGATGATTATTGATTACAATCGTCAAAGTTTGCTGTTCTATAAAGACATAATGGCTAATTCTCAAACTTTAGAAGAACTGGCAGACACCTTAACGAACCATGCCCTGCTTGACAGAACAGGGAATGTGGATTATATTACCTTTATAAATGAATTTGTCTATGGATATCTGTTTGGAATGTCTTTGATAAAAGATGAAGATGATTTCTTGAGAAATCAAAGTGTCATTCCCGAAAATCATATATATCTGTCAATAATGTCATTTTGCTATTTATCTGCAGACTATAAGACACAGTTATGGGATAGGATTGACAAAGTTCGTGATAGACTTTCATTGGGGGTATCAATTATGACAGATGCATTGCTTCTGGGTACCATTAAGCAATCAGTAGAACTTGCTGGGATTAATTCTTGCAAATTCCATAATGTACTGTTCGATGATACCTGCTGTCGCTTTAAAGATGTATCATTTGTGGATGTTGTGTTTGAGAGTTGCTCTTTTGATATTGATGTTTTTTGTAATACCATATTCACTGGATGTAAATTTAAGGACTGTATGATAAGAAAGAGGTCTTTGGATGATTCTAGCAATCATGTGCATTGTTATGGTTGCGAAGATTACAATGCTTCTTTTATTTCAGCATTTGAGAATGTAGAAGCTGCATTAGAAATAGGAGATAGGCAAAGAAATTTTGAAGTGGAAATATTGTCTAAATACTTCAAAGTAGATGGAAGGAGCCCGAGAATGAAATATATCTCAAGCTTGAGAAAGGATTTTGAACAAGACAACCTTGAGGAGGTATTCAATGTATTTGACTCTTTGAAGAAGCGAGGTTATATAGAAAGTTATGGTAACAATTCTTTCATTAAGCAGGAAGGCATTTCTTATTATCATAAACAAAAACAAGCATGAATCCAGGGGAAATAGTGTTAAGAGAAATTGTTGGTAATTTGCAAGATGAATTATCGCAAAGTGGTATAATGTATCGCATATTTAGTCGTGTGAAGACTACGTCATCCATAAAAATGAAGATGGAAAAAAAGTTAGAAAAATATAAGCGTGACAACAAAAAACTGCAAGATATGTTAGCTTTACGCATTACGCTATATTTTACGGACGACGTGGAGATTGTTCATACTTATTTGAAGTCACGACCAAACTATATTGATGAATCCGTTGATGAGAGAGATACGGAGACATTCAAACCTGTTCGTCTCAATTTGGTGATGAGAGTCCCTGGTACATTGTCGCCACATATGCAAACAGCAGTAAGTGAGACCGACTATTCTGACTTAATCGATGACACATATGAAATACAAATAAGAACAATTCTTTCGGAAGGTTGGCATGAAGTTGAGCATGACCTTCGTTACAAGTATAAGGATGATTGGGTTGATTTTCTTGAAGAGTCTAGATTATTGAATGGCATACTTGCATCTCTAGAGAATGATGAATGGGCTATGATTTCTCTTTTTGACAGGTTAGCTTACGCTCACTATAAAAGGAACGAATGGGACAGTATGTTACGCAATAAGATGCGCATCCATTTTGCTAGTGCTAAATTATCAGACGATGTTAAGTCATTTTTAACAGAACATATAGAAGTGGCGAAGCAGCTGTTCCGAGCTAATAGGGCAGTTATGTTAGGAAAAGTGTTGGAGAAAGGCTTTTCTTTTCCGCTGACGTATGATACAACATTACATTTATTGAATCACATCTGTGTGAAAAATATAGAGTTGGCAAAGAAAGAAGATCCAATTTTAAAAGAAGAACTAGACAAGTCATATGGAATAATTAATATGATTTCGAAATGTTAGAAAAGTAAACGGTACGCAATTATTGGCCCGGCGACGGGGTGAGCGGCATCTATGTCTCAGATTCTTAGCTAAGTACAAATTGACCACTAACCGGTTAGGATTAATGGAAAAAGTAAATAGAATAGTAGGAATAGATTACTTGAAGACCTTCGGCATATATCTAATGATATTAGGCCATAGTCCATTTCTTCCTGATAAAATTGAGACCGTTATCTACTCTTTTCACATGCCTCTATTCTTTTTTATTTCAGGTGTGTTGTATAAAGATGTAGAGTTTGATAAGATACTTAAAGGTGGTATTAGAAGTTTACTAATTCCATATCTTCTAATAAATCTTATGTGTTTAGGAATGTGGAGTGCGACGGAATGCTTTCACGGGAATTTTTTGTGGAGCAGCTTCTTATCGAGAATAGGTGCAGTTTCATTAGGACTAGGAATTGAAAGATTTGGTCTAATACCTGTATGCGCCCCCACATGGTTCTTTCTAGCCTTATTCTGGAGCAGACTTGCAACTTGTTTGTTTATAAGGCGAATTCATGGCAGATTTTCAAAAATCATATTTATAATAATATTATTGTTACTGCTACATCTGTTAAACAATTTTAAAATTCAATTACCATTCGCACTCAGTTCAGCATTGATGGCACTTCCAATAATGTTGTTTGCTTTTGAATATAAGAGAACTTTTTTTTTAGAGAAATCTGCAAAATATCAGGTAACAATTCTATTCATTGCGCTATTGTTAGCAGTACCATCTTTCATTATCAATAATCAAAAAGGACGGTGCGATATGGATGCGGTATGGTTCGGAGAATCAATAATGTTGTACTATATTGATGCAATAGCTTCGTGCGTTTTTCTGTTTATATTGTTTAATAGGTTGACTCGTGAAAGTACAATGATAACTAATATTTCAATAGGAACGATTGCTATTGTTGGCTTTCATTTGACAATTGCATATTGTGTCTGCAAATTAGATATTTGGCAATTTTTTAACAGCATAATAGCCTCTATTGTTGAGTCGCTTCTAGTTTTGATTGTTTGTTATCCGATTATTCTAATTAGCAAAAGATATTTCCCCATACTAATTGGAAAAAAAAGAAAATATGAGTAAAATCTGGAAAAGCAGATTATTGCTTGCGACAATAATTATGACATCGGCTCTTATAGCAAGAGACTTGTTAGGTGTTAATATTCATCAAATGATTTTATTGACTGTAATAGGATTGACTTCTATAATATTGACATATGATGAGTTATTCTGCTTTACAGCTTTTATTGCTCCTATAGCATGTGGAGTAAACGGTTTTGCTATAACCATATTGCTATTTTTTTTGATATGTAAATCAAAGAATAAATTTGTTGGCCAGTTTATACCAGCATTAGTATTGATTATCATTGAATTATTGCATTTTTCGTTATATGCTTTTCCAATAAATAACGCACTATTATATTTTAGTAACATCTTACTGTTCTTTTATTGTAGTCGTGATTCTAATGGAGTTCAACCTCAACTAGTTGTGAGGTATTTTATTTATGGTGCAGCTCTATGTTGTTTTTTGATTGTTGGTCGTACATATATTACGACAGGCAGTTTTATGTCGATTTTTTTAGATAGTGCAAGAACCACCGTGGCGATGGGGGAAAGTGAGTTGCTTGTTGGCGAAACTCACATGGCACTCAATGCTAACTCATTGGCTTATATTTCAATCTTAGGAACAACGTGTCTTTTGTTAGGTAGAGAAACTCTTGGTATAGGTAAATATGCTTACTACTTGCTATTCGTTATAGTTCTATTTGGAGGAACTATAACAGTTGGAAGAACATGGATTTTGGTTTTATTAGGAGTGCTGGCTTTATATATACTGACTTCTGATTTGAAGCGAAAACTAAGTTTAGTTTTAGTTCTTTTATTAGGTGTATTTCTAATATCACAGACAGACGCTTTAAATTCATTACTGGCCGTAATGGCAGATAAATTTACTGAACGATTCACATCAAGCGATTTGATAGAAGGAGGTGGACGAAAAATGTTATGGAAAGAGTATATGGAGATTTGGACGTCTCGCTTCGACTACGTAATATTTGGAATTGGTGCACCAAATTACAGATTGTTGTTTCCTCAAATCAATGCTATTCATAATGTGATACAACAAGCCTTAGTATGCAGTGGTCTTTTAGGTTTGCTTGTATATGTCGTTTTTTTTGTAAAAGTAATAGGGCAATCTTTCCGCCAGCATATTCAATTTATTAACTATCTTCCTTTGATAGCCGCACTTGTATATCTCCAATCCATATCTGTGCTTTCTAATTGGATACTAATACTTCCTGTATTCCCTTGTATATATGCATTAAAAATTAAAATGAAATGAAAATCGGTCTATTAACATTTCAAGATACAAACAATTTTGGCTCGTATCTTCAGACTTACGGTCTCTACAAAAAAATAATAGATATGGGCTATGAATGTGATGTTATAGATTACCAATGTGAGTCTATTGTTAAGCGAGAACGTCCCAAGCCATTTCGCTTTACTCTCAATCCGAAACAGTTGGCAATAGAGATTCTATTGAATCCGGCTGTGAGGAAGAAATACAAAAATCTGTTGAGCTTCCTTCATCGTAATATGACTGTTAGTGAAAGAGTGTTCAAGGATACGATTTTAAACCTTGCTGATAAGTATGACAAGTTCATTGTTGGAAGCGACATCGTGTGGGGCTTAGATATAACAGAGAATGACACAACATACTTCTTGGATTTTGTTAAAGATCAGAAGAAGAAGTTTGCATTTTCGTCTTCAATAGGGAATCCATGGGACGAAGATGAAAAAGCTTTGGTGCGTCCATGTCTTTTGGACTTTAGCAGTATCGCTGTTAGAGAAAATGAGTCAGCAGAATGGATTGAGGACTTGATAGGGATACGTCCTGAAGTAGTTTGCGATCCCACAATGTTGCTTGAAAAAGATGAATGGGAAAGACATGTATCACCCAAGTATAATGATGAGGAATATGTGCTTGTGTATTTTCCTACTCCAGACAGCATTAGAGATGCAAAAGCATATTCAAGCAAACATGGTATACCATGTTATGTGATTAATCAGTCGTTACCACTAAAAGGTGTGAAAAATGTAAATCCTGTGATAATGGAAGATTTCCTGTCGTTATTCCGTAATGCGGCTTATGTCTTTACTGGTTCTTATCATGGTATGCTTTTCTCTATCTATTTTAATAGAGACTTTGTATATTACAACCGTGCCCACAAGTCTCGCATGAATACAGTCGCTAATAAATTGGGTATTCAGGATCGCAATGGAGTTGAGTATGATGTTTTTCATATGAGTTCTATTAATTATTCCGAGGTAAATTATATTGTTGAGAAATACCGTAACTATAGCATTCAAATTCTTAAAGAAATGCTTGAAAAATGAGTTTGGAGATTTGTACTCATAATAAATGCACAGGGTGTGCGGCTTGTAGGGATGTGTGTCCTAAGCAATGCATAACAATGGAACCGGATGAACTTGATGCATTATATCCTGTAATAGACGAATCTAAATGTATAAACTGTCACCTATGTGAGAGAACTTGTCCAAATAACAGTGATTTAATCTTTATTTCTCCTCAAAAGGTGTGGGCCGCATGGAGTAATGACGATGAAGTTAGGCGCATCTCCGCATCAGGAGGCATTGCCTTTGAACTTTACCGTTATTGGATAAAGAAAGGTGGTGTGGCTACTGGTGTGGTATATGAAAGAAATAATGGTTGTCATTTTATATTGATAGAAGATGAGTCAGATATTAAAACTACACAGAACTCTAAATACACTTTCAGCGAAACGTCCGGCATATATAAAGTTGTAAAACAAAAATTGCAAACAGGAATTCCTGTACTTTTTGTCGGCGTTCCTTGCCAAATAGCTGGTCTTTATGGTTTCTTGAAGAATAAGTATGAGAATCTTACCACAGTAGATATTATCTGCCATGGAATGCCTCCGGCAGCCTACTTAAAACAACATGTAGAGAGTATTGAGTCAAGAAAGAAAGAATATACATCAGAACTCTGTTTTAGAGATCCAAAATACTATACATATACATATACATTTACATTAAAGAACAAGACTGGCAAAGAGTTCTATAATAAAAAAGTTCTTACATGGGATAATTATCAACTGGGGTATCATAAAGCTTTGATATACCGTGAAAACTGTTACACATGTAAGTATGCGTGTAGAGAAAGAATTTCAGATCTAACGATTGGCGATTTCTCTGGGCTTGGAAAGTTCGCACCTTTTGAACATGAAAAGCACAATGTAAGTTGTATACTTCAAAACACTGACATGGGTGCGAACTTGTTGAATGAGTTACGTCCAATGTTGTCGTTATACGAAAGACCTGCAAGCGAGGCTTTTGAGGTCGAAAAACAACTAAAATCACCATCTGTCAGACATAAGAAACGTTCTATTTTTGAACAAGTGTATAAAGAGAGCCATGATTATGAGTTGGCCTGCAATGCAGCGTTAATTGATGAGAAAATTAGGGCGATAAAGACGGCTATTGTCCAGAAAACAAAAGTGTTTGTTTATAACATTCTTGTAGTCTTACACATAAAAAGAATAGATAATGGGCAATCAAAACACAACGATCGCTAAAAATACACTGTTCTTATCATTAAGAATGGTCTTTGTCCTCTTTGTATCACTCTACACGTCAAGAGTGTTTTTGAATGTGTTGGGGATTGTGGATTATGGCATCAGTAATGTCGTCTCTGGATTTGTATCAATGTTCAGTTTTCTTAACACTTCTCTTGCCAATGCAATACAACGCTTCTATAATGCCGAATTAGGAAAGAATGGAAAGATAGGAATAACTAAAGTGTATAATACGTCGTTAATTATTCAAGGTGCAATTTCTTTATGTGTTGTTGTCTTGCTTGAATCGGTTGGGCTTTGGTACCTTTATAATAAGATGGTTATTCCTGCTGATAGGTTCAATGTTGCATTATGGTTATATCAGTTTAGCACTATTTCGGCTGCAATTGTTATCATGCAGTCTCCTTTCACAGCTGCTGTGATGGCTTACGAGCGAATGAGCGCTTACGCTGTTATCAGCGTTTTTGAGGTTGTTCTAAAACTAGTTTTCGCTCTTGCTTTGCCTTTTATAAGAGTCGACCGATTATTTATGTACGGTTTATTTTATATGCTTCTTTCGATCTTGAATTTTCTATTCTATTTTATTTACAGCAAAAATAAATTTAAGGAGTTACACTATCAGCGGATATATAGTAAGTCTATGTTTAAGGAAATGATTTCATTTTCAGGATGGAATCTTTGCGGAACATTTGCTTGTATGGCTCGAGAACAAGGCTTGAATATGGTGCTGAATCTATTTTTTGGCCCAGTAATCAATGCGGCTCGAGGTGTGGCATATCAGGTTTCGGGAGCATTACAAGGTTTTGTGTCAAACCTCAGTCTGGCGGCGAAGCCTCAAATGGTTCGGTCATTTGCCGTAGGTGATTCTTCCAGAACGATGAAACTAATGTATACTATGAGCAAGTTGAGCTTTATATTCCTATATGTCCTGTCTATTCCAATTGTTTTAAATATTGATTATATTCTACACTTGTGGTTAGGTAATGTGGTTCCAGAACATGCTGCCAATTTTGTTGTTCTTGTGATTATTACTAATTTCTTAAACAATCTGAACTCTCCACTTTCGAACGTGGTATATGCTACAGGTAAGATGAGAAACTATGAACTCACTTTCAGTATCACTAATCTTTTAATTATTCCAATATCTTTCATTGTTTTAAAGTTTGGTGCTCCGGCAGAAGCGGCCTTTGTGGTTTATCTATGCATTACAATACTTGTTCAGATAGGGTGTTTGATGGTGGTGCGGACACTTGTAGCCATATCGTTGAGGCATTATGTTAAGACCCTCATCGTACCTATCGTTGTTGTCATTGGCATCACATTACCATTGTTTTATGGCGTTCATCTCTTATTGCCACATAACTTTATAGGAATTGTGATCGAGTATATTGCCGTCATCATTTTGGTGAGTGTGCTCTTCTATTATGTATTATTGGATGATGCAGAAAAAAATATAGTTAATAAGATTGTCATAAAATTGATCAAACAATGAAATACTTTATTATAACAGTTGATACTGAAGGGGATAACCTTTGGAATTATAGAAAAGGACAGAAAATAAAGACCGAGAACACTTTGTATATTCCTCGTTTTCAGGAGCTCTGTGAGGAATATGGATTCAAGCCTGTATGGCTCACAAATTATGAAATGGCATGTGATCAGAGATATATTGATTATATGAAACCTAGAATGGAGAAAGGATTGTGTGAAGTAGGTATTCATGTACATGCATGGAATAATCCTCCTTTGTATGAATTATATGCTAAGTATGCTGGCAATCCCTATCTGATAGAATACCCAGATGAGATAATGCTTGCAAAGTTTGAAACCACCTATAATCTTTTGAAAGAAAAGTTTGGAATAGAAGTAAAAAGCCATCGAGCAGGTCGCTGGACAATGGACGGTCGATATTTTGCCATGCTACGGGATTTTGGGATAGTAACGGATTGTTCACATACGCCAGGAGTGTCGTGGAAACATGCAGTGGGTGAAACAATATTTGGTTCTGATTATTCAGGGGTAAAGAATTATCCTAGTATGATTAATGGAGTATTGGAGATACCTGTGACCATAAGAAAAACGCATGTCCCTAGAAAAGGATCCATTATGCATAAATTGAGAGTGCTTCTTCTGGGCGATAATGTATGGTTAAGACCTGCGACTACATCTGCTGAAGAAATGATGTCTTTGTGCAAACGTATAGACGTTGAATCATGTGTTGATTATCTTGAATTAATGCTGCATTCATCTGAACTTATGCCCGGTGGGAGTCCATACTTTAAAGACGTGCAGTCAATTGAGAAATTATATAAAACTTTGACTGAAATCTTTGGATATATCAAAAGGATGGGTTATGAGGGTGTTACATTGTCAGAATATAGTAATTTTCATAAAAGTCAATTATAGTGAAATTGTTATTCTATATCCATGGACTTACAGGAGGTGGCGCGGAACGCGTAATGGCTACTTTAATGAACGGTTTTGTAGCGCAAGGGCATAATGTTCGTGTAGTATATACAGGAAACCTTGAAGCTCCAGTCTATCAACTTGATTCTAGGGTAGAACAATTGTATATGCAGAAAGATTGCCCGATTCAGACACAATCTTTAGTGGCGAAACTATTCAGAAAAGTTTGGAAATATCCCGAGATAAGAAAACAGGCGAAACGGTTTCAGCCAAATTTTGTCATTAGTTTTATTAAAGCACAAAACAATGACGTATTGGCGGCACTCCTTGGCACTGGTTTTCCTGTGATAATAGGCGATCATACCAATGTGGACAGAAAATATCCTTGGTTAACAAGAACTCTTTCAAGCATCCTATATCCAAGCGCAAGCGGCATAACTATGCTAACAATTCGAGATTTTGACAAGTGGAAAAACAAATATAAGCATGTCTTTTATATTCCTAATCCATGCGACGTTCAACAGAAACACATAGGTTCAACCCGTAAGAAAATAGTTTTAGGAGTAGGAAGGGTGAACCAATGGAAAATTAAGGGCTTTGATAGTTTGATTAAAGCCTGGGCTAAAATCTGTGAAAAATATCCTGATTGGAAATGCCAGATTGCAGGTGCATATTCAGAAGACAGTTTGAATCAACTTCGCAATGTGGTTGGAAAGAATGCTTACAATGCTGTTGAGTTTATCGGCTTTAGGCCTGATATTCACGATTATATGGAGGAATGTGAAGTCTTCTGTCTGTCTTCTCGAATAGAGGGAATGCCAATGGCTCTACTCGAAGCTTTGAACCTTGGATGTGCTTGTGTCGCATTTGATTGTGTAACAGGTCCGTCTGAGATGATAACTGATGGAGAAACTGGTCTGTTAGTGAAGGACCAAGATGTTGATGAACTAGCAAAAAAACTCGAGTGTATTATTTCGGATTCAAAGTTAAGAGATGTTTTTCACAAGAATGCACGTACTTCTGTACAAGGGTACTCAACAGATAAGATAATGAATAGATGGAATGAAATGTTTAACGAATTAAAGAAATAAGTATATGGGTGTCATAACCAAAATCTACTGGCGTTTATTTAAATCGCCTGAAAAGTATGCTCGCCATTTAGGTGTGAATATAGGGGAAAAATGCCTAATAGCTACTCGTCGATGGTCATCAGAACCTTACTTGATTACTATTGGTAATTGTGTGCAAGTGACTGAAAATGTGTGGTTTTATACTCATGGTGGCAGCAATGTTGTAAGACGTCAGATACCAGATTTTGACTGTTTCGGGAAGATTGTGATCAAGGACTGTGCTTACATAGGTTCTGGTAGCATCATTCTTCCCGGTGTGACTATTGGTGAGGGTGCTTTAGTTGCCGCCGGTTCAGTAGTCACCAAATCTGTACCAGCCCATACCGTAGTGGGGGGCAATCCGGCAAGAGTAATATGTTCAATTGAAGAGTACTTAAACCGAAATCAAAAATTCAACGTACATACTTACGGACTGCCCTTTGAGGAGAAGAAGAAAAAATTGTTAAGCTTAACTGAGGAGCATTTTATCAAGAAGTGAAAAAAATACTATTAATAACCGAGAACCTCGGCTCAGGCGGTGCGGAGCGGCAGATCTGCGGTCTGGCAGCGATGCTGACGAAAGCCGGGTATCCTTGCCGGTTGATCACATATGTGGAGAATCAGTTCTACGAGTCTTATCTCAGGCAAAACGGAGTGGACTATCGGTTTGTGCCGGAATTGTGGAACAAGAAGACTCGTGTGTTTAGGGTGGCAAAGTATGTCAGACAGTATAAGCCTGACGTGGTGATTTCTTTTTTACCATCTGTCAATCTGACGATGTGTCTTGCGAAATTGTTTTTCAAGGCAAAGTTGATCGTGTCTGAACGTAATAACAATATCAGCATCACCCGACGGGATAAAATACAATTCAAACTTTACCGTATAGCAGACGCCGTTGTTCCAAACAGCAACAGTCAGGGTGAATTCATCCGGAAGAACTTCCCTTTTCTCAGCGAAAAGGTTCATCCTATTATAAACTTTGTGGATGTGAACCGTTTTATCCCAGCAGAATTTCCTGTTCGGAATGGCACACTTCGCATTGTGACTGTAGCACGCTATACTCAGCAGAAGAACGTGCTAAAATATTTGGATGCGATTCGTTTGATTAAAGAGTCTGGCCTGAACGTTCATTTTGATTGGTATGGTGACAAGAAGTACAATGCCGCCTATTACGCAGAAGTCGAAAAGGAATATAAACTCTTGAATATTGCTGATTACCTGACGCTGCATGATCCTAGCCGGAAGATTGAGGAGGAATACCGCAGGGCAGACATCTTCTGCCTTCCAAGCCTCTACGAGGGGTATCCAAATGTAGTGGTTGAGGCAATGTCCTGCGGATTGCCAATCCTGTGCAGTAATGTATACGAGAACCCATATATCGTAGAGAAAGGAGTTAATGGCTTCCTCTTTGATCCGGATGATGTCGAGGACATTGTGAGTGCCATCAAGAGAATGATTATGCTTTCTCAAGAGAAAAGAGAGGACATGGGTAAACGCAATCGGCGGCTTTGCCTGAAACGTAACACGGAAGATGTTTTTTTGAAATCATACATAGAACTTATAGACTCGTTGTAATTATGAGCAAGTTTAGAGAGTTGTACAATGCGGATATTTCCCGCTATGGTGGCAAACCTGATATGTACATAAAAGTATTCCATTATCTGTACCGTAAAGCGACAGTGTTGACATTCGTCCCGATGAAATTATTATACAAGGCACTGTTTCGTTTATGGGCAAATCGCCGCGGCTTGGAACTATCTGTTAATCAACGAATTGGGGGGGGCTATATATTGGGCACGCTTATAATATAACAATCAACAGTAGAGCGACAATAGGGTGTAACTGTAATATCCACAAAGGCATTGTGATTGGTCAGACGAATAGAGGCGCCCGCATTGGGACTCCAATTATTGGTGATAGGGTGTGGATAGGGATCAACTCTGCGATAGTGGGAAATGTGACCATCGGCGACGATGTCCTGATCGCTCCTAATAGTTTTGTGAATATAGACGTACCTTCTCATTCCGTGGTGTTCGGCAATCCCTGTGTTATCAAGCATCGTGATTGGGCGACAGAAGGGTACGTGAATAATATTGTAGAATAAATGAAGAATCACAACATAATTTTCATTGGTCCAGCTGGTGGTGGAGATGTGCCTCATAATGGGGCTTCGGCCAAGAACTATCATTTGATGAAATACTTTAAGAAAAAGAATATTAATGTAACATCTATTGACACCGAAAATTGGAGGAGGAATCCATTGGTCTTGATAAAATTGGCATTAACCATTCTTTTGAATCAGAAGGCTAAATATATAATTGCTACTAATAATATGAGCAGCTATAGAGTGTTGCAAATAATGTCTCTATTCCCGAGAAAGCGATCTGTGATATACTGGATCATAGGAGGTAGCATTGCAGATTGGATTAAGGAGGGTAAAGTAAAAGCTGAACCATTCAAACAGGTTGATTATTTCTTGGTGGAAGGCAAAAAAATGCAAAAAACATTTGCTGAGGTTGGGTTCAATAATACTATTTATGTTCCTAATTTCAAATGTATAGATTACCTCCCTGAAAAACGTGGAAGGGATAGAAATGAGACACGTTTTGTGTTCTTGTCACGAATTATCCCCGAGAAAGGGTGCAATACTATCATAGAAGCGGTTAAACGTCTAAACAATAGGTACTCCGATAGGTTTATAGTGGATTTTTATGGCCCATTTGAGGCTGAATATGAGTCATCATTCAGGAAGGCAACATCTGCTGTTGGCAATATTTCTTATAAGGGATTCCTTGATCTACGAAACCAGAAAAACTATGATCAATTGGCAGAATATGATGTTATGCTTTTCCCGACATATTGGCATGGGGAGGGTTTCCCGGGTATCATCATAGATGCCTTTGTGTCTGGCCTTCCTGTTATCGCAACAGATTGGAGTCTAAACGCAGATATCATTGAAGACGGCAGAACGGGTATCATCTTGAAGGAAAATTCTGTGGAATGTCTGGTACAGGCAATGATAGACATGATTGAGAATCCAACGATGGTTGAATCTATGAGTGTGGCTTGTCAAAATGCGGCAATGAACTATGATATTAAGAATGTCGTTTCTGATGAGCTCTTAAAGAAAATCGGAATATGTTAGTATTCACAGGCGACATAAATCTTACCGACTGGTACTTCAATGTTGGCTTTGGAATTGGAACGAGGATATCCAAAGGCTTTGATCCTTTCCATAGAATAAAAAGAAATCCGGAAGATCTTTGGGTGGGTAACTTTGAAGGGGTTGCATCTAATGTCACTGACAAAATTGGTTTTGCTGGAGAAGTTTTTAGGATACAAACAGATGTGTTAAGAAAACTCGATCATCTTGATGTGTATGGTCTTGCCAATAATCATGCTATGCAGCATGGAGAAGAGGCCTATCAGCAGACATTCAATGCTATCAGAAGTTATGGTTCAATATGCTTTGGCTCCAATATGCAGAAATCTGTGATTGTTGAGCATCAAGGACAAACGGTTTCCCTTACAGGAATGAGCCTTCGCATTGATGAATTTTCAAGGACTCCGTCGTATTGGCACAATCCGGAATATGAAGAGATAAATGCGGAACTTCACTCTTTGCCACAAGATGCTTTCAAAATCTTGTATATTCATTGGGGAAATGAATACATTAACCGTCCTTCGGCACAGCAAAAAAAATTGGCTCATTGGTTGATTGATGCTGGTTTTGACCTTATTATTGGCATGCACTCTCATGTGCTTCAGGGGTATGAGGCGTATAAAGGCAAATACATTTTTTACTCACTTGGAAATTATGTGTTTGAGATGGCTTGGTCCCCTACTAAAATAGGAGCCATAGTGAAGTTCGATCTTAAAACGAGGTATCCTAAAGTGGAATATGTTCTGATAGCTAAGGATTGTGCTCCTGCCGTGGTTGAAGAATCAGCAATTCCTTCCGAATGGAGATTCTCACATCTAAATGAAGTTCTGAAAATAGATGATAACTCGGAACAATATCATGAAGAGATTAGGCGAAATTATGCGATTTATAGAAGATCAAATCATAAATATATCATTGATAGTATGATTAAACATCCATCTATGGGAGCGTGTCTCATAAAAGATTATGTAAAGCGTAGAATACATAAATAGTACGATAATATGGCTTTTCATCCAACATTAAGTAGGTCTGGCAGAATGATCTTCTGGCCATTGATAAAGTTTACGGAGTTTATGGGGAATCACTTCCCCAAAGCGTTATTGAAGATACGATATCGTTATGTGTTCAAAAAAACATTGAACTTGAAGAATCCTCAGGATTTGAATGAAAAGATACTTTGGGCAAAGCTCTATTCTGATACATCAAAGTGGACTGAACTTGCCGATAAACGCGCTGTTCGAAAGTATGTTGAAGGTCTTGGTCTTGGTGATATTTTGGTAAAACTCTATGCAATATGGTATAAGAAAGAAGATGTTGATTTTGATGTTCTTCCGGAAACTTTTATCATTAAGGCAAACAATGGCGATGGGAAGGGTACAAATAAGATTATTCACAAGTCCGAGCTTACTTCAGAGAAGAAGACTGAATACATAAAGATGATTGGAGAATGGTTGAATCGTAAGAATATAGGATCTCTCCATGCTGAACCGCACTATCGACATATGATACCATGTGTGATAGCGGAAGAAGTCCTCCCTCTTGAACCAGGCGCAACCTCTCTTACGGATTACAAGATGTGGTGTTTCAATGGTAAATGTTATTATATCTGGGTTTGCAATGACAGAAGCGCAGGTGGCAACAGCGCTCATGTGATGACTTACGATATGGACTGGAATGCTCATCCTGAGTTTTCAGTGTTTAATTCCGATTACCAGAAAGGTGAGGTTGTACCAAAACCAAAGAATTTTGATAAGATGGTGGAAATTGCGGAGAAACTATCTAAAGGATTCCCCGAACTTCGTGTGGATTTATACAACATAGATGGAAGGATATACTTTGGTGAGTTAACTTTCACCTCGCAAGGTGGTTTTATGGATTTCTATACTCCAGAGTTTAACAAGTTGCTTGGCTCTAAGTTTTCCATCAAGGATTTTCCTTTAAAGAAGTAATTCATGCAAGACTACGGACTAGTATCAATAATCACCCCCACTTGGGCGTGTGGTGGTT
>ERZ808240.3151-NODE-3151-length-16546-cov-5.579164_pt1 | contig 16546 bp, 15 predicted proteins | sample MGYA00521084_ERZ808240 | MGnify/ENA primary metagenome ERZ808240 (study PRJEB31516, sample SAMN03275571) | gut metagenome | biome: mammalia-associated habitat; material: feces | host: Papio cynocephalus | place: Kenya | collected 2012-08-06 ... | reverse complement strand
GCACCTGACTCTTAATCAGGGTGTCCAGGGTTCGAGTCCCTGAAGGTGTACCATAGTTGGTGTTTTTAGCGGTGAGGGTCCACCCGTTCCCATTCCGAACACGGAAGTTAAGCTCACCTGTGCCGACGATACTTGCCTGGCGACGGGCTGGGAAAATAGGTCAACGCCAACACAGAAAAAGCGGAGAGATGTGATCATCTCTCCGCTTTTGCATTTTTATCTACCGCTGAGAGCATTTATGCCATCCGTGAATTTTTTTCTTTAGCTATAAACCCGCGACATTTTTCGCCTTTTTGCAATTGATTTTTTACGATGGGGCTTGACGTTCTTAACATTTCATGTATAGTATAATCGATAAATATTTGAACACGTGTATTAGTTTACACGTCTGTACCACTTTCCCCTATGGGAGGACTGAAATGGAAAAGACCAACCTTCAAACAACGGTCAAGGAGCTGGAGGAGTTTCTTTCGGTGAATTACCGTAAAACCGGCGAGCGCCCATCGCTCGGCGAAGCGCTTGACATGATGGAAAAGAAGCACCTCCTGTCTGCACCGCATACTCTGGCTGCAACGGAATCCAAGGTTCAGCATAATGTGGATCAGATATGCGCCATTATTGATTCCCAGCCGGTAGACGCCACCGCTTTTCTCCAGAATACCTCGGTCACCGGCACCGCGCACCTTTCCATGGAGGACGCCATTTTCGCGCCCGGACGGGATGTAGCCGTGACGCGCCTGTTCTCCTATCTGAGCGCGGAGCCTTCGGAATATGACAGCTTCTCGGTTGTCGTTGTTCTCAAGGGAGAGTGCGAGATATTCTTTGCCGGCACGCCGCTCGCCGCCGGTGCCGGCGGGATCGTGATCATTCCGCCGCACACACCGCACATTATGGCGGTTCCGGCGGATGCCTATGTCATTGCGCTGCATATGCGCCGCTCCACATTTGACGCGCAGTTTGGCGCGCTGATGACGTGCAGCGATAAAATGAGCGTATTCCTCCGGGAAGCTCTTTACGGCGCGAACGAAATGAATTATATGTATATGGCGGCGGACTTTGAGTCGGGCAGCACGCTCTTCATCCTGCACCAGCTTGTCAAGGAGTGCACGTCCAAGGATCCGTTAGCCAATCTCTGCTCGATGAGCTGGATGAAGCTCTTTCTTGCGACGGTGTTCCGTTCATACGGCGGAAACGCTTCCGTCCTGCGCTCCGGGCGCGATGAGACGACCCGTGCCGACTGCGGCGCGATCTTACAGTACATTCAGCAAAATTATCGTACCGTGCGGCTGAGCTCTCTCGCCAAGACGTTCCACTATAACGAGACCTATCTCTCCCGTATGCTTCAAAACTATATGGGCATGAGCTTTACGGATATCGTCCGCGGGATAAAAATGACCCGTGCCGAGGAATATCTCACAAGTTCCAACCTCCGCATCCATGAGATCTCCGCACTTGTCGGCTACGACAGCGTGGATCACTTCTCCCGGACGTTCAAGACGACGCACAACATGTCCCCGCAGGCGTACCGACGCACCGCCACCAAGCGCGGACTTCGCGGTATGGCGGATATCCCGGGAAAAACCGGCAAAGCAAAAACCGAAGAATAAAAAGAGGAAGATCCGGAAGGGCGTTTGTCCTTCCGGATCATTTTACACCTTTTCCGCACCGCCGCAGAAGGAGGGGGAACGCGATTCCCTCCGTCCCGCCTGCGGCGAGCGCTACGACGTGCTTCGCGTCGCGGTACTTCTCATAGTAGAACGAGCCGAGGCCCTCGGAGGCGTGGACGGTATCGCCGGTCTTGAAGTTTTCCAGCATCCAGTCCGCGGCAAAGCCGGTGGGGTTATGCTTGACAGTGACGGCGATCTTGCCGGAAAGAGCGTCCTTCGGGGAGGAGGAGATGGAGTACGGGCGTGTTACAAAGCTCTCGCCGATGGGGAGTTTGAGGGAGATGTACTGTCCGGCGCGGAAGTACGGGGCGGCTTTGCCGTCCGCGCGGCGAAGCACAAACGTTTTGGCTGCGGCAGTGCCGGGGTCGATGATCTCGCCGATGACGAGCGTCTGATAATCCGGGTGCAGGGCTTTGGCGATGTTGTTGACGGGATAATTGGCTGTGATCTCCTCCGCGGGAGCGTTGGCGATGATCTTTTTTCTCTTTTTGCCGAGATTGGCAAATTTCAGCATGTCCGGAAGGCCGATGAGCCCGACTTTTACGTTCAGTGCCATTACTGATCCCCTCCTTTGTCGAGTTCCGCGCAGGCAAGACCGGCGGTCATATCGCCGTTGATCCAGGTGGAGGAATAGGCGTCGCCGAAGAACGATCCCGCGCCGATGTGACGCAGACCCTTCACGTTGAAGTCCGCTTCAATGTCCATCATGCGCGCGAGAACGCCGTCCTACTCGCTCACTTCAAAGCCGTAGGGCGTGCCGAGATAGCGCGCGAACGTCATGGGCGTTGCGGCCTCGACTTCCTCGATGTACGGGGTGATGTCGATATTGAGCTTCTTTTTGAGATCGTCGATGCACTTGGCGATCATCTTGTCCTTGACCTTGTAATAATCCTCCGGCACGAGTTCCTTCGGCATCATGTTGGAGTAAATGATGTTGGGGTTGATGCTCGCGAGCACCTGCCTGCACTCCACATCCCCGAGATTTGTGCGCACGCCGCAGACGCGGTCGCAGTCGAAGAGGAACTCCTCGGCGCGGCAGTTGAACCACGCCTCGCCGCCGAGCTCGTAGAACCGGTTCATAAACGTTATGGAGATGGGAAGCTATTTCAGCAATACCGTATATATTGTGAAGGAAGGGGTGGACGCGGTAAAAATCGCGCTCCCGGACGAGCTGTCGAGCGGGAATTTCTTCTCCGCAAACGGAAGAGTATATACGCAAAACGCCGCAGATATCACATCGGTTTTTGCCACCGTGGGAGTCTTCGTCGGGCGCGAGCCTTTACAGCCTGACGCTTGACGGGGACAAGGAGCGGCTGCTCTCGGGCATTGGGAGCATGAAGATCCAGGGCGGCAGGGTCATTTATCTGAATGAGGACGATGATCTGCGCGCTATGCGCCGGTGACGTCTTCGGGCATCGGGGAGGAGAAAAAGATCTCCGGCGATGTCAGCAGGAAGGGATATTACGTCAGCACCGACGGCGCGACGGTATTTTTCTTCAAAAACGTCGAAAAGGTGAAGGATGCGTACTCGTATTACGGCGATCTGTATCGCTGGACATATGCCAAGGATGCCGAGAGCGAAAAGATCACGAGCGATGTTCTGACAAACAGCCTGACGAGCCTTCTCGATTCCGGCGAACTCGAGAAGAATGCATTTCTGCTGGAAAGATTCAACGCCGTGACGGAGAACGCCATCTCTTATGATCTTTTGAAATACGACGGCAAGGAAGCCGCAAAGCTCCAGCCCGATCTTATAAAACCCAAAAGCGGATCCCTGTTGGACTGGCTCAACGCCGAGTCGGCGGCGGAGCCGACGGAGACCCCCGCGGAAGCTCCTCATTATGCCGGCTGAAATTCGGCGGCAAGGAAGCGGTAATGTAAAATAAAAAAGAGCGCGGAAGCTGTCAAAGCAGCTTCCGCGCCCTTTCTATCGACGGCTACATCATAAATACGACCTGCAAAAAGTTATAGAGCCCGACGATCCAGGCGCTGTATTCGTGGCCGACGCCGGGGATCTGGGTGAACCAGGCGTTCTCGGTGTCGGTAAGGCCGGGCACACGGTCGGTGATGGCAATGAAGTTCTCGCGGTGGAGCGCCGCCATCGAGTCGCGCGTGCCGATGCTGTTATAAAAGTACCGGATCGGGTAGGCGGCGTTTGCCTCGCTGCACAAAGCGTCCACGGTGAGATCGACATAGCAGTCGCTCCCGGAAAAGCAGCCAAACCACGCGAACAGATCAAGACAGAGCGGCATCACGGAGTTGTAAGCGTAGATCGAGCCCATCGAAAGGCCCGCGTAAGCGAAATGATCGCGCGCCGCGCGGATCGCCTCGGTGCTGCCGTCCGCGGCATAGGTCGAGTAGTTCTGCACGATGCACGGCAGAATGTCCTCGCGCAGCTCGCGGACGAACTGCTCCTCGTCCGGTATGCGGTCGTATCGGGAAAGGTTGCCGGAATCGCGGTAGAACGTCGGCGTCACGACGATCATGTCCCGGCACATCCCGGCGGCGAACATGTTGTCGAGCATCCGGGAGGTGGAGACGTAGTATTGGGTGCCGTAAGCGGCATAGAGCTGCTGCTTCCCGAGCCAGTAGTTCTCGCCGCCGCCCATGCCGTGCAGCAGCACGAGCACGTTGTACGGCTGCGCAGGGTCGTACCCGCTGGGGAGATAGACGAGCATGCGCTTATAGTAGGTGAGCGTGCCCGCGCCCTTGCGCTCGCCGACGTAGTCGTGCGTCATGTATTCGACCGTCTGCACCGTGCCGGGATAGTCCGGGCGGTGAAAGAAGGACGAGGGGACGAGCGAATCGGTAAAAGCGGGCACGCGGCCGCACATCGGGCAGCGCGACGTGAGATACGAGTGGCCGACGGTCATGCCGCAGGCGAAGCAGACACAGCTGTCATGATCGTGCTCGGCGTGCGGGCAGACCGCTCCGCACGCGACGCATACGCCGTTCTGCCATCCGGGATGCGCGCAGACGCTCTCCGCGGCGGCATCCTCATCGGCGGCGAGAGCGGGAAACGCGCCGAGACAGCAGAGCGCGAGCACGAGCGCGAGAGCACGGCGAAGCGCTCTCATTTATACTGCACCGGCGGACGGTACGCCTCGAAGATCACGGTGTCGCACCCGGCCTCCTCACTTCGGTCGTGCGCCGTCCATGTGACGCGCATCGCGCCGAGCAGCTCCGCGAGCTTTACGCCGAGGGACTTTTTGCCCGTGCGGTGGGCGATGAACTGCGGCCGGCCGATGCAGCCGATGAGCATCCGGCTCGAAAGCCATGCGCCGAAGCTGCCGCCGAGATTGTCCCACTGGGCGGTGAGCTGGCCGCGCAGCAGGTCGGGCGCGTGGAAGCGGAACCACGCCACGATGAACGGGTCAAAGCTCTCCACGCAGAAATTGCCGGTGTGCGCGTCGATGATCTCGAGCACCTTGCGGCAGAGCTCGCCGCGGCGATGGTCGGGCGAGGCCTTGACCTCCACGATCACGGGCACGTGCGCGGCGGCGAGAATGTCGAGCGCGTCGGAAAAGCGCGGCACGCGCTCCTCCGTGCCGCCGAGCTTATATTGCTGCAGCTCGGCATAGTCGAGCGATTCGACCGTCACATCCGCGCCGGTCATGCGGCGGATGTTGCTGTCGTGCGAAACGACAACGACGCCGTCCTTTGTGAGACGGGTGTCGAGCTCCGCGCCGTATCCACCCTCCGCCGCGGCGCGGAACGCCGCGAGAGAGTTTTCGGGAATGCCCTGCGCAGCATCGTACAGCCCACGGTGGGCGATGTTCTGCCCGCGGAAGGGGAAGCGCTGTCCCGCGCGGGAACGGCCCGGCGCGATCAGGAATAGATATCCGGCGGCAGCGGCGCCGATGGCGGCCGCGGCGATCGTTCCGGCATTTTTGCATTGTTTCATTAGTATCACCTCGTAGCGGTATTGTAACGCAGGAAAAACGGGTTGTAAAGAGAGGGTTTTTCCTGTATGATGAAGGGAGTCTAAAAGAGAGGCGCGCGGCGCATACCGCGCGGAGAGGAAACGGCAGTGAAGCTCAATTACAAGCGTACCTTTCTCATCGGCTTTGCCTTTTTCGGCATTCTCCTGCTCTGGCAGGTGTACGATTCCTGGTGCCCCACGTTTCTGACGGATATCTTTGCCCGCAGGTTTTACGGCATGTCGTCCGCCGACCTCAAGGCGAGCGACCCGGACCACATTCTGCATGTGCAGTGGATCGTCGGCATCATCATGGCGTGCGACAATCTCGCCGCACTCATCCTTCTCCCGCTCTTCGGCCGTCTTTCCGACAAGACGCACACGAAGATCGGCAAGCGCATGCCGTACATCCTCGTCGGCACGTTCGTTTCGGCGATCGCGTTCCCATTCATCCCGCTGTTTTTCCACAACAACAACATTGCCGGTATGGTCGCAATGATGGCGATCGTTCTCATCTTTATGATGATGTATCGCAACCCCGCCGTTGCCCTCATGCCGGATATCACACCCAAGCCCCTGCGCGCCAAGGCCAACGGCATCATCAACATCATGGGCTACATCGGCGGCGCGTTCGCCACGGTGCTCGGTCTCTTCCTTGTGCTGAGCAATTACATCAACGCCCCCGACGCCGAGCGCGATCTCTGGGTCATCGAGCTTCCGTTCATCATCGCCTCGGTGCTGATGGTGATCTCCGCGCTCGTGCTGTTTGCCACGATCAAGGAGAACAAGATCGAGCAGGAGATGGCGGAAGAGCTCGCTCTCGGCGAGGAGATGGCCGCGGTCGAAACGCCCATCGACGACGATAAGCCGATGAGTAAGGCCAACCGGCGCATGCTGCTTGCGATCCTCGGCGCGGAATTTCTCTGGTTCATGTCCGATAACGCGCTCGGCACGTACATTGGAAACTATGTCATTTACTATCTCAACAGCGTTTCGAGCGCCACGATGATCCTCACGATCCTCGGCGGTCTTGCCTCCGTCATCGGCTTTGCCACCGCCGGATCGATCGCCGAGAAGATCGGGCGCAAGTGGACGATCTCCTGCGGTCTTGCGTGCACGTTCGTCGGTCTCATCATCATGTGCTTTGCCACGCCCACCGGAAGGGTCGTCGGCACGCGCGGCGAGTATGCGTTCCCGACGCTTTTGTTCGTCGTCTGGGCGATCAAGGGCTTCGGCATGGCGCTGGTGCACAACTGCTCGTTCCCGATGGTCGTGGAGCTGTGCTCGAGCAAGAAGATCGGCCGCTTCACCGGCTATTACTACGCCGCGAGTATGTCCGCTCAGACGATCACGCCCATCGCCCTCGGCTTCGTGCTGGACGCGACGATGGCGTGGCGCACGCTGCCGATCTACGCCTCCATCCTCACCGCCGCGAGCTTTACGGTGTTCACGCTGCTCGTGAAGAACATCAAGGCGAAAAAGGTGGACCATGTCAAGGGCCTCGACGCCCTCGGCGCGGAGGACTGACGGGAATTTACCCCTCAGCCTCGGCGCTGCGCACCGAGCCAGCTCCCCTGTTAGGGGAGCCAAGCGAGATTTTGGATAACTTACTTGCCTCCCCTAACAGGGCAGGTGGCAAAAACATAGTTTTTGACGGAGGGGTAACCGATGCGGCGATTTCTTCCGTATGAGTCCGCTTTGACAACCTGTGCAAAGTCGCTGCGGCGGGATATGACGCCGCACGAGAGAAAGCTATGGTTTCTCTTCCTTCGCTCATATGCGACGAAATTTTATCGGCAGCGAGTTATCGACGGATATGTTGCCGACTTCTATTGTCCGGCGGCACGCCTTGTCGTAGAGCTTGACGGGAGTCAACATTATGAAGAGACGTCTTGACAGAGCGATGCCAAGCGTACAGCGTCATTCGGTAAACGAGGAGTGGCAGTGCTGCGCTTTACCAACGCAGATATCAGTGAACGCTTCCCGGAGGTATGCGAGTGCATAGACCGGGAAGCAAACCGCCGAAAGGCGCAGCGGACAGAAACACTATGAAGAAAAAGCGCGGGAGTCATATTTGACTTCCGCGCTTTGCGCTGTTTACATCAGGTGTTGATCCAGATGCCGGTGTCGTGGATGGATGCGCCCTCCGCGCTTTGATAAAACCGCTGCGCTTCATCGTTGCGCGCCATGAGCGCGATGATAAGCCCCGCGCCGCGCTCTTGCCGCAGCGCCGCGAGCAGCGCTTGCGCCACTTTGTTGTGCCGCTCGCTTTTCAAAACGCAGATCCAGTCGAGATACGCACTGACGCAATCGGCATCGATCCGGCTGGCGATGAGCGAAGCGTCGATCCGCCCGATCACCGTTTCGCCCCGCCGGGCGAGGAGGGAGAGGGACGTATTGAACCGGGGATCGGCGAAGCTCTTTTCAAGCTGCGCGGCGTAGGCATCATCCGGCTCCCAGAAATAGGTGCCCGGCTCCTGCCGCCGCAGTTCCCGTTCAAACGCGAGCGCGGCGGGGATGCCCCTTTCGTGAATTCTTTGATCTCGTACATGGTTTTTCTCCTTAGAAAAGCATACATACCCACTGGAGGGGCTGCCGCCCGTAGATATGGATTCAACAGGTCTGCATCACGCAGAGTAACCAGCTGTAACCTGACCTCTCAGGTCGGCGCATTTGCGGCGGCCTTTTTGTGTTGCACTTTTTCTCTGCCTGCTGCCTACAATTTTTTCTTCTGTCAAGTCCAGCTTTGGGCTTGACTTTTTATTTGCGGGCTTCGTCATTTTCTTTCGCAGCCTTTTAGCGAAGGGTACAAGGCTGTTATTATGCTTATGCTGCATGACAATCCCTCCGTCAAAAGCTGCGCTTTTTCCACCTCCCTTTGCACAAGGGAGGCTTCAAAGATGAGCATACCGAAATCCCGTGAAAAGTCCATAAACGGCAAAAACCCGCCCGTGCAGAAATGCACGGGCGGGCTGCTGTATAGATCTTACCGGATGGAGAAGAACGCTGCTTTGCCGGGATACTGCGCAGCGTCGAACAGCTCTTCCTCGATGCGGAGGAGCTGGTTGTACTTCGCCACGCGGTCGGTGCGGCTCGGCGCGCCGGTCTTGATCTGGCCGGCGTTGAGACCGACGACGAGATCGGCGATCGTGGTGTCCTCCGTTTCGCCGGAGCGGTGGGAGACGACCGTGGTGTAGCCCGCGCGGTTGGCGAGCTGGATGGCGTCGAGCGTTTCGGTCAGCGTGCCGATCTGGTTGAGCTTGATGAGAACGCTGTTTGCGACGTGCTTTTCAAGACCCATCTTGATGCGGCGCACGTTCGTGACGAAAAGATCGTCGCCGACGAGCTGTACGCGGTGGGAGAGCGCGTCGGTGAGCATCTTCCAGCCCTCCCAGTCGTCCTCCGCCATGCAGTCCTCGAGCGAGATGATCGGGTACTTATCGCAGAACGAGACCCACATATCGACCATTTCCTGCCGCGTCATGGTGATGCCGCGCTTCGGCAGATGATAGCAGCCGTCCTCGGCCTTGAACCAGTCGGAGCAGGCCGCGTCCATGGCGAGCATGAAGTCCTCGCCGGGCTTATAGCCCGCAAGCTCGATGGCCTGGACGATCGCGCGCAGGCCGTCTTCGTCGCTCTTAAGGTCGCTGGGCGCATAGCCGCCCTCGTCGCCGACGCTGGAGGTGTGCAGCACCTTGGAGAGCGTGTGGAACACCTCGCTGCACCAGCGCAGCGCTTCCTTCCAGCTCTTCGCACCGACGGGCATGATCATAAACTCCTGAATGTCCGCCGCGGAGGACGGCGCGTGGACGCCGCCGTTGAGCACGTTCATCATCGGCACGGGCAGCGTCTTGGCGTTCACGCCGCCGATGTAGCTGTAGAGCGGCAGCCCGAGCGCTTCGGCGCTCGCCTTCGCCACGGCGAGAGACACGCCGAGCATCGCGTTTGCGCCGAGACGGGTCTTGTTCGGCGTGCCGTCGAGCTCGATGAGGATCTTGTCGATATACGGCTGGTCGAGCGCATTGAGACCGTTGAGCGCCTCGGCGATCTCACCGTTGACGTTTTCCACAGCCTTCTGCACGCCCTTGCCAAGATAGCGGGACTTGTCCCCGTCGCGCAGCTCGCAGGCCTCGTAAATGCCGGTGGACGCGCCGGACGGCACCGCCGCGCGGCCCACGACGCCGTTATCGAGCGTCACTTCGACCTCGACCGTGGGGTTGCCGCGGGAATCAAGGATCTCTCGGCCGAGAACGTCAACGATTTCAAAATACTCTTTCATGGAAAACTCCTTTCCTACAGAGCGGGAAACTTATTTTACGATCAGGCTCTCGCCGGTCATCTGCGCGGGCTTTGCAAGACCCATGAGATCGAGCATCGTCGGGCAGAGATCGCACAGGCGGCCCGGGCGGAGCTTAACGTCTGCGCCGGAGACGATCAGCGGCACGGGGTTGGTGGTGTGGGCGGTGTCGGGGCTGCCGTCCGGCTTCATGATGCGGTCGGCGTTGCCGTGGTCGGCGGTGATGAGGATCACGCCGCCCATTTTTTTCACGGCCTCGACGATCTGTCCGACGCACGCGTCCACGGTCTCCACGGCCTTGATCGCCGCGGCCTTGACGCCGGTGTGACCGACCATGTCGCAGTTGGCAAGGTTGCAGATCACAACGTCGTACTTGCCGCTCTCGATGCGCTTCGCGCACTCGTCCGCGACCTTATAGGCGCTCATCTCCGGGATGAGATCGTACGTCGGGAACTCCTTCGGGGACGGGATGAGACAGCGGTCCTCGCCGGGGTAGCAGGTCTCGGTGCCGCCGTTGAAGAAGAACGTCACATGGGCGTATTTCTCGGTCTCGGCGATGCGCAGCTGCGTTTTGCCGAGCTTGCCGAGATATTCGCCGAACGTCATTTCGATCTCCTCCGGCGGGAAGGCGATGGAGACGTTGGGGATCGTCGCGTCGTACTGCGTGGTGCAGACGTAGTGCAGCGGGAAGAAGCCGTTCGGCCGCACAAAGCCGTCAAAATCGGGATCGACGAGCGCGCGGGTCATCTCGCGGGCGCGGTCGGGGCGGAAGTTGATGAAAATGACGCTGTCGCCGGAGCGGATGCAGCCGTTGGGGTCGCACACGGTCGGCACGACGAACTCGTCCGTCACGCCCGCCTTGTAGCTCTCCTCCACGGCGTGGACGGGGTCGGGATCCTGCACACCCTCGCCGCAGACGACGGCGCGATAGCCCTTTTCGACGCGGTCCCAGCGCTTGTCGCGGTCCATGCCGTAAAAGCGGCCCTGGATCGTGGCGATCTTGCCGATGCCGAGCTCGGCGCACTTTTCCACAAGCGCCTTCACGTAGCCCGCGCCGGAGGTGGGGGCTACGTCGCGCCCGTCGAGCAGTGCGTGGACGTAGACCTCCTTCACGCCGCGGCGCTTGGCCATTTCGAGCAGCGCGAAGAGGTGGTTGATGTGGCTGTGGACGCCGCCGTCGGAGAGCAGCCCCATAAGATGCAGCCGCGCGCCGGTGCGCACGCACTCGTCCATGGCGGACTTGTAGGCGGGATTTTCAAAGAAGCTGCCGTCTGCAACGGCGTTGGAGATGCGGGGGAGATCCTGATAGACGACGCGGCCCGCGCCGATGTTCGTGTGGCCGACCTCGCTGTTGCCCATCTGTCCGGCGGGCAGACCGACGTCCAGACCCGAGGCCTGCAGCTGCGTGTTCGGGCACTCGGCGAAGAGCTTATCGAGATTCGGGGTTTTCGCGCAGGAAATGGCGTTCTCCGGGCCCGCCGGGGCGAGACCGAAGCCGTCCATGATGAGAAGTACGGTAGGCTTTTTGCTCATGGCTTACTCCTCCTTGCTGCCTTCGCGGATGATCGCGGCAAAGTCCTCGACCTTGAGCGACGCGCCGCCGATGAGACCGCCGTCGATGTCCGGCTGGGCGAGAAGGCCCGCGCAGTTTTTCGCGTTCATGGAGCCGCCGTAGAGGATGCACACCTTGCGGGAGACGAGCGCGCCGTACTGCGCGCGCAGATTCTCGCGGATGTTGAAGCAGACCTCCTGCGCCTGCTCGTCGGTCGCGGTGCGGCCCGTGCCGATGGCCCAGATGGGCTCGTAGGCGATGACGACCTTCTTTACCTGCTCGGCGGTCAGACCGTACAGCGCCGCCTTGACCTGGTAGGAGATGCGCTCCATCGTGAGATCGCGGTCGCGCTCGGAGAGCGACTCGCCGACGCACACGATCGGGGTGATGCCCTTTCCGAGCAGCGCATGGACCTTCGTGTTCACGAGCTCGTCGGTGTCGCCGTTATTCGCGCGGCGCTCACTGTGGCCGACGATGCAGTATTTTGCGCCGAGATCGGCGATCATATCCACGCTGATCTCGCCGGTGTGCGCGCCCTTATCGAACTCGGAGACGTTCTGCGCGCCGATGCCGATGCGCCGCGCCTTCTCGCGCGCGAGCGCGGCGAGATGCGTCGCCGGGACGCAAAGAACAACGCTGCATCCGTTCATGCCCGCAGGCAGCTTCGTTTTCAGCTCTTCAACAAACGGCTTCACGCCGGAGGGGAGCTGGTTCATCTTCCAGTTTCCGGCGATGATGACTTTTCTGTATTTCTTGTTCATTAGCGGTTTACTCCTTTCGGAAAATCACGCAGGGGAGCGGTAAGCCCGCTCCCCTGGTGGAAATTACTTGTCGAGCAGACAGGCCACGCCGGGCAGCTCCTTGCCTTCCATGAATTCGAGCGACGCGCCGCCGCCGGTGGAAACGTGGGTCACCTTGTCGGCATAACCCATCTTCTCGATGGCGCTGGCGCTGTCGCCGCCGCCGACGACCGTGACGCCCTTGCACTCCGCCATCGCCGCGGCGACGGACTCGGTGCCCTTGGCAAACTTCGGGAACTCAAAGACGCCCATGGGACCGTTCCAGATAACGGTGCCGGCGTTCTTCACGGCTTCACCGAAGAGCTTCTGTGTCTCGGGGCCGATGTCCAGACCCATCCAGCCGGCGGGAATGGCGTCCGCGGCGACGACCTTGCTCTCGGCGTCCGCAGCGAACTTGTCGGCGACGACGACGTCCACCGGCAGCAGCAGCTTCACGCCGGACGCTTCCGCCTTGGCGAGCATGTTCTTGCAGTATTCGATCTTCTCCTCGTCGAGCAGGGAGGCGCCGGTCTCGTAGCCCTTGGCCTTGAGGAACGTGAACGCCATGCCGCCGCCGATGACGAGCGTGTCGGCCTTCTTGAGCAGGTTCTCGATCACGGCCAGCTTGTCGGCGACCTTCGCGCCGCCGAGAACGGCCACGAGCGGGCGCTTGGGATCGTCCATCGCGCCGCCGAGAGCGGTCAGCTCCTTCTCCACGAGGAAGCCGCAGTACGCGGGCAGATAGTCCGCAACGCCGGCGGTGGAGGCGTGGGCGCGGTGCACCGCACCGAACGCGTCGGAAACGTACACATCCGCCATGGAAGCGAGCTCCTTGGCGAACTCGGGATCGTTCTTCTCCTCGCGGGGATCAAAGCGGGTGTTCTCCAGCAGCAGGACCTGGCCCGGCTTGAGCGCGGCGGCCTTCGCCTTGGCGTCGGGGCCGATGGTATCTTCGGCGAACTCGACCGGCTTTCCGAGCAGCTCGGCAAAGCGGACGGCAACGCGCTTGAGGGTCAGATTGGTCTTGGCGTCGGGGTCCTTTTTGGGCTTGCCGAGATGGGAGCAGACGATCAGCGCGGCGCCGTCGTCCAGCAGGTACTGGATCGTGGGCAGAGCGGCGCGGATGCGCTTGTCGTTGGTGATCTCGTGGGTCGTCTTGTCCAGAGGCACATTGAAGTCCACGCGCAGCAGCACTTTCTTGCCGGCGAAGCTCACGTCGCGAATGCTCTTCTTTTTGTAATTCATATCCTAGACCTCCTAATAATAGTTTTTTCCTTCTGAGCGCATTGTAGTACACTGATTCGCATTTTGCAAGTGAAATGTGTTGGTTTTCGTCCATTTCTTACGAAAAAAACCGTGTTCTTTCAAACAAAATGTTTCGTTGCACTGAGCAGTGTTTTGGTGTAAAATGCCAGTATCAGTATTTGGCGTATCGCCGGTTAATATTCGGGAAGGAGAAAACTTCATGAAATCGCTTCCGATCCTTTATATTGTCGTACCCTGCTACAACGAGGAAGATGCTCTGCCGCTCTCGGCGCCGGTATTTCGCAAAAAGCTCGGCGATCTGATCGGCGCGGGCGCCATCGCGCCGGAAAGCCGCATCGTCCTCGTGGACGACGGCTCGAAGGACGCCACGTGGAGCATCATCCGCTCGCTCCACGAGAGCGACGCGCACTTCACCGGCCTGCGCCAGATCCGCAACCGCGGCCACCAGAACGCTCTCACCGCGGGGCTTATGTGGTCGCGCACCCGGTGCGACATCACCATCAGCATCGACGCCGACCTGCAGGACGACATCGACGCGATGGACAAAATGGTGGAGAAATATAAGGAAGGCTGCGGCATCGTCTGCGGCGTGCGCGCCTCGCGCGCGACGGATACGTTCCTCAAGCGCACGACCGCCCGCGGGTACTACGGCTTGATGAAGCTCTTCGGCTCCGATCTCATTTACGACCACGCCGATTACCGTCTCATGGACACCGCCGCGCTCGAAGCGCTCTCGCACTACCACGGGGACGATCTCTTCCTGCGCGGGCTCGTGAACCGGCTCGGCGCGAAGGTCGGCACGGTCTCCTACGACCGCCGCGCCCGCGAAGCCGGGGAGAGCAAGTACACGCTCAAAAAGATGCTCAAGCTCGCGCTCAAGGGCATGGAGTGCGGCCGCAGAAAGCCGGAGCGCACCAGCCGCTCGGACGACGCCGTCATCGCCGAGGTGCTGCATGCCTGACTGCCGCCTCTGCCCCCGGCAGTGCGGGGCAGACCGCGCGGTAAGCGCGGGCGTGTGCCATATGGGAAGCGCCGTGCGCGTGGCGCGCGCCGCGCCGCACTACGGCGAGGAGCCCTGCATCAGCGGCGAGCGGGGGAGCGGCGCGGTGTTTTTCGCCGGATGTCCGCTCGGCTGTGTTTACTGCCAGAACTATGCGCTCAGCCGCGGAAGGATCGGCGAGACGGTCTCCGTCGAGCGTCTCGCGGAGATATTTTCCGCGCTGGAAGCAAAGGGCGTGCACAACCTCAATCTCGTCACCGGCACGCAGTTCGCGCCGGAGATATTGGAAGCGCTCGCCCTTGCCGCGCCGAAGGTCCCGGTCGTGTGGAACACGTCGGGGTATGAAACGGTCGGGACCGTGGACGCGCTCGCGGAGCATGTGAGCGTCTTTCTGCCGGATCTTAAATATACCGACCCGGCGCTCGCCGCGCGCTATTCCCGCGCGCCGGACTATCCGGCGGCGGCAAAAAACGCCATAAAGCGCATGGCGGAGCACACCGGCGCGTTCGAGCTGGACGAGGACGGTCTTCTCCGCCGCGGCGTTATGATCCGGCATCTCGTACTGCCGGGGCAGATCGAAAATACGCGCGCGGCGCTTTTCTGGATCGCGGACACGTTCGCGCCCGGCACGGTGCTCATGTCGCTCATGGCGCAGTACACCCCCTGCGGGAATCTGGAAAAATTCCCGGAGCTGCGCCGGACGCTCACGCCGGAGGAATGGGACGCCGCGCTCGCCGTTCTGGACGAGACCGGCCTTTCGGACGGGTATGTGCAGGAGCTTTCCGCCTCCGGCGAGGAAGAAATTCCCGCCTTTGACGGTACGGGCGTCATATCCTGAATTTCCGGCGCATATACTTTCTCTGTAAAGCAAATTCGCTTCAGAGAAGGGGACATGCACCAATGAAAAAACCAAATCGGAAACTTGTCTGGCTGCTGCTTACCGTGTTCGTATTCACGGTAGGCAGCGGCTTTTCTGCGCGCCGGAGCGCCGGATTGTCCGGCGCAGGAGAAACGGTCTCCGGCTTTCTCGTTGAGAAGACTGAGCGGCTGGATACGCCCGGCGGAAGGGCTGCGTATCTTACACATGCGGCGACCGGCGCGGCGGCCGTGTACCTGGAGGATACCGGCGCGGATCCGGCGCTCACGCTCATGGCGCGCACCGCGGACGGGCTGCGGCGCGTGACGCTCACGGCGGACTCGGCCGCGGAGCTTCTGCGCGGGGCAAAGGAGAGCCTCGGCGTGTTTTTTGGCGGCGCAGAGGAAGAAACGGCAGCGCCGGACGCGGAGACGGCGTACCGCGCGTTTCTTACGTATCTTCTTCCCGGCAGCGACGCTGCCGGGAACGGCGCGGGGCCGGTCTCGGCGGAAAACATGTTCGCGGTCGTCTGCGCCGATGCGGACGGGGCGGAGAATATTCTTTCGTGGCTGGACGGGATATTCTCCGGCGCGGAGACCGGGGAAGCGCTCGCGCCCGACGCGGCCTACTGCCGCATCGAAAAACCGGTGAAGAAAACGGTATCGCTTTCCGGGGCCGAAACCGGGGGCGTATATTTCGGCATCGTCTGCCCGCGCGCGGGCGAATGGACGCGCGTCCGGCTCGCCGCGCTCGCCGCGGCGCTGGACCGAAGCGCTTCGCTGCTTGATAAGAGCGTGTGCGCCGCGCTGCCGGATACGGAGGTCATATGCGGCACGGCATCGGCGGGCGCGGACGCGGCTATCTGGTTTTTTGCGCCCGGGCTGGAGGAAAAGGACGCGGAGGCGTTCCGCGACGCGGTGCTCGCCGCGCTGCGCTCGGCGGCCGGAGGCGGGTTTTCCGAACAGGCGGTGGAAACGCTTGCAGCCGCGCAGCGGCTGGAGGAGCTGACGTTCCCGGAACGGGACGATCTCGGCGCGGCGCTCTGCGAGGGCTTCGCTGCGGCGTGGGCGCGGGGGGATGCGTCGGATTACCCTGCGCAGCTCCGCGCGCGGTGGAACGCGGCGGCGTATCTCGCGGACGGCTCCTGCGCGGAGACCGTGCGCGAGGAGCTTCTGGAAAACACTCGCACCGCGCTCGTAACGGTCGTGCC
>ERZ808240.3150-NODE-3150-length-16549-cov-2.845823_pt1 | contig 16549 bp, 7 predicted proteins | sample MGYA00521084_ERZ808240 | MGnify/ENA primary metagenome ERZ808240 (study PRJEB31516, sample SAMN03275571) | gut metagenome | biome: mammalia-associated habitat; material: feces | host: Papio cynocephalus | place: Kenya | collected 2012-08-06 ... | reverse complement strand
CGGGTTTGCTAATTTCCGAATGATTTTCGACGTCTGGAATATGCAGGATATTCTCAGAGTTTCGGTTAAAAACTCGTTTATGTATTTTGCGATAAACCTGTTCGTTACCGTTCCTTTGACGTTGCTTTTCGCTTACTATATTTTTAAGAAATACAGATATTCGGGCTTTTTCAAGGTTATGCTTTTTCTGCCATCGATAATTTCCGCAATGGTTCTTGTCGTCTTTTACAGTTTCTGGGCTGACGTAGCTTATATAGAACTTATGGAAAAACTGTATAGCGTAGAGGTCGAGGGGCTTTTGAGCAATTCGGATACGAGAAACGGTGCGACGATATTCTTTAATATCTATATAAGCTTTTCTTCGATGATCCTCGTATATGTAAACGCGATGACGCAGATTTCCGTATCGTGTTTAGAGGCTGCGGATATTGACGGGGCTTCGGAGCTTCGTAAATTCTGTTCGATAGTAGTCCCTTCTATCTGGGGAACGTTGGTTTCGTTCGTGCTGATAGCGATTGCGGGTTTTGCGACGAATCAGGCGAACATTTTCTCGTTATACGGAGAAAAAGGATACGGAAACGGTCTTTCGACGCTTGGCTATTATTTGTTCGAGCTTGTAAATTCTTCTAACTACGGCGGAACGACGATGTTTCCGTATGCGGCCGCCCTCGGTATATTTTTTACCGCAATTATCGCGACCATAACTCTTTTTGCAAGATGGGCGCTGAATAAATTCGGTCCGAGCGAATATTGAGGGGGCGAAAAAATGAGCAATGCAGTTAAAACTCTGATTATAGTTCTGATATTTACGGCGGTTATTGCGGCAGCGTATTTCGCGCCTGTACTCGTAAACAAAATAAGAGGAATAAATAAAGAAAAGCGTAAAGCTTCGGCTTTTGAAGTCGTTATGTTTTGCGTGCTTACGATTTACAGTATATTGATGATATACATTCTCGTCTGGGCGTTTTTATGCTCGCTCAAAACGGGTAAAGGATGGAGACGCGAGCATCTGGGGCTTGAAACGGACTGGAATTTCGAGAACTTCCTGATAGCTTTCAATAAAATTCAGGCAATGTCCGGTACCGGAGTGAAGGTAAACATATTTCAGTGCCTTATGAACGGATTTTTGTTTTCGTTCGGAGCGGCGTTTTTTCAGGTGCTGTGTACGGTTATCGTATCGTACTGTACGGCGCGGTTCGACTGTAAATTCAGCAGGATTCTGCACACAATAGTTATAGTGGTGCTTGTATTGCCGATAGCGGGAACTCTCGCTTCTCAATACGAAATGGCGGTGCTTACGCACACCTACGACAATCTTCCCGGAATGTTTGTGATGAAATTCGGGTACAGCAATATGTATTATCTCGTTTTTTACGCGGCGTTCAAATCTATTCCGAAAGATTATATGGAGTCAGCGCAAATAGACGGAGCCGGGCATTTGAGAATTTTCGTCGGTATTATGCTTCCGCTCGTAATGACGCTCGTCGGCGCGATATTCTTGTTGTTTTTCATTCAATACTGGAACGATTATCAATATCCTATGATATTCTTGCCGAGTATGCCGACCGCGTCTTACGCGTTGTATTTGTTTATAGATCCGAACGGCGGCGGCGGAGACGTGCTTGTAGCGAAAAACGCCGCGCTTCGTATTACCGCAGGATTTTTGGTATTCCTGCCGATATTCGTTATATTTATGATTTTCAGAAATAAGATTATGGGAAATCTCCAAGAAGGAGGGATAAAATGTTAAAAACAAAACGAAGGACTTTAATTATAATTCTTGCAATCTTTGTGGCGGTTTGCACGACGATTGCCGTAATCGGTGCGAACGGCTCCGGTTTAGACGCGGTTTACGCCGCTACCGGAATAATTTCTTTCGAAGACGGAAAGGCGACCTTGACGACCGGCGAAAATGACCCGTTCGACGAAGAGAAAACGGGGCTAAAGATTTCCGCGACCGGAAAAAACGTCAGAGCGGACGTAAACGAGATTTTTGAGGGGAATTCGACAATAGATTTAAAAGCGGTCGGCGAAGCCCAGACGCTCCCTTCTCTGCAAGCTTTCTCTATCGTTTATACGGAAATATATACGGGACAAAGTTTTGCGGTTAAGGTCAGATATTCGATTGCGAATCTCTCCGCATACGACACTCCCGCGGCGGACAGGCTCGTGACGGAGGTTTTCGTCGAATATAACGAAGCTGCGGCGGGAATCTATTATAATCCGAGCAATAATATTCCCAACGGTTATACTTCCGGCAACAACTCGCTGGGACAGTACACGAGATTTTACGACGGCAAAAGCGCGGTTATTTCATTCGACGCGGCAAAGCCGAAGATAAGCGTTGCCGATAGTTCCGCGAGATGGTATAAGGATCTTACCGTCTGGGATTTTTCCAACGACGTAAACGACGGAAAGTATTTCGGTAACGATTTAAGTTCCTTTGAAAAATATAAAATAAGCATTGTTTTCGACGATATATCGGGCAATGAAAGCGGAGATCTTATCGTTTATTCGATAGCGGATAAAAACGGAACTCTCGATTTTTCAGCAATTGACGATGGTTATCTTAATTTAGCGGCGGATTTTGAAAATAAAGCGGTCGTCGGCGTTCCTTACGTTCTTCCGAAGGCGGAAGTGATCGCTTTTAATAAAGAAACCGCAGAAAACGGCGAGATTTCCGCTAAGGTTTTCGATATAAACGATAATGAAATCACAATCGAAAACGGGGCGTTCGTTCCCGTCGCCGTCGGTAATTACCGCGTTATCTATACTTACTCCGTAAACGGGGAAGAAAAGCTTTCAAAGGCATTCGTTCTCGAAGCCGTTGAATCGGAAATAGTGGAATTCGTTTACGAAAGAGAGATGAAAGCCCTGACGACAGGACTTAACGGAGTAGTTTACCTCCCGAAAGCGACGGTAAAAAATAATACCTCGCTCAACTCGAAGATAAGCTTTTGTCGCGTCGTTATCCTTAAAAACGGCGAAATCGTCGAAGAAGTCGGAAACGGCGGCGTGGCTTATCGCTTTGCCGAACTCGGCGAATACGAGGTTTCTTATACCGACGATAAGTCGCAGAAAACCGAAACCTTTAAAATTACCGTTACGGAAGCCGAGGAAGGGATTGTTTGCGACGTTCCCGAGGAAAACATCGAACTCGGAACGAATTTAACGGTATCTCCCGCGAAGATTTACTTCGGGGGAGATGAAATAATTTCGGAAGTTAAGGTTATTTATCCTTCCGGAAAAGCTGAAAACGGGGAAAGCTGTTTATTAGACGAACTCGGAAAATATACGGTTGTCTATACCTATACGATAGGCGAATCCGAAAAGAGCTTTGAAGAGGAGTTTACCGTAAAGAGCGGACTCGAAGCGAGCTTTACGCTTGAAAACGCTTCCGTATCGTACGGCAGATCCAAACATAACTCCCTTCTTACGGGTGCGTTATTTACCGTTAAGAGCGGCGCGAAAATTACTTACAATAAAGTTATAGATCTTTCAAACAGTCGCTTTGACGACGGGGATACGGTAGAAAATAAGCTTAACCAGACTAAGTACGTTCCGATTATAGATATAATGTCTGACCCTGCAAAGAGCGGAGCGGTAGATCTTACCACTATTTTCATAACACTTACCGACGTGCAGGACGAAAGCAACGAAATGAGCGTGCGCGTAAGGTATCCCGGAGACGGTTCCGGTTCTTCCAAAATAAGGGCGAAGGGTAAAGGTCAGCCTTATACCGGCAGAAGGTTTGTATGGAATTCTTCTTATACCGATATAGATTACTACGTCGTGGATAATAACCAGTCGCACGAATTCGGCGGATTTTCTTCTTCGCACAGCTTTACGCAAAAGTTCAGCGGGCTTAATTCTTACGAAAATACCTGCCGCATTTATTACGACGCGGAAGAAAACGCGTTATACGGCAGACCGATTATGACGACGAAGGACAACGTGGACTGGCTTATTTGCGATTTCGACGACGAAAACTTCTTCAACAGTCCGTGGACGGGTTTCCGTACGGGCGAGGTTAAGCTTTCCGTCACTTTTGCCGGAATCGAAAGCTATTCCGATATTCTGATCAGAAGCGTGTACGGCGAAAAATTCGACGGCAATCTCTTGAACGACGATATTAAGCCCGAAATTTCTTTTGATTTCGACGCCGCACCCGTGGGACAGAGGAATAAGCCGTATCGCGTTCCCGAATTTTCCGCTGCCGATAACAGCGGAATAATAGTGAACAAATTTTATAACGTATATTACGGCGGAGAAGAAGTTCACGTTGCGGACGGAGCGTTTGTTCCGAATAAAACGGGCAGCTACGTTATTCGCTACGGCGCGACGGATTCTTTCGGAAACACCGCAACGAAGGATGTTACGGTCAACGTTAAAAATTACGTTCCGCGTCCCGAAATAACGTTTGCGGGCGAAATTCCCGAAAGTGCGAAATTCGGCGAGAGAATAACGCTTCCCGAAATAATTACCGATGGCGGCGCGGGCGGAATAAAAGTTTCCGTGGTTGTTACGGTAAACGAAAAAGTGATACCTGTTACAAACGGGAAATTCGATTGCTCGGCGGCGGGAACGTATACGATTGTCGTTAAAGCCGTGGACCACATCGGAAACGAAACGACGAGCGTGGCGTTTATGAACGTGGAGTTCGGCGGTGAGCCCGTTTTCGACGAAAGTAATATAGTATTGCCTGCGGCGTTTATCGGCGGCGAAAGCTTTACCTTCCCCTCGATATACGCAGATTATTACGGCAACGAAACGGCTTCCGCCGAAAAGATAGCGGCAAAAATTACGGTAGATGAGAACGGTAACGTTATAGAAATCGGCGAGGACGGGGTATATACTCCCAAAACCGGCGAAGCTTTTACGGAGGCTAAAATAGCGTTCCGTTTTGAAAAGAACGGTAAAGTTTCCGTCGCTGAAAGAACGATACCGATAAAACAGATTAGAGAAGCCGCAAAATTTATGGAAAGCTTTTTCGTTACGGAAAACGCCGAGATAAGTTCGAGCAGTTCGGAAATTTTGGTTACCGCAACTGAAGGCGCGAGCGAAGCTTCCGCGGAGTTTATAAGAAAAGCGGCGGTTAAAAATCTTTCCGTCACGGTAAAGCCGCAGACTAAAAATTTCGGCAGATTCATTATTACTCTTCGCGACAGCGCAGACGCTTCTGCCGTCATAAGACTTGTTTATACTAATATCGGACAGGACAGAGCAGAACTTTCCGTAAACGACGAAAAAAAGGTAACTACATACCTCGACGGCGGGAAAATAGGACTGAATTTTGCGGTATCGAATGCGGAAATAACCGACGCGAAGGGCGCATATAACGCGACCGTTACGAAAAACTACGACGGTACGGAATTTAAAGGTTTCGGCAGCGGATTCGTTTATATTTCATACAAAGCGGAAGAAATATATGGCGAAACTTCGTTCGGAATTACTCAGATAAACAGACAAAACTTTAACTACCTTGCGGCGGACAGCGTTCGTCCCGACCTTACTGTAAACGGTACGCTTTCGGGAAAAGTGAGCGTAAAGACTACGGTCAGAACCCCATCCGCTTCCGCATACGACGTGCTGTTCGGAATAAGCTCGTTAAAGCTTACCGTAATAGACCCGAGCGAAAAAGAAGTTTTCTCGGCTTCGGCGGACAAGGAATACGACGTAACTCTCGGCAAATTCGGAACTTACCAGTTCGTTTACGAGGCGAAAGACGCTTCCAGAAAAAAGAACACAATAACGGTTACGAAAACGATAACGGTTTTTGACGATTCCGCACCCGAGCTTGAATTTGAAAGCGAATTCATAAAGGAAATAACCGTAGGGTATATGTACGAATTACCGAAATACATAGTTAAAGACAATACCAAGGCGAGCGCGTGCAACGTGACCGTATCGGTTATAACGCCGAGAGGACTTTCCGAAGTCGTGAAAGACGGGACGGTTAAATTCTTTTATAAAGGTACTTACACGATAAATTATCTCGTCACGGACGAGGACGGAAACTGTGCGCTTTATACCTTTAAGATAGTTTCAAAGGAGGCTGAATGATGAAGAAGGGATTAAAAAGGTTTATTTCTGCGGCGATAATCGCGGCTACGGTTTTGTCGCTTACCGCTTGCAGTACCGAAACGGTTAAAAAAGACCCCATAAGCAAAATTCCAGATTCCGAAACAGTGGGAATAGTCGATTATACCAAAAGAAGAAGGGTCGTTCCCGAAAGCGGCAAAAACCTTATCGAAAACGGCGCGAGCGATTATAAAATAGTCGTTCCCGCAAATGCGGACGGTAACGTTGCCTCCGCTTCGAGAGAGCTTTCGGAGTTTTTGTTTCAGGCTTCCGGCGTAAGACTTCCGATAGTAACCGACGAAAATTTAAGTTACGACGAGAATACGAAGCTTATTTCGCTGGGTAATACCTCCGTGTTTGAGGAAAGCGGACTTACCGTTCCCGCGGAAGTCGGAAGAACGGGCTATATATTAAAACGTAAAGGAAATCTCGTTATAATAAATGCGAGAGAAAGCTTTGGCGTTGTGGACGGCGTGTACGATATGCTTTCCTATACCGTCGATTATGAGGCTTACGCGAGCGACGAAATTTACGTCGCGACGAAAAAGACGGTGCCGCTTCTCGATTTCGACGAGGCGTTTAAGCCAACCGTGGACGTAAGGACGCATAACTTAAAAGAAATAAGAGAGGACAGCATATACCGTCAGAGAATGAAATTGCAGGATTCCACGGCGAGCTGGATTGCAAAAGCGCACACCACGATAGACATCTATTTGCCCCTCGATAAATATGAAAAATCGCATCCCGAATGGTATGGGACGACGGGCGGTAAGCAGATATGCTTCGGTTCCGGTCTTACTGAAAACGGAGACGTATACGGTATGCGCGCCGAACTCGTCAAAAATATGGAGAGTCTTATCGTCTCGAATAAAACAGGCACGAATATTCAGATAGGAATACAGGATAACTGGATACAGTGTGAATGCGATTATTGCGTCAAAGGCAAAGAGAAATACGGCAATTACGCAGGGCTTCAACTTGAATTTACGAATCAGGTTGCGGAGATAATAGACGAGTGGCTCGCGGAAAATTATCCCGAAAGAAAACTTAACTATTCTTTCTTTGCATATCAGCAGTGTCAGGACGCGCCAGTAAAATACGACGAAACCACGGGGAAATACGTTCCCGCATCGCAGTATTTCAGAGTACGCGAAAACGTCAGCGTGTTCTTCTGTCCCATATCCACCGATTTTTCCAAGCCGCTTACGCCGGAATACAATTCCGTCAACTACGCCTTGCTGAAGCAGTGGAGCGATTTGTTCCTCGGAGCAGGCAGAAACGAAAACATTATGGTATGGTCGTACAGCTTGCCTGCATACGCATTTTTTGTTCCGCTGGACAGCTTCGGTTCTATCGGCGAAATTTACAGAACGTATGCCGAATACGGAGTATACGACGTATACGATCAGGGCAGCGGCGATTCCAACAGAGCGAGCTTTCAGGCGCTTAAAACCTATACACAAACGAAAATTATGTACGACAGTTCCTACGAGTACGGAGAGTTGGTCGAGGATTTTATAGAACATTATTACGGTGCGGGCGCGGAAAAAATAACGGAATATTACAATTTTATCCGTGCGTATTATTCTCGTCTCGAAGCGGAAGGCAGACTCACGGGATATATATTTTTCAAGTATTATGATCCCTCGATCTGGACTTCGCCCGTGCTTGATAAGATAACGGAGCTTCTGAACGGCGCGCTCGAAGCGATAGAACCGCTGAAAGCTTCCGATCCCGAGAGATTCGAGGTGCTTAACGCGAGAATCAGAAGAGAAAGACTGTTTCCGATATATCTCCGTTTCGAGTATTATATGGGCGAGCTTACGCAGACCGAAAAGGAAGAGTATTATAACGATATGGCAACTTATACGAAAAAGTTCGGCATAATGGGCAGCTACGAAAGCGCGTATAATATAGACAGCCTGCTCGAAAAATGGTCGGGTTCGATATTTGCGTAAGGAGAAAAACGATGAAAAAATCATTGAAAAAATTATGGTTATTTTTACTTGTATCACTCTTTGTCGTTTGCGTTACGGCGTTTGCCGCATGTAAGCAGCAGGAGGAAAAGCCCGATACTCCGCCGCCTCAGGATCACGAACGAGTTGAATACGACGACGAGTACGTCGGTATAGACGGGTATTTCGTTACCGCCAAAAACGGCGAGGGATACAGAATATGCGAGCTTGAAATTTCGGACGACGGAATCATTTCGTTCAGACTTGAAGTTTTCGATGGCTATTCGCGGGATTCGGCGACGGTTAAAGCGAACGGAAGCGCGGTAAGCGGCAAGGGCGGTTCGTATTCCGTTAAAGCCCCCGCAAGCAAAACGGAAATTACCGTGGACGGCGTTGTGCGGGAATACTGTTTCGTCAGGTACGTCGAGGTTAAAGGCGTGAGCTTTGAAGGCGAAAACAGAGTAAAGGTCGGAGAGAACCTTGTTTTTGCGGTAAATTTATCGGAAAAGGCGATTCTTACCGAAGAATACGGCGTTTATGCGAGAAACGAGAAGCTTGAAGAAGCCGACGGAAAATACGAAATTAAAAATTTGACCGAAGACGTTGCGGTAGAAGTTAAAGGAGTGGATTATCCCAGACATTCGGTTACCGTACCGCAGGGCGAAGGGTATGCGTTTACCGTCAATTCGGAAGAAATTTACGACGGAGACGAGTTGAGAATAGGGCTTTCACTCGAAAAAGAATATATAAAGCAAAGCAATCCGCGCGTTTACGCCGGAGGAAAGCTTCTTACGATGACCGAGGAAGGATACTATTCTCTTAAAAACGTAACGGAGGACATAGTGCTTTCCGTAGAAGGTCTTGTTAAGGAAAGACTTTATACCGTCAGCTTTTACAATACGAAAGAGGAGTATGAGGATCGTATAATGCAGTTCGGCGACCCGATAGGCGCGATTCGCGATCCCGAATGGGAAAAGCTTTCGTTTAAGGGCTGGCTTAAAGACGGCGAGATCGTCAATCCCGAAGATATAATCGTGACGGAGGACGTTAAGCTCGTTGCAAAGTGGAACGCTTATGCGAAAGACGAGGACTCCGAATACGTTAAAATTTACGAGTTTACTAACGAAGAAGTGAATGAGATAGGTGCGAATTTCGGAATCGAAAAAGCCGTTGTGGCAAATCGCTACGGCAAATTCAGCGAACCCTGCGAATGGCAGGCATTCCGTGTGCTGAACGCCCCTGCCAAATCGGTTTATAACGTAAAACTTCCCGCGTTCGATTTTGCGAAATACGGATATATTACGTTCAGAGTAGCCGCGCAGTGGGGAAGCAAAGCGCTTATATATAACGGCGTTACGCTCGGAAGTTCTTCTAACGGTAAAACTTTCGATAATTATACCGAGTTTTTCGTGGCGGACGGTTACGTCGGATGCGGTAACGTTAAAACGGCAATCCCCGATGAGGTGTATCGCGGCGAGGAATCGCTTGCTTTCACCACGGACGAAGGAAACGCTCTCGCGCTCGTTTTTTCGGATTTTTATTCTTACGAATTCGACTACGCGCCGTACGCGGAAAGCATTGCCGCGGCGGGACCTTCCACGAGCAGAGAAGAAGCCGAAATGCTTATCAAAAAGTACGAATTGTTTAAGAACGTGCTTACGCCTTATGATAAAGACGAATACGGAAATCTGGACGTAATGGTTCAAAGACTTAAAAATTCGCTTCTTCCTATCGATTTATGTACCGACGGTAGTATGTTTACCGTTGCTCTGGACGGCGAAAATAAAAAACCGAACAACGAGAACGATAAGAACGTATTTACGGAAGGCGCGAAAAGATGGACGTTGAACAACGTTTCGCATATAAGCCTTGCCGTTGCGGAAACAAAGGTGGAAGACGGGCAAAAACTCGTGTTTAAGATAGGCTTCGAGCATACGGATTTCCCGACGATTAAGATCGGCGATACCGTTATCTTTACGGCTAATCAGAAATACGATAAAGAGATTATAACGATAACGCTGTATTCCGACGGAAGAGTTACGGCGGAAGGCTCTGTACAGGGAATCGGTCAAACGGCATACGTTTCCGAAGCGGTAACAGGCGGGAAAGAGGCGTTAGTGCTGGAAATGGATAAGCCGATTATACAGAAATGGTGCCATCTGAACGTGTGCAAAACGGTGACGCTCGACAAAGCATAAAAAAACGGGCGGGACTTACTCGTAAGTCCCGCCCGAAAAAAACGATACTATTTTTCGGAATTCATACCTGTCGATTTTTCTTTCATCTGCTTAACGTATTGCCGAGGGGAAACCCCGTAATATTTTTTAAAAAGATGATTAAAATGCGAAAGCGAATAAAAGCCTAATTTATTAGCGATTTCCAAAGTGGAAAGATCATGATATAAAAGGAAATCTCCCGCTTGATTAAGTTTTATTTCGTTCATATAATCTATAAGCTTTTTTCCGGTTGCTTTTTTGAATACACGCAGAACATATTGATGGCTGAATCCGAGACTTGCCGTTACATCTCGCGGGAACTTATCGAGATATGTCGGCGAATAAAGCGTCACGAGGAGTTTGTTGAGCCATTCCATAGAGGTGTTGTCGTTTATCCGATAGGTTCTCACAAAAAATTCTATCACGAAAGAAACGAACGCCTTGACATAGAAGTGGTTTTGTGCCGGCTTATTAAGACTTATAGAGATATTGTCGTTATATTTTACGATTTGCTCTATCTGGGAAATGCCGAAAATTCCGGACAGTAATTCGGAATTTAAAAGTTCTTCGTAAAGGGAAGGCGACAAATACTCGCAATAAGCTTTAACCGCTTCGTCGCGCATAATAAAGTTAAGGTGTCTGAATTTTGTGCCTTCCTTCTTGACAAAACGATGTACGTCGGATGGCTTTATCAAAACGAATTCGTTTTTCGTAAGGGGATACTGTTTACCGTTATAATAATGGGTACACTCGCCCTCCGCGATAACGAGGACTTCCCAATAGTTGTGAGTGTGAAGCACTGTAAAATCGAAATCGCGCAACGCGGAATCCCCGAGCATTTCTTTGCGTTGGGGGAAAGATTCAAAATAGTATTTAATAATTTGTTTACCCATAGCATTATAATACAATAAATTAACGCGAAAAGCAATGTTTTTCGTTTAAAAAAAAGCAAAAACAAAAAAAAGCGCGTCGCGCGCAGAGAATAATATGGACAAAATAGAGTTGAAGAACTGGACGCTTTACGGAGAAGGCGTAGATAAAATTAAGGTCACCGTTCCGTCAGACCTTACGAACGATTTATTCAAAGAGGGGATTATAGAAGACCCGCTTTTCGGCGATAATCTGAAGCGGATAAGCGATATTTACGAAAAGGACTGGACGTACGAGTGCGAATTCGGAATTTCGTCGCCGGTTCTTTCTCACGAGAAAATTTATTTGTGCTTCGACGGCGTGGATACGTTGTCCGAAATAACCCTTAACGGAAACGTTATCGGAAAAACGGACAATATGTTTTTGCGTTACGAATACGACGTTAAAAGGTTTCTTAAAGAAGGAAAAAATCTTTTGATGGTCAAAATATTTTCAGCGCTTAAATATGTCAGGGGAAAAGACGACGGTAAGAATTACCGCGCACTGTTTAACCGTGAAAGACTGTACATAAGAAAAGCGCAGTTCCATTTCGGCTGGGACTGGGCGCCAAAGCTTATCGGAACGGGAATATATTTGCCCGCCAGGCTTGAAATCTGGGACGGTGCGAAGATAGACGACGTTTACGTCGAAGCCGATATTTCGGGCAAGGTCAGAATAACGACGAAAATTTCCGGAAATTATGAAGGGAAGCTTTTGCGCGTTACGGCGGGGAGCCTTTCGCTTGTCTGTACAATCGGAGAAGATAAGACGATAGCGGAGTTCAACATAGAATCGCCTCGACTTTGGTATCCGAACGGTTACGGCGAACAGAATCTTTACAGATATTCCGCAGAGCTTTTGTCGGACGGAAGAACCGTAGACGAAAAGAGCGGGGATTTTTGTTTCAAAAAGGTTGAGCTGATACAAAAACCGATAGCCGACGGCAGATATTCTTTCTATTTTATGGTGAACGGGAAAAGAATTTTCGTGAAAGGTTCTAACTGGGTGCCTATATCGAATATGACGGGCGCGATTCCGGATAAATCTTACGAAAAATATCTCTGTTTTGCGAAAGAATGTAACTATAATCTGTTAAGAGTCTGGGGCGGCGGAATATATGAGAAGGAAATTTTTTATAATTTCTGCGATAAGCTCGGTATTCTGGTGTGGCAGGAATTTGCTTTTTCCTGCTCGATCGTTCCCGCGGAAATAGAGGGTATTGAAGAAAACTTCCTTAAAGAAGCGGAATATCAGGTAAAAAGGCTTCGCAACCATCCTTCTTTATTTATGTGGTGCGGCGGTAACGAAAATTACGTCAACTTCGATAAGGCAAAGCATCCCGCGGCGGAAAAGCTTGTAAAAGAGACGCTTGCCGACCTTTGCAAGAACCTTAACGAGAACAGTATATATCTTTACAACAGTCCTTCGAGTTGCCTCGGCGCGGACGAGTATTCCGAAAAAACGGGTGACAGCCATCAATCCGCTCTCGACGTCATATTAAAGGAAAACGCATTTGACGATTTCAGAAGGCTTATAGCTCGTCGCCCCGCGCAGTTCGTTTCCGAATCCGCCGTATTAGGACCTTCGAGAAAAAGGAGTCTGAAAAAGTTTATGACCGAAAAAGATATAGAAAAACCCAACGGGGTCTGGGAGTATCATTTCGTAAAAAATCCTCATTCCGCGGATTGCGGGGATTCCTTCATAAACAAGGAAAAGAGATTTGCGGAGAATTGGTTCGGAAAAACGGAGGGCGTAAACGATTTTCTTAAAAAGGGAATGGTTGCTCATTCGGAATTGCTCGGCGCGGAGTGCGACTTTGCGCGAGCGAACGAAAACTGCGGCGGATATATGAATTGGATGTTCAACGATTGCTGGGGTTGCGGCACTTGGGCGGTCGTGGACAGCTTTTTCGAGAAAAAGCCCGCATTTTATAAGATGAAACGCGAGTTCGCAAAGGTTTCCGTAAGGTTCGTGCAAAAAGAAGACGGCGTTTACGCAAGCGTTGCGAACGACGGCGAAAAAGCGGTTTGCGGAAGGCTTAACGTTTCCGCAAAAACTCTTTCCGGATCCGTTTCGGAGGCGGCGTCTTTTTCGGCGCGGGTAGACGAAAACGGTATTTTCGTAGTAAAAGTCGATTTAACGAAAAACGTCGATTATCTCTGCGCGGAATTTGTTTGGGAAGCTAAAAGCGTAAAAGAAATTTTCTTTTACAACGGGTGGAAAGGACATTCGTTTACGAGCGATTTAAAGTATTCCGTAACGAAAAAGGAAGATTTCATATACGAGATGAAAATAAGGGCGAACGAGTTCGCGCGCGTTGTGTTTATAGATTATAGCGACAATGCGGGAATAACTTATTCGGATAACTTTTTCGATATGGAAAAGGGTGAAGAAAAAATTATAGAAATAGTTGCGAATAAGGCTAAAAACGCGGATAAATTTTCCGTTAAAACTTTTGCGGACGAATGGGAGGACTAAACCTTGATAACCGATAAAAATACCATACTTAAGATAAAGACGTTCGGTATAAGCGGAAAAGCCGCCATTTATATCAAAGCCGATTGCGAAATAAATAAGGTAACGTTGTCCGTAAGGTGTTCGGGAAAAACGACGGATTATTCGTTCGGTGCGGCGGATAAAGAAGTTGAGAAGGAGTTCGTTATAGAAAATCCGGAGCTTTGGAGCGTTTCCGAACCGAGGCTTTACGAATTTCTTGCGGAGATTTTTTACTCAGACGACGAGACGGAAAAGGTTAGCGGCAGATTCGGGATAAGGACGCTTTCGACGGATAGAAAATTCGTTCTGTTAAACGGCGAACCCGTTTATGTCAAGGGTTATATTCGCGGCGCGACCGCACACGACCATGCTAATAACGAAGGTTTATCCGCGTACGATTTTTACAAGAAAAATCTTCTTGCCGCAAAACGGTTCGGATTTAATTTCGTGAGGTTTCATTCTACCGTTCCGCCAAAAGAGCTTTTCGACGCGGCGGACGAAATCGGAATGCTTATTCACATAGAGTTCAGAAAACCCGACGATGCGTATAACAATCTGGAAGAGATGCTTTTTGCAAAAAGAGGACTCGTATCAGAGGAGTTCGTAACGAAAACGATAGACGAACTCTATAATCATCCTTCGCTCGCGGAGTATTGCATAGGAAACGAACTTAAAACCGTTCCCGAAGAAGAAAAAACAAAGCTGGGAAGATTTATAAAGGATTACGACGGAACGCGGCTTTTTATCGACACATGCGCGTGGGGAAGGTTCGGCAGACCGAACATAGACCTCGAAGTTCAGCATATGAGTTATTATTTCCCGTTCGGGAAGCACGCCGATATGTTCGACGACGCGGCGAGTATTCACACGTTAAAGGACGAGGGGATATCCGCGGAAAAAGGTGTAAACCCTTATTCCGTACCGTTGCTCGCACATGAGGTTTGTCATTATACCGCGCTTCGCGATTTTTCCGCTTTAAAAGAAAAGTTCTGTAAATTTAACAGGCCTGCGCCGTGGTGGATAGACGAGGAGCTTAAACTTATAGAGGAAAAGGGTTACGGTTCGTTTTACAAAAAAGCCTACGAAGCGAGTAAGTGTTTCCAGAAAGAATGTTGGAAAACGGCCTTCGAGGCGATGAGAAGAAGTCGCATTTTATCCGGCTACCATTTTTTACAGTTAGCCGATACGGACGTTTATGAAAATTCAAACGGAATAGTCGATTGCTTTGACGACGAAAGCTACATAACGCCCGAGGATTTTCTTTCCTTTACGGGCGACAGAGTGCTCTTGACCGAACTCGGGAACAGGGTGTTCGAGGGCGGAAATCGCGTCGTGCTGCCGGCTATCGTCTCTGATTTCGGCAGAGACGGCGTTAAATCGGCAGATTTCGCTTGTACGCTCACGATAAACGGCAAAGTCGTTTACGGATACGAAAAGAAAAACGTCGATTTGTCGGAAAAGGGATATAACAGATTCGACGAAATAACCGTCGAACTTCCGAAACTTTCGCTGGCGGAAAAAGCAGGATTGAAGTTTTCGCTTCGCACCGAAGGAAAAACGCTTACCGAAAACAGTTGGAATATTCGAATATATCCCGCTTATAAGAAAATGACTTATGCCGATTTTTGTTTGTACGAGAACGGAGACGTCTCGGTGACGTCCGATATAAAGACCGCTCTTAAAAAAATGCAAGAAGGTAAAAAAGTTTGTCTTATTTATCGTGCCGAATGGACGAGACATGTTAAAAATAAGACTCAAAAACCGCCGGAATACGCGTTTAAAGCCACTTGGAACAGATTTAAACCTGTTATCTGGGACAGGGGAACGAACTACGGCGGACTTTGCGATAAAAAAACCCTGAATAAATACGGATTTCCTTCGGAGGAGTTTTACGATTTCGCGTACGACGAACTGACCGAGGATTGCGACAAAATTATTCTCGACGATTTTCCCTGTAATCCGAAGGTACTGGTTTTCGGAATAGATAAGTCGGTAAGGGATAGATTCGACGCGTATAAGGTGAGCTTTAATCTGCCCGAGCTTATGCCGGACAGAACGCTTCGCCGTTTCGGGTATCTTTTCGAGCTTTCGGTAGAAAAGGGAAAGCTTCTTGTGTGCGGAATGAATCTTACGGGTCTTGACAACAATTCTCCTGCCGCGCTTTCTATGGCGAATTTCATTCTTGATTATATGAAAAGCGAAGAATTTGCGCCGACGGCGGCGGTTTCATATAAAGCGATTGAGGAATATCTGAAAGCTTGCGCGAAAACGCCCGTAAAAGAGCGTATGATGACGCAGTTCTGGGAACTTGACGAAGAACCTGTGGAAAGCAAAAAATACTGGGAAGAATCAAGGACGTATCTTACGGAGAAATAAGAAGCTGCTTATGAAAGGTAAATTTATTTGTCACGAGCTTTTTGAAGACAGAAAACCCGTGAACGTCTTTCATCAGGAAGAGGACGGCACGGTTGTAAAATCGCCGGAGGAAAAACTTAAAGACAAGCACATACTGTTCAGGAAAAAATTTTCCCTGGCGAAGACGAAAGACGCAATGCTCAAAATCACGGCGGACGATTATTTCAAGTTGTATATAAACGGAAAATTCGTGACGCAGGGTCCGCCGCCTTCTTATCCGCAGGCATATTATTATATGGAAATTCCCGTGGAAAATTTTCTTGTAAAGGGAGAAAACGTTATTGCCGTTCACACGCTTTATCAGGGGCTTATAAACCGCGTTTGGGTTTCCGGCGACGAAAGAGAATGTCTGTGGGCAGAGCTTACATTTGGGGAAGAAACGGTTCTTTCTACCGACGAAAGCTGGCTTTGCAGTATTCATTCGGGCTATGTGCCCGTCGGAATCGCGGGCTACGATACGCAATTTTTCGAAAGCTA
>ERZ808240.3149-NODE-3149-length-16550-cov-36.967869_pt1 | contig 16550 bp, 11 predicted proteins | sample MGYA00521084_ERZ808240 | MGnify/ENA primary metagenome ERZ808240 (study PRJEB31516, sample SAMN03275571) | gut metagenome | biome: mammalia-associated habitat; material: feces | host: Papio cynocephalus | place: Kenya | collected 2012-08-06 ... | reverse complement strand
AAACTATATCAATGTACTTTTATTGTAACTTGACACAGTTTAGTTTACACTCTCGTTTTAAAAATTTCCTGTTAAACTCTGAAGTTGGATGACTGCCTGATTATAATCGTTCACTACATCTGCATGCTTCATCAAGCCATCCATCGTCTCTTGGATTGCACTGACATATTCCACATACTTGATTTCGCCATTCTCATACTCCATGGTGCTCAGCTTTTCTATCTTCTCAGCCTGAGCATCGTTGTTACTCTCATAACACTGCAGACGCTTGAACGCTGTATTCAATCGGTTCAAAGCCATCTTGTAGTCGCGTTCCTTCTCTTGTTTATCCTGTTGCATTTCCAGTTCGGCAAGTTCCTTATCCTTTTGTGCGGCCTTTACCTTGGCTTTGGTGGCTCCATAGAAGAGTGGCACGCCCACTCCTACCTCGAAACCGAAGAAATTGCCCTCTTTGAATCGTGAACGGTCTACATTATATGGATTCCAGCCACTGATGACACACTGCGTACGCAAGGACAAAGAGAGAGAAGGTGCATATCCCGCCTTGGCACATTTGATTTCCTTATCGAGTGCCCAGAGCTTGTCTTGCAGATACTGTGCATCGGCAGTCTGGAGATAGTTGAAACCGTCATTGGCATCAGCAACGATGGCAAATAGATCTTTCTCGGCAGGCACGATGGGCTCGGAAGCATTGAGCAAAGCCATGAGCTCCATCTGCTGGTTCTCCACCTCGCTCTTCACACTCGCCATTTCCAGGTGGTTCTCGTTACGCAGACGCTCGGCGGTGAGAAACTCCAGCTGGCGCGCCTCTCCAGCCTTGTAACGTTTCTCTGCCACGTCACAATAGCGGTCTAGGATGGAATCTTGGCGTTGCAGGATGTGCAAACGATGCGTATGATAAAGCATGGTATAATAAGCTGTTGCGATATCAGTCTTCAACTGTTTGTTTATTAAACCAAGACGGCTTTTTTCCGCTTGGGTCTCAGCTTTTAGCTGACCTTTGCGAGTAGAATAAACCGTAGGGAAATCGATACTCTGCGAGAAATTGAAGCCGTTGTCGGTATCGCCGCCAGTTGCAGGGTTTTGCGAGAAGGCTATCTCGGTCTTGTCAACATCCCACGCCGTGCCTTCCATCAGTTTGGCTTTCTCCACAGCTTTTTCTCCAGCCTTAATAGACAGATTCTGTTTGCCAGCCAAGTCGAAACACTGTTGCAAAGACAATGGCTTGCCTGGAATACTGGCATCGAAAAGATGAGCCTCAGCCGAGACAGGCATCAACTGCATCATCAACAATGCCAAGCTAGTTACTTGTTTTTTTGTTCTTTTCATCAAATTTATATTCATAATTGTTTTTGTGTAAATGTCTTGTATATAGCTGGCAAAACCAGCAATGTGAGCAATGTAGAGGTAAGGAGACCACCTATCACAACAGTGGCAAGCGGGCGTTGCACCTCTGCTCCGTCGCCTTGCGAGAGAGCCATCGGCAAGAACCCCATCGAAGCTGCCAAAGCAGTCATTAGCACAGGGCGCAGTCGTATCATGCAACTCTGTATGATGCGGTTGTGAATGTCTTTCACACCATCACGTTGCATCTGGTTCATCTGGCCGATCAGCACAATGCCGTTTAACACCGCCACACCAAAGAGAGCGATGAAGCCGACACCTGCAGAGATGCTGAAAGGTATGCCCCTCAGCCACAAAGCCCAGACACCACCTATGGCGGCCAAAGGAATGGCAGAGAAGACAAAGAGCGACTCGCGCACATTCTTAACAGTGGCATAGAGTAACAGCAAAATAAGGATGAGAGCTACCGGGATAACCAACATCAGACGATGGGTGGCGGACTGAAGGTTTTCAAATTCGCCTCCATAATTATAGTAATAGCCCTCTGGCATCTTGAGCTTGCCGTCGAGAATCTTTTGTATTTCCTCCACTGTGCTCTGCACGTCACGGCCTTTAACGTTGAAGCCTACATAGATGCGGCGAGCACCATCCTCATGAGAAACCTGAGCTGGAGCTGGCTGATACTCAATGCTGGCTATCTGACTGAGCGGTACGCTCGTGCCGTCAACCAAAGGAATGGACAGTCCCTCAAGCGAAGTAATATTGCGGTCGGCATTGTCCATGCGCAGGATGATGTCAAACTTCTTGTCGCCCTCGTACACAGCACCTGCCACCGAACCGGCAAAGGTAGTTTCGAGCACCTTGTTCACATCATCTACGCTAATGCCATACTCGACCATTCGCTCGTGATTGTAAATCACCTGAATCTGCGGCAAGCCGGACACTTGCTCCACAAAAATGCCACTCACTCCCCTCGCGTCCTTGATGAGACGTTCAACCTTCTTGCCTTGCTGGGTGAGTACATCGAGATCGTCGCCAAATATCTTGATAGCCACATCCTGCTTGATGCCTGTGAGTAGCTCGTTGTTGCGCATCTGTATCGGCTGGGAAATCTCTGCCTCCAATCCAGGAATGGTCTTGAGTGTTTCCTCCATTTTCCCAATCAGTTCGGGAGTGGTCTTTGCCGAGGTCCATTCTGCCTTAGGCTTGAGTGCTACCATGATGTCGGCACGCTCCATAGGCATTGGGTCGGTAGGAATCTCGGCACTACCAATGCGACTCACCACCTGCTTTATTTCGGGATACTCGGCCTTCAGGAGCTTCTCTGCCTTGGTACAGCTCTCCACCATTTGGGAGAGCGAGGTGCCTTGCGCCATGCTCATTTCCACAGCAAAGTCGCCTTCATCAAGACTCGGAATGAATTCTCCACCCAAGAACTTGAAACCTACCACGCTGACGCAGAATAAGGCTATAGCCGTCGTGATGACATCCTTGTTGCGAGCCAATACCCAGTTGAGCACTGAGCGATACCAGCCCTGCAATCTCTCTATCATCCTATCCGAGAACGTCTTCTTCGTGTGTACCTTGCGACTCAGCATCAGCGAACTTGCCATCGGCACATAGGTGAGCGAGAGAATGACCGCACCCAGTATGGCGAAGAATACAGTGAGTGCCATCGGACGGAACATCTTTCCTTCAATGCCCACAAGCGTCATCAGCGGCACATAAACTATCATTATCATGATTTCGCAGAAAGCCGCACTTTGTCGGATACGTGATGCAGAGAAATGCACCTCCTCATCCATCTCTTCCTGCGACAATCTGAATCCACCACCAGCCCCACTTCGGGCCAAATAAGCCGCACGCACGGAAGGTTGGGAAAACTCCCCTTTATTAATATGTGTCACAACCGCCTCCACGATGATAACAGCCGAGTCTACTATCATACCAAAGTCTATAGCACCCAAACTCATCAGGTTACCATCGATGCCAAAGGTTTTCATCATGCCAAAGGCAAAGAGCATACTGAGTGGAATGACCGAAGCCACCACCATGCCAGCTCGCCAGTTTCCCAAAAAGAGAATGAGCACGAAAATAACTATCAATCCACCCTCCATCAGGTTATGTGCAATGGTACCCTCCACTCGGTTCACTAGGTTGGTACGATCGATGAATGGTTCGATAACCACGCCCTCGGGCAAAGATTTCTGTATCTGCTGGATGCGCGCCTTCACATTTTTGATGACTTGCTGAAAATTCTCCCCCTTAAGCATAATGGCGATACCTGCAACAACCTCGCCCTCTCCATTGCGAGTGACGGCGCCGAAGCGTGTGGCGTGGCCTTGTTGTACCTTCGCCACATCACCTACTCTAACAGGCGTTCCGTTCATGGTCTTTACTGTGATATTGGCGATGTTCTGAAGACTCGTCACGACACCGATGCCACGGATAAAATATTGGTTGGAATTTTGTTCGATATAACTTCCACCTGTATTAGCGTTATTCTTTTCAAGCGCATCAAACACTTCGCTTACCGTCACATTGTTGGCGTTGAGCTGATCGGTGTTGATCGCCACCTCGTATTGCTTCACATAGCCACCCCAACCACTCACCTCGGCTACACCGGGAGTGCCTGAAAGTTGTTTTCTCACTATCCAATCTTGGATGGTGCGTAGCTGAGTGAGCGAGTATTTACTCTCATATCCTTTCTTGGCACGCACTGTATAGTGATAGATTTCCCCCAATGCCGTGGCAATAGGGCCCATCTCGATGTCTGCGTTCTTTGGCAATTCTTCCTTCACTTGTCCTATGACTTGGCTCACTTGCTCACGCGCCCAATAGATGTCTGCATCATCAGCAAATACGAGCGTTATGACCGAAAGTCCACTACGAGAGATGCTTCGCCTTTCCTGCATGCGAGGAATGTTGGCGAGCGCCATCTCGATAGGTGTCGTTACATATTGTTCCACCTCCTGGGCACCGAGCGAAGGTGCCTGCGTGATTACCTGCACCTGATTGTCGGTGATGTCGGGGGTGGAGTCGAATGGCAAGTTTACCAACGACCAAATGCCCCATACCACAAGGGCTATGGAGAGTACTCCTATCACGAGTTTGTGACGAATAGAGTATGTAATAAGTTTCTGAAACATAATCTACAATCTACAATCTGTTAATCCATTACTATAAACTATAGACCTTAGTCTTCCTCTCCATGGTCGCCTGTGAGCGAAGCCAGATAGAAGGCATTTGCCGTAACTACCTTTTGCCCCTGCTTGATGTGCTTGCAGAGTTGTACCTCTGTATATCCATCGTCAGTGACACCTGTCGTCACCTCATGGCGAGAGAAGGAATATTGTCCTTTTCGAGGGGCTCTATTCAGTGCAAAGATATATTGCTTACCATCTGTACTTACAATCGCCTTGGACGGCAGGGTAACACATCGCTGGGCACCAGTGGCGATCTGACCGCTCACATACATGCCATCGAAGAGGTGAGTGCCTCTTGTGGCATCCAATTTTACATGAACGGCCACACTCTTGGTGCCGTCGTTGAAATATTGGTTCATGCCATAGACATGACCAGAAAGTTTTACTCCTGGCTGGTTGGTGAGCGAGAGCAATACCCTGTTGCCCGCCTTCACTTTGCTCAAGTCCTTCTCGAATATGTTGAGGTCACACTCCACGGCCTGATTGTTTCGTATCTTCATCAGAGGGGTTTGCATGTCGGCATAGCTACCCAAGCTGGCTGTCATCTGCGACACGACACCTGCGATAGGTGCACGAAGCGGAAACGCCGTTGTGAATCTGCCCTTGGCCACAGCTATGGTGGAAATGCCCATCTGGGTGAGCTGTCGACCGAGTCCAATCATGTTGACATGAGCTACCTGATAGACCTTCTGAGCCTGCTGTAAATTTTTCTTTACGCCAGCACCATTTTGGTTCAACAGTTTCTGCCGCTCCATGTCGGTCTTGGCAAGTTCGCACTCTTTAAAGGCTGAGAAATACTCTCTTTGCAAGCTCACCACATCTGTATTCTCAACAGTGGCTACCACTTGTCCACGGCTCACCGTCTGTCCTTCTTTCACATAGATGTTCTTCACCACACCGCCCATCAAGGCAGATACCTCACCCATACTCTGGGCGCGAAGCACCAACTGACCTGTAGCAGGAATCAAGGCATCCATCTCCCTTTGAGTAGGTTCTCCCATTTTCAAGTCAACGGCATTCACCTGCTTCTGTGAAAGCGGAATATTTTCAAAATCCACATCTTCTTCATGATCGTCGTCATGAGCCTCGACCTCAGCCTGCTTGGTGAAGAAGGTGAAGCCTGCCAAAGCTATCACTGTGACAGCTATTATCAAAAAAAATCTTTTCATTGTTTTTATTAATACCTCAATCTATTATTGTTTTCTATTTCCAACGAATCCTATGCATAGAAAAACATTATAGAAGGAGGTCCCCTTCGTGACAAGCCCGGGAGAAATTGCTCCGAGAGAGAGGTCCCCTTTTCCTGCCATCTGATGATGATGGCAGAAGAAAGAAATATAAAGAAATCATTTGATTGAGAGTAGGAAAGCAAGAGAGTCCCGTCAAAGATATGCTTCCGAATGCACTTCACCACCTTGGTATTGGTAAAAAAATGGTGCATCTGATGGACACGGCAACCTTCTTGCTCGTTTTCATGATGATGGGTGTGCTCATCGTTGAAATTACCATCTTCTTGACATTGCTCCAAAACCATACAGATACGCCACATGTGGTGATGGTGTGCCATCACTGTAGACAGCAACATACTCATCGTTGCTATCCAAAGGCTAAATATGTATAATTTCTTCTTTTCCATTCGGGTGCAAAATTACACCAAAGTTAGCAAACATGCAAGAAAAAGCTCTATTTTTAGCATTTTTTCTTAAAAAAATTAAAACGCCATTACCCAATGTCAACACTTTATCGTAATTAAATGTAGAAATTAGTAACTTTGCAACAAAATTAGTAACAAATAGAAATGAAAAGGTTTATTTTAGTTTTCCAATTACTCCTTGCAGTAATGTTGGCAAATGCACAGATGATGAACCCTGTGAAGTTCACCAGTTCGTTGAAGACGAACGGTAGTGCAGAAGCCGAAATCGTGTTTAGTGGTAGAATTCAGCCAGGATGGCACGTCTATTCCACTGGTTTGGGTGGTGATGGTCCTATCTCAGCTTCGTTCAACGTCAACAAAATGGACGGTGTAGAACTTGTAGGCAAGTTGCAGCCACGTGGTAATGAGATTGCAAAGTTCGACCAACTCTTCGGCATGAAACTCCGTTATTTTGAGGGGAGCGTAACTTTCGTTCAGAAGATTAAGTTCATCAAACCTAATTATAGTATTGATGCTTATGTAGAATATGGAGCTTGCAACGACCAAAACTGCATGCCACCTAGCGAAGCAAGTTTCAAGAGTAGCGGAAAATCTCCTGCCGTTGATGCGAAAGGTGCTACAGCAGCTGACAAAAACGCCGAGGCTGGACAGAACGTTGCCCCTGCCCTTGCTGCAAAGATGAAGGCCGACTCGTTAGCCAAACTTGCTGCTATGCAACAAGGTGACAGTGCCATGGCTCCAATAGACTCATCAGCTTTGGCCTCTGCTATGAACCAGCTTGACACCAAGGCTCTTTGGAAGCCTGTGGTTAAGGAGCTGCAAGCTTTCGGAGGTGCCAACAACATTGCCAACCACTCACTCTTCTACATTTTCATCATTGGATTTGTAGGTGGTTTGCTCGCTCTTGTGATGCCGTGTATTTGGCCTATCATCCCTATGACAGTAAGCTTCTTCCTCAAGCGTGCTAAGGACGACAAAAAGAAGGGTGTGCGTGATGCCATTACATATGGTCTCTCCATCGTTGTCATCTATTTGGTTTTGGGTCTTGCAGTGACGGCGATCGCCGGACCTAGTACGTTGAATGCGCTCAGCACTAGTGCTGTGTTCAATATTATCCTCTTCTGCTTGTTAGCAGTTTTCGCCTTCTCTTTCTTCGGTTGGTTCGAAATCAAATTACCTGATAGCTGGGGTAATGCTGTGGACAATAAGGCTTCGAGCACAACAGGTTTGATTAGTATTTTCTTGATGGCATTCACACTTGTGTTGGTAAGCTTCTCGTGTACAGCCCCTATCATCGGCTTGCTTCTGGTGCAGACCGTAACCTCTGGCGATTGGCTGGCTCCAACCATTGGCATGTTTGGTTTTGCATTGGCTCTCGCTTTGCCATTCACACTCTTCGCCATGTTCCCATCTTGGTTAAAATCAGCGCCAAAGTCAGGCTCTTGGATGGAAACCATCAAGATTGTTTTGGGTTTCATCGAGTTGGCATTCTCATTGAAATTCCTGTCCGTAGCCGATTTGGTCTACGGCTGGCACATCCTGGATCGTGAGGTGTTCCTCTCTCTTTGGATAGTCATTTTCGCGTTGCTCGGTCTCTACCTCATCGGTAAATTAAAGTTTCAAGTAGATGCCATCGGTGGTGACATACAGAAGCCTATGCCTGTGGCATGCATCATGCTTGGTCTTTGTTCTTTGGCATTTTCTGTATATATGATTCCGGGCTTGTGGGGAGCACCTTGCAAGGCTGTCAGTGCCTTCGCTCCTCCAGTGAACACTCAGGATTTCAATCTCAACACCAAGACAGTAGAGCCTACCTACAAGGACTATGAGTTGGGAATGGCTGCCGCAAAGGCATCTGGTAAGCCAGTGTTACTCGATTTTACCGGCTTTGGATGTGTGAACTGCCGCAAGATGGAGGCTTCTGTATGGACAGACCCATCTGTAGCCGACAAATTGACCAAGGACTATGTGCTCATCTCTCTCTATGTGGATGACAAGACTCCTCTTCCACAACCTATGGAGGTAACCTTCAATGGCGAGAAGCGCACGCTTCGCACAGTGGGTGATAAGTGGAGCTACTTGCAGGCAAGCAAGTTTGGAGCCAATGCACAGCCTTTCTATGTTGCAATTGACAACGAAGGCAATCCGCTGACCTCATCATTCAGCTATAAAGAGGATGTAAGTGCATATCTCGATTTCCTGAACAAGGGCCTTGAAACATATCGCAACAAGTAATTATTTTCATACTGACAAATTCAGCCTGTTTACTTTCTTTAAGGGAGTAGACAGGCTTTTATTTTTCTCAAATATCTATTTCTAGAAGTATTCTGAATTTTTCTCACACCATAGTATAACAAGTAATCCTAGGTATTGTGATGCACTGACAACAGTGAAAAGATACTAACAAGTCATGGTTTTTATAGAGTATGGCATAATGTTTGCAGTTAACAAAACCACAATATTATAAATTAAATATTATCAATATGAACACAAAAGAAGTTCCAGTCCTGCTCTTGACAGGATATCTAGGCAGTGGCAAGACTACATTGCTCAACAAGATTTTGGCTAACAAGAAAGGCATTAAGTTTGCCGTCATTGTCAATGATATTGGCGAGGTCAACATTGACGCAGCCCTCATAGAAAAGGGTGGAGTCGTAGGTCAAAAAGACGATTCCTTGGTCTCATTGCAAAATGGTTGTATTTGTTGCACCCTGAAGATGGATCTTGTCAACCAGCTCAAAGAAATCGTAGATATGAAACGTTTCGACTATATTGTCATCGAGGCTTCCGGAATCTGCGAACCAGCTCCAATCGCACAGACTATCTGCTCTATCCCATCTCTTGGACCAGAGTATATCAAGAATGGTGTCTTGCGTCTCGACAGCATTGTCACTGTAGTGGATGCTCTCCGCATGAAAGATGAATTTGCCAATGGTACAGACTTAATAAAGAAGGATTTGGACGAGGAAGACCTTGCATCGCTTGTCATCCAACAAATAGAGTTCTGCAACATCATCTTGCTCAACAAAGCCGCCGACGTAGAACCTAAGGAATTGGAACACTTAAAGCAAATTATACGTGCCATCCAGCCAAAGGCAGAGATTTATGAGTGCAACTATGGCGACATCGACCTCGACTTGATCGTTAACACCTATAAGTTTGATTTTGAGAAGGTTGCATCATCTGCAGGTTGGATTCAGGAGATTGAGTCCGAGCGCCATGATGATCATGAGGAAGAGCATCATCATCATGACGATGAAGATCATGAACATGACGATCACGACCATGAGCATGAACATCATGGGCACGAGCATCATCACCATCATGACCACGACCATGAGCATGAAGGTGGAGAGGTTGAGGAATACGGAATCGGAACGTTCGTATATTATCGCCGAAAGCCTTTCGACTTGGGGCTCTTCGATGAGTTTGTTGCAAGAAAATGGCCTCGTGACGTGGTTCGTGCTAAAGGAATCTGTTATTTCTCAGACGAACGAGACATGTGCTATGTATTTGAGCAGGCAGGTAAACAAAAAACGGTAAAGCAAGCAGGACAGTGGCTAGCTACCATGCCTAAGGATCAGTTGGACGAACTGCTCAAAAACAACCCTCAGCTCCAAAAGGAATGGGATGACAAGTTGGGCGACCGCATGATAAAGCTTGTTTTCATCGGTCAGCACATCAAGGAGCAAAAGGACTCCATCATAGCCGAACTCGACAAGTGCCTTGCCTTATAAAGGTCTAAAAGAGTGTAAATTAGAATAAAACTTTAAGAAAATAAGGAAAAAACGAAGGAAATCTGTAGTTTTATCGCAGATTTTCCTTCGTTTTTTAGTTTAATTCGTTTTTTTTTGTTAAATTTGCACCCGATTAACATAAAAGTGAAGAGAAAAGTAAATATGAACACAGACTTCAGACCCGCTTACATAAAGGACTTTGAGGCTTGCTGGAAAATTATCGACCAGGCACGCCGTATGATGATTGCATCAGGACGCCACCAATGGACTCTCGAATATCCATCCGAAAAAGACATAGAAAAGGACATCAACAATGGCAATGCTTATGTGCTCACTGTTGACGACGAAGTTGCCGTATATGGAGCCGTCATCTTGAATGGCGAACCTAAGTATGAGAACATAGAAGGTCAATGGATAACCAATGGAGACTACTATGTAATTCATCGCTTTGCCACACTCACAAAATATCAACGTGAGGGATTGGCACGCATCTTCATCAACAAAGTAAATAGTCTTTGTGAAGTGGAAAAGGTGCCTAGTATTAAGGTTGACACCAACTATGACAACATGCCAATGATTAATCTCCTCTCTTCGATGGGCTTTAGCCTTTGCGGACAAATCAACTACGGAGAAAAAGGCATGCGGTTCGCATTTGAAAAACTGACGATTGAACCAGAAGTGTAAACTTCAGATTTACAATCTTCACTTAATTCCTTAAATTTTAAATCATGGACAAAAGACTAAACCTCATGCAAAGCTTGGTTGAACAGCTCAACCAAGCTTCTGACAGCTATTATAACGGTAAAGGTGAACTAATGACCGACTATGAGTGGGACGCTAAGTTCGACCAACTCAAAAAATTGGAAGAGGAAACAGGTGAAATTCTCCCCGACTCCCCTACCAGTCGTGTGTCGGAAGACTCCATCGTGGGCAAGAAGGAAGCCCATGAATTTGCAGCCCTCTCCTTGGCAAAGACTAAAAAAGTGGACGATCTTGTGAAATGGGCAGAGAATCGACCTATTTGGATTTCTTGGAAACTAGACGGACTTACGTTGGTCGTCACCTTTGATCAAGGCAAACTCACAAAGATTGTGACTCGTGGAAACGGGCATATGGGTACCAATATTACGCATCTTGGACCTGCCATCTCAGGCATTCCAAAATCCATCAGCGAAAAGGGGCATCTTGTGGTGCGAGGCGAAGCTGTCATTTCCTATGCTGATTTCGAGCAGTTTATTATTGAGAGTGAGGGTGACTATGCCAATCCTCGCAACCTTGCCTCAGGCTCACTTTCCTTACACGATGTGGATGAAGTAAGACAACGACACATCCAATGGATACCTTTCACTCTAGTATATACCGAGCGAGAGATAACTTCCTGGGGAAAACGCATGCAGATGCTGGAAGAACTCGGCATGCACCCTGTGGACCGCGAGCGAATAGAGCATCCCACTACAGAAAACATACAGGCAGAAATTGATAAGTTTACCGAGAAAGTGACCAACAAGTCAAACCCTTTCCCGGTAGATGGACTCGTCATCTGTTATGATGATACAGTATACGCCTCCACAGGTTCAGTGACAGGTCATCATGCCACACGAGCAGGCTTCGCTTTTAAATGGCAAGACGAACATGCCGACACAGAACTAGACCATATCGAATGGTCATGTGCTGCCAATACCATCACACCTGTGGCTGTGTTTAAACCGGTTGAATTGGAAGGCACCACCGTGCAGCGCGCATCACTCTGCAATGTAAGTGAGTGTGAACGTCTGGGAATCGGAGGAAAGGGAACAAAACTTCAAATAATCAAGGCCAACAAAATTATCCCGAAGATTATTAAGATAACAGAGCCTATTGGTGTCTTCGAGATACCGCAAGAATGCCCTGTGTGCCATGACACAGCAGTGGTTACGGAAAGTGAGACTGGCACTCGCACCCTTCATTGTACCAATCCCGACTGTGCTGCCAAACAGCTTAAAAAGTTTACGAGATTCGTAAGCAAAGATGGTCTGGATATCGATGGAATCTCAGAGCAAACCGTATGGAAATTTGTAAATGAAGGCTTTATCAACGAATATGCCGATTTCTATAAGTTGCGTGACCATGCCTTTGAGATAGCTACATTTGATGGATTTGGACGCAAGAGCGTCAATAACTTGATGGATAGCATAGAGAAAAGCCGCCATACAGATGGTCGCCATCTACTTTATGCTCTCAACATTCCTCTTTGTGGAGCAGATGTGGCCAAGAAGCTCATAGAGCGTTATCCTGTGAAACAACTGATAGAGATTGCCCACACTACGATGTTTGATGATGAATTCGCCAGCATCGACGGCATAGGCCCAGAGAAAAGTGCCAAAGTAGTGGAATGGTTTCACAACCCAGAAAATTACCAACGCGTAAGCCATCTTTTGGAACATCTCACTATAGAAGAACAAGAGCAAGCAGAGAAAGGAAGCATGTGCGAAGGCTTGGTTTTTGTCGTTACGGGAGACGTGCACAACTATAAAAACCGCAACGAGTTGAAAGCTTACATCGAATGCCAAGGTGGTAAGGTGACAGGAAGCGTGAGCAAAAGCACCAATTTCCTCATCAACAACGATGCAACATCTCAAAGCTCAAAGAACAAGAAGGCTCACGAACTCAATATTCCAATCATCACGGAAGATGAGTTTATTGATAAATTCGTGAGCTCTCCGTCTTAATGATTACCAGTAAACTGTCCCATAAAGAGGATGGCACCGCTATTAGTGTCTGTAATCAAATATACAAATGGATGATCGGCATGAAACTCTACATTTCTCATCTCCATTGGTGCCATGGATGTAAGCATAATGGCGGCTGTGACAGCAGCAGCCTTTGTGCCTTGCTCGTTCACTTCAATCTTTGCCTTCTGCAACATCTTGGAAACGAAGAAATTGCCATTGGCAAAATGATTGAAATTAGCTTTGCCTGGTAAGAAAATACTTGGTGCACCTAGGTTACTGATAATGCTATTGAGTGGCAACTCCATCTCGGTCGTAAACTTTGGTAACTTTAGGTTGACCATGCACTTTTCCATCTGACTGTTAATTTCCTCCAACTTATCTACCTTCATTCCCTTCATCATATCGTCGATGCTCTTTCCTTCGTTAGGTAGTAGTACTGTCATGCGATATATGCCATTGCCATAAGGCAAGTCGACAGCCTTGAAAGTGTTATTCTCTGTATAATAGAATTTTTCTACCTGATGCATCATGCTCACCTTTTGGATGTCACGTGTATAGCCATGGAAATTTTCCTGTTTGGTGTTCTTGGCGTCGAATTTCTCTTGCCAGGTACCATTGAAGTAGATGGCATTCATGATATAGGATATCGCACTGGGGTCTATCTGATCTATAATTTTAGGAATCATACCGTCGGTATGAGCTTTGCACCAGTCGTTTATTTTGGCAGTAGACTTTGACGAAGAGAAATCAAGGCTCTCTACTCTAGCTTGATAAGTGTCAGAAACCATCTTGCCAAAATCAGAATTGAGATGGTTCTGCTTGTTCACTGCTACATAGTTGGCAATATTTACTATGGTCTTCTTGTCGAGTCTTCCTGCGCTCTGCATCAATCCATGATAGAGAGCGTTAAGTTCCTGTACATTAAGACCTTCGCATCCTATAGCTTTCAGAATCTCCTGCTGTGTATTGCCATCCGCACCATTGGCGAGCATACCCATCAGATAGGTAATGCTCATAGGAGAAACCACCTTTGATTCCATACCCGAAAGTTGACGATAAAGATTGAGTGCAAAGGCGTTGTTTTTCTTCACAATTTCTCTTTCTGAATCACTCAAGATACCAAATCCTGCGTCGATGGTGTTTTCGTCATCGGAAGATGTAACGATGCTTGTGTCTACAGGCTGCTTGTTTTCTGTCTGTGCACTTTTGCTGCTTCCACAAGAGCAGAGAATCATGGATGCCGTTACAAAAGCCACGCTTAATACTTTCTTTTTCATAACTTCTCGATATTTATATTTTTGTATTTCTAAGAACTAAATGCAAAGGCTAAAATTTCATTGCATTGAAATGCTGTATTTTAACTGCTTTTAACCCATATTGCAGCTACACATCATGTAACTCCTTGATTTCCAATATCAGTATTTTTTGAAGTCTGATTTGGGTGTAGCATGGATTTTCTTTTTCCGAGTGGCTTGGAGTTAATGCAAAGCAAATCGTATATGGCGGAGAGTTTACTCTCTGCCTCTGTGCTCTGCCTTATACTAATGACTTGTCCATCTACAGTCTCAACTTGCGCAGTAACCACAACTTGTGTGCTGGCAATGCGCATGATTTCATCCCATCTTACATTCTCATACTTCTTCATTTTTAGGCGATACTTGGTGACGCTAACCACCCAATATGCCAGTATGGCAAGGTTGAGATGAGATTTGATATCATTGTCGCTCTTATGATAGACAGGACGGATGTCCAGGTCTGTCTTCAACACATGGAAGGTCTCCTCTACAGTTCTGATTACATTATAGAACTTCCATATGTTCAATTCCTGACTTTCATCGAGGCTTGTCAGCAAAACATATTTCCCATGGAACTTCTTTGTCCGGGAAGCCTTGTCCTCTCTGCGTTCCCAGGTCATGGAAGTGGCAACCTCGTTCTTTCCTGTCCCCTCATAGGTAAAGGTCACGTCGTATGACAGACGAATGGCACCATATTGCTTGTCCAACTTGCCCAATCTCTTGTTCACGGCGTCACGTTTTTTGTTCCGCCCTTGGTCTGAATGCCTTTTTTGATGGCTTCCAACCCCTCTTCGTAACGCTTGCATGCCTGCTCGTACATAGAACGTTCCTTGGCAGCCTTTGCGTCACTGTCCACCAGAAGTGCCTTCACGGATTCCCCATCCATGTCAACCTTGCCCGTCTGCAGGCGTATCTGCTGTCCCTTGTTGTCCGTATGGTCGATGACATCAGAACTTACAGCTTCAAACTTGCTGTCACCAGAAGGAAGTACAGTAATGTAATCGAACCCATTGGCTTTTAGCCAATTGACATTCGACTTGGAATAGAATCCAGCATCCATCACTACGATGCGTTTGGCTTCAGGGGAAGTTGCCTTGGCAAGAGAACCTACAACTTCCTCTACAGTTGTAGAATCATGGCGGTTTCCCTCGTATATCATAGTGCGGACAAGTAACCCCTCTGTGTTTACCACAGCGGCAAGGACCACTATCTTGCAATCGTCTCTTTTCTCTTTGGAACGACCATACTGACAGAGCTCGCTGTTCTCCATTTTCCCATCAAAATAGGAATTGGTAATGTCAAACAGAAGTATTTTCTCCTCGATGCCGAACATGCTACACACCCTGTCATGGAGCCAGTCCTCAAGACCACGGTGCTCTTCCCACAGACGCTGGGCACTTTTGTATAGGGCGTCTTTGGTTATTTTTTCCTTGGGAATGCCGAACATCTCTGCAAACGCAGTGTTCTCACGAAGATAGCGGACAGTCTTCAATTCCGAATAAGGATAGATGGCACGTGCGATAATCTGCATAAGTGCAAGATTTATCTTCTCACGTTTCAACCCCTTGGGATTCAAATATTTACGAATGTCAAGCAAGCGCATGGTAGAGTTGCAAAGATTCTCACAGCCGATGATACGAGCTTCATGTTGGGTAAGCGTCTCTAACTTGACTGCAACAGCTTTCTTGCGCTCTTCCTCTTCGCGAGCCTTGCGCTCGGCGATGAGACGTGGGTCGTTCTCCTGGGCATACTTGCTGTTACGGTACTTCACGTATTGAGACATTGCCTCCTCATAAAGCTTATGGTTATCGCACATAACGCTTTGCCCTTCCTCTATCATGGTTGTGAGCATGGATGCCAGCCTGTTGCGTTCATCCTTGTCAAAGCCGGGAAGTTCTCCAAGGCAAAGGATACTACGGTGCTTGGTCTTGCCATCTTTGTCGATGTAAGACTTCGTGAGACGATAGTAATCATATGCGATTGCAGTACCATCTCCCTGATCACGATATTTCTTTGCCTTTGATATATACATTTCGGGGGCAAAGGTACACACATTTTTTCAACTGACAAAACGGGCGGGTGTAGCATTTAGGGGATTTGCATAAGCATACGCTTCAAATTAGGATTCTTTATGTAAAATCAGCGGGAAAATTGGCTAAAAACAGCCAAAATCAAGGATTTCGTTAGGAATCTTTAAGTTTTACGCCAAAGGCTGCTGCAATGTGGGTTAAGAAAATGCAGTTGCAAAAATAGGCCGCGAATTCAACAAGCAAGTGCAAAATTACTAAATATTTCTGTAAAAACACTCTCTTGGTGTTGAAAAATCCAATTTCTTTCTTGGTCTATCATTGATTTTCTTATTTGTTGGTGACTATAGTGTGAGAAAACAGCCCCATTTGGAATATACTGACGAATGAGTCCGTTGGCATTCTCGATGGCTCCTTTTTGCCATGACGAATATGGATCAGTAAAGTACACTGGTACGTCCAGTGCCTTCGAGATTTTCTCGTGTGCGGCAAATTCCAGCCCATTGTCTGTAGTTATACTCTTAACTGAAGTTTCGCAAGTGAATATATATCAACTTGCTTGTTTATAAATATACA